>Ga0181574_10001727_pt1 | contig 20286 bp, 11 predicted proteins | sample 101ome_24_FD_145600 | JGI IMG/M metagenome (GOLD analysis project Ga0181574, IMG submission 145600) | Coastal salt marsh microbial communities from the Groves Creek Marsh, Skidaway Island, Georgia - 101410AT metaG (spades assembly) | ecosystem: Environmental > Aquatic > Marine > Intertidal zone... | reverse complement strand
GTTAGCAATGACAGCAAATGTGATGGACGTTGATGTGCAGGAATCGCTCGCCGCCGGGATGAATGCCCACATCGCCAAGCCAATCGTCCCTAATACCCTCTTTTCGACGCTGCTTGAGTGGATTGAGCCCGGCGAGCGCAGTGTAGATGCCGTGTCGGCCGACCCATCGACCCTGGAGATCAGATTACCGCAAAAACTGTCGGGTTGTGATTTGAGCCGCGCATTACTTAATGTGAACGGCAACAGAAAGCTGCTCGGTCGTTTACTCCATGATGTGATGGCGGACCACGGCGATGATCTGAATCAGCTTGACCGTGCGTTTTCCGAGACGAATCGAGCGACCGCAATCAGACTTGCGCATACGCTAAAGACGGTGTTTGCAACGCTCAGTCACGGAGAGTTACATCAGCAGTTCACCGGTCTTGAGCGGGCGTTAAAAGCTGAAGCCTCCATGGATGCCGCGTTACAAGCGGTTGAGGATCTGCGTCCCGCGTTTGAACTCATCATTGACGAAATAAGAAATTGGACGCTAAGTGGTGCGAGATACGAAATTGCAGCGGACGCGCAGGACAAACCCAGTCAGTCCTCTATTGAAGCGCAAATTGAAGCGCTGCGGACTGCATTGGAATCTTTTGATACGAATGCCATCGAGATTGCTGAGGTGTTGTCACGGTCGCTTGAGGATCAAAAGTTGGCAGCAGAACTGCTAGAAAAGACGGAGCAGTTTGATTTCGAATCGGCGTTGAGTGTGCTTGCCGGCCTGAAAAACAAGTAGAGGCTCAGTTAGGCTGATGTGACAAGAGGTGAGTCACGGGCAGAATTTTTGATGAAATTAAGGTGTTTTTGCTACAGGCAACGCCAAAGCTAGGGGGCGCGTTAAAGAAGCGCTAGGGGCGTGGCTTGAACGTTTCGAGGTAGGTGCTGAAGCGGGCCTAGCTAGACAGTTTTTGCACTCGGCTTGATACTAAGATGACGGGCGATTTGCGTTAACGCAATTCCATGGCTCGTTGCATGTGAAACCAGAGGCATCAGCGAAAGACGAAGGATATGAGTCTAAATTGGATTAGACGATTAGTAGAAGCCACTTGGCTCGACGATGATGATCGTGAAATTCGTCGTCAAAAAAGCATCCTTGTTTGGGTGCCCTTGCTGCTAATTCCTGTGACGGGCTTCATGGGTGCAGTGTATGCCTTCGTAGGGCAGTATCTCTCCGCGATGATTCCCTGGACGTATACCTTGGTCACAGTGATCAGTTTTTTGCAGTTCACGACATCCAAAAACAAGATGTGGATGCAGTGGAGCCAACTGCTCATGATCATGCTGTTGCCAACGCTTTTAATGTGGGTGATGGGCGGATTCATGGGCGGGAGTGCTTTGATCTTGTGGTCGTTCTTCCCTCCCATCGCAGCCCTGATTTTGTTCAATGAGGAGCGCGCCCAACGCTGGTTTTTCGGTTTCGCTGCGCTAATCGTTATTTCTGCGTTATTCGATGCGCAATTTGCCTCGATGGCACCGGATTTTCCCGATTGGGTGAGAACATTGTTCTTTGTTATGAACATCGGTTTTGTGTGCGCAGGTCTATTTGCGCTCATCGCACATACGGTCTCTGAAGAGCGAATGGCTGCCGCAGAGCTTCTTTTGGCGAAAGATGCCGCCGAGGCCGGTAGTCGAGCAAAGAGCGAGTTCCTGGCCAATATGAGTCATGAAATTAGGACGCCAATGAATGCAATTATCGGCTTATCGGAACTGTCTCTACGGACGCAGCTAAGTCCAAAGCAACAGGATTTTCTGACAAAAATCTATCTCTCGGCTAACAATTTGCTGCAAATCATCAATGATCTGCTCGACATCAGTAAGGTCGAGGCCGGGAAAATGGTGCTCGAGAATCAATCGATCAATTTAGATCAGATCCTCGAGGATCTCGCCACCGTCCTCGCAACCGATGTTGAAGAAAAGGGACTCGAGCTCCTGTTTAACGTCTCGCCGGATGTGCCCAGGCAAGTAATTGGCGATCCTCTACGATTAGGCCAGGTGTTACTCAATCTTGCAGGAAACGCGCGAAAATTTACTGATGAGGGTGAAATCATTGTTTCCTTGGAAAAGGTTGCCGATTCTGATTCCAGTGTTACGGTGCGTTTTTCGGTCAGAGATTCGGGAATCGGGATCACTGAAGAGCAAATGTCTGGTCTCTTCCAGCCATTTGCTCAGGCAGAAGTGGGCACAACGAGGCGATACGGCGGAACAGGTTTGGGCCTTGCGATATCGCGGCAGTTGGTCGAATTGATGGGCGGCAGCATTTCTGCCGAAAGCGAACCCGGGAAGGGTAGTACCTTCGCATTTGAGGTGCCACTGTTGCTGGACGACAGTGATCACACAGTGCGCCAAGAGCGTGTGGCGAGAAGCAGTTCCCTTGCGGGTGTGCGAGTGCTCATCGTTGACGACAACGATAGTGCGCTTCAGATTCTGTCGCACCAGCTCTCGCACTTCAGTTTTCGCGTTGAGACCGCGTCATCCGCGGCCAAAGCGTTGGAGTTGGTGGCCGCGAATGACAAAACCGACCCTTTCCGTGTGATTTTGATGGACTTCGTGATGCCCGGGATGAATGGGCTAGACGCATCGATCATTATCAGGCGTGAGATGGAGCTGAACCATTATCCAAAAATTATTCTGGTCACGGCTGCCTCTCGAATGTTGGAAGATGAGCCCAATCAGCGCATGGAAGTGCTTGAAAGCGTGCTACCTAAACCGTTGAATTCGTCGACCTTGCTCGATGCCGTCATGGAGGCGTTGGAGATGGGGCCGGCTGCTAGCGGGCGGCGGTCAAAACGGATCAGCGCCATTGATGAAACCGCGCTTGATCCTATTCGCGGCGCTTCGATTTTGCTAGTTGAAGACAACGAAATTAATCAGGAAGTCGCAAAGGAGTTCTTGAGGCTGGGTCACTTTAGGGTCGATCTCGCATCCAATGGTGTTGAGTGCCTTGAGAAGCTCAAAACCAATCAGTATGACTGCGTGCTCATGGACATACATATGCCAGAGATGGATGGGTATGAGGCAACGCGTCAAATAAGAGAACAGGCGGAACATATAGATCTGCCGATTCTGGCGATGACAGCGAATGTGATGGCCGAGGACGTCCAGCAGGCGTTAGCGGCGGGTATGAATGCTCACATCCCTAAACCAGTCGTGCCCGATGTTTTGTATTCCACGCTACTCGAATGGGTGCCTCATGGAGAACGAGAATTTGTTGATCAGGCGCTAGACTCCCCTGACGGTCCTATCATTCAGTTACCCAATAAAATCACGGGCTGCGATCTCAATCGCGCGTTACTTAATGTGAATGGCAACCGAGCGCTTCTGGATAGGTTACTGCGGGACGTGGTTGCCGACCATGCGGGGGACCTAGATCGGCTTGCCGCTTCAGTCGCTTTGGGTAAGCAAAATGAAGCGATTAGGATCACTCACTCACTCAAGACAGTGTTCGGCACGCTCGGGAGCAGTCAGCTTCATATCGAGTTCGCGTCCTTGGAGCGCAAATTGAAGACCGCGATGCCCGAATCTCTGAACGGGTTGCTTGCCAATATCGAGCAGCCATTTCGGCAGCTAATGATAGAAATCGAAGCCTGGGCAAAGGCGCAGCCGAAGCTGGATGCCGTCGCAATCGGTGAAACGGTCGCCGAGGTGAGTAACGAGGAAATGCAATCGATGGTGAGCGTATTAGAGGATGCGTTGGACTCGTTCAGTGCAGAGGCCATAAAACATGCCACCGCGTTAGCACCCCACTTGGAAAATAGCGAACTGGCAGAGCAACTGGTGTCGGCAACCGAGCAGTTTGACTTTGAGCGTGCATTGGCGCTGCTTGGGAGCATTCCCAGGGAAAATCAGGAACAAGGAGGCGAGTAAGTGACAGGGGCGGAGCGAAAACCGAAAATTCTGGCAGTTGATGACGATCGGCTGAACATCAATATGCTGATCGGCCTCCTTCAGGATGAATACGATGTCTTGGCTGCTATCAATGGAACGATGGGTCTTAAAGCTGCGGGGCGAACCAATCCGGACTTGATTCTGCTCGATATCACCATGCCGGACATGAATGGCTATGAAGTATTGGCAGAGCTGAAAGCTGATCCTTTAACCAAGGACATTCCGGTGATTTTTATCACAGGACTGACAGACGCTGAGGATGAGGCGAAGGGGCTGGATATGGGTGCATCGGACTACGTGTCTAAACCCTTTAACGCGACAGTGGTTAAAGCACGCATCCGGACCCAGCTAAGGCTAAAGCAGCAAGCTGATCAACTTGCTGCATATGCGTTCATGGATGGGTTAACCGGTATACCGAATCGTCGATCATTTGATGATAAGGCAGCAGAAGAATTTGAGCGCTGCTTGCGGAACCAGATGGATTTCGGGTTGATTTTGCTCGATGTCGATCATTTTAAGTTTTACAACGACCATTATGGGCATGCCCAGGGCGATGACTGTTTGAAGTCGGTGGCCACAGCCATTGCAAACGGCGCCGCTGGTAATGATGGTTTCGCGGCTCGCTACGGCGGTGAAGAATTTGTCGTACTACTACCCTCTGCCTCGGCGGTGAGTTGCCAATCAGTGGCTGAATCGCTCCGTTCTGATATTTGGGCGCTCAATATCGATCACGCAGCTTCTCCTGTAGCGGACCGGGTGACCAGTAGTTTTGGGGTCGCCGTCGGACAACCCTCCAGTACGATTTCGATCGAGCAAATTCTCGAGCGGGCCGATGAAGGACTCTACGAGTGCAAGGCGAGCGGGCGGAATTGTGTGGCGCTGAAATCGTTTTAATTGCGTTTTTTTGATTGGATTGTTGGGATTGTTCGCTGAGGTATAGAGGCGAAATCTTTCCCCATCATCGTTTTTATCAGTAGCTGGTCAATGGCAGTGCGCAATCATCTCAGTCAGATGCGGTTCGGAGCTGAACCGGCCCGAGAAGATCGTTTAAGCAGGCATTCGCCAATATGAGCAAGCGATTAGCTTGGCTGGAATTTGGCCTTGGTGTCCGTGACCAACTCCCGTTGCAGTTAGGGGTAGTCCCCTTTGGCGTCGTGTTTGGCGTGCTCGGAACATCGGCGGGCTTGTCACCGCTTGAAGCAGTCTTGATGTCCTCACTGGTTTTCGGTGGTGCTAGTCAAATCGTGTTTGTACAACTCTGGGCGGCAGGTGCGCCCCCGATCATTGTGGGTGGGTCCGTTGCCATCGTGAATGCAAGGCATTTGCTGTATAGCGCGGCCATGGCGTCTTATTTGGCATCAAAACCGCTTAGCTGGCGTATTCTCTTGGCCTACCTTCTGACGGACGAGGCTTTTATCGTTTCCAGTAAGCGGTTTCAGTCTGACCACGCCGAGCTCGCGCATTTTCATTTGCTGGGTTCTGGATTAACCCTTTGGGTGTGTTGGCAGATCGCGACCATCTTTGGCGTCTTTGCTGGAACCACCATCCCCGAGAGCTGGCATTTGGAATTTGCGATCCCACTCACGTTTATTGCGTTGATCGCCCCATTGCTGCGTAACTGGCCTCATGCAGTGGCATCTTTCGTTGCCGCGGGCGCCGCTGTAATGGGTCAAGCACTGCCCTATAACAGCTGGCTGATTCTTGCGGCGGCGCTGGGTGTGATGGTCGGCGGCTGGCTTTCTCTTAGGCAAAACGCACGTTCAAGTCAGGAGAGGGGATCGTGATCTGGTGGGTGATGGTCTGCGCGGGACTGGCCAATTTTTTGTCAAGGTTTCTGATGTTCTCAGGAATTCGAGGCATACGAGTGCCAGAGAAAATTGAGCCCTTTCTCGCCTATGTGCCGACCGCTGTCATGTCGGCGATGATTGCCGATGCGATGCTAGGGAGTGCTGATGCAGCAATGGATGAAGTCATTGTCAGGTGCGCGGTCGGTCTGCTCGCGCTGATCACCGCGCTGATATTTCGTTCGGTAGTGCTCACTATTATCGTGGGCTTGGTTGCCTACCAATGGTTACCTTAAATGGAAATATAGGTGCTTGAGCGCAGGCGACTTGAGTGGAGGCGACGACACGCTTTGCGGCGCCTCGCTATGTCGGATGTCATAGATGTGGCTAACTGGCAGCCTTGGGTCGGCTAACGGCTAACGGCTAACGGGGCTCTTGGTGTGCCGTGGCGGATCGATAGGTTTGGTTGATCGGACTTAGCTCTCGGATCCCTACGGTTGATCCGCCATTGGGCGGTCATAATACTTTTGTGCCAATCACCAATCACCAATCACCAATCACCAATCACTATTCAAAGCACCAAGCGGACCGGCAAGCGGTCCGCTGGCTTGGGTTTCGATTTAGGCGGGTTTTTCGTCGGATACCTCCTCACTCACCGCGATCGAAGGCTTCTCGATGCGATAGCCCATGGCTTGCCATGTCTCAAGGCTCCGGCAGATCGTTTTCTTTCGTTCGCCCGAGTAGTCAAGTACTTTGACTCGCGCGCAGTACTTGCCCTTGTCATTGAGCGTTGCGGTGTATCGGTAGTCTTGCTCATTTGCTGCTACGCCTGAGGTGTAGGTGAGTAGAGTCACGATGAGGCCGGTCGTTAGTTTTGCTGCTAGGTGGTTCATTCTATCGTCCATCTTTTTTGGGGGGAGGAGTGTGTCCGCGCAGCTGGCCGTGAGGTTGCTCGCGCGCACGCTGACGTAAAGCAATCCACGTGCCAACATTGAGAGCAGCCTGCGCAGAGCACCAAAACGCTGTGTATATAGGGTTTTTCGAAGCCGACTTCCGGTTAGGGTTGGCCGCAGAGCAGCAGCGATCGATCCAGCCAATTTTGATTGCACCGAATAAGGGACGACTAGGCGGTGGTTGTTTCGTTTAAGGGCGGGTTGACTTGCCTTTAGGTGCGGCTATCGCGCAATCTCGTGTGGTCGATAAAGAAGGTAGCTCGCCATGGACGCACTTCAAATGCCCCGCCCACAAATTCAGCGCAGTGAATGGCTCTGCCTCGACGGCGAGTGGGAGTACAAGGAAGATCCCGAGGAGGTCGGTCTTAATCAGAACTGGTTTGAGGGGCTCGACACGAACGATCGAATACAGGTGCCGTTCCCGCCAGGCGCTGAACTGAGCGGACAGACGTTCTCATCGTCGAAAGTGGTTTGGTTTGAAAAGACATTTACCGCGCCCGATTGGGACACCGAAGAGATTTTGCTGACGTTAGGTGCAGCAGACTATCGGGCCGATGTTTGGGTCAATGGGCATCTTGTGGGATCCCATACGGGGGGCTATACCCCCGTTACTTGCGTCATCAAACATGCAATGCAAACCGGCGAAAACCGGATGGTTATCCGTTGCGAGGACCCTTTGACTTGGGAGATCCCGAGAGGCAAGCAGGCGGCAGATACAAAGTGGCCGATTGACTATGATGCAGTCATTGGACTTTGGCAGTCCGTCTGGATCGAGCCGGTCGCCGATGTGCATGTTATCTCGATGCAGTACCGGTTTGAGCATGCGCATAATTCGTTGAGCGTACTGGTGAGACTGTCACGCAATGCTCATGGGTTGGTGCGGGTTAGCATCAGCGATGCAGCGAGCGAGGGTTGTGCTGAAATTGCTGGGCGCAGTGAGGTTAAGCTTCGATTTGAGTTGGATGACCCGCGGTTATGGTCGCCTGAGGATCCGCATTTGTATGCGGTGGAGTGCTGGGTTGAGCGCGAGGGCGGTCAACCTGATGAGATTACAAGCTACTGCGGGCTTCGAGAGATTGAGTTTAGGCAAGATGGCTTTTACTTGAATGGTCAGCGGCGGTTCCTTCGAGGCATTCTTGATCAGGGATATTTCCCCAAAGGGTGGTACACGCCTCCCTCGGAGGAGGACCTCATTCGAGACATCGAGCTTACGCTTGGGCTAGGCTTTAATCTCTCAAGAAAGCACCAAAAGGTTGAAGATCCTAGGTTTTACTATTGGGCCGACCGGTTAGGTCTGCTTGTTTGGGCTGAGATGCCCTCTGGACGAGTGTTTTCGAGTCAGTTGCGAGGAGATCTAACCGAGCAGTGGATGGCGCTAGTCGAAGGCCTTCAGCATCACCCCAGTGTGGTCGCCTGGGTGCCATTCAATGAGTCTTGGGGTGTTTGGCACCAAACGTCTCGGCCCGAGCAGCAGGAGTGGGTCCGGGCGCTTTATCATCTCACCAAATCCAGCGATCCCACTCGGCCGGTCATCGCTAACGATGGATGGGAGTTTGTGGTCGGCGATGCCTTTACGCTCCACTTGTATCAGCAAACAGGAGAAGCGCTTGAGCAAGCGCTTGATCGATTGATCGACGATCCAGTTAGCCCCATCGCAGATTCACCTGGCGCACGCGTCGGCGCTATCGACACCGCATCCCTCACAGGTCTTCCGATTCTGATTACTGAATGCGGCGGGGTAGGATTCGATCCAAGTGCCGACGTGACCGAGGAAGCGTTCGCCTATGGCGAATGGCCAGAAGATGAAGCGAGTTTTAAACACCGAGTAGCGGACTTAACGAGCACGCTGAACAATAATGAGAAGATCGCTGGTTTCGTATGGACGCAGTTGACCGATGTTGCCCAAGAGACCAATGGCCTGCTTTACTTTGATCGATCGCCCAAGATTGAAGTAGCTTGGTTGTCAAAACACATCCAAGGGCTCCCATGAGCAAACGCTTAATGCGAGTCGCTAGGGGCGCTTAAGCAGGACCCGTTTACTTAATGGGTTAGCGCAGCCCAAAGCAGCCCAAAGCAGCCTGAGCGGATGATGTGGCGCTTGCCTCAGGCTGGTATAAAAGAATTTTCGTCGGATGAGGAGGATGCAATGGCCAAGATAATCGGCAATATCAAACCGGAGGATGATTACACCCACCCACTTGGGCCGGAGCCAAATTTCAACGAATCGGTGTACTTCAATTTCTTCGATCGCACGCAGAACCGCGGGGGATTTGTGCGGATTGGGAATAGGGCGAATGAGGGCTATGCGGAAATGACGGTGATCGTCTGGAATCCCGATGGCTCTGCGCTATTTAATTATGCCAAGCCCGATATTGCTGATAACAACGGCTGGAACGCTGGCGGGTTATCAATCGACATTTTAGAGCCTGCGGAGCGCGTGAGGACCCGGTACGAGGGCAAGGCGCTCCTGATGGCTAACCCAAAGGACATGCAAGATCCGAGCGCCGCGTTTAAGAACAATCCGCGGACATCGCTGCTTATCGACCTTGAGCACCAAGCGGTTGGGCCGATGTACGGCCACGTGGGTGAGCCAGGGGACGGCAATGAATTTGCAAGAGCGCACACGGAGCAGCACATGCGCGTTAAAGGGCAGCTGCAATTAGGAGATGAGGCGCCGATCTCGTTCGAAGGTTGGGGGTTACGAGACCATAGCTGGGGCCCGAGATTCTGGCAGGCGACGCCTTCTTATCGTTGGATCACTGGCAACTTCGGTGACGATTTGGGCATGATCGTGACCACTAACGGACAAGGGCAAGGGAAAGGGCTTTTCCAAAAAGGTGACGAGCTGGTTCGTATCGAGGAAGCTCGGCTCGAAACGGTGTACGAACCGGGTACGACCTTCCACCGATCGCTCAGGGCAGAGTTAAAGACGGAAGCGGGGGACCTGCATGTGTTGGAGGGCCGCGTCATGGGCTACATCCCGCTTCGGAATCGGCGCTCTGGGAAAAATACGCATGTAGGCGAGGGTATGACGGAGTACACCCTGGATGGAGAGCGGGTGGGTTACGGGCTGAGTGAGTATCTGAATCAGCCCGACGAGGATTGCAAATAGGCGTCCTTGATTCATTTAATACGTCCATGTTCCACATCGAAGTCCTCGATATTGGGTTCCCATACTGCTGCCAACCTGTAGGCAAGTTGGTATGGCGACCATGATGGCATGGCAATAATGACAGTGAGGCTGGCTACCCATACAGAGCTCGGGGACTGGTGCGAGCGGACTCGCCGCTTGTCGATGGTTTACATCGATGTATTGCAGGCCGTGCTCTTCGCCGGATTCCTGTACTGGAGTAGCAACTCGGCGCTTGCATCAAACGACGCGTCAGCAACATCGCAGTGTCAGGCTTGTCATGCGTCTCAAGCACATGACTGGCAGCAATCCCATCACGCCAAAGCCATGCAAATCCCGGATCGGCAAACCGTTCTCGCGCCCTTCGCCGGTGAGGTGGCGACGTACGGCGGCTTGAGTGCGCGATTCTCAAAAACTATGGAACCCGCTCCAGTTGAGAAACAAGATCAACCTGGCTCGGTCAAGAACACCCTCGTTCATCCGAAGAAGGAGGATCCATCCGCCTTTGTGATTGCGCTAGAGGATGCCGGCCGGCCTGAGGCAGGCGGGTTATATCAGGTGCGCTACACCTTCGGTTTCAGTCCGCTCCAGCAGTATTTGATCGAAAAAGAAGCGGGCCAGATTCAAGTGGCGCCCTTTGCGTTTGACACGCGGCCCGAACGCTTGGGAGGGCAACAGTGGTATCACCTCGATGAAAAACTCGGAGAGACAAGGCATCCCCGATTGGATTGGGATCAGCCGCTGCAAAGTTGGAACGGCATGTGCGCGGATTGTCACTCGACCGGCGTCAGACGAGGGTTTGATCCCGAGCGCAACCGTTTCTCGACCTCATTCACAGGTGTGGCGGTGGAATGCACTGCCTGTCATGTGCCGCACGCGTTAGCATCCGAACCCTCGGAGGAATTCAGCGATAAATCTGCGGGATTAATGCGCGGCGAAGCAGCAGCCGGAGAGGTCGTAGGCGATTCGCTCGGTGGACACTGGGCCTTAGGTCCGACTGACCGTATCGCGTCCTGGGTGGGAGAGCCTCGATCAGAGCAGCCGATGGAGCAATGCTACGCGTGTCACGCGCTGCGTGCTCCCTTGCGCGATGGAGTTGAGCTTGGCGAGCCGTTTCTTGATCAGTTTAAGCCCGAACTGCTCCGAGCCCCTTTTTACTCGGCAACCGGGCAGATCGAAGAAGAAGTGTTTGTTTACGGTTCCTTTGAGCAGAGCCGGATGCGTGCGGCCGGCGTTCAATGTATCGATTGCCATGATCCGCACACGGCAAATCTGCGCGCTGAGGGCGATGCATTGTGCGCGAGTTGTCATCAGCCCGATGTGTATGAAGCGCCTAGCCATCACGCACACCCGCTTTCAGCGAGTGTGGAATGTGTGGATTGCCACATGCCCGGGAAGATGTATATGGGCGTCGACTTCAGGCGGGATCATCAGTTTGCGCGACCGGATCCGATACTTGCGAAGGAATTGGGTGCAAGAGATGTTTGTCAGGATTGTCACGAGGACCGCTTTATTGCGTGGCAGGAAATTAAGCAAAAATCCCAAGCAACGATGCTACCGGGCGCTCAGCGTGTGGTGATTGGTGGTGACTTTAGCGGAGCGACGAAACCCGAAGCCACGGATCACCATGAAGCGAGGCTACTATATTGGCGGCTCCATGGGGCGGAGGCGACGGCTCGGACGGATCAGCGCTATCTCCATGTCATCGCGGACGAAAATCGGTCACCACTAGAGCGGGCGAGCCTGATCGCCACGCGATCTCAAGCCACCATCGCGCGTTGGATCACTTCGCCCGCGTGGCAGGACCTTATGCAGTCGCCACCCGCATTGGTGATGGCAACGGCATTAGAAAAAATGTCAGAAGTCGGACGGCTCCCCAATGAATGGGTTGCAGAGGGCTGTCTTCACACACTGAGGGTTGTACGAGTAGCGGCCGCCGGGCTGCCAGGGGCCGCCGCGCTCTCAGAATGCAAGAAGGCGATTAAAGAATTGGCGACGGCTTCTGAGCAAATCGCTTGGCGCGCTGAGGGCGGGCTTGCTGATGCTGCGCGAGCGATGGCCGAGGGCAGGCGGTCGGAAGCGAAAGATTTGCTAGATCGAGCCATACAGCAAGACCCCTATGCGGCTGGGCCTTACATCAATCAAGCAGACATCTTGAGATTAGAAGGCGACGAGCGAGCATCTGTGGCGATTCTTGATCAAGGGCTCTCCGTCCTGCCCGACGACGGAATGCTGCTCTACAGTCGAGCGCTCGGCGCCGTTCGGGAGGGTGACAACACTGATGCGCTGATGTTCATTCGGCGGGCGCGGCAAGTCGATGCGGATCAGCTGGATTATTTGATGATAGAAGTCTTGTTGCTAGAGCGTTTGGGTGAGCCTCAAGAGGCCATTGCAGTGCTTGAAGCACGCTGGCCAAATGGTGATGTGCCTCCCACGTTTGTGGCAATAAGGTCAAGATTGTCGGCCGGGCAATAAGCTCGGCAGCTCCCGGGCTCTCGACAGGCTGACTTCGGGCAAGTTAGCGGCCAGTTAAAACAGGGTTTGCCTTCAACCAGCGGGTGGTCTGAGTCAAGGCGAGCAATTACGGGATATGTCTCAAGTCGATTGAAAATAAAGGGCTGGTCGATAATCTGAGGGCAATAAGCGAGGCGTTTTTTGCTTGATCTGCCTGGTTGCCTTCCGTAAGGTTAGTCTCAGAGGGGTGGGGAGCTCCTCGCGGGAGGAATCAACTGGGACGGGGCCCGACAGGGAGCCGGCTCTACATAAGAGCATTAAATTTGGAAGCGTGGACGGTCGCGAGCTTCGGGCCGATGCGATCACTCCTTGGAGTGGCTAGGAGTAGCCAGGAGTGGACAGATAAAAGTGCTTTTACTTGGTTCGACTTCACCGTCGGAATCAGTGGTTCGTCTCGTAGCATCGATGCTGAAGGCATTGCAACTTAGGTCGTATGAATCGACTGATGAAACTGAGGATGAGGGGATTTCAGCTTCAGGTACTTAAGCGGCGAAACCGGACGCCATCGGTTGGTAGTCATTTAAAACGGGGGACATTAAATGTTCACAAAACCAATTGGGAGAACGCTTTCGATAGCGGCGCTCGCAATGACTTCTTGGTCAACATTGGCCGAAGAGGGCATTGAAGAGGTCATTGTCACTGGTTCATATCTTAAGAAATCAACAGAGAACAGCGCATCACCACTCACGGTGATGAGCAAAGTTGAGCTCGATCAAATGGCTGCAACGGACATGAAGGACGTTGTGAGCAACTTGACCTTTAGCTCGGGTTCGATTGGTGGCTCAGCCACGGCGTTCTATGGGGGAGACAACTCCACCGGTAACGCGAACGTCAACCTCAGAAACTTAGGGAGTGGCGCAACGCTTGTTCTAGTGAACGGTAAGCGAAACGTCAGCACTTCATTCGATAACATCGGAAGTGGCTATCTCGACGTAGACGGTTTGATCCCAAACATCGCGTTAGAGCGTGTTGAGATCGTTAAAGACGGCTCAAGTGCATTGTATGGATCTGATGCAATTGCAGGGGTTGTGAACTTTATTACCCGTAAGAATTTTGAGGGTTTTGAGCTTCAATACGACTACGCCGAAGATTCCGAGACTGGTCGGCAACAGGACAACTTGATTAGCGCCATCATGGGTGTCTCTGGGGATCGCGGGAACATCACGATTTCTGCGAGCTACTTAGATCGTTCACCACTGCAGATCGGTGATCGATACGACGACTATGGCCGGTCAGGATTGTCTACGTTCGGTCAGCCGGGTCGTTACGTTGCTCTGGGCCGTATCACGCCCGCTCCGAGCTTTTTCGTGCCAGAGGGCTCCGAAACTTTCGGTCAAGGAGCTGATCCCGATTGTGATCTGGTTGCTGCAGCCGATGGACCTGCTGGAACGTTGGGCAATGTGAACGGTCTGTGTATATACGACTTCTCGAGCTTCTTCAACTTGGTCATGGAAGGCACGCAGAAGAAAGCGCATGTTGATGGCTCGTATGAGTTATCTGATGACCTTGAGGTCTATGGCTCTTTCAGCTTTGCTGAAAACTGGACCAGCCGCGGTAACTCACTCTATCCAGACGTATCGTTTGCGATTATTGGCCCAGCCAGCCCAGGTCTCCAGCTTGATGCTGCGAGGAGGGGGGTAGCACCCGTTCCTTACTTGGCGCTTCAGCGAATCATGGGCGGGACTTACTCTTCAGACTCCACTGAGCGGCCTATCGATACTAAGGACTCGTACACGCGAACCAATTATCGGTTCAATCTCGGAGCGACGTACGACTTTGAAGTCGGTGGGAACCAATGGTCGCTCGATGTGTCAGGCACCTTCTCGCAGCGTAATTACAACTCAGTCAACCCGTCTGATTCGCTGACCAGTAATGTAGACGCTGCCTATGTAGGTCTTGGAGGCCCGTCTTGTGACCCAATCAATGGAACAGCGGGTTCGGGTAACAATGGCACTGGAAACTGCTACTACTACAACCCGTTCCAGACCAGCAATTACGACCCCGTTACAGGCGCGCGGTGGAACACGTCTGATCAATCAGCGTGGGCTGCAAACCCAGACCTGACAGTTGCGCAAGCAGCGCTTTTGTATCAAAACCCCGTTGAGCTTTACGAGTGGATGCAGGGCGAGATTAGCAACCAGTCTGAAGCCAGGCAGGCAGTGTTCGATGCAGTAGTCGCTGGCGACCTCATGGAAATGGGCGCAGGCAACCTTGGCCTCGCAGTCGGTGTCCAGATCCGAAAGGATGAGATTGAAACTGACATCGATACCAACTCGAACAACAACAACTTCAAGTTCATCTATGGCGCCCAAGACTGGTCAAACGAACTGTCCGCAAGTTCCATATTTGCTGAAGTATTTGTGCCACTGACCGATCGCCTTGAACTGACGATCGCCGGTCGATACGAAGATTTTGACGAGCTTGGAAAGAATTCTTTCGATCCGAAAGCAACGTTAATTTTCATGGCAACGGATGATTTGACCATGCGTGCGTCGGTGGGCACGTCTTTCAGAGTGGGCTCACTGCTTCAGTTAGGTGGCCGTAGCACGACGCTGCTGAACTCAACTGATGCGTTCTCAGGCACGGGTGGTCTCGCTTTCCGTCCTAGCTTGACAGAAGGTAACAGTGCGCTTGACCCAGAAGAAGCTGACGTATTTAACGTTGGTCTGTCCTGGTCACCTTCGAACGGTGCGCTAGACGGTCTGACACTGAACTTGGATTACTACAACTACGAGTACTCCAATCTGATCAGTCGAGAAGGTCACCAGTCGTTGATCAATCGGGATAATGCATTGCGCTGCCCAGACGGATTGAATGATGATCCTGATGCAGGTGCACTCTGCGGCGTCAGCGATCAGGATGGAGACGGAGTTGCCGAGATTTATTCGGTAGGGGCCGGTATCCCCGACAAGGTGATTCGCGCTGGGGACGGTAGCTTGCTCCGTACGCTTGCTTCGTACTTCAACGCTCCATCACTTGAAACGTCAGGCATTGATTTGAGCACGGGCTACCGCTTCAGCGCCGGTAACATTGGCGAGTTCAATACAATGTTGAATGTGAGTTACACGTTGGCTTATGACATTGTGACTGATACGGGCGCAGCCATTGACGGTGTAGGCAGCAGGAACGCTGGCAACAGCATTGGCCGACCACTCCCCGAGTACAAGGCAAATTGGATGTTTGGCTGGTCTCGAGACCGTCATTCAGCATCGATTGTTGTGAAGCACATCGATGGCTACACAGACGACGTACCGCAGTCGGGTCTTCGTGGCTCATTCATCGGTTTCGCACCTGAGATCGATAGCTTCACCACGTTCGACGTGCAGTACAACTTCCAGTTGCCTGATGTGCTCTTCCACGGCGATGGTTCTCAAATTACCATCGGTGCGAAGAATGCCGGCAACAAGAAGGCACCACTGGTTAACGTGGATGGGGCATTTGACCCATACACCCACGATCCACGTGGTCGTATCGTCTATATGCGATACAGAATGGCGATGTAAATCGACATTGAGTTGTCAAAAACCCGGCTTCGGCCGGGTTTTTTTTGCCTCGGATTTCGGCTTGTAGCGAATTTCCGTTCAATTTGGATCGATTGGAATCGTTGTTACGAATCGACGAGGAGATCGCCAGAGTGCAGTAGGTCCTATTCGAGCTAACTCTAAAGCCAACTAGCCAAATGTCGGTTGGAGCCTTGGGTGACAATAGCTCAGACCTAGCGGGCCTTTTAGTTAGAAAGTGAGCGGCCGCCAGTCGTTTGGATGGTCCAGCAACTGCTTGATCGATGATCATCAAATCACTACTTTAGGCCTGAGAGGAGAGGGGTGAAATGACCAAGGTAACAAAGGACTTAAACGTCCCAGCTGAGAATGGAGGAATAGGATGCAATCCCTAACACCCAAAGTTGATATAGTTCGTCGGGACAATGGTGAACTCATATTAACGTCAGGTTATGGGTTGGGTGAGGTCCCCTCTAACCTTGCCACACTGATGACTGAGCAAGCGACGAGAGACCCCGATCGGCCAATCATTGTCGAAAAGAATGCGGCAGAGCAATTTGAGCCAATGACCTATGGCGAGGCGCACGAGCAGGCTATGGGTATCGCCACTTACTTGCTTGATCAAGGTGCTGGCGTTAATCAACCGGTCATGATTCTGTCGGGTGCATCGAGGGCGCACTTTGTCGTTCAGATGGGCGCATGCTATGCGGGTGTGCCGGTGATCCCTGTCAGCACCAGTTACACCTCCGTTGAAGCAGCGTTCCCGAAATTTGAGTCAGTGTTCAACAAAACGCGACCAGCGTTTCTCTTTGCGGAGAATCCCAAGGCGGTTGAGGCAGCAGTCCTTGGGACAGAAATTGATCTGGATGGTGTCGAATGCTGGTCGGTGAATGAAGGTCTCTTAGCAGGTCAACCGGTGATAGCGCTCGAGGTAATCACTCGCCAAGTTAACGAAGCCGCGGTTTCAAACGCTATCCAAGCATTGACGCACGACACGGTTGCAAAATACATGTTTACCTCCGGCTCTACAGGAATGCCGAAGGGTGTGATTCATACTCACGGCATGATCTGCGGCTTGATTGCCGGCCAGAGGGCGCTACGTGATATCGACTCCGAAAGTCCTCCCATAGTGCTCGACTGGATGCCATGGTCCCATGTCGGCGCGGGTCAAATGCGTCTCTACGGTACCGTCAGCCAAGGGGGCACCATCTATCTGGATGATGGTAAGCCCACGGCAGCGGATTACCCCAAGACGCTCGCCAACTTGCGAAAGGTCTCCATCACAGGCTATGCCGGCGCGCCGTTGGGTTGGAGCATGTTAGTTGCAGCACTTGAGGGCGACGAGGCGCTGGCTGAACAGTTTTTTGCCAATCTGCAAACGTTGCAATATGGCAGTGCCGCCATGCCCACCTCAACCTATGAGCGCTTACAAGCCCTGCTCGTTCAATACCAAGGTCAGCGCAAAACCATGAGCACTAGCCTTATGTCCACCGAGGTTGCGCTTGGTTTGTCCCGATACTGGCCCTGTGAGGACCAGACGGTTGTTGGGCTACCCATGCCGGGATCAACGTTCAAACTGGTGCCAGTAGGCGATCGGTTTGAAGTGAGGGTTCGCTCGCTTGGCGTTACGCCTGGGTACTTAAATGATCCAGCGAAAACACAAGAAGCGTTTGACGAGGAGGGGTTTTTCAAAATGGGTGATGCAGTGACCTTCGCTGATCCAGAGAGGCCGGAGGCCGGGCTTCGGTTTGCGGGGCGCATTGCGGAGCAGTTCAAGCTAATGTCAGGAACCTGGGTTTCTGCAGGTACCCTTCGAGCGCAGCTTGTGGCGGCGTTGGCGCCTATGGCGAGAGACGTAGTGATCTGCGGGCTCAATCAATCCTTTATCGCAATCTTAATTTGGTTAAATGGTGGAACGGAGGAGGCTGCCGACCCCTCAGAGCCATTCAATATTGGTGAAGAGACAGCTAGTTTCATCCGGCAGGCGCTCATGACCCACAACACGGCCAATCCAGCGTCATCACAGCGTGTCGAACGATTCGCGGTGATGGCAGCACCTGCGAGTATTGGTGCAGGCGAGATAACCGACAAGGGCTACGTGAATCAAGGGGCCGTCCAGGCTCGCCGTCAGTCGCTTGTCGAGTTGTTGTTTGAGCCAGAGGCTCTGCCTGGTGTTTTCGTCGTAGACGACAGTGTCTGATCGAGTGCTAGGAGGATTCGCTGGCCAGTCGACCCAGTCTCGCATTTCTTCGCTCGATTCGCTCGCGTAGGCGCTGGTGTCTTGAAGGCGTGAGCGGGTAAGACCAAATCAACTTCAGTGCAAGGCCGTAGAAGAGAATGGGTCCGCCGCAGTAAACGATTCTGAGCGCGAGAACGCCAGCGTCGGTGCTGCCGCCGATGCCTCCAGACGGATCGAAGCCAAAGAGACCCACCACGTTGAGTGAGAACCCTGTCCCGAGTGCAATGGCCAGTTTTTCCGTTAAGCCGAGAATGGCGAAGTAGGTGCCCGCGCGGCCTCCACCTGTACGTGCAGAATCGACATCAACGACGTCCGCGAGCATGGCAACGGGAAGGAATTGAAGGCCACCAAAACAAAAGCCCTTCACTATGAATAGGCAGAAAAAGATTAGGTAGTCACCTGAGGTTAAGAAAAAGTTTGCGCCGCTAACGAGGGCGACGGTCACAAGGGTAAACAAGAACGCGCGATGTTTGCCGATGGTACGGCCGAGCCATAACCAGAACGGAATGGCTCCCAACCCTGCAATGAAATAGAAGAAGTACGCTGCGCCGATGGTCGGTATTCCGATAATGTCTCGGATGAAAAACAGTGATACCGCATTGCGAAAGGACTCGCCGAAAATGACCAGTAAGGCGATCATGAGGACGCGCCGCATGGGTCCATTGCGCCACACAAGCTTGGCGCCTTCCTTGAGGGATACGCTAGCCTTGACCTCAGTTTCCGGTTCTTTCACAAAGGTAATCACTAAGAACGCGCAAACCGGCAGCACGCCAATGACCACCCAGGCAAGACCGGCAAGGACTGGGCCAGTCAGCGTAGCGCGGTCGACCGGCGTGGCAGTCATGATATCGCCGGTAAAGGCGCTAGTGGCGTCGTTCCATAGCGCGCCAAGTACGACTTCCACACTGCCGCCGCGATCAGCCATGACCTCAATGATCATTGGCACTGCTGCAGCAACCATTAAACCCACCAAAACGAATAGCTCCCGTGCTGCGGTAACTCGACTTCTTTGGTGATAGTCAGGGGAGAGTTCTGCTCCCCAGGCGCGGTGCGGTAGCCCGATCATCGTTGAGCCGAGGAAAAAGAGCGTCAAACAGAGCAGAAAATAGGTAAACCCGATACCCTCCGGGGGGATGAACAGTAAATAAACCCCCGTCATCATGAGTGGCGTGCCAAGGAAAACCCAAGGCTTACGGCGTCCAAATCGTGTCCGCCAGCGATCGGAGAGCTCGCCCATCAGTGGGTCGGTGATGACATCGGTGAACCTTGCGAGCATGAGAATGGTTCCCACCGCGGCAAGACTAAGGCCGAGACCTCCCGAATAGTGGGCGGGTATCCAGATGGAGAGAGGGTAGCCAATGACTGCGAGTGGCAGACCAATGCAGCCATGCAAGTAGATGGTCCTTGCATCTAACACAGCCGGTGCAGATGAGGTCATGCGCTACTCCCAATAATCCGATTGTGCCAACGCGTTCAAACACTGTCGTGTGGGATAGCGTCGGCGTTAATCCCTCAATTGGAGACTAGCACGCGCAGTCTGGCTGATCCTAGGCCGGAATCTCGCAAAGAGCCGGGGAATTGAGTCCGTTGCGTCGTAGTGGTTGTTTAAAACAGCGACTGTAATTGGTTAAAGAGCCGGGCCTGGGTTAGACCACTTTTCCAGGGTTGAGAATGCCCTTCGGGTCTAGCGCGAGCTTCATTTGTCGCATGAGCGCGATCTCAGACTCAGATCTTGCTAAGTGGAGGTACGGCTTTTTCTCAAGACCAATGCCGTGCTCGGCTGAGACTGAACCCCCTATGGGCTGAAGCGGCGAGTAAACCGCTTCTTCCACGGCTTGCCTTGCGGACTCGCCGCCGTCGCCAACAGCGATAGCAAAATGAAGGTTGCCATCGCCCACATGCCCGAGCGTGTAGTTGTGAAACTCACCGAATCGAGCCTTCAGACCTCTATTCACATCGTCAACGTAGGTCGCCATGTCGGGCAGCCTAAGACTGACATCAAAGAGGAATACTGGACCATGCCGAAAGGTTTGGGCGACATCGTCCCGTAGGGCCCACAATGACTGCCGCTGGGCCTCACTTTGGGCGATAACGGCGTCCTCAATCAGTTGCTCATTGAGCGCGCTTTCGAGCAGATCCAGTGCGGTTTGCTCCTCAGCCCCAAGGGCTTCGACAAGCACGTAGAGCGGGTAGTCCCGACTAAGAGGTGCAGCGTTCCTCGCAGTGTCATCAGTCACCAGTT
>Ga0181574_10001723_pt1 | contig 20297 bp, 18 predicted proteins | sample 101ome_24_FD_145600 | JGI IMG/M metagenome (GOLD analysis project Ga0181574, IMG submission 145600) | Coastal salt marsh microbial communities from the Groves Creek Marsh, Skidaway Island, Georgia - 101410AT metaG (spades assembly) | ecosystem: Environmental > Aquatic > Marine > Intertidal zone... | reverse complement strand
AATCATTTTAAATTTATTAATTATTTTATTTAAATCCTTTTCATTAAAATCAGGCCACAACTTATCTAAAAAAAATAATTCAGTATATGATAGCTGCCAAAGCATAAAATTACTAAGTCTTCGCATGCCGCCTGTTCTAATTAAGATATCTGGTTCTGGCTTACTTAAATATAAATTCTTTTCAATTTTTTTTTCTGAAATCTTAAATTTGTTATTACTTTTAAATGATTTATTAACCGATCTAACTATTTCTTTTTTTGAACCATAATTAATACATAAATTAACAGTAATTTTTTTATTTCTTTTTGTAGATTTAATAGCGGATTTTAAAATCTTTCGAGTTTCCAATGGTAACCTTGAAATATCACCAAAAATTTGAATTCTGACGCCATTTTTAATTAGATTTAAAATTTCGTTTTCAAAATATGATTTTATTAGTGTAAATAGATATCTAATTTCTTTTATTGGTCGGCTCCAATTTTCAGTTGAAAAAACATAAAACGTTAATATCGGTAATTTTTTTTTTAAAGAATATTTAACTATTTTTTCAATTACTTTTACACCATTTAAATGACCAAAATTTCTACCTTGTTTTTTGGACTGTCCCCATCTACCATTGCCATCCATTATAAAAGCAATGTGTTTAGGTAAACTCATAATTATATTTGGATTATTTCTTTTTCTTTTGAAGAAAGCAAGTCATCAATATTTTTAATATAGTCGTCAGTAGTTTTTTGAATATTTTTTTCAATAGATTTGCTTTCATCCTGGCTAAGGGTTTTTTCTTTTTCAAGATTTTTTATTTCCTCATTGCAATCTCTTCTTATGTTTCTAATCGAAACTTTAGCTTTTTCTCCAATAGTTTTTAAAACTTTAATCATTTCTTTTCTTCTCTCTTCTGTGAGATCAGGTATTCTTATTCGGATAATCTGTCCATCTATTTGCGGGTTAATGCCCAAATCTGATTTTTTTAAAGCTGAATCAATTATGTTTACATTGGTAGCATCCCAAACCTGTATCGAAAGCGTTCTAGGTTCTGGAGTAGTTATTGTAGCTAGTTGGTTTAAAGGCATCAACTGACCATAAACATCTGCTTTGATATTATCTAACATTGCCGAATTAGCTCTACCAGTTCTTAAAGTTCCAATCTCTTTTTTGAATGAAATAATTGTTTTTTCCATTCTGTCTTTTACTTTTTTTTGATCAAACATGTTTTAGTTAAATTCCTTCACCGAGTTTAAATCTAGCAAATTCAATTATATTAATTGGATTAGAGGAATTAGACTCATTTAAAAATTTTTTGACAGATATTTTTGGATCCATGAACCAGGGTTGATTAAGCAATGTGTTGTCTGATATAAATTTATTAATTTTTCCTTTTGCTATTTTATCAGCTATCTCCGGTTTTTTTCCAGAGTTATCTAGTTCTGCTTTAATTATTTCTAACTCTTTATTAATAATATTTTTATCCAATTTTTTTTCATCAATAGCTAAAGGTCCAGAAGCAGCAATATGCATAGCCAATTTAAAACCTGTATCGGTATTCTCATTAATATTGCTTACTTTAACAGCTGCAATGATTTTGCCTGCTAAGTCTTTTTCAATTGTGTTATGAATATAATAATAAATTTGTCCGTCTGATGAGTCAAAAAACTTTGCACGACGAACTATAATTTTTTCTCCAATTTTTGATATTAAATCAATTAAACTTTCGTCTACAGTGGAAGAATTTTTCATTTTTGCATTTTTTAAAGCATCTAAATCACCTTTGTATTTAAAGTTTAAAACAGATAATTCTTTACAAAAATTTATAAAATCTTTATTTTTTGCAACAAAATCGGTTTCACTATTTACTTCTAACAAAGATACACCGTTATTTTCTTTATGTACTAAGACAAGTCCTTCGTTGGCTGTCCTTGACATTTTTTTAGATGCTTTAGCTATTCCTTTTTTTCTGAGAAACTCAACCGCTTTATCGATATCACCTCCAGTTTCATCTATTGCACTTTTGCAATCTGAAAAACCAACACCTGTCATTTCTCTAAGCTTTTTGATAGTTTCTAATTTTTCTTTTTGATCGCTCATTATAATTTAATTAAGATTGTTTAGCTTCTAATTCGGTCTTTTTCGACTTAGGATCATTACTAATAAATTTTGAAGCATCATCGATCGTATTTTTTAATAACTCACAATATAAGTTAATTGATCTTCTGGCATCGTCATTTCCTGGTACAGGAAATGTTATACCTGTTGGGTCAGAGTTTGAGTCTAAAATAGCTACTATTGGTATATTCAATTTAATTGCTTCTTTAATTGCTAAAGATTCAATATTGGTATCTATTACAAATAGCATATTTGGAACTTTTTTCATCTCAGCAATTCCACCTAAAGATTTTTTTAATTTTTCTTTCTCTTTCTCTAATTTGATAATTTCTTTTTTTGTAAAGCCTATATCCTCTTTAGATAACTCAGTTTCTAAAAATTTCATTCTCTTAATAGAATTTTGTATAGTAGTCCAATTAGTCAGCATTCCGCCCAGCCATCTAAAGTTTACAAAATATTGATTGGTCTCTTCTGCTAGCTTGCTAATTTGTTCAGCGGCTTGTTTTTTTGTTGAGACTATAAGTATTTTTCCACCACTAGATATACACTTATGAATTTCTTTTAGAGCGTTATTTAAAAAAACAACTGTCTTAGTTAAATCTATAATGTGTATTGAGTTCTTCTCCCCAAAAATAAATTTTTTCATTTTCGGGTTCCATCTTAAAGTTTTGTGTCCAAGGTGGACACCAGCTTCAAGTAACTGCTTAATATTTACATCAGGTAAGTTCATTTTTTTCTCCGGTTAAACCACCATAGACTTGTTCTCTCTTAGAGACCGGAAGCCGTTTGGCTTATAGTCTATGTGCGTATTTTTTTTTGAAATTTTTATAATATTAGTTCTTTAAAATCAATATTTTAAATAACTATTTTCTTTACGTATTCTTTGTTTTTAATAGTCTTATAAGTATTAAAATCAAATTTTCTTGAACCATTTAATTTAAATTCAATAAACTTGTCGTTTTTCATAAAACCTAACAGTATTTCTGTATTCCCATTATTTTTTAATAAAGAATTTAATTCTGTATAATTTTGATTTGGATCAATCTCAATTAAAACCTTTTCATATGATAAGTTTATATAATTATCCAAAGTCTTTATATCTTTTACAGTGAGTCTCCTTAAATTTTCTCCATTTTCTGAAGTATCTTTGATCAATGTAATAATAAAAGAATTTGAATCTTTAAGGTTTTCTCTGTTTAGATTTAATATTTCAGAAAAAATAAATAATTCGTAATCACCTGACAAATCAGAAAATTTAGCTATTGCAAAGTTTGTACCTTTACTGCTCTTTTTCTCATTCAAAGATAATAATGTTCCTGCAATCTTGCCTTCTTTATTATTTGAATTAATAAATTTATCAAAATCTAATATCTTGTTTTGATCCAGAAATTCCTTGAAAGAGTTTAATGGGTGATCTGAAAGAAAAAAGCCCAAAGACTCAAATTCTTTTTTAAGTAATTCATTTTTTGTCCATTGATCTTTTTTTATATTTGTAAATAAGGTCTTAGAATGATCTTCGACAATATTCTCATTGAATAAATTTTTTTGATTTGAAGATTTATCCTCGTTAGATACTTTAACTTGATTTATAATTGAAGGAATGCTCTCATAGAGTTTAGCTCTGTTTTTATCTAAATCATCAAATGCCCCACCTTTTACCAATCCCTCTAATTGTAGTTTATTAATATCTTTGCTATCAATTCTTGATATAAAGTTACTTAATGATGTATATTTTCCATTTTCACTTCTTTCTTTAATAATATTTGAAATAGCCTCATAACCAACATTCTTAATTGCTGCTAAGGCATAATATATTTTTTTATCTATTACTTTAAATTCGGAGAAACACTTGTTAATGCTGGGATTAATTATTTCAACTTTAATTTTTTTTAACTCATTTACATATTCTCTCAATTTAGTCATACTGTTTATATCGGCAGACATTGAGGCAGCAAAAAATTCTTCTTTGTAATAAGTTTTTAAAAAAGCAGTTTGGTATGAGATGGTTGCATAAGCGGCAGCATGACTTTTATTAAAACCATATTCTGCAAATGGCTCAATTTTTTGAAAAATAAAACTAGCTAAGTCTTTTTTTATTCCATTTTTAACTGCGCCACTAATGAATCTTTCCCTTTGTTTCTCAAGTTCTGCTCTCTTTTTTTTACCCATAGCTCGCCTTAAAATATCTGCCTCACCAGCAGTAAATCCTGCAAGCGTTTGGGCAATTTGCATTACCTGTTCTTGATAAATTATGATTCCATAAGTGGGTTTTAATATCTCTTCAAGCAGTGGATGAATAAAATCTGGTTTTCTTAAATTATTTTTACATTGATTATAAATTGAAATATTGCTCATGGGTCCTGGTCGATAAAGTGCAACTAAAGCAACTATATCTTCAAGTTTTGTTGGTTTCATTTCTTTTAGTGAGTCCCTCATACCTGCACTTTCTAATTGGAATATACCTGTTGTTTCTCCTGAGGTTAAAAGTTTAAAAACCTTTGGATCGTTATAATTTATGTCATTGATATTTATATTTATGTCTTTTTCTTTAAGTTGTTTAATTGTTTTATCAATTATAGTTAGAGTCTTTAATCCTAGAAGATCAAATTTAACTAGTCCCGCATTTTCAGAAGAATACATATCAAACTGCGTAGTCGGTAATAGTAAATTAGAAGTTTTATCAATATATAAAGGAACTTGGTTTGATAAATTATCTTTAGAAATAACCACGCCTGCAGCGTGTGTAGCCATATTTCGATTTAAACCTTCTAATTTTAAAGATAAATCAACTAACTTTTTAATTTGATAATTATCTTTAATCTCTTTTTGAAGTCGTGGTTCTCTATTAATAGACTCTTGCAATGTTAAAGGTCTTGATGGCTCAAAGGGTATCATTTTACAAATTTTGTCAACATATCCATAGGGCAATCCCATAACTCGTCCTACATCTCTCAAAACCATCCTTGCCTTTAATTTTCCAAATGTAATGATGTGCGCAACAGCGCCGGGGTATTTTTTGCTCAAATATTCAAAAACTAAATCTCTTTTTTCCTCACAAAAGTCGATATCAAAATCTGGCATAGAAATTCTGTCTGGATTAAGAAATCTTTCAAATATTAAACCAAATTCAATGGGATCTATGTTGGTAATATCTAAACAATAAGCCACTAACGACCCAGCACCTGAACCTCTGCCAGGACCAACAGGGATGTTATTTGATTTAGACCATTTTATATAATCAGCAACGATTAAAAAATATCCGCTATAGTCCATATCTTGGATTATTTTTAATTCATGACTTAATCTTTCTTTATACTTTGTCTCTATGTTAGTTCTTTCATCTTGGGATTTATAGTTTTTGAGAATATAAGTAAGTCTGTCCTCTAAACCTTTTTTGCTTATCTCCTCCAAATATTTTCTATTATTTTCTTTTTCAGCTTGAATGTTAGGGAGATTAGGTTTTTTCTTTTCTGGTTTAAAACTTATTCTCTTTGGAAATTGAAAATTATTTTCTAATGCTTCAGGAAGATCTCTGAATAAATTGGTAAGTTCTTCGTCAGATTTAAGATAATGCTCTTGACTATAACGTTTTCTATTTTCATCATTAATATAATTTTTTTCTCCTATACAGATGAGAGCATCATGAGCTTCATACATATCTTTATTTAAGTAAAAAACTTCTTGGGTAGCTATTAAAGGTATATTTAACTTTCCAGAAAGAGACAAAATAAAACTTTCAAAATTTTGGTCTGCTGGATCTTTGTGTCTTTGAATTTCAATATAAAATCTGTCTTCAAATATGTCTCTGAGTTCTATTAAAAAATTTTCTATAATTTTTAATTTATTTTGCTTAAATAGTTTACCAATTAAATCATTGTGAGTTCCACTAAACAAAAATAAATCTTTGTTGAATTTTAATAAATCAGCAAAACTGACATAAGACTCAATCTCACTATTTTTATTTAATAGATAGCTTTTAGAGGAAAGTTCGACTAAGTTTTTATAACCATTTTCATTTTTAGCTATCAGCGGCAGCTTACCAACAAAACCATTAATCTCTATATTTATTTGTGAACCAATGATGGGTTGAGTACCGTTTTTACTTATTTTTTCTGCAAACTCTAAAGCCCCGCACAAATTATAACTATCACAAAGTCCTATAGATTTTATTTTTTGCTTTTTGCAAAATTCAGCTAAATCGTCAATTTTGATAGCTCCTTCGCATATAGAATATTGAGAATGTATTTTTAATTGATTAAACTGACTTCCATTAGTCATGTATCACTAATAATACTACCTTCAGAAATCTTCAACTTATAATCAGCCATGTCAGCAAGTTCTCTATTATGAGTTGCAAAAATAATGCTCTTACCCAATTTTTTTAACTCAATAAAATACTTAAAAATTTCTAAACTAGTTTTATGATCTAAATTGCCAGTAGGTTCATCTGCTAATAAAACTTCTGTATTTGAGACAACTGATCTAGCGATTGCAACTCTCTGTTGTTCACCACCAGATAATTGATTTGGATAATTGTGCAATCTATCGCCTAAACCAAATTTTTTTAAAATATTTCTCGCCTCATATATAGAATCTTTAGTATTACTGCCTCTAATCATTAAAGGAATTATTACATTTTCTTCAGCACTAAACTCTTCAAGCAAATTATTATTTTGAAAAATTATTGAAATTAAATTCTTTTTTATATTTTCTTGCTCTTTAGAATTTGTAGTCGAGTATTTAATTTTATTATCTAGAACAATTTCACCATTATCAAATTTCTCAATCAATGCTAATATGTGTAATAAAGTAGACTTTCCAGAGCCAGAGGGGCCAACAATTGCTGTTATGGAATTTTTAACAATTGAGAAATTTAAGTCCTTAAAAATTTGAATTTTGCCTGCCTTGTTGAAATAGTTTTTTTTTATATTGCTAAATCTAAAAATTTCTTCATTCATACTTCAAAGCCTTAGCGGTTGACATTTTTAATATTTTAATAGCAGGTAATAATGATGCTAATGAACACACTGCTAAAGAGCAAATTAATATTAAACTAATTGAACCTAAATCTATTTGACTGGGAATTTGATCTATAAAATAAACATCTTGTGGAAAAACTTCTATGCCAAAAATATTGAATAAGAAAATTCTGATTTTTTCAATATTAATTGAAAATAGTATTCCAGCAAGAGTTCCAGTAATTACTGCGGACAGACCAATTAAAAAACCTGTAAAAAAATAAATTCTTATCAGAGATGTTTTTTTCATTCCTAATGTTTCAAGTATAGCAATTTCTCTAGTCTTATTTTTTATCAATATTGTTAAACCTGAAATAATATTAAAAGCAGCAACAATTATAATTAAAGATAAAATAATAAACATCACATTCCTTTCAACTTTTAAAGCATTGAAAAATGTTTTGTTAAGATCAGCCCATGAATAAACTTCTATGTCCGTACTTAAATTTTGTATTTGATTTCTTACCAAATTTGCTTTTGTTGGTTCCTCTAAAAAAATTTCTAAATTTATGTCTTTATTGGTTTTATTAAAAAAGTTTAAAGTATTGTCTAAATCTAAAAAAATTACGTTGCTATCATATTCGTAAAAACCACTATCAAAAACACCTGTGATTTTAAACTTTTGTTGATTAGGAAAACCACCGAAAGGAGTGTTTATAAAAGATGAGGACATAATTGATATTTCATCTCCAACTACAACATTAAGATTAATTGCTAAATTCTTTCCTATAATAACCTCTTCTTCATTATAATTTATTGAGCCATCTATTAATTTATCTTTAATAAAATTACTTTTATCATTAGTAAAATTAATTCCCTTAATTAAAATTCCCTTTAAATTATCATTATTGAGTATTACTGCTTCACCAGTGTAAACCTCGTTTAAATTAGACTTGTTAGTAATTTTTTTAATTTCTGATTTAAGATCTTCGTCAATTGAATTGCTATAAGGCTTAATTACAATATGAGAATTAAATCCTAGAATTTTATTAGTTAAATCGGTTTTAAATCCATTCATCACAGACATCACAATAATAAGAACTGCAACGCCTAAAAATATTCCAAAAAAAGAAAAAACAGAAATGACTTTTAAAAAACCCTCTTTTTTTTGGGGTCTTAAATTTCTGTATGAAATTAATCTCTCAATTTTGCTAAACAAGTCAACCTTCGAGTTTTTTTATAATTTGTGGGAGTGATAATTGCTCTGTTTTAGTATTGACTTCCTTAAATTCTAATTTGTCGTCATCAGATTTAGATCCAATAATGATTTGAAAAGGTATGCCAATTAAATCATGTTTTTTAAATTTTGCAGAAAAGTTTTCATCAACATCGTCAAGCAATACATCAAACTTCTTTTTCAATTCTTGATAGACTTTTGCTGCTTTTTCCATGCTGGCAGAATCTTTTTTATTGTTGTTTGCTATAATCACAATATCAAATGGAGCAACTGACTTGGGCCATTTCATGACATCCTTATGATATTTTGCCTCTATTATAGCTCCAACTAATCTAGACACACCAATTCCGTATGATCCCATCATGACAGGAGTTTTTTTTCCTGCCGGACTATCTACAAAGCAATTCATTGGTTTTGAATACTTATCTGCGAAATAAAAAATATGCCCTACTTCAATTCCTTTAGTTTTAAGTTGGTTTTCCTTTTTAACTTTTTGGTCAAATTCATTGCTATTAAATTTTTCATCTGTAACTGCATAAAAATTTGAGAATTCATTTCTCATAGAAGTTAAAGATTTTTCATCAAGATTGAACTTATCAATTTTTATATCTAAAATATTTTTATCAGCATATATTTGACTTTCACCGGTGTCTGCAAGTATGACAAATTCGTGAGATAAATCACCACCGATTGGTCCAGTATCTGCAGCCATTGGTATTGCCTTTAAATCCATTCTTTCAAAAGTTTTTAAATAAGCATAAAACATTTTATTATAAGATTTTTTTGCTTCTTCATCTGTTAAATCAAAAGAATATGCATCTTTCATATAAAATTCTCTTCCCCGCATAACACCAAATCGTGGCCTTAACTCATCTCTAAATTTCCATTGAATATGATAAAGTAACTGAGGTAGTGATTTATAAGATTTAATACTCGATCTAAAAATTTCGGTAATTAGTTCCTCGTTGGTCGGTCCGTAAAGCATTTCTCTATTTTGTCTATCTTTAATTCGTAACATCTCCTCACCATAATCATCATATCTACCACTTTCTTTCCATATTTCAGCTGATTGAATAGTTGGCATTAAAAGTTCTTGCGCGCCTATTGCATTTTGTTCCTCGCGAACAATTTGTTCTATCTTTTTCATTACTTTAAAACCTAAAGGTAGCCAAGAGTATATTCCTGCAGAAGATTGTTTGATCATTCCTGCTCTTAACATAAGCTGATGTGATTTTATTTGTGCTTCTGCTGGGGTTTCTTTCAAGATTGGTAAAAATAATTTAGATGCAAACATATTAATTAAGATATTCTCTTAAATTTAAATAATTATAATTAACTAAAATATATATTATTAAAAATAAAAGTGTTGTAATAATAGTTGTTATCAAGAATTTTTTTACAATTTTCGGGTTTTTTGGTGCACCTGCATCTTCACCTCTTACGCTTTCTTTAAAATTCTCATTTTTTGACACAATGCCGAAAGGAAGAGTACAAAAAAAAATCACCCACCAAATTATAACATAAATAATTATAGAACCTGTAATACTCATGATTAATTAAATTCTAGCAATGTTAATATTTGTAAGTGGTTTTTTGCCTGTTTTTTCTTTTACGATTTTACGACAATTTACTTTGAGCACTTCTATCAAGTTTTGTTCTTGTTTTTTATTATGGATTGCAAAAGTTCTGCAGATATTTAAAATTTCATCTTGAATATCAAAAATGCAATTATCTTCTAATGAGTTAGAAGGTATACCCTTTAAAGAGACAACAGGTTTTTTTATTTGACCAGAATTATTTAAAATTAAAGTTATTTCTAAATAGCCATTAATTGAAAGATTTCTTCTTTCTTTAATTGATAAAGAATCTTGATTTACTCCAATATTTCCATCTAAATAAAGTTTTCCTGAGGGAGCTTTGTCTATAATATTGGGTGCTTTGTCTGCTTGAATACTTACTATATCTCCATTTTCAATTAATAAACTATAAGGCACTTGCATTTCTTTGGCAAAGCGAATGTGTTCCAACATGTGCCGATGTTCTCCGTGAACTGGGATAACACATTTTGGTCGAACCCAGTTATACATATCTTTAAGTTCATCTCTATTCGGGTGACCAGAGACATGCACAAATGCATTTTCTTCGGAAATAACTTCAACTCCTTGTTTCACTATATCGTTATGTAGTTGATAAAGTTTTTTTTCATTTCCTGGAATAATTTTTGAGGAGAATATAACTGCATCATCTTTTTCTATACTAACATCAGGATGAGTACCAGAAATAATTCTTTTCATAGCACCTAAAGGCTCACCCTGACTACCAGTACATAAATAAATTATCTTATTTTTAGAAATATTTTTAGCATCCCTAGGATCAATTGGTTCTTCAACATTATGTAAATATCCGCACTGCTTTGCAGCGTTATAAATTCTGTGCATGGATCTACCAACCAGAGAAACTTTTCTACCGGTCTTTTGGGCACAATAAAAAATACTTTCCATTCGAGCAACATTAGAAGCAAATGATGTAACAATTATTTTATTTTTTTTACCTGATATTATTTGTAATAAACTTTCTCTAACTTCTTGCTCTGAACCTGATCTGCCTTGGTTAAATATATTAGTGGAGTCGCAAATCATCGCTAATACTCCTTCGTTTCCTATCGCAGTTAATTTCTCTTTATCTATTTCACTTCCAATTAATGGATTTGGATCACATTTCCAGTCACCCGTATGTAGAATAGTTCCCACGGGTGTTTTAATGCTCAAGCCATTGGGCTCAAGAATAGAGTGTGTCAAAGTTACAAAATCAATTTCAAATGGCCCTAAATTAATTTTAGAATTTAATGGCACGACATGTAAATACTTACTAATATCTATTTTTTTTTCTTTAAATTTTTCTTTAATAAGCACACTGGTAAATGGCGTAGCATATATTTTGCATTCTAATTTTGGCCAGATATGTGCGATTGCTCCGATGTGATCTTCATGCGCATGTGTTAATACGATACCCAGCAGATCATTTTTTTTATCTTCGATGAATCCTGTTTCAGGATAAATTAAATCTACCCCAGGAATACTATCATCGGCGAATGTCACTCCAATATCAATAATAATCCAAGATTTATTATCTTCATCGCCATAAGCATAAAGATTCATATTCATGCCAATTTCTCCAGATCCACCCAAGGGACAAAAAATTAATTCTTCATTTTTTTTCATAGTTTTTTAAAATTTGTATTAAGCCTTTAATTGTAATAAATCTATCAATAATTATCTGAGATTTAATATACTTCTTAAAGAAACTTGAGTGCCCACCAGTAAAAATCAATTTAAATTTTGTTTTGGTATGTCTCTGAATTTTTAAGATTATATTATTGATTAATCCTTGGTATCCCCAAATAAAACCTGTATTTAATGCTTCAATAGTATTTTTCCCATAAGGAAGCTTCATTGGTTTTAAGTTAAATTTTGGTAAAGCAGCAGTTGCTTCACTAAGATTTTTAATAGAAGTTTCGATACCAGGAGTAATTATTCCACCAATGTAGGATTTTTCTCTCTTAATGATATCAAAGGTAGTAGCAGTTCCAAAATCAACTACTATACAATTTGATTTATAGTAATTTAAACAACCAATAGCATTCGCAATACGATCAGATCCAAGTTTTTTTGGGTTTTTTACCTTAATCTTCACTAGGGAGTTGAGTTTTAATGATTTTATCTCAATCGCTATATTTTTAGGAGCTAAATTTTTTTTTATACTTTTAAAGACACTTGGTACTACGCTTGAAATAAAAATTTTTTTATTCGTTTTCAATTTATCAAATTTAAAATTTTCAATAACTTTTTTTTTTGACAATAATTGAATAGTTCTGCAACTTCTTACCTTCGAAATTTTAAAATTTTTATTAATTAATGCTATTTTAGTAAGAGTATTACCGATATCAGCTACAATATAGTTCATTTAATTTTAGTTATCAGTTGAAAAAAATTTAATTTATTAATATTTCTTATAAGAATTTCATATGCTTTTTTTATTTCTTCAATTAATCTTTCGTTTGATACCATTTTATTTGATATTTTTTTTAAAGAAATAGATCTAAAATTATTATTATAGGCATATCTTAAAGAATTTAAACCAATACCAATAATCAAATAACTCTTATTTTTATGATTAATTACCTCTTGAAGAATACCACAAATTTTTGAATTTCTGACTAATAAATCATTTGGATGTTTAATAATAATTTTTTCCAGTGTGTACTTCCCTAAAATCTTTTTTAAAATTTTTGGATTTAAAAGAGATAATTTGTCTGTATTCACTAGTTCTCTATTTATTCGAAAAAAAATTGATATGAAAAGATTATGCTTCAGTGACACCCAGTTTCTTCCTTTGGTGCCGCGCCCATTAGTTTGAATTTGGGAAACAACTATTCCTGCTTTAGATTTCTCCTGATTAATTATTTTTGAAGCAATATTATTTGTACTATCAACCTTAATAAAATTAAATGTCTTTAAAAGCATTAATTAAACTAAAAAAATAATTCAGTTACTTGGTTTAGAATTGATGGATAAAGAAAAAAGGTTACCAACACTAAACAAGAAGTAAATAATAAAAATTTAATTTTGAAATCATTAACTTGATCAAAAGTTATTTTCTCTTGATCAAAATAAATGATTTTAATTACTCTCAAATAATAAAATGCTGAGATAACTGTACTTAATAATCCAATTATCGCTAAAAAATACATTTCATTTTGAATAACAGCTAAGAAAACATAAAACTTTGCAAAAAATCCTGCTAGTGGTGGAATACCTGCTAAAGAAAAGAATATTATCAATAAAGCAAAAGATAATACTGGATGTTTGTTTGATATACCTGATAAATCTGAAATATTTTCTAAATATTTTTTATCTTTCTTCATTGATAAAACACATGCAAAAGCGCCTACGTTCATAATTAAATATATAATTAAATAAACGATCGTAGACTTATAACCCTCTAAAGTACCGGTAGCTATTCCAGCTAGAACAAATCCGATATGGCCGATTGAACTATAGGCTAACAGTCGCTTAATATTTGTTTGTCCAATTGCGGCAACCGAACCTAATATCATTGATGCGATTGCTAAAAAAACTAATATTGTTTGCCACTGGTCTATTGCATTAGAAAAAGGCACAAGCATAAACCTTATTAAAACTGCTGAACCTACTAATTTTGGAACAATAGCAAAAAAAGTGGTCACAGAAGTCGGTGATCCCTCATAGACATCAGGAGTCCACATATGAAAAGGAACTGCAGATACTTTAAAGGCTAAACCAATTAATATAAAGACCATAGCAAAAGTGGCGCCATAATTTTCGTTATCAAAATTTTGTGCGATAATTTCAAAGTTAGTGCTACCTGTAAATCCATACATTATTGAACATCCATAAAGCAATAGACCTGAAGCTAAAGCACTCAATATAAAATATTTTAGTCCTGCTTCATTAGACTTGGCATTATCTCGATCAATTGAAGCTAAAATATATAAAGCAAGAGATTGTAATTCCAAACCTAAATAAAAAACGATTAAATCGTTAGCACTTAACATTATAAACATACCTAAAATTGAAAGAAGGATAATAATTGGATATTCAAAATGCTTGAGGTTTAGATCTAAAATATATGTTTGAGTTAGAATTAAAACAGAGATTGCGGATCCTAAAGTAATTAATTTAATTACATTACTAAACGGATCGAACACAAAACTATTTGAAAATAATTTTATCTCAATAAAATCTAAATTAAGTATTAAAAAAAATACAACAATTAAAGTTATAATTGTAAAAGTGTTTATGATTTTATAGCTATTTTTTAAGAATACACCAAAGAGCAAAAGGCAAAAAGATGCTAGAGACAAAAATATTTCAGGAAAAATAAATATTAAATTTGGCATATTATTTTTGGATCAAATGAAATAACAAATCTTTTTGATAATTGTTTATAACTAAATTTACTGAATTACTCATTGTATCAAATAAAAAAGAAGGAAAAAAACCTAAAAAGATAACAATTAGTGCCAATGAAAATAGAAATACGCCCTCGCTAAGATTAAGATCTTTTAATTGATTTATATTTTCATTTTTTACATTGCCCAGAATTACTCTTTTATATAACCATAGCATATAAGCTGCAGAGAGGATGACCCCTGAACTAGCTAATATTGCTGCTAAGTAATTAACCTTAAATGTTCCTATTAAAACCAAGAATTCACCAACAAAACCGCTAGTTCCTGGCAATCCAACAGCTCCTAAAACAAAAACCATTAATAAAAAAGAGTATTTAGGTAGAACTTTTACCACTCCACCATAATCTTTAATCATCCGAGAGTGTAATCGATCGTACAACACACCAACGCTTAAAAATAATGCAGCAGACACTAGTCCATGACTAAGCATTTGAAAAATACTGCCTTCTAAACCTTGTTTATTAAAAGTAAAAATACCTAAAGTTACAAATCCCATATGCGCCACTGACGAATAGGCTATTAATTTTTTCATATCTTCCTGCATCAATGCAACTAAAGAAGTATAAATGATCGCTATAATGCTTAGCGTGAATACCAACGGGGTAAAAAATTGCGAAGCTACTGGAAACATGCCTATAGAAAATCTTATAAATCCGTATCCTGCCATTTTTAACAAAATAGCTGCAAGAATCACTGAACCTGCAGTTGGTGCTTCAACATGTGCATCAGGTAACCATGTATGGACTGGCCACATAGGCATTTTTACCGCGAAAGAACTAAAAAACGCCAACCATAAATAATACTGCAGATGTTTAGGTATTTTAATATTAGTTATTTCTACAAAATCTGTAGTTCCTACAGCCCAATAAATTGTAATTATAGCAACTAGCATCAAAACTGAACCTAATAAAGTAAATAAGAAAAATTTAAATGCTGAATAAACTCTTCGTGGACCGCCCCAAATGCCAATGATTAAAAACATAGGTATAAGCCCAGCTTCAAAGAATAAATAAAATATTACTAAATCAAGAGAACAGAAAACTCCGATCATGAATGTTTCTAATATTAAAATAGCTATTAAAAATTCTCTTAATTTGACCTTCGTGCTATTAACACAAGATATTAAACAAAGTGGTGTAATAAAAGTAGTAAGGATTATAAATAATAATGATATTCCATCTATTCCAAATTTAAATTTTATATATCCGCTGATCCATGTGTATTCTTCAATAAATTGAAAACCACTAAAATCTTTATCAAAAAGAAACCACAATAAAATTGATAATCCTAATGTTACAAAACTAATAAAAAGTGCAACATATATTGAACTTTTGTCGTTAGTAGATTTTCTATTTAAAAAAATAAATAATGAACCTATTAAAGGTAAAAAGGTAATTGCTGATAAAATTGGTAGATTCATTAGTAAATCATTATAAAACTTATTAATAAAGATAAACCAATTAACATTACAAAAGCATAATCATAAATGTAACCACTTTGAAATTTAACTGATTTATCTGAAAAATATTTCACTACTTTGGCAAAACCATCCGGACCAAATTTATCAATGGTATTTTGATCACCACTTTTCCAGAAAAATCTTCCAATTTTTTTAAAGCTCTTCACGAAAAGGAAATCATACAATTCATCAAAGTACCATTTGTTAATTAAAAAATTATAAATTGGTTCGTTAGTTTTTCTGAGTCCCTCAATGAATGAGCGATCTTTAATATACATATAGAAAACTACTGGAATAACTATCGTCACCAATAAGGGGGTTAAAAGCAATAACCAAAGCGGTAAATGATCGTGAGGTTTTAGTTCAATGAAGAATATTGAATTTTTCCAAAAATGAATACTGCTTTCACTAATAAATAATTCTTTAAACAAATAACCGGAAAAAATTGCTCCAATCGCTAGCAGCACCAAAGGCATTAACATTACGAAGGGTGACTCATGTAATTTATTAATCGACAAATCTTTATTTTGATACTGACCATGGAAAGTCAAAAAGAATAATCGCCAAGAGTAGATTGAGGTTAATCCTGCGGTCAAAATTCCAACGACTGCCGCATAATTCCCGAGTAAAGTGTTTTCAAACAATGCGAACTCGATAATTGCATCTTTAGAATAAAACCCAGCTAAAAAGGGAAATCCTGTTAACGCTAAAGTACCGATTAACATTAATATCCAAGTATAGGGAAGTTTTTTCCATATACCGCCCATTTTTCTTATATCTTGTTCATCATTCATTGCGTGGATGACTGAGCCAGAACCTAAAAATAATAGTGCTTTAAAAAATGCGTGTGTAAATAAATGAAATATTGCTACATGATAAGCTCCGACACCAGCAGCAAAAAACATATAACCTAATTGACTACATGTTGAATAGGCAATTACTCTTTTAATGTCGTTTTGCACCAATGCTACTGAAGCTGCAAAAATTGCGGTGATCATTCCAGTAATCGTTACTACGTTAAGTGCTACTTGCGAGTATTCAAATATTGGGGAACATCTTACAACTAAAAAAACTCCGGCTGTTACCATAGTAGCTGCATGTATTAACGCGGATACAGGTGTAGGACCTTCCATGGCATCAGGTAACCAAGTATGAAGCAGAAACTGAGCGGATTTACCCATTGCTCCTACAAAAAGAAATAAACAAGTTAATGTAATTAGATTTGCCTCTATTCCTAGAAAAGTAATATTTTTATCTTGCAAACTTGGAACTAATTCAAATACCTCTGAATAATTTAAAGTGCCAAAAAAATAAAAAACTAAAAATATACCGACTGCAAAACCAAAATCACCTACTCTATTTACTAAAAAAGCTTTAATAGCAGCATTATTTGCGGTTTCTTTATGATACCAAAAACCTATTAATAAATAAGAACATAGTCCTACACCTTCCCAACCAAAAAATAATTGTAAAAAATTATCAGAAACAACTAACATTAGCATTGAAAAAGTAAATAATGATAAATAAGAAAAAAATCTTGGCTTGTGTAAATCATGACTCATGTAACCTATTGAATAAACATGAACTAAAGCTGATACAACTGTAACAACTACCAGCATGACTGAGCTTAAAGGATCTATATTGATGGACCAATTAACTTCAAAGTTTCCAACATATATCCATTTAGCAATGAGGAAATTTCCATAAATATCACTGACTAAACCATTATAAAAAGTTAAAACTGATAAAACCGCTGAAATAATTATCAGTATGGTGGCTGTATAAATTGAAAATTTTTCTCCAATGCTTTTTCCAAAGAAACCAATTATAGATGCGACTAAAGGTAAAGAAATAATTAAATATGGCATATTATCCCTTCATCTGATTTATATTTTCAACTTCTACACTTCCTTTAGACCTATAAAAAATTACAATGATCGCGAGTCCAATTGCTGCTTCTGCAGCGGCAACTGTCAATATAAGCATTGTAAAAATTTGTCCGGTCATATCTTGAAGATATATTGAAAAAGAAATTAAATTTATGTTTACTGCAAGCAATATCAGCTCGATAGACATAAGTATGATAATAACATTTTTTCTATTAATAAAAATTCCAACGATACCAGTAGTAAAAATAATGGCAGATAAAATAAGATAATGAATTAATTGAATTTCAATCATTTATTTTAACTCCTTGATTAAAAGGTACATCTTTAATTTCAACACCCGAAGCTTTCTCTCTTGAGATTTGCTCAAAATAACTTTGTCTTTTTACTCCTTCTCTCTTTCTAAATGTAAGCATGATTGCTCCGATCATAGCTAACAAAAGTATCATTCCAGAAATTTGAAATAGAAGAATATAATCAGTGTACAAAACTGTACCAATAGCTTTCGTGTTGCTCATCGCTGGATTAATCATTATATCTTTTGAAAGAACAAACTTATCTTTATATTTCCAACCACCAATAATGACAAAAAGTTCTAACAATAGAATAATTGAAAACAATATTCCAACTGGAACATGTTTTTTAATTTCAAATTGAGATTTTGTTGAATAAGTTTGACCAGCAACATTTATCATCATGACCACAAATAAAAATAAAATAGCTACTGCTCCAACATATACAATCAGCATTATCATGCCTAAAAATTCGGCTCCTATCATAATGAATAGTGATCCCACTGAAATAAAACATAAAATTAGGAAAAAAACTGAATTAACTGTATTTCTTGAAAGTATCACCAACAAGGAAGCAAATACCGTTATCAATGAAAAGAAATAAAAAAAAATTGAGTGTATGATCATTAACGATAAATTTTATCCAATTTAATATTTTTAGATAATACTTTTTCCCATCGATCACCATTATCTAATAATTTTTCTTTATCATAATAAAGCTCTTCTCTAGTTTCAGTAGCAAACTCAAAATTCGGACCTTGTACAATTGCTTCTACTGGACATGACTCTTGGCATAATCCACAATAAATACATTTAAGCATATCAATGTCATATCTTGTAGTTTTTCTACTTCCATCCGGTCGCTCCTCTGACTCGATGGTTATAGCTTGTGCTGGACAGACGGCTTCACATAACTTGCACGCTATACATCTTTCTTCACCATTAGGATATCTTCTTAGAGCGTGTTCTCCCCTGAATCTTGGACTGATGGCACCTTTTTCAAATGGATAATTGATTGTTTTTTTAGATCTAAATAATTCTTTTATTGCTGCGTAAAGACCTACTGCAAAATCGGTCATAAATATTGTTTTAAAAAAACGAGATAAGTTCATAAATTACTCCGGTAATAAATTAAAATAATAAAGATAGCTAGCTGTTAAAACTACATAAGTTAAGGATAAAGGTAAAAATACTTTCCATCCTAATCTCATTAATTGATCGTATCTATATCTAGGAACAATTGCTTTAACTAAAGCAAACAAAATAAATAAAAATAATATTTTAGATATTAACCACACAGGTGCAGGTATTAAGTTAAAAGGATAAATTTCGATCAAAGGCAACCACCCGCCTAAAAATAAAATTGAACCTAATGCGCACATTAAAAGAATATTTGCATATTCACCAAGCCAAAACATTGCGTACATCATGCCAGAGTATTCTGTTTGATAACCAGCAACTAATTCTGCCTCGGCTTCAGGTAAATCAAATGGTGGTCTGTTAGTTTCCGCTAATGCAGAAATAAAATAAACAACAAACATTGGAAACAAAGGAATTACATACCACATGTTTGTCTGAGCAATAACAATATCTTTTAAATTGAGTGATCCAACACAAAGTAAAACGTTTATGATAATTATGCCAATAGAAACTTCATAAGAAACCATTTGGGCTGCTGATCTGATTGCACCTAAAAATGGATATTTGGAATTTGATGCCCATCCACCCATAATAATTCCATAAACACCAAGAGAAGAAATAGCAAAAATATAAAGTATCCCGACATTAATATCAGCAATAACATAATTTTCGGAAATTGGTATTACTGCCCAAGCAATTAAGGCTAATGTCATAGTCACAATTGGCGCTAATATAAAAATAACTTTATTGGCGCTGGCAGGAATAATAATTTCCTTAAAAATATATTTTAGAGCATCAGCAAGTGTCTGGAACAAACCAAACGGACCAACAACATTCGGACCACGTCTCTTTTGAACCAGCCCCCAAACTCTTCTGTCCAACCAAACTATCATTGCAACTGCCACCAAAAGTGGCACTAAAACAAACAAAATTTTAGTAAAAATATTTAATAATATAATTAAATATTCATTCATTGATTAACCACATCTTTAATTTCTTTTTTAGTCCTTATGTTTCTGCAATCGGACATTGTTTTGGATGCTCTTGCAATTGCATTAGAAAAATAATAATCCAAATCTTTAATAGTAATTTTTTCATTTGTGATGTTCATTTTTTTTGAAATATTTTCATTTATAATATTTGCTTTGGGCAAAACTTCTAAGCCCTGAAAATTATTGACTGATTTAAATATTATTTCACGTATTTCTTTT
>Ga0181574_10001720_pt1 | contig 20308 bp, 14 predicted proteins | sample 101ome_24_FD_145600 | JGI IMG/M metagenome (GOLD analysis project Ga0181574, IMG submission 145600) | Coastal salt marsh microbial communities from the Groves Creek Marsh, Skidaway Island, Georgia - 101410AT metaG (spades assembly) | ecosystem: Environmental > Aquatic > Marine > Intertidal zone... | reverse complement strand
TGCCTTCTTCATCGATGGATTTGGTGCCGCTGGCAACCTTATAGGCGGCAAATTAATCGGGGCCAAACGGTATTTCGACTTATGGATTTTGACTAAAAAAGTGAATGTCTATAACCTCTTGGTCGCAGGTTTATTAATGCTTCTCGGCGGGCTGACTTATCTTCCGCTGGGGCGTGTATTTGTTCAAGACCCTCAGGTATTGCCCCAATTCTATGGAGTGTTTTTCATTTTGGTTCTGATTCAGCCCTTTAATGCTTTGGCCTTCACCTTAGACGCCATTTTTAAGGGGTTAGGAGAGATGGCCTTTTTACGCAACTCCCTATTCATCGCCGCCATTTTTGGGTTTGCTCCTTTGATTCTAGCAGCCCATTACTGGAATTGGGGGTTAAAAGGCATTTGGTGGGCCTTATGGGCTTGGATTGTATGTCGGGGGTTGGTGTTGATGATTAAATTTCGCAAGGATTATTATTCGCTGGCCATGAATGAACGCTCGTCACGTATTGATTCTTAAAGGCCTCATTGAGCCACAGAAGGTGTATCCTAGATCAAAAACACTTATCTTTAGCCCCATGAACGAAATCCGGATCACCAAGCTTTTTTCTTTTGAAACCGGGCATGCCCTTTACGGTTATGACGGAAAATGTCGCAATGTTCACGGGCATAGCTATAAGTTGTCCGTCACGGTGATCGGCACGCCAATACAAGATGCCAATCATGTAAAATTCGGGATGGTTATCGATTTTTCTGACCTAAAAACCATTGTTAAAGAAGAAATTGTTTCGGTGTTTGATCACGCCACTGTCTTTAATAAGAACACGCCGCACGTCGAACTGGCTAGAGAACTCGAGCAGCGCGGTCATAAAGTGCTGCTGGTGGATTATCAACCCACTAGTGAAATGATGGTTCAGGATTTTGCCACAAAAATCAGTCCCCGATTGCCCGATGGCGTACGCCTGCATTCCCTTCGCCTTCAAGAAACCGAAAGCAGTTATGCCGAATGGCATGCCAATGCTTAAAACTAGAATCTTTTGTCCGACCAAACCATAAATATCGACGTTCCAAAAGGCAAGAAAGTTTACTTTTCCAGCGACAATCATTTAGGAGCGCCAGACTCAGAATCAAGCCGTCCTCGAGAACAACGATTCGTGGCATGGCTCGATCAAATTAAGTCTGACGCCGCCGCAGTTTTTCTGCTGGGTGACCTGTTCGATTTTTGGTTTGAATACAAAACTGTGGTCCCAAAAGGTTTCGTCCGCGTGTTGGGAAAGTTGGCCGAAATTAGTGACTGTGGCATCCCAATCTATTTCTTTGTGGGCAACCACGACCTATGGATGAAGGATTATTTCAAAACGGAGTTGGGCATTCGCGTTTTTCACGATCCCCAAGAGTTTCAAATAGCAAACCATCGTTTTTTTATCGGACATGGGGATGGCAAAGGTCCTGGCGATAAGGGTTATAAACGCATGAAAAAAATCTTCACCAATCCCTTTTTCCAATGGTTGTTTCGCTGGTTACACCCAGACCTAGGCGTCCGTCTGGCTCAATACTTATCGGTAAAAAACAAGCTGATTTCCGGGGATGAGGATCGTGAATATTTAGGCCCTGAAGGGGAATGGCTCGCGCAGTACGCCAAGCGAAAACTCGAAAGCAAGCACTACGACTACTTCATCTTTGGTCATCGACATTTGCCCATGACCATCGATCTAGGGCAGAACGCTACCTATGTGAATCTAGGCGACTGGATCACGCATTACACCTTTGCAGTTTACGACGGTGAGACCCTGACGTCTTTGACCAGCAATTGAAGACTCGTTTGGCCTTGCCAATGATTTTCATCGATGACAAAAGCCACATCACAAACGCCTTTTTCTTTAACCTCTTGGGCCATAGCACCGTAGCCAAAGGCGATTCCCGCCATAAAAGGCTCGTTTGATTCACTGACCAGAAGCCTTAAATGATTGAGGTCCGCTCCAACGGCCTTACTGTAAGGCGAGACCCGAACCCCCTCAGCGCCAAAAACTGGGCGCGGATTCTCAGGGCCAAAGGGCGCAAACTGAGACAAAATACGATAGAGCTTAGGAGTAATTTCACCCAGGGACAGCGGCAAATCAATGGACACTTCAGGAATCTTCTGAGCGGCTGTAATGGTCTGAGCGACCACTTGATTAAAAGCGCGTTTAAACCCCTCAAAGTTTTCTGGAGCCAAGGTCAGTCCGGCTGCGTATTTATGCCCCCCAAATTGCAGCATGTGATCACTGCACTGTTCTAAGGCTTGATAAACATCGAAGCCCTTTACTGAGCGCACTGATGCAGCTAAATGATCGCCGCTTTTCGTAAAAACCACCGTGGGGCGATAATAGGTTTCGGTCAATCGAGAAGCCACAATTCCGACCACCCCCTTGTGCCACTCTGGATGATAAACCACGGATGCGGGGGCATTTTCCTCTGCGTTTTCTACAATTTGATCCAAGGCCTGTTTGGTGATCTCTTGGTCCAAACTTCTGCGCTCTAAATTATAGGCCTCAATCGCCTCGGCCATAGCCTCGGCGTGCTGGGCTGTTTCTGACAGAAGTAGCGACACGGCATGAGCGCCATGCTTAATTCTTCCCGCCGCATTAATCCGCGGAGCGGCAGTAAAAACCAAGTCGCGGATGCGGTACGGTTTTGTCTTTACGCTTTCTAAAAGCGCGGCCAGTCCCGGTCGGGCCGCCTGATTCACACAGGCCAATCCCAAATAGGCCAAAACACGATTTTCTCCGGTAATGGGGACTATATCTGCTGCAATGGCAGTAACCACTAAATCCAAGTAAGGCGATAGAGCGGCTGGGGCGTCACCAGCAGATTGAGCTAGGGCCTGAATAAGTTTAAACCCGACCCCACAGCCACAAAGCTCTTTATAAGGATAGAGACAATCTGGTCGTTTTGGGTCTAAAACCGCCACCGCTTTTGGCCAAGTCGCTTCAGGCAAGTGGTGGTCGCAAATGATGAAGTCAATGCCTCGGGTGTTCGCGTAATCAATCTGATCATGGGCCTTAATCCCACAATCCAAGGCAATGATTAAGGTGATTCCCTTCTCTACTGCCACATCAATGCCGCGTTTTGAAATGCCATACCCTTCTTCGTATCGATCAGGAATGTAAGGGGTCAACTCGGATTGAAATTGACTTAAATAATCCGTCATCAAAGCCACAGACGTGGTGCCGTCCACATCGTAATCTCCGAAAATCATTATGGATTCTTTATCGGCTATTGCCTTTTGAATTCTCGCCACGGCCACGTCCATATCCCTCATCAAAAAAGGATCGTGTAAATGAGTCCAGTCAGGTCGAAAAAAATCTTTGGCCAATTGATAATTGGTTACGCCTCTCTGGGTCAGTAACTGCGCCACAGCTTCTGGAATCTTTAGTTCCTCCATCAAGCGGGCGGTCACCGCTGGGTCAGGCTCTGGTTTGTACTTCCAGCTTTTTTTAATCATTCGCCCCGCTTTGAGTGATTTTCGCTTTCATTGATTTTTTATCCATCCCGCTCAACACAAGAACAAACTCTCCTCGAGGCGCTTGATTTTGAAAATGTTCGAGCAATTGAGCCGCACTTCCGCGCAAAGTCTCTTGGTGTAACTTGCTCAATTCACGCGATACGGACATGGGGCGCTCAGATCCAAATACGGTGCAAAAATCTTGAAGCGTTTTTAGCAATTTATGAGGGGATTCGTAAAAGACCATGGTTCGGGTTTCTTGACTGAGTTCTTTAAGTCTGGTCTGTCTTCCTTTTTTGACCGGCAAAAAACCCTCAAACAGAAAGCGCTCACATGGCAACCCACTGCTGACCAAGGCCGGAACAAAGGCTGTGGCTCCTGGCAGGCAATCCACTTGAATCCCTTGTCCTATGGCCTCACGAACCAACAAAAAACCGGGGTCGCTGATGGCTGGAGTTCCGGCGTCACTGATAACCGCTACGCTTTGGCCAGAGATCAATTGATCAACCACGCCTTGGACCCTACTGTGCTCGTTGTGCATGTGATGGCTCTTCATCGGAGTTCCGATGTCATAATGCTGACACAGTTTGGCGCTGGTACGGGTGTCTTCGGCCAAAATTAAATCCACTGATTTAAGCACCTCGACGGCACGAAAAGTCATGTCTTTAAGATTTCCTATGGGCGTGGGGACCAAATATAATATACCGCTCATGCTTGTTTTTTTTAGGACTTAAACCGCTGCTCAATCAAATGAATGAAACGCTCGGCGATGGCCTCTTTACCCTCCCAATTGTTGTATTTCGACATGATGGATTCTTCTAGAAAACGGTGGGCTTGGGTCGTGCTTTCACACAGGTCAATCTGAGTCAAAACAGCTTCAAACGCGCTAGAGTCCCCTAAAAATAAATGCTTGATAAACGCGGCTCGGTCATTCAGTCCAATGCTCAGACGTCCTAATTGATCGTTTAGTGATTTGGGTTTTTCGCTTTTGGCAGCGAGGCCTTCACCGCCTGTATTAGGGCGCTCGGTTTGAGCTATTGGTTCGAACTCTACGGTCTGTTGATAATGACTCATGGCTTCTTGTTCTGCGGCACTTCCTTCTGTGAGTTGTTCCAGCAACTGGTCCATCTGCTGAGTTTCTGGAGCCATTTGGGCCACAAGGTCCTTGATCTTCTCGGTTGATGGCTCAAAAATAGGTGTGACCTCCTCTTTTTCAGAGGAAGCTTGGTGGGAGGCCACGACCAATGCTTCATAGAGGGCTCTTGATTTATCCCTGAGCGCTTTTAATTCCTCTGGAGCCCCCTCATGGCCTAAAATTTCCTGAGCCAGGGCACGCAATTGAGCCCCGAGGTCTTGGCTTATTCTTTTTGATTTATGGGCTCCCACTCTGTTTTGTTTTGTTAAATTTACGCATCCTTATACGAAACGTCAAACAAATCCATTTTATTCTAAATGCACCCTTATGTTTCTGGAACAAGCGCCCAATAACGACAATGCCTTTGGATGGATTGAGGTCATATGTGGCTCCATGTTTTCTGGAAAAACTGAAGAACTCATACGTCGCTTAAAACGGGCTGAATTGGCCCAACAAAAGGTTGGTGTTTTTAAGCCAGAACTGGATCAACGATACGCCCAAGACAAGGTAGTGTCTCATGACAGCAACGCCTTTAAAGCCAAAGCTGTAGCCAACACTAAAGACCTCTTAAAGCAAGCCGCAAAATTCGAGGTTGTCGGGATTGATGAAGCCCAATTTTTTGACTCAGGCCTAGTAGGTGTGTGCAATGAATTGGCCAACCGTGGCATCCGCGTGATTGTCGCTGGCTTGGACATGGACTACAAGGGTGTTCCTTTTGGTAGTATGCCAGAGCTGATGGCCACGGCAGAATACGTTACAAAAGTTCATGCCATTTGCAGCAGGACCGGGCGTTTGGCACAATACAGCTACCGCTTAAACCCCAATGATGATTTGGTTCTATTGGGTGAAGCTCAAGAATATCAGGCCCTGAGTCGATCTGCCTTTGTCGCTGCCATGAATCATGAGCGCAATGCCTCGAGGTCAAATCAAGACCAAGAGAACACGACATCGGATTGAATGCAGATAGGCAAGCGCTGCGCAGACCAAAGTAAATTATGGCAGACCAAACCGTTTTAGAAATTAATTTGAGTGCCTTGGCCCACAACTATCGGGCGCTGCGCTCAAAACTGAAGGCGACCACCAAATTCTTGGCCGTGGTTAAAGCTCAGGCTTACGGGCATGATCCTGATCCCATCATTCATAAGCTCGACGAGCTGGGCGTGGACTATTACGGCGTGGCCTATGCCCAAGAGGGCGCCCAGATTCGATCAACAGGAACCAAAAAACCCATTCTGCTGCTGCACCCAATGCCGGTTCATTTTGACCTCATTGTGGCCCATAATTTAGAACCCAGCATTTACAGCTTAGACTTGCTAAGAGAATGGACGGCTTACCTAAGGTCAAAAAGCATCAAAAGATACCCCACCCACCTCAAGTTCAACTCTGGACTAAACCGACTTGGGGTCACTCATCGAGATATCGACCAATTGGCCGAAATATTCTCAAACACTGATTCGATAGAATTGCTTTCTGTCTTTTCGCATTTGGCCGCCAGTGACGACCCAGATGAAGCCGCCTACACGCGTGAGCAAATGCAGCGATATGATGACTTTTTTGCGGATTTGGTTCAAAAAATAGACCTAAGCGAAAAGGGATCCGCTGAGTCAGAAGTGCCAGCGAATAAGCCCTGGCGCCATTTACTCAACACCTCTGGGGTCTTAAATTATCCTGAAGGGCAGCACGATATGGTGCGCTGTGGAATTGGGCTTTATGGCTACGGCAATGCCCCTGAAAAAGACCTTCTGCTGAGGCCTGTGGCAGCGCTCAAAGCACCCATTGTTCAATTACATCATTTACAAAAAGGTGAGAGCGTGGGTTATAACCGGGCTTATGTCTGTCAACACCCCAGCATCATCGCCACCCTACCCTTAGGGCATGCCGATGGGATTCCGAGAATCTATGGAAAAAAAGCTGGTTTCGTTTGGATTAATGGACAAAAAGCACCCATTGTAGGCAATGTTTGTATGGACATGATTATGGTTGATGTTACAGAAATTGACTGTCGTTACGGTGATGTAGCCATTATTTTCGATGCTGATCACGGCGCGCAATCCCTTGCTGAAGCGGCAGGCACAATCTCTTACGAACTGCTTACAGGTTTGTCCAAAAGAATCAAGCGCGTGATAACACCCTAAAGGCTCATAGATAATTTTATTTGATTCAAAGATCCCGTGGATGCCCTAAATTCATTAGCTTTAATTCATATAATTCCTATAACATTAAGATTATGCTAAAAGAATTTAGAGATTTCATCATGACCGGCAATGTGATTGAACTCTCAGTGGCCGTAATCATGGCGGGGGCTGTCGGTGGCGTTGTCAAAGGTTTTACCGAATACATCATGATGCCCTTTGTCGGGGAGTTTACTGGGGGCATGGATTTTTCGAGCTTTAAAATCGTCCTGTCGCCGGCCGTTTATAATGACCAAGGCGTCTTAATTACAGCAGAAAATGCCATTCTTTATGGCACCTGGATAAACAGCATCATCAATTTGCTGCTTGTTGGCTTTATTCTTTTTATGGTCATTAAAAGCTATCGGAAACTCGAACGCAAGAAAGAGGAGTCGCCAGCGCCAGCAGGCCCGACAGAAATCGAATTGCTTCAAGAAATTCGCGATGCACTAAAGAAATAAATGACGTTTTTTGCGTCCTAAAATATCCCTGCCGCTACACTGCAATTAATTCAATAAACCCCTCCGTAAATGGAGGGGTATTTTTTTGGTATTTGCTCCTATTCTTTATGGTTAAGTGTTACTTTTGGTCTAGAAAATGTCACTCAATGAAAGTCGCAGTTGTCGGTGCTACAGGAATGGTCGGTCAAATAATGCTAGATTGTTTGTCCCAAAGATCGTTTCCTGTTTCAGCGTTAATTCCGGTGGCCAGTGAGCAGTCCGTGGGTCAGGTGGTTCGATTCAACAATCGAGATTGGCCGATAGTCAGCCCCGCGACCGCGCTTGAGCAAGAGCCTGAAATAGCCTTGTTTTCTGCCGGGGCCGCAGTCTCTGAACAATGGGCTGAAAAATTTGCAGATAGCGGCTGTAGAGTTATTGATAATTCTTCTTTTTGGCGCATGCATCCCGAGGTCAAACTCATTGTTCCCGAGATCAATGCTGGGGTTCTGACAAAGCAAGACATGATTATTGCCAACCCCAATTGCTCTACCATTCAATTGGTCATGGTTCTGGCCCCATTGCATCAAAAATACCGCGCAAAACGCGTTCTAATATCGACCTATCAATCCGTTTCTGGCACGGGTCAAAAAGCGGTACAACAGCTCAATAATGAAATCAAAGGTGTGGATGGGCCCATGGCCTACCCTCATAAAATTCATAAAAACGCCTTGCCGCATTGCGATGTGTTTTTGGACAATGGCTATACCAAAGAAGAGATGAAATTAGCCACAGAGCCGCATAAAATCATGGATGACTCGAGTTTTAAAATCAGCGCCACTGCCGTGCGTATTCCCACTGAAGGTGGGCACAGTGAATCTGTGAACCTCAGCTTTGACAAAGATTTTGACCTAGATGACGTCAGAGACCTACTCAGCAGTACACCTGGGGTAACCCTGGAAGATGACCCAAGTAAGAATCGTTACCCAATGCCCGTTACCGCCCACAACAAGGATGACGTATTTGTCGGACGATTACGGCGTGATTTAAGCGCGCCGAACAGTCTTAATTTATGGATTGTAGCCGACAATCTGCGCAAAGGCGCTGCCACAAACGCCGTGCAAATCGCTGAGCATCTATTACACCTTGGCTTAAGTTAAAATTAAGCGCCGCTATCGTTCTTTTTACTATTTTAGCCAAACTATGAAAAAGCCTTTGTCTCATCGCTTATTTCGCCTCGGCTCAGATGCTAGCAAAATCGTTATGATATTTGCTAGTCTATTATTGGTGGTGAGTTGTGGCGATGACGATCAAGGGTACACGCCGCTGAACATAAACACTGTGGCGGATGTGGGTGAAGTTTACCAAAACGGGGCTTTGACCCTTGACATTTTAGAAAACGATACCAATGTGCCCATTGATGGACAAATTCTCTTGGACAGCCCATTAAAAGGAACCGCCAGCATCACCCCGCACAATAATTTAGCTGAAGCCAAACTCACCTACACGCCTAATGCCGGTGCCATTGGAGAAGATACTTTTATTTACAGTGTTTGTGATGCATTTGGGGAGCAATGCAGTAATTCAATCATCACCATCAATATTCTGCCAGTAACCCCGGTAAACTTAGACCTGGCCAATGTGCCCTATCTCACCTTGTCTGATTACAATTTTTTCGAGGGCAATATGGCCGATCAGATGCCTTCATACGGCGTTTTACCTTATCAACCCATCAGCGTTCTATTTACCGATTACGCTAAAAAAAAGCGTTTTGTCTGGATGCCTGAAGGCACAAGCGCCAATTATGTCAGCGACGGGGAGCTGCTGAATTTCCCTACGGGGGCGGTTTTGATCAAAACCTTTTATTACGATAACGTCCTGCCCGATTTGACTACGCAAATTCTCGAAACCCGTCTGCTTATAAAGAAAGAAGACGGTTGGTTATTTGCGGACTACATTTGGGATGCTGAACAACAAGAAGCGTATTTAGATGTGGATGGCTATGGCGCCAACGTCCCTCTTGAGTGGGTCGAAAACGGTCAGACTAATTTTGTCAACTATCGCATCCCTTCAACAAGTCAATGCTACACTTGCCATAAATCCTATCAAGAAGAAACCCCGATTGGACCAAAGCCGCAAAACCTCAACGGCCCCTATGACTATATGGATGGGGTTGAGAATCAGCTACAAAAATGGATGGATTCTGGCTATTTGTCAGCCTCATTGCCTGGTCAGATCAACACCGTCGTTGATTGGGCCGATGAAAGCCAAGACCTCGAAACCAGGGTGCGCTCCTATTTTGACATCAATTGTGCCAGCTGCCACAGCGACAGTGGCCATTGTGATTACCGCGCACTGCGTATGAATTTCTCAAGCAGTGCAGACTTGGCCAATCTCGGAGTTTGTGTCGATCCCGATACGCCTATCCCGGGTTATGAAAATTCAAAAATAATTGAGCCTGGCAATGCCGAGGCTTCAGTCCTATTTTTTAGATTACACACCACCGATGAAGAGTATCGGATGCCCCTTTTGGGCCGAAGCTTAAGGCATGATGAATCTCTTGCCTTTATTCAAGAGTGGATCGAAAACTTAACGACCGTTTGTGACTGACAAACGCATAAATTAAACTCCTATGAAATCAATTTTTACATTCGCGACCTATTTTGCTTTCTGTGCGATGGCTTTTGGTCAAATTTCTTTCACCGGTCAAAGCATCGGCACCAATCGTTCTGATCGGGCTGTTGTAGACATGAACGGTGATTTTCTCGACGATGTCGTCTCTGTGGCCATGTCTTCGATTCAGGTCTTTTACCAGCTGCCTGATGGTTCGTTTGAAGAAGAAGTCATTTTTACTTCTCCTGCGGACAACATGCCCTCTTGGAGTCTGGCTGCCGCAGATTACGACGGCAACGGCTACACCGATTTGCTTTATGGTGGCGGTAATGGGGTGACCATTATGCGGGCCAATAATTCTGGAGATGGCTTTCAAGAAATTTCCTATCCTCAGTATGTCTTTTCCCAGCGCTCGAACTTTGTTGACATCAACAACGACGGCCATCTAGATGCCTTTGTTTGCCACGACGTTGAGCCGAATGTTTACTACATCAATGACGGTGAGGGTAACTTGACTTATTATCAAGGAGGAATTGGAGACTATCCATCTGGAGGTCATTACGGCTCAGTTTGGGTGGACTTTGACAACGATGGCGATATGGATATGTTTAACGCCAAATGTGGCGGTGAACCCGCGCGTCGTGAAGATGAATTGCATGAAAACGACGGTTTCGGAAACTTCACCGAAATCGCTGACGCTGCAGGCTTACTCGACCCCATGCAAACCTGGTCTTCAGCCTGGGGAGATTACGATAACGACGGCGATATGGATGTTTTTGTCGGCAACAGTACCGATCCCTTCGCCCATAAGCTCATGACCAATAACGGCGACGGAACATTTACCAATATTTCTGCCACTTCTGGTGTTCAAAATTTAGAAGCCACAGGGATTGAAAACTGCACCTACGACTTTAATAATGACGGTTTTATCGACATTGCCTCAAATGGAAACATCTTTTTGAACAATGGAGATTTGACCTTTAGTCTTTACAACAATGTCTTGCCGAGCAACAACGGATGTTTTGGAGATTTAAACAACGACGGTTTTGTGGATTCATTCACCGGAAGCACCTTGTTTATAAACGACGCCAATGACAACAACTATTTGACCATCAATACCGTGGGGGTAGAGAGCAACCGAAATGGTATTGGCGCCCGAATTACCGTGACCTCAGATCTTGGGAGTCAAATTCGCGAGGTTCGCAGCGGCGAAGGCTTTAGGCTAATGAGTACATTGAACACCCATTTCGGCTTAGGTCAAGATGATGAGATCACCAGCATTACTGTTCAGTGGCCTTCAGGCATAGTAGACACCCTAGACAATGTTTCGGTCAATCAGACCATTGTAATTGTGGAAGGCTCTACCATACTTAATGTAAATGACCAAGACCCATTGTCGATTGTCTTGTCCCCTAACCCCGTTCGTGATGTGCTTACGGTAAGCGGAACACAGGTCGTCGCTGGAGCTCAATACGAGATCTTTGATCTTCAAGGAAAAATTGTGGCTCAAGGCATGCTTCAAAACGGAAGCGTTAATGTCGGTCAATTGGCGCAAGGGGCTTATGTGCTGAGACTCGCCCAAAACGGTGGCGCTCGAAGCCAACGCTTCATAAAAAAGTAAGCTGATTAACAGTACATGAAAACCGCCCTTTGTGGCGGTTTTTTTATTGCTCATAACTCACGGATTTTGTCTCATACGCCGTAAAACTTTGAATGATCGCGCCACGATCAACAGTCAAAAATTCTGTATTTTAGTGGGCCAAAATTAACGTCATGAAAAACCTTGTTCTCCTTTCCTTAATTCTTCTAACGATGAGTTGCAAACATTCTGTAAACCCTGAATTCACACCCATCACATATCCTGACACCAAAACCGTCGACACCATTGATCAGTACTTTGATGTACAAGTCGCAGATCCATACCGATGGTTAGAAGACGATCGGAGCGAGGAAACTGCTGCCTGGGTTACAGCGCAAAATAAGGCCACCTTCGGACATTTAGATGAAATTCCTTTTCGCGAGTCCTTAAAATCACGACTCACTGAACTTTGGAATTACGAAAAAGTGACTGCTCCATTTATCGAGGGAGACTACACTTATTTCTACAAAAACAATGGGCTTCAAAACCAATACGTCTTGTATCGCTATAAGACTGGGGGCAGCGCGGATCAGGCCGAGGTCTTTTTGGACCCAAATACATTTAAAGAAGACGGTACCATCTCCTTGGGCGGGGTAAGTTTTTCCGAAAATGGGGGCTACGTTGCTTACAGCATTTCAGAAGGGGGTAGTGATTGGCGTAAGGTTTTGGTCATGGACACCCAAAAGAAAAAATTAGTGGGAGACACCATCGTCGATGTAAAATTCAGCGGTCTATCCTGGCGCGGTAATAATGGATTCTACTACTCGAGCTACGACAAGCCCAAAGGAAGTGAACTTTCTGAAAAGACCGACCGACACAAGCTTTACTATCATCAATTAGGTACAGATCAAAAGGACGACCTTTTGGTTTTTGGGGGTGATCCAGATAAAAAGTTCCGATATGTTGGTGGCGGGGTAACCGAAGATGAACGCTATCTAGTAGTTAGCGCCAGTAATGCCACTTCAGGAAACCAGCTTTATATCATGGATTTACAGCAGCCTGAATTAGGGTTCGTAACAATTATGGCAGAGGCCAACAGCGACACCTCAGTCATCGATACTCAAGGCACCACCCTTTATATGGCCACCAATCTGAACGCGCCAAACAAGCGCGTGGTTAAAACAGATTTCTCTCATCCTACACCGGAACACTGGACCGATGTGATCCCTGAAAAAGAAAATGTTTTGTCTGTGGGTACGGCAGGAAATTATTTATTTGCGGAATACATGGTAGATGCCATTTCTAAAGTGTATCAATACGATTTTGAGGGTACTGAGATTCGTCAAATAGATTTGCCGGGGCTGGGCAGTGCTGGTGGGTTCAGGGCCAAAAAAACAGACCGTGAGCTCTACTATTCATTTACCAACTACACCACCCCAGGCAGTGTTTACAAAATGGATATCGACTCCGGGGACTCATCGTTGTTTATTGCCCCATCCATTAGTTTTAATCCTGAAAATTACACCAGCGAACAAGTCTTTTACTCCTCAAAAGACGGGACAACAGTGCCCATGATCATTACCTACAAAAAGGGACTTAAACGCGATGGAAAAAATCCGACTATTCTTTACGGATATGGCGGATTCAACATCAGTCTGACCCCATCATTTAGTATCCTTAACGCGGTTTGGCTCGAACAGGGTGGGGTTTATGCCGTCCCGAATATCCGAGGTGGAGGCGAATACGGAAAAACTTGGCACAAGGCCGGGACCCAAATGCAAAAACAAAATGTATTTGACGATTTTATCGCCGCTGCAGAATACCTTATTGATAACGATTATACCAGCAGCGACTACCTCGCAGTTAGAGGAGGGTCTAACGGGGGTCTTTTAGTGGGCGCAGTCATGACACAGCGGCCTGATTTGATGCGTGTGGCACTCCCAGCAGTGGGTGTATTGGACATGCTTCGATATCATACCTTTACCGCTGGCGCAGGCTGGGGTTACGACTATGGGACTGCCCAGGACAGCCCTGAAATGTTTGAGTACCTTTTGGGCTATTCTCCTGTGCACAATGTGAAACCTGGTGTTGCTTATCCTGCGACCCTAGTGACCACGGGCGATCACGACGATCGTGTAGTTCCCGCTCACAGCTTTAAATTTGCCGCTGAACTACAGAGCAAGCAAGGTGGTGATGCGCCAGTGCTGATTCGCATTGAAACCGATGCAGGCCATGGTGCAGGAACGCCCGTGAGTAAGACCATTGAGCAATACGCTGATATTTTCGGATTTACCCTATTCCATATGGGTTATCGTGTACTGCCCGAATCGGTAGGCGACAACCTCAAAACATAAAAACTATCCGGTGACCAAAGCCCATTCGCTTTTTGTTCAAATCGATTCCTTTTCTTACGAGAAAGAGCCCATACTGCGGGACCTAAAATTCTGTTTATCTCGAGGAGAACACCTAGCCATATTGGGCGAAAGTGGGGGCGGTAAAACAACCCTTATTCATTTGATCTATGGGTTGCTCCAGCTGAAACTGGGCAAAATCACATGGAAGGATCAAGCGGTATTAGGGCCTGAATCGCGTTTAATCCCTGGTGCACCATATATGAAGCTGGTCGATCAGGAATTTGCTCTGATGCCCATGATCACAGTGGGTGAAAATATCGCTACTGATTTACCGCGATTTGACCTGGCCAAAAGTGAGCGGCACGTGGACGAGCTCCTTAATGTCGTGGGGCTTCACGACTACAAAAATACTCGCGCCAGTTTGCTCAGCGGAGGCCAAAAACAGCGGGTTGCCCTGGCTAAGGCCTTGGCCAGCAATCCAGAAATTCTCTTACTCGACGAACCCTTCAGTCATATCGATCCACACCGGCGCTCTATTTTACGCCAACAGCTGTTTAGCTACACCAAAGCCCATGAAATCACTTGTGTCATCGCGACACATGACGCCCACCAGGCATTGGGATATGCCGATCAAATTGCTGTTTTAGGACAAAACACCTTATTGCGTTACGCCCCACCAAAAAAACTTTATCAAAGTTTGGACAGTCATTACTTAGCCGGATTTTTTGGTCCTTATTCGTGCATTCCTAAGGGGGTCTTCTCGGATCAATCTCATTTTCTTTTGCCCCATCAACTGAAATTAACCAGCAAACAAACAAGGCTCAAGATTCGTGTTGACGCAGTGCTTTTCCAAGGGACGAATTATCTAATCCGAGGAGATTTTAACGGTCAGCACATTCATTTTAATTATCACAAACCATTGAGAATCGGTCGCGTCTGTCATTTGGCGATGTTGAATAATATCGTTTAATTTGAGGCCTCAGAAATTCTGAATATGGTCCGCATCCTCTACGTAATTTTTGCTTTCACCTGTTGTTTCTTGCCTTTAAACAGCCAAGAACTTCCCCCTATTGTCAATTATTCCGCGGACACTTACAGGGCGAACAATCAAAACTGGATGCTGAGTCAAGGTCCGAACAATGAGATTTATGTAGCCAATAATGACGGCCTTCTTCGTTTTAACGGCCATCGCTGGTCTCTGTTTCCAACACCCAACCAAAGTGTTATGAGATCCGTAAGCGTAATTGACTCCAAAATTTATACGGGCTTTTATATGGACTTTGGGTATTGGATCCAAAACGATAAAGGAGACTTGGCCTACAGCTCGGTCATGGAGGAGCGTCAGATAAAGCCAATAGAGGACGAACAGTTTTGGCAAATATTCACTTTCGATAAATGGCTCGTTGCTCAGTCGCTTCAGCGTTTAATCATGATTGATTTAGACAGTGAAAACACCGTGATCATCGAAGCAGAAGAGCTATTATCCAAGGCGTTTGTCATCAATGATCAACTTTATTTTCACGACTTAAATAAGGGTTTATACACGGTTCAAAATGGTCAAAAATTATTGGTCAACAATGGACCAATAGCCTTAAACGGTAGACTTATAGGAGCGGGCTCTATTGATGGAAAAGCCGTTTTTGTGCATGAGGCCAAGGGGCTTCATGTTTTGGTCAAAGGCGCCTTCAAGCCCTGGTCAGAGTCATTAAACAAGAATTTAAGTCCGTTTGAACTTTACAGCGCCACCTTTACGGATAATGGGCGCTTAATTTTGGGCACCATATCCCATGGTCTGCTGGCTTTAGACAAATCGAACACTTTAATTGACTATCGTTTTGACCGGAGCAACGGAATCGACAACAATACGGTTCTCAGTTTGTTCGAAGACCGAGAGGCCAATATATGGGCTGGACTAGACAACGGGATTGCATGCATTAATGCCTCATCACACATACAACCCTTTGTAGAACAGAATGGCCAATTGGGGACTACCTACGCCGCAGCCACATTTGATAACAACCTTTACCTGGGAACAAATCAAGGCTTATTCTATAAACCTGTAGACAAAGCAGTACCGTTTAAAAAAGTTTCTGGTACGGCAGGCCAAGTTTGGAGTTTAACGGTCCTTGATAACACCCTTTTTTGTGGGCATAATTCAGGCACCTTTGTGATTAAGGGTGCGCAGGCTGAAAAAATTTCAAGCGTTCAAGGTGCTTGGGATTTCAAACCGCTGGATGATGCCAGTAGGTACATCCTGCAAGGAAATTACGACGGGCTTTATTTGCTGAAAAAATCAGCCCGCGGACGATGGACACTCGACAAGAAAATAGAAGGATTCAACTATTCTGCCAAGCATTTTGAAATTAGGTCCAAGCACGAGGTAATCGTAAGTCATGAATACAAAGGCGTCTTTTCACTCAAGCTGAACGACTCTTTCGATCAAGTTTTGTCTTTCGAACTAATCGATGGGTTGAGCAAAGGACTTCACTCAGATTTAGAATCCTATCAAGGAGCGATTTACTACGCTTCAGAAAATGGTGTGTTTCGACAAGACGAAGCGGCTTCTGAATTCTACAAGGTCCCTGAATTAAGTCAGCTCTATGAGGATTATAACTACACCACAGGGCGAATGGTTGCCGATGATCTTGGTCGCTTATGGTTTTTTACCGCTCAAAATCTAGTCGCGGTCTCAACTGACCCCATAGATGGTTCATATCAATTTGATTTTTTGAGTCTACCTGGCGATTTACGTCAAGATTTGCCAGGACATGAGAATCTCGCCTTTACGGACAATGGTGAAATCATATACGGCAATGCTCAAGGATATCTTCGAATCACATCCGACAACAAGAAGTCGCTCTTTAAACAATCAAGCTTCGATCAAATCAAAGCCTTTGACACCGAGGGACAAGGGCTTCGACTAAACCCATCTAGCGAAGGATCCTTGGAGAGCGAATTTAACTCTTTACAATTCAAATTTCATTTACCCCACTTCGGGAAATATGATTATGTACAATTTGCCTATCGATTAATGCCTTACTCCAATCAATGGAGCGCATGGTCGGGCCAAAGTGAATACAGTATCGCCAACTTAGATCCAGCCGAATATACTTTTGAGGTTAAAACAGCCGTCAACGGGAACGTGCTTGACCAGGTCCTGCGCTATGAATTCGACCTAAATCCACCTTGGTATCTTTCCACAGTGGCCTTGATGCTGTACGTTATTATCGCTGCCGCACTCATAATCGGACTTAATTTCGCTTATCAAGTCTACTACAGACGTCAGAGGGACCGAATGCTTAAGGCCAAAACAGCGGATCTAGAACTGAGAGACTTGGCCGCACAAAAAGAAATCATCTCACTGAAAAATCAGCAACTCCAGCAAGATATAGAGGCCCGAAATAGGGAGCTCGCCATTTCAACCATGAGCATGATCAAGAAGAATACCACACTCAATAAACTAAAATCAGAACTGATTAAATCCACCTCAAAGTCTGAGGAAATTAAGCCCGCTCTATCGATCATCGACCAGGCCCTTAAAAACGATGAAGACTGGGAATTCTTTGAACAGGCTTTTAACCATGCCGATAAGAAATTCTTTAAACGCATTAAAAAAAAGCATCCTGCCCTGACCCCTAATGACTTACGGCTTTGTGTTTATTTAAGGCTCAACTTGTCGTCTAAAGAAATCGCACCACTACTCAACATCTCTGCGCGAAGTGTTGAAATAAAGCGCTACAGGCTTCGCAAAAAACTTGATTTAGAGCGAGATATCAATTTGAGTGAATACGTCATCAATCTTTAGGCGCCTTTACAATGTTCGTTTAACACACAACATTACCTCAACATTTTTTGTATTTTAGTGCTCTCCAAAAATTTAACCCCCTACCTGAAGGAGGGTGGTTTTTGGATTAATGCTGTGAAAATCAAATAATTAGCTCTGAAGAGTATCCGGTCGAGACCACGACACCCTGTCTGTATCATTTTTGTATAGTTTAGTTAAGGGGTTTAGCTGGTCAAACTTTACTATTTTGGGCTGAAACTAACGATCCATGAAGCAATTATCTTTATTTGCTCTTGCTGTGCTTTTTAGCCTCACAGCAATCTCTCAAGAAATCACGATTTCTGGACAAGTGACGGACAACAATTCTGAGCCGCTCATCGGGGCCTCTATTGTTGAGTCAGGAACAAACAACGGCGTTACCACAGACTTCGACGGTAATTTTTCCATGACCGTCTCGGGTGCTGAATCTGAAATCATTGTGTCCTACCTAGGATTTGTAAGCCGTACGATTGGCGTCGGTGAACAGCGCCAATTTTCTGTGGCTCTGTCGGAAGATGCTGCTTCATTAGAAGAAGTGATCGTAATTGGTTATGGGACCCAGCGCAAAAAAGAAATCACTGGAGCGGTCTCCATTATTTCCAGTGAGACGATTGAGGAGCTCAAGCCAGTACGTATTGAACAGGCGCTTCAAGGACAAGTCGCCGGGGTTCAAATTACAACTCAATCGGGGTCGCCAGGAAGCCGGTCTGATATTCGAATTCGCGGTATTTCCACAAACGGAGACAACCAGCCGTTAATTCTTGTCGACGGCAATGTGATTGAAGACCTAAGTGTTGTGAACCCGTCTGACATCGAAAGCATTAACGTTCTTAAAGATGCGACCGCCGGAATTTACGGTGTTCGTGCGGCCAATGGTGTAATTTTGATCACCACGAAAACGGGACGAAAAGCGACGCCACTGAGCATTGAATACGATGGATATGTCGGATTTCAAGAAACAACCCGAAAACTGCCTGCGCTGAACGCAACGGAATATGGCCTACTTATAAATGAAGCCTTCGTGGCCAACGGCTCACCCATCGTTTATCCCAGTGTGTCCGCACTCGGGGTTGGGACAGACTGGCAAGACCAGGTCTTTTCTAAAGCGCCTGTATTGAACCAAAGCATCTCGATGAATGGAGGGTCCAAAAAGTCGACCTACTCTGGGGGCGCTTCAGTGCTCAGTCAGGATGGTATTGTCGGTGGAGATAAAGCAAACTTTACCCGTTATAACGGCCGCGTCAATTTTAGCACTGAACAATTTGATAAGCTCACGCTTCGCGGATCATTGCTTTACACCGGAATTCAAAGAAAAACTCTTCAGGAAAACGGCATAGGATCTGTCCTTTATAACGCCTTGAACATGAACCCTGTATTGCCGGTTGCTGGCAATAATTTTGGTTATTCACGTGCTGAAAATTTACCAATAGAAGTCATTAACCCTTTGGCCCAAATTGCGAGTACATTTAACAACAACGAGGTCCAAAAACTAAGTGGTGTTGCTGGGTTAGAATACAAAGTCGTCCCCAACCTGACCTTCAAAACAAATTACCAATGGAATTATGCAGAGGTCAATACACGATTTTACTCGCCTATCGCTGACTTTGGGGTAGAGGGCGTCGCCGACAAGGTATTTGATCGCTTGGATGTGTCTACTCTTGTGGAACAAGAGCAGTTTTTCAGAGATTATACCTTCGATGCCTTTTTGACCTATGAAAACACTTTTGACGACGCGCATAATTTAACAGCGCTTCTGGGGACTTCAGTGTTCAGAACCACAGGTGATTTTTATGGGTTTACCGGTCAAGGACTTCCGGATAAGCCATTTGATCAGTTGAGTATTGATGATGCTGAGACTGTTTTTGACAACTACATCAACGTGAGTAATCGTATATTCGACGCTCGCCTCTTGTCTTATTTCACTCGCCTGCAGTACGATTACAAAGGAAAGTATTTATTCTCGGCCTTATTGCGTCGAGATGGCTCAACTAACTTTGGACCAAACAACAAGTTTGGTTTCTTCCCTTCATTTTCCGTAGGCTGGGTCGCATCAGATGAGCGCTTCTTGCAAAACTCTAAGGTGTTTGACTTCCTTAAGCTCAGAGGTTCTTATGGAATTATCGGAAACGACCGTATCGGGGCATTCAGATTTGAATCTTTGCTCAACGGTGAGGGTGTTTACGTATTTGATAATACGCTTTACTTTGGAACAGCCATCGGCGCAATTTCCAACCCAGACATCAAATGGGAGGAGCAAGTCACCCTGGATGTTGGGGTAGATTCAAGATTTCTTGGCGGAAAATTAACCTTCGAGGCGGATTACTTTAATCGAGAAACGCGAGACTTATTGCTTGTAGTTCAAACCTCAGGCACCACGGGGTCAACAGCGCCAGGGTCTGGAAATCCTGTAGCCAATGCAGGCTCTGTACGCAACAGCGGCTTTGAGCTTTCATTGGGTTATAAACAAAGCCTGGGTAAAGACATGTCTTTTGGCATCAACTATAATTTGACCACCTTAAACAACGAAGTGCTCAGCGTGAATAACGGCGTAGGCTATGAAGTAGGCGGAGCCTTTGGTATCGGGCAAGATCCTCCAGCACGTATGGAGGAAGGTTATCCTATCGGTTATTATTATGGTTATCAGACCCAAGGGATTTTCCAAACCCAAGAAGAGGCAGACAATGCACCAAGCCAGATTGCCTTAGGGGCATTGGCTCGAGC
>Ga0181574_10001714_pt1 | contig 20381 bp, 12 predicted proteins | sample 101ome_24_FD_145600 | JGI IMG/M metagenome (GOLD analysis project Ga0181574, IMG submission 145600) | Coastal salt marsh microbial communities from the Groves Creek Marsh, Skidaway Island, Georgia - 101410AT metaG (spades assembly) | ecosystem: Environmental > Aquatic > Marine > Intertidal zone... | reverse complement strand
CAGGGTTCGGTATGGCCCGTTGTATGGCTTCGATTCCTTTCAATACTTCCTTGCTCAGTACTACATCTAGACTGTCGATGTTCATTTTGAGCTGCTCCAGTGTTGTCGCACCAATGATGTTGGACAATAGGAAGGGACGGGTGTTTACAAAGGCTAATGCCATGTGAGTTGGGTTGATTCCGTGATCGTCAGCTAACTGCAAATATCGCTCCGCAGCCTCCCACGTCTCCACACCTTCGTAGCGCGTAAAGCGCTCAAATACGACCATACGAGAGTTCTCTGGCTTGGCGCCATTCCGATACTTGCCCGTCAGTAAGCCCATCCCAAGCGGTGAGTACGCCAGCAGACCGATATTTTCTCTGTGAGAGACCTCCGCCATAGCGATTTCATAGGTGCGGTTTACGAGGCTATACGGGTTTTGAACAGTTTCAACGCGCGGAAGTCCCTCTCGATCAGCCAATTCGAGGAATTTCATGGTTCCCCATGGTGTTTCATTGGAGAGACCGATGGCTCGCACTTTTCCTGATTGGACGATGTCTTCTAGCGCTCGCAGTGTCTCTTCGATAGGGGTTTCGGGCTGCTCTCTATGGAAGTACCCCCTTTGACCAAAAAAGTTGGCGTAACGATCGGGCCAATGCAGCTGATAAAGATCGATGCAGTCGGTCTGAAGCCGCTTCAAAGAGCCATTGACCGCTTCAATCAATTGCTCCTTGGTGAATCGAGGACCACCACGTAAGAAGTGAAATTCGGGACTCGGCCCAGTGGCTTTGGTGGCCAATACGTATTTGTCACGCAGTCCAGTTTTCTTGAACCAAGTGCCAATGAACGCCTCTGTACGACCTTGGGTCTCTGGCTGCGGGGGTACGGGGTACATCTCAGCTGCATCCAGCATGTTGATGCCCCGCTCCAGCGCATAGGATATCTGCTCATGAGCTTCAGCCTCGGTGTTTTGGCGTCCCCAGGTCATACTGCCAAGGCAAATCTTGGAGACCTCGCGGCCAGCAATTGTTCGTAATGTCATGTTTACAGCTCCAAATAGCGCATCATTGCGTCATAGATATCGCGTTGACGCATGAAAGGACTTAAGACTGATTCGCCCTCAGAGTTAGCAAATAGGGGTACGTTGGCGCCAGTGTGCTCCTCTGAGGCGATGTTATTTGTGGCGTAGTTAATCCGCATCACACTGCCCTCGGGCGTCAGGATACGCGCCACCTTCCCCGGACTGAACACAGGAATGGGTAAAGAGGTGTATAGGGTGGGATCTGGCACGATCTGGGCGGCTTGAGAGTGGTCAGCTGTGACCATAATGAGTGTATTGGGATTGTCACTCGCATAATTCATAACAACTGCGAGCGCTTCCTCTAGCTGTTTAATTTCACCAATCGAACCGCAAGCGTCACGTTCATGACTCTTCTTATCAATCGAGGCAGATTCGATGGTCAAGAAGAAGCCCTTGTCGTTGTCACGTGATAAGTGATCGAGGGCGTACCGTGTCATGGTCTCCATGCTGGGCATCTCTGCGAAGCTCGGGTTGGCTTCACATTCAATGACCTCCGGTTGAGTAATGGAGCCAATCATTTCATGAATGTGGTTCAGCCAGCTGCGCTCAATGGATTCAGCGATTCGACCATTTGTTCCGCGCCATGCCACGGGCATGGTGTCCTCGGAAAACAGACCGATAACGCGGCCCGAGTGTTGCTGGTCCAGCGCGTTGCGCTCGGTCAGGATGGTCACGCCGCGTTGCTGAGCCAATGCGAGTGCTGTTGGATCCGACTCATACTGAGCAACAAAATGCTCCATGCCACCGCCGAGGATGACGTCCACATTAGCGACTGCTAGCTGCTCGGAGATAGAACCCATACCGCCATTTTCCTTTAGGTCCTTGGGACAACCGTCGAACGTCACGCCGTATTTTTCGCCACCGCGAATCGTGACCGGATTCTCGCAAGCACGAATGGTGACGTGAGCAGCAAAGGCTGCGGGTGATGCGTCGGTAACAGAGGCTGTACTGACGATCCCTGTCTTATAGCCAGCCGCCGCCGCAGACTCGAGTACCGTTTTTACGGGTTGGTCGGCCGCGTTTTTCCCAATTCGAGCGATCTGAGTGACAGCGCCTGTCGCCAGCGCTGTCGCGGTATTAGCTGAGTCCGCAACGTAAATCGGTGTGCCTTCGCTGTTGACCGTCTCCACCTGAACAGCGCCACGAAGGGGCAGTTGATCGAGCAGTAATTGTCCGGCTTGTCCCTTGAGATAATTCCGGCCCATGGTGACGTGTGTATCGTCAAATCCATCACCAATGATGAGAATGACAGCCCGTTCGTCCGCGATGACAGGCTGAGTCGCCATTGCAGTTGCGATGGCTGCTGCGGATAAAACTTTGCGCATGAAGTACCTATTAGTTGTCGAGAGTTATCATTTTTCTGAGCCGAGAATAAACGCAATGTGGCTGGATAAAAACCCTGACAACCGGGACGGTTTTTCAGACAAGCGGGTCGCGACCCTACTGACATTGTGACAAACTGCGCCGCAGAGTTTTTTATCCGGGGTTTTCATTGTGTTGAATTTTCTTAAAGGCGCTCGACTACCGTCAATGATCGCGCTAGCGCTGTTCAGTGCACCAAGTTTCGCGTCAGACACGGGCCATACTGCGTGGATGCTAACGGCAACCGCATTGGTTCTCTTTATGACTATTCCAGGGTTATCCCTTTTCTACGCCGGTTTGGTTCGTGCAAAAAACGTTCTTTCTGTCCTTATGCAGTGCTTCGCGATAACTGGCTTTATGTCACTGCTATGGTTCGTCGCCGGTTATTCGATTGCATTTGGCACTGATGGTGTGGAGCCTGGTCCCTACATTGGCGATATGGGAAACCTCTTTTTAGCGAACGTATCGATCGATAGTGTGCGCAATGGGATACCTGAAACGCTGTTTGTTATGTTCCAAATGACCTTTGCGGTCATCACACCCGCGCTTATCGTCGGTGGATTTGCTGAGCGAATGAAGTTCTCAGCGATGTTGCTATTTAGTGCTGCCTGGATGCTATTGGTCTACGCCCCTGTCTGTCATTGGGTTTGGGGCGGCGGCTGGCTCGGTTCGATGGGGCTACAGGATTTCGCTGGTGGCACTGTCGTTCACATTACCGCGGGTGTTGCAGCTCTCGTCGCTGCTGTCATGATGGGCTCACGTAAAGGTTTTGGGTCAACAGCAATGCCTCCGCATAACCTCACCATGACAGTCACAGGCGCTGGCATGCTCTGGGTGGGCTGGTTTGGCTTTAATGCCGGTTCGGCGCTAGCTGCCGACAACAGTGCGGCTATGGCTATGTTGGTCACGCACTTGAGCGCTGCCTGTGGATCGCTTGCCTGGATGGCGATGGAGTGGATTCGTCACGGTAAACCGTCTGTGCTGGGCATTGTCACGGGTATGGTTGCCGGCTTGGGCACTATCACACCGGCCTCGGGTTCAGTGGGGCCTGCGGCTGCGGTAGTTATTGGTCTCACAGCGGGTGTTGTCTGCTATTTTGCGACCATTACCCTAAAGAACACGCTCAAGATCGACGATAGCTTGGACGTATTCCCCGTTCACGGTGTCGGCGGCATGCTCGGAACCATTCTGATCGGTGTCTTCGCTGCGCCGTCGCTCGGAATTTTTAGTGGCAATGGTTTCTCAGATGGCGTGTCATCCATGGGCGGACAGCTATACATCCAGATCTTCGGTGTTGTCGTGACCTTCCTGTTTGCTCTGGTGGGTAGCTGGATTTTGCTGAAGCTCGTAGATCAACTCGTTGGCTTACGTGTCGATGATGATGAAGAGACAGAAGGCCTCGACCTTGTCCTTCATGATGAGCGCGGATACGACCTGTAAATCGAGTGTAGAGGAGTGGGGCTAGTCGGTGTCTTTGGCAAGCCTCACTTTCACCCCCAGTTTCTCAAATGCCGACTTTGACTCTGATATTTCCCAGATAGTGAGCGGGTAGTCAGCTCGCCATTGTGCTGGGAAGTACACCTTCAGCTTGTCGCCCTTGGCGCGCGCCGAGAAATCTGGCTGCATGGCCGATGGCCCCGCGTGCTTTAGGATCACCGCCATCCTGAGTAAAACCAGCATTCGTGCAAGCTTTTCGCGTTTTTTGCCGGGTATGTCCTCAAACAAATAGGAGGGCAGCTTTCCGCGATGTCCACGGAGCAAACGACTCATCGTGAGCTGATCACCTTGTGAGAAGCCGGGCATATCAGAGTTTTCAATGAGATAGGCTGAGTGCCTGTTGTAATGCTTCTGGGAGATAGCGACTCCAACTTCATGAAGCCTCGCGGCCCAAACCAAGAGCTCAATGTCGTCATCCGACAGGCGCCAGGAGGAAGCCGTTTGTGATGCTAGGTGACGGGCGTAGTTGCCCACCGTCTCAGCTGTCGGCTGATCGACTGAATACCGCTGGAGCATTGCCTGAATGGTCCGCTCACGAACGTCTTCATGCCTCAAGCGCCCCATTAAATCGTAAATCACGCCCTCACGAAGTGCTCCCGAGGAGGTGCGCATGACGTCAACACCCAAGACGTCAAAAATCGCTGTGGTAATCGCTACACCCGCCGTAATGACGCCACGCCGTCGGTCATTGAGACCCTCCAGATTGATGTCATCGACGGATTCGAATTTTAAAAGCGCCTTACGCAGTTTTTTCAGCGACTTTGGGTCTATGCCCTCAGAGCGCCAACCGGCGGTCGTTATGAGTAGCTCAATGGCCTGCAGCGTTCCGGAGGATCCTACGGCCTCGGTCCAGTGGCTATGCTTAAAGTTGCGTCGAATATGTGAGATTTCCAGGCTCGCCTGATCGTACGCTTTCCAAAAGGTTTCTTTCGATAGCTTGCCATCGGGGAAAAAGGTGTCCGAATAGCTCACGCAACCCAGTTGCAGGCTCTCCAATCGCCTGGGTTCAAAGCGCTGCCCTAAAATGAACTCAGTGCTACCCCCGCCAATATCGACCACTAGGCGACTTTTTTCATCATCTGACAGTGTATGAGCGACACCGAGATAAACGAGTCTGGCTTCTTCTCGGCCGTAAATAACGTCAATGGGTGTGCCCAAAATAGCTTCCGCTGGCTCAGTAAAATCAGTGCGATTCCACGCTTGTCTCAGCGCATTTGTGCCGACGGCCCTTACTTGCTGCGGTTTAACCGATAGTAAAAGCTGTTGGAAGCGCTCCAAGCAAGCAAGGCCGCGCTCTATGGCTTCGGGTGTTAGACGATGGTCTTTAAGACCCTTACCCAACTGAACCTTTTCCGCCAAGACGTGCAAGGGACGAATCTCACCGTGCTCGAGGCGCGCCACGATCAGGTGAAACGAGTTACTCCCGATATCAATCGCCGCAAATATGGGCTCTGCCGCTGTATCGTCGTCATTTGGGAGTACGGAGAGTTCAAGCTTCACTGTGATAGGTCACTTTGCAGTCTGTCATAGCACGTTGCCCCAAGGATAATTCAATCTCTTTGCGGGGTCAGTCTCGCTCGCTGGTTAAGCGATGAAACCGACGCGGGGTGCGCTGAGTTATCCGGGTACAAAGTTCGTAACCAATCGTGTCACAGTGTCCGGCAAACTCGTCTATGCAAGGAGACTCTCCCCAAAGCGTCACGGGACTCCCGACATCCAGCGCTGGTAGGTCGGTGATGTCAGCTGTGATCATATCCATGGAGACTTTGCCGGCTAAAAGAACAGTGCCTTGCTCTGTACCAATCGGTGCTCCATCGCGCGCAGCACGCGGATAGCCATCACCATAACCTGCAGGGATGGTGGCGATACGCGAGCGCCTGCGCGCCACCCATCGGCCGCCGTAGCCAACACTCTCACCGACCTCAATCCATCGAACACTGGCAATACGGGACTCAAACGCCATTACCGGTTTTAGTGAGTATCCGTCTGGCAAGGCAACCAAGGAGCCTCCGTAGAGGGAATAGCCAAGTCGTATCCAGCTTTCCTGTGCTTCAATTTGCCCTGTTGTTGCAGCTGAATTAGAGAAGCTACCCGCAGGTGCTCCGTCGCTTACCCGAGCCCAGCGTAGCAGTTGTCGCTCGGTTAGCGCCGAGTCAGGCGCTTCAGCATCGGCAAAATGGCTCATCAGAACGATGTCGCTAGCACTGAGCGCTGTAAGGCGCGATCGAGCATACTTAATTTCATCTGGCATAAAGCCCAGTCGATGCATACCGGTATCGCATTTGAGCCAAACTTGTTCGAACTGAGCACCCGTTTGCTCTAGCCAGTCGATTTGATGCTCACTCGATATGGCAGGCCATAATGCCGTTGAAGACATGATTTGTGCGTCCTCAAGCGAATGGGGTCCTTGTAGGACAAGTATGGGTAAATCAATACCTGCGTCGCGAAGTGCTACCGCTTCTTCCGTGATAGCTACAGCAAACGCATCGACTAGTGGTGATAGGGCCCTCGCGCACTGCACAGCGCCATGTCCATAGGCGTCGGCCTTAACAACAGCTATGGCACGTCGCGGTCCAGCAAGGTCTTTTAACGTCCTTGCGTTTTCGCAAAGCGCCTGAAGATCAATGGTGAATTGTGTCGGTCGACTCATTCGAAATGATCGAAGCGATGCAGGTCAAATAAACGCTGCGCTTGCGCCCAAACGGGGCCAGGTCTGCCATCGCCAACGGGTTCGCCATCAATACTCACGACAGGTTCCAGTTCTTTAGTTGAACTGCTTAACCAAACCTCATCAGCGGTGAGCACTTCATCTTTGGTAATTTGAGTTTCAAGTACTTCGAGCGAGCTATGTGCTCGAAGTATTTGCAGTGCCATATCACGGGTGACACCCGCGAGTTTGTGTTGGTCAAGTGGTGGGGTTTTGACCTCGTTATTGCGGACAACGAAGACGTTGCAGGCAGCAGCCTCCGTCAGTTGGTTGTTCGCATCGAATAGCAGGATTTCACCTCCACCATCGTTGACGCCTTCCATCATGTGCAAAACGTTTCCTAGCAGCGATGTACTCTTTATGTGACAGCGCTGCCAACGCAGGTCCTGACGCGTCGTGACCTTCCAATGTGTCACCTTGTCTGGATCGCCCGATACAGGCGCGGGGATATCAAATGTATAGGCAAAGAGGGTGGGCGCAGTATCGGCCGGAAACGCATGATTGCGTTTCATCGTGACACCCCGGGTAATTTGCAGATAGATGCCGAGGTTCCCGTTTCCGTTTCGCTTCATCAGCTCCGTGAAAATATCCGTTAGCTGACCACGACTCCAGGAGGTATTGATTCCAATCTCGTTGAGTCCGTTCTCCAGTCGCGCCAGGTGAAGATCAAGGCCAATCAATTTTCCGCCGTAAGAGGGAATCACCTCGTAGATGCCATCTCCGAACAAAAAACCTCGGTCCATGGGCGATATTTTCGCTTCCTCCAAGGGAATGAACTCATCATTTAAAAAAGCGATTGTCATGGCCATCGTATCCTTTGTTTTTCCCGTCTCTTGTCACATTCAGGGAACGCCTTATAGTACTGGAGCAGAGCAGTACATAAAAAGGATAACGAGATATGCCCACTATCACAGATCATGCCATTGCGACCCCGGATAAGCCGGCGTTCATCATGGGGTCAACGGGGGAGGCAGTCACCTTTGGCGAACTGGACGCCATTGCTAATCAAGTGGCTCAGCTACTGCGAGCATCGGGTGTTCAGCAGGGGCAGCACATCGCCATGATGATGAAAAACTGCCGCGAGTTTATGGAGATCATGTTCGGCTGTATGCGAGCCGGAGTTGTCTTCACTCCAATTAGCACTCATCTGAAGAAAGATGAGACGGCCTACATTATCAACAACTGCCGAGCGCAATTGTTTATTGCATCTGCCTCACTAGCGGACGTTGCCGCAGAAGCAGCAGCGCAAGCACCGGCCCTTGAGCACTGCTTCATTGTCGGTGGTGAAAGGGCAGGATTTGTCGATTGGCATTCGACACTGGCTGAGCAGCCATTAGAACCCATTGCCGATCAAAGTCTGGGTGTTCCTATGCTGTATTCGTCAGGGACCACTGGGAAACCCAAGGGAGTCTTCCGAGCGCCTGAAAATATCGATTTGGATGCGCCACATCCACTGAAACTGGCGGGTGCGTACTATGGCTTTAACACGGACACCATTTATCTCTCGCCTGCGCCGCTCTATCACGCTGCACCGCTTCACTACAACACGCTGAATCTGATTCAGGGTGGTACCTCGGTCATTATGGAGCGCTTTGATCCCGAGCAGGCGCTAGCGCTAATAGAACGCTATAAGGCGACCCACAGTCAGTGGGTGCCGGTCATGTTTATTCGAATGCTGAAGCTCCAAGAGGAGGTTAGATCGAAATACGATGTCTCGAGCATGCAACGCGCCATTCATGCGGCAGCGCCGTGTCCTATCGATATTAAGCGCCAGATGATTGATTGGTGGGGGCCTGTTATTTGCGAGTATTACTCGTCCAGCGAGGGTGTGGGCTTCACGCTCATCGACTCTGAGGATTGGCTAAACCACCCTGGCTCGGTAGGCCGACCACTGACCGGTATCCCGAAGATTCTCGATGATAATCTCCAAGAGCTACCTGTTGGGGAGGTGGGTCAAATCTACTTTGCCGAGGTAGCGCGCTTCGAATACTTCGACGAACCCGGGAAGACTGACGAGGCCTTTGACTCAAGAGGTTGGGGAACCGTTGGCGACATGGGTTATTTGGACGAGGAGGGCTATCTCTATCTCACCGATCGGAAGAACTTCATGATCATCACGGGAGGAGTCAACGTTTACCCGGCTGAAATAGAGGGTCTGCTGGTAACGCACCCGAAAGTTGCGGACGTCGCCGTGTTCGGCATACCGAACGAGGAATTCGGTGAGGAAGTGAAGGCCGTTGTCCAGTTGATGGATCACAGCGATGCGTCGGCTGAAACTGCAGAGGATCTCACCTTGTGGATGAAGGAACGTCTCGCCTCACTGAAGGTGCCACGATCGATTGATTTTATGGAGCAGTTACCCCGCATGGATAACGGAAAGCTCTACAAGCGCCACTTGATGGACGCCTATAAATAACTCCACAAAGTTAAAAAGGGCAGCGGTGGCTGCCCTTTTTTGTATTCAAGGCGCTAGCGCAGTCCCAGGGTCGCTGCAGCCATAATGGTCAGTGTAGCGATGACGGGAATGACGACCGTGATAATGCCGGTGTCCCGATACGCTTCCTTATGCGTCAGCTGTGTGATGGTGAGCATAGTAATGACCGCACCACAGTGTGGCAGTGAATCGAAGCCGCCAGCTGCCACAGTGGCTACTCGGTGAACGACCTCAGGATCCAAGCCCATGGCAACATAATCTTGTGCCATTGTTTGCATGAATATCTGCAGACCACCGGATGCTGATCCTGTGATGGCTGAAATAACGCTGATCGAGCCAAAGAGCGATAACAGGGGCGGTAGACCTGAGTTGAGCACAAGATCGCCAAATTGCTGAAATCCGGCCGTCTGCACCACAACGCCGCCATAGCCAATGATCGCCGCGCTGTTGAGCATTGGCATCAGTGAATCGTTAGTGCCATTGCCCAGCGTCGTAAAGCCTGTTTTACGAATATTGCTGAACAGTCCTAGACACAGCACGGTACCCACGGCCAATGAAATGCTGGGCCACATGATCGGCTGTGATGCGGCGAATTGCATGAGGTCTGCAAGCGATCCCGACTCTAGGCTGAACAGTCGAGGTGAAACGATAAGCCCAATCACGATAACCAGTGGGAAAACAGCCGCCTGCCAGGGTGGGAGATTGGCATCGCTGCTGTCTTGAATCACGTCGCGTGGGCCAGGCACAAAGCCTTCTCCAGCCGCCTTTGCGATCAGACGCTGATGTTCGAGGTACCAGAGGCCCAAGCCGATCATAACCGCGGCGGCTAGAAGACTGAGCAGTGGTGCCGCAGTCAAGCTCGTGCCCAGGGCAGAGGCCGAGATCGCATTATGAATCGATGGGGTTCCCGGCAGCGCAGTGAGTGTGAATGTTCCAGCCCCTAATGCCAGTGCGGCACAAAATAATCGCTTGGGAATATCTGCTTCTTTGAGTAATTGCAGACCCAGGGGATAAACGGCAAAGATGACGACAAAGACAACGACACCACCATAGGTTAATGCGGCGCAGGCTAGGGTGGTAATGACGAGCGCTCTATCTGCGCCTAGTTTCTTCACTAAGGCCATGGCGATGCTCGCTGCTGCGCCACTATCTCCCATAGCCCGGCCAAAAATGGCGCCAGCGGCAAATAGGAAGAAAAACTTACCGGCAAAGGTGAAAGCGCCCAGTGGCCCGCCTGCAAAACCGTTAAGCAATGAATCCGCCAGAGGCATGGCGTTGGTAACGATGACGAAGAGCGAACTCAATATTGCCGCGAACATAATGTCCACACCGCGCAGAGCCATCCATATCAGCAAGGCAACGCTGCCTATAAGTCCCAGATAGCCAAAAAACTCCATACGCATTCCTTATTCTTTATTGATGAGACTCAGGTCAAGTTTTCAACCTGAGTTCGCATTGCTTCAGCGCAGGCGTGGACCATACACTAATCTCAAAACCCTATCAGCAGAGGGCTGTCTTGGCGGAAATGGGTAGTGGTCTACAGCAACAGGATGCGATTGAGCGTCACCGATACTTAGAAGTTCTGCATCAGTTCACGATGAGTCAGGCGTCACTGACGTCTGTGGATGACATTTGCTGGAATATCACTAAAACGGCTATTGGCGATCTGGGATTTGTCGATTGCGTGGTCTATCTGATCAATGATGAAGGTGACGCGCTTATCCAGCGGGCCGCGCACGGCGATAAAAATCCGTCAGAGCGCGAGATTCTGGATCCAATTGAAATTTCCGTGGGTGACGGCATTGTGGGCGCAGTCGCGAAGACGGGTGAGCTTCAGCTCGTTAATGACACACGCTCAGACCCTCGCTACATACTGGATGATGATTTCCGATGCTCGGAACTGGCTGTCCCTATTTTGCATGATGGTCGCGTCGTGGGCGTTCTGGATTCTGAGCATCCCGAGGCTAACTTTTTCTCGGAGGAGGACGTAAAGCTCTTTACCACTATCGCAGCGCTCGCATCCACGCGATTGGATACCGCATTAGCGCTCGAGCGACTCGAAATTCAGGCATCGGAGTTACGCGAGGCAAGAGAGGCCGCTGAAGCCGCGTCTAGAGCCAAAAGTCAGTTCATTGCCAGTGTTTCACATGATATGCGGACGCCCCTGACAGCCATCATTGGCTACGCTCATTTGCTCGAGGAAGGGGCGGGAAGCGCCGACGAGAGATCTGATTGGCTGAGTGCGGTCGTCGCCAACTCAGAGTACATGAACGCGATGGTTGGTAATGTGCTTGATATGGCGGCGATCGAGAGCGGACAATTGCAGGTCGAAGCCGATTCGATTGATATCCGCGAGTGGACAGAAAAACTCCGACAACTTATCGAACGACGAGTAATTGATCGGGGCCTATCGCTCTCATTCCACGTCGAGAGTGGTACACCCGAGATGTGGGTTGCAGATAGGGCAAAGCTCGATGAGCTTGCGATGAATCTCCTCACGAATGCCATCAAGTACACCATGGAAGGCTCTATCTCCGTGACTGTGTCGGTCTCGGCACGTGATTCGGTGGACTGGCTGCGCATTGTCGTAGATGATACGGGCATTGGCATGCGTCCATCGGTGCTGGACCGCATTTTCCAGCCATTTACGCGTGTCCACGATATGAGCTCTCACTCCACGATTGAAGGTACAGGCCTTGGGTTGACCGTTGTGAAGTCATTCATTGACTTGATGGGCGGTGACATCGAGATGAACTCGACATTCGGAGAGGGAACTCAAGTCACCGTGATGTTACCGCCGGCTAGGCCTGAACCCAATGCAGATGTTGGGACGACAACGCTGGCAGCCAATTCCACTGAGCCGCCATCAGACCCATCGCCCACGGAGGTGCTTAAAGGCGTCAATTTATTAATCTGCGAAGACAGTGAGACGGTCTCGATGCTACTAAGGGTGATGCTAGAAGGCGCCGGAGCTGTGGTCACAATGGCTGCTGATGGTGAAGAAGGGCTTACTCAATTTACTCAACACTCGAATGAGCTCGACCTGGTCATTACCGACATGCAGATGCCCAAATTGGATGGCTACGAGTTAATGCGACGTATTCGAGCGACGGGTTGGTCAGGTCACATTATCGCACTCACTGCATTTGCGGGCTCAGAAGACGAGGGCAAGTGCCGTGCCGCTGGCTGTTCACACTATCTAACCAAACCGATAACCCCCGCGTCCTTCGCGGGCTCAGTAGCCGCTGTTTTAGCAGGTGAGGCGGTTTAGTCCGTGTAAGCAGCGCCCATGGTGGACAAAGGAACCACCATTGCCGCTTTTGCCTCGGCTTCAGGGCTTGATGCTGTACCGATTAAGGCCCGCTTTCTGATGCCTTGTGTGATTGAGGCTAGTCGAAAGAAGCAGAAGGCCATGTAAAAATTCCAGTCTTCGATGCCGGGCTGTCCTGTGCGTTCGCAATATAATCGGATGTAAGCCTCATCATCTGGGATATTCAATTCGGCACGCGAGAGGCCCGCAAGACCGTTAATGCCGGCTTCGCGCGGGAACTGCCATGCCATGAGTTGGTAGGCGAGATCAGCGAGCGGGTGGCCCAGGGTAGATAGTTCCCAGTCAAGGATGCCAATGATACGGGGCTCAGTGGGATGAAAAATCATGTTGTCCAATCGATAGTCACCATGCACGAGTGAGACGCGACCATCATCCGCTGGCATATTCCGGGGAAGCCAATCGATGAGCTTTTCCATCTCGGGAATCGTTTCCGTCTCTGCCGCGCGGTATTGTTTTGTCCAGCGTCCGATCTGACGCTCGAAGTAATTGCCTGGCTTGCCGTAGTCACTGAGGCCAACCTGGTGGATGTCCACACTATGCATGTCTGCCATTACCTGATTCATTTGATCGTAAATGGCAGCCCGATCCTCATCGGATACTTCGGGCAAAGCGGGATCCCAAAAGACACGCCCTTCAAGGTATTCCATGATGTAAAACATCGAACCGATGACGTTATCGTCTTCGCACAGCGCGACGGGGGTTGGCACGGGTACATTAGTTAGAGCCAGTGCAGATAAAACCTTGAACTCTCTGTCAACGGCGTGTGCTGACGCAAGCAGTGTTCCCATGGGCTTGCGACGCAGGACGTAGCTATTTTCGCCTGCCGTTAACTTGAACGTCGGGTTTGACTGCCCACCGGCGAATTTTTCAGCTTTGAGATTGCCCTCGAAGGCGGGTACATGGTCTCGTATCCAGTTATCTAGATGCGTTAAGTCGAGTCCCTGTGCCATTTTTCGATCTCCGATGTAGCTAAGTGCTTGCCGATTCAGTATTGTTCTTGAGCGCGTTATACACGCTGGTATTGCGACTCGCAAACTAGGGGAAAGAAACGCATGCGACCGCCTTGGCGGCTAATAACGATAAGCACAAGTTGTACGGAGATGAATACGTTATGTCTGTTGTAGCCCAGTTTAAAGAAGCTCTTGAGATGACCACGGCGCCTGGTGGCTTGCTCGAGTTAACCACGATCGAGCGCGATGGCGTGCCCGTAAAAGCCTTCGCTCAGGCGCCGGGTTCAATGCGTGATCTCTGGGCCTTATCGACCGGTCACGGGGATGCTGAATACCTGATCTACAACGATGAACGCTGGACCTACGCGCAAACTGCCAAAATCGTCGCGGAATTTGGTGGCTGGTTAATGGAGCAGGGCGTGGGCCCCGGAGATCATGTGGCGATTGCCATGCGCAACTATCCGGAGTGGATGATGGCGCATTGGGCCGTCAACAGTATTGGGGCTGCAATCGTCGGCATGAATGCCTGGTGGGTCGCGGACGAAATGGATTACGCCCTCAATGATTCGAAGCCAAAAGTATTGATCGCAGACGATCGCCGACTGGAGGCTTTTGCACAAATTCAGGAGAAACATCCCGATATCAAGGTGGTCTCGGTGCGTGAGCCTAACTCGCCTGTCGAGGCTACAGACTTTCACTCGGCAATGGTCGACGGTGCTCAGCTACCCGCGATTGACATCGACCCCGACAGCGTCGCCTGTATTTTTTACACCTCAGGCACGACCGGTCGGCCTAAAGGTGCGCAATTAACCAATCGTGGTTGCATCACCAATGTGTTGAACGTGGTGTCCATGGGACGGGCCTTTGCGACCGCATCGGCGCTCGCTAAATCCGAAGACGCTAGTGACATCGATGTGCAATCGCCGCCGCCAGCAACGTCTTTGATTGCTACGCCACTGTTCCACGTAACAGCGAACAACTGTGCAGTTCAAGCAGGGACCTTGGCTGGGAATCGATTTGTCCTTATGTACAAGTGGGATACGGTCGAGGCGCTAAAGCTCATCGAGGCAGAAGGTGTGAACATGCTCAGCGCCGTTCCCATGATGACGCGGGAGCTTTTGACGCATCCTGATTTTAACGATTACGACACCTCAAGCCTCGCGAGTATGGGCGGTGGTGGCGCGGCGGTACAGCCGGATCTTGTGAAAAAGGTGGATGCGGTCACGAAAAAAGCGAGACCTGCGCAGGGATACGGCATGACCGAAGTCTGCGGGATCATTACCTATATCGCTGGGGACGTATTCGTAGAGCGTCCGTCGAGCTGCGGCTACCTTGCCCCTACCTTTGACGGCAAAGTCATTGACGAAAACGGAAAGGAACTTCCCGTAGGAGAGATGGGAGAGATCTGTGTTAAAGGTGCGGCCGTCATTAAAGGCTATTTGAATCGCCCCGAGGCCACTGCCGAGACGATTGTGGATGGCTGGTTGCACACCGGTGACATTGGTTACTTTGACGAAGAGGGATTCTTGTACTTGGTGGATCGTGCGAAAGACATGATCCTTCGAGGCGGCGAGAATATCTATGGCGCGGAAGTTGAATTCGCTGTCTTCGATCATCCGGCGGTCCTCGAATGCGTCGCATTCGCCGTGCCGGATGAGCGACTCGGCGAGGAAGTGGGTGTGGCAATCCATCTGAAAGATGGCGCCATGTTGGATGCATCGGGTCTTCGGGAGCACCTATCGACGCGCCTAGCAGCGTTCAAGGTGCCCAAGTACATCTGGTTCTTGGCTGAGCCACTTCCACGCAATGCAAACGGTAAGTTCCTGAAGCGGGAGCTTCGTGAAGTGCTCGATCCAGCATCTGCAGACTGAACACCTTTGATTTAACTATCAGTAGCCCCGTAAGGGGCACTATCAACACGGAGCAACATCATGAGTCAGTATGAGACGCTTGAGGTGACTCAAGACGGCAGCGTAATGGTCATTGCGCTCAATCGCCCCGAGAAAATGAATACTTTCAATACCGCGCTGCGGCGCGAAATTGCGCAGGCAGCAATTGCAGCCAATCTTGATGAATCCGTCAGAGCCGTTGTGCTGACAGGCAATGGAAGGGCCTTTAGTGCAGGCGCAGACCTGTCGGATGGCGACGGGATGGCTAACGGCAAGTCGGTAGAGAGTGATCTGAATTTCGAGTACAAGCCGGGTGTGCTCGCCATTCATAACAGCTCAAAACCTTGGGTCGCGGTAATCAATGGTCCTTGTGCTGGTATTGCCTACTCCTACGCGATGGCCTGTGACTTGGCCTGCATGGGAGAGAGTGCTTATTTATATCAACCCTTCTCGGCCATCGGTCTGGTGCCAGATGGTGGCGCAACATGGTTGATTCCCCGCTTGGTGGGAACCAAGCGCGCGTACGAACTCATGGCGCTAGGAGAAAAGTTGAGCTCGGAGAAAGCCATGGCGATGGGTATGGTCAACAGGGTATTCCCCGACGACTCGCTTCGTGAACACGGTATTGCTTATGCCAAAGAAGTGGCTGATAGATCGCCGCTTGCACTGAGTTACACAAAAGCGGCTGTCAGCTTTGGTCAGACCCACACACTGGATGAGACAATCTCGAAAGAAGCAGAGCTACAGGCCATTTGCATTGATAGTGAAGACGCCAAAAACGCCGTTATTTCTTTCTTTAATAAGCAAAAGCCCGAGTGGAAGGGTCGCTAGGTAAATCCAACGCCTTTTTTGAGGATAAAAACAATGAAAATTCGTGCGGCCGCGGGCATTTTGTTCGCACTCCTTGCGACCCAAGCTTGGGCTACGGAAAAGCAGATTTTATGGGGTGATACACACCTACATACTAACCGCTCGTTCGACGCCTTCACTAATCGCAATTTCTCAGTAGGCCCCGATGAGGCCTACCGTTTTGCGCGTGGTCTACCTGTGGAGCATCCGGGTCACAAGGCTCGCGTTCAGTTGGAGACGCCACTCGATTTTTTGGTGGTCTCAGATCATGCTGAGTTCCTCGGCAATATTCGCCATCTCTATAACGTAGGCATACCCACAGAGGGCATGGGCTTCTTTCAGAAATTACGCGTCTGGTACGTTCAATACCTGATTCGTGATGCCATCAAAAAAGGTGAAGGACGCGCTTTTTTTGTACGACAACTTCCGGAGCCCTTCGACACAGCACAGGAGGCGATATCAGAGTGGGATGTCGCCGGCTCGGTATTTCCAAGAGTACCTGTACTTGAGGATAAGGCTTGGAGCGATATTGCCGACGCTGCAGAGGTCAACAACATCCCCGGACAATTCTCCGCCATCTTAGGCTGGGAATACAGTCTGATACCGGGCGGTGCGAATCTTCACCGCGTTGTCATGACGGATTTGGACGGGGAATCTGCCAAGGTATTCCAGCCATTTGGTTCTGACGACAGTCTCTATCCCGAGGACTTATGGGCCTGGCTGGATAAGACCAGTGAGGAGACAGGCGGCAACTTTATTGCGATTCCCCACAACTCGAATATTTCAAAAGGGGCCATGTTCGATACGATCACATTACGTAACGAGCCGATTGGTCCAGAGTATGCGGAGATCAGACGGCGGTGGGAACCGATTGTTGAGGTGACGCAATACAAAGGCGATTCCGAGACACACCCGGTTTTGTCGCCCAACGATCCGTTTGCCGATTTTGAAGATTACCCTTATTACATCCAGCGGGACTGGACTGAGTACAAGCCACAGGTGGGTGACTTTATGCGCTCGGCGTTAATCCGGGGCATGCAGATTGAGCGCGAGATCGGTGTTAATCCTTATCAGTTTGGTGTGATCGGTTCGACCGATGCGCATACGGGACTTGCTGCAGCCGAAGAGAATAATTTCCAGGGCAAATTCGCGACTGATTCGGTGCCGTCATCGAAATTGGAAGGTTGGTCGGATAACGCAAACAGCTCGTTTGGCTGGGCGATGGGTGCTCAAGGTCTAGCGGCAGTATGGGCCGAAGAAAACACGCGTGAGTCCATCATGCAGGCGATGAAGCGCCGTGAAACTTACGCCACGACTGGGCCACGCATCGGGCTACGCTTTTATGGCGGCTATGGACTCGATACGACAGTGCTTGAGGCGTCAGCCTTTCCCTATGAGAGCAGTGGTGCCGTACCCATGGGGGGCGAACTCGATCCGCAGGAGGGTCGTTCGCCTGTTTTTCTAGTGCACGCCATGGCTGATCCGAAATCAGGCACACTGGATCGGATCCAGATCGTGAAAGGCTGGGTTGACGAGGCCGGTGAGGCAAATGAGCAGATCTTTGATGTTGCCTGGTCCTCGCCAGATCGAATGCAAGCAGACGGATCCTTGCGTCCCGTGCCTAATACGGTCGATCTGGAGACCGGTACCTGGAGCAACGATGCAGGTGCTGCTACGTTGACAGCCGAGTGGCGCGACCCTCAGTTTGATCCTGCGGTGGCCGCTTTTTATTACGTGCGTGTCCTCGAAGTGCCAACGCCGCGACACTCACTGCTCGACAAGCTAGCGCTAGGAGGCGATGTGGATACCCGCAGGCCTGATACCGTACAGGAGCGTGCCTATTCATCGCCCATTTGGTATCGCCCAAGTGAGTGACGGCTAGGTAGCAACGACTACCCGCACACCTTGGAGTTTCGCTTCTGCTCGAGTAACGGCTTCAAGGCTGTCTTTTTGAACCTGCTTGATCATCGCTACTTCGTCATCGCGCACTGAACCGTTGCGGCTACCCAACGCCTCTAGCCGAGTGGCCTCACTGTTGAGTTCCTGACGGATCATGGACGTTGCGGCATCGCGTAATGCGCTTACTCGTTCCGCGGCACGACCTTCGAGATGCGTAAGCGCTGCCGAAATCTTGGTGCGGAGCTCTCGAACGACGCCCGCGCTTTGGGTGATGCTTATTGGCTTTAGCAGGCGCGTAAATGCCTCGCAACCAATCGCCTCACTCAGATCCCTACCGTCGAGTGTTATCAGGTAGCGGATGGGTTGTTGATCGAGGTAGCGACCGATCTGCAGGCGCTTGGGCGCTGGGCAGTCCGCGTTAAATAGTGCTTCGATGAGTACGGTCCCGGGCTTGATACTCTTCTGCTTGATGAGTGCGACTGCGGCATTACCCAATTCGGAGTTGTAAACCACATCGATAGTCTCTCGAACCAGTGGGTGCTCCCATGTCAGGAAATGGAGATCATCCCGACTAAGGGCAAGTTCTCTCGAGAAGGTACAGGTGATGCCATCGTCATCCAGCAAGGGTAGCTCGCCGGTGACGAGATTTTCAGTTGGTTTTAAGATCAATGTATCGTCCGCGCCAGCTTCGGTATGGATTCCCAGCCGGTCAAACAGATGGTCAGTGAAATCTATCAAACTGTCTGTTCGCTCGTTGCGCTCAATGGTTGCGATCAGTTGGGCGGCTTTTTCGGGATTATGTGAAGTGACTTCGAGCAAACGGTCTCGCCCCCGATCCATTTGAGCAGACAGCCGATCCCTTAGTGTGACTGTTTGTTCCATCAAGGTGTCAGACAGGCGTCCATTCTCCTCGCATTGCACCAGCGCTGTTCCTAACTCTGCGTAGATTAGGTGTCCAATCGAGCAGCTGGTTTCGAAGGCATCTAAGCCCTCGTGGAACCATCTAAACCGCACTTCCTCGACGGAACCTTCCGACACTGGCACATGGATATTTACAACACCCAGTTGGCCAATTCGATCAAGACGACCAATGCGCTGTTCCAAGAGGTCCGGATGTGCGGGTAGGTCATAACAGACTAGGTGCTGTGCGAACTGAAAATTGCGTCCCTCACTGCCAATCTCGGAGCAAATTAGAGCGCGTGCACCACTTTCCGCATCGGCAAAGTAAGCGGTGGCGCGATCTCGCTCTATCAGCGACAAGTCCTCATGAAATGACGCGCACCGTATCCCCACTTGAAGGTGAAGGTAATGTTCAAGTGCCATCGCGGTGGACTTGTCGCGACAAATCACCAATACCTTTTCTTGTTTAAGGGACTTTAGCAGCTCAGCCAGCCACTTCGGCCGCTCTGAATCGTCAAGGTCAGTGCTGAAGTCTGCGGAGAGCGGATAGTGATGCAGGCGTCGCTCAGGGAAGCCTTGCACCGACTTTCTAGAATTTCGAAACAAGACCCGCCCTGTACCGTATTGATCGACAAGTGCTTTTGCGATTTCACCTGAAGGTAGAGAGGAGTCGATACCCTCCGGAAGATCGGGTGTGGCTTCACCGTTACGCAGAGCCTCAATCAAGGTATGGGTGTCTTCGAACCGCTTCTGCTCTTCGATAAATTGATCAAAGCTATTAAATCGATCTGAATCGAGTAATTTCAGTCGAGAAAAATGGCTATCGATTCCAGATTGCCCAGGCGTCGCTGTCAGCAACAGAAGACCTCGAGCCGAGGCGGCTAACTCGGTCAACGCTCTATCGGCAGCCGTTTCGGCATCGTCACCCAGGTTTAGGTGATGCGCCTCATCAACAATGAGAAAATCCCATTCCGAGGCCATCAGCTGCTGGGTCACACTCTCATTATTCTGAATAAACGACCAAGGCACGAGGACCAGTTGGTCATTTTCGAAGTCGAACTCCTCTGCCTCAGCATCGAGTCTTGCTTCATCATAAATAGCGAACTGCAGGTTGAACCTTCGTAGCATTTCAACCAGCCACTGATGCAGCAATGGATCGGGAACTGCGACCAAACAGCGCTGCACCCGACCTCTCAAAATCTGCTGAGTGAGGATCAGGCCCGCTTCAATGGTTTTACCCAAGCCGACTTCGTCGGCTAATAAGACGCGCGGCGCAAATCGATTACCCACCTCACTGGCAACATAAACTTGATGAGACAGGAGGGAGGTTCTCGCTCCGATGAGTCCACTGCTATCGCTCGAGAGTAATCTGGCACGCTCTGAGAGTGTTTGATATCGGAGGTTGAAGTCACCGACCTTGTCTAACTGGTTGTTCAGTAATCGGTCCTGTGGTGTGTTAACCGATACTTCGGGGGCGATGAACTGCTCGTGTACTGTGAAGGT
>Ga0181574_10001711_pt1 | contig 20419 bp, 18 predicted proteins | sample 101ome_24_FD_145600 | JGI IMG/M metagenome (GOLD analysis project Ga0181574, IMG submission 145600) | Coastal salt marsh microbial communities from the Groves Creek Marsh, Skidaway Island, Georgia - 101410AT metaG (spades assembly) | ecosystem: Environmental > Aquatic > Marine > Intertidal zone... | reverse complement strand
TCGATCAAGATCGTAACGTTAAAGCCAAGCTTGCCGCGCGTTTCGAGGACGGTCTTCAGGGCGGCGATATTGATTGTGTGTTGACCCTTATTGTCGGCGGTGCCGCGCCCATACCAGCGCTTGCCATCCTTGGTGATGTGCCATGGTGACATTTGATTGTCCCATTGCGTGTCATAGCCGGCAACAACATCACCATGACCATAGGTCATAACCGTTGGCAGATCATCACCTTCGATGCGCCGCGCAACCAGAAACGGGCCTGCATCAGCTCGTGGATTTGAAAAGATTTCACAGGTAAAGCCAAGATCTTCTAAGCAGGGAACAAGCTCATCATCAAGATAGGCCTGCAGCGCGGCCTCGCAACCGGCAAGATTGCTCTCGGTCTTAAAGGCGACGCGTCGGGCGAGTTCGGCTTCAAAATCACCATTGGTAAAATAATCATCAATTTTGCTCAACGCCTGATCACGGCTCATTGTCACGCACTCCCCTTTTAACGGTCACATAACGCTATTTGCGTGAATTTAGAATAAGGCTATCGCAATCGAAAAGTGAAGTTTATTCTCAGTTTGTAGTCTGTAAACAGCAAGGCTGTTTGACCCACCTGAAATGAGGAGATGCTGGTGCTGAAGCTGCTATCGAGTCTTTTATGTTTGATTATATCGCTGATATTAATGGCTTCGGCGCGCGCCGATGCGGCATCAGGCATTGATCGAACTGAAGTGACAATCGGTGCCTTTGCCGAATTTGTTGTCGCCACTGGATTTCGCACCAAGGCCGAGGAATCAGGCGGAATGGTCTATGAGGCGGGGTGGGTGGTTAAACCTGATTGGAATTGGCGTCAACCCTATGGGATTGCAAGCCCGCCAGATGAACCGGCGGTGCATATCACCTTTGATGAGGCAATGGCCTATTGCGACTGGCGCGGTCAAAGATTGCCGCATCGTGATGAATGGATTAGGGCTGGCTATACCGAGTTACGCGCTGATCCACCAGTATCTTTTCAGCGTGGCATGACCTATGAATTTCCAACCGGTAACCGCCCTGATGGTGCAAATTGTCTTGCCGAATGCGGTGCTGATCTGCGGCCAATTGCTGGCAAGCGTGACTATAGCCGCTATCTTGATCGTGGTTTTGGCCATGCACCGGCAGGGCAAACAAAAGCGGGGGTCAATGGTCTGTTTGATATGGGCGCGAATGTCTGGGAATGGGCGGTGATGGGCAATGGGTCATCCCAGGCAACAATGGGGGGCTCATGGTGGTATGGTGCCGATCAGATGCGATCAGATTATGGCGCCACCAAGCCGCGTGATATGGCGGTTGTCTATATCGGGTTCCGCTGCATCGCCAAATGACCAAAGACCAATAACCCAGAATCAAGTAACCCAGAATCAAGTAACCCATAGGCAAATGCCGCTTTGGCGTTTGGCCATTATTTGAAAATAGGTAAACGCCGTCACTGGTGTGTAGGAATTGAACAAAATTGGACGTTCAGCGGGTAGTTTGCCTAAAACGTCACGGTAGGTTGTGACTGCTATTCATTTTTGCGCTTGCCAAAAGGGCGCGTTCGCTTTGGGAGAATTTACCTATGTCTGATCTTGTTGATTTTGGTTTTGGAACACAAATTCGCAAATCTCCTTATTTTGACGCTACGGTGAAATGGGGTGCAAAGGCATTTTCGGTCTATAATCATATGTATATTCCGCGCGATTTTGGCGACCCTGAACAAAATTTCTGGAATCTGGTCAATCATGCGATTTTATGTGATGTCGCGGTTGAACGTCAGGTTCAGGTCACTGGCCCCGATGCTGCAAAATTTGTTCAATATCTAACCCCGCGCGACCTGAGCAAAATGGCGGTTGGTCAATGTAAATATGCGCTTATCACCAATGCCGAAGGCGGTATTTTGAACGACCCGATCATTTTGCGGCTGGAAGAAAATAAATTCTGGATCTCGCTTGCTGATAGCGATGTTCTTTTCTGGGCGCAAGGTGTTGCCGTTCATGCTGGGTTTGATGTTCATATTTGCGAGCCTGATGCCTCGCCGGTCCAGCTTCAAGGGCCGCGATCAATGGATATCATGAAGGCGTTATTTGGCGAAGATATTGCCGATCTTAAATATTACTGGCTTCGTCATCTAACGCTTGATGGTATGGAACTTGTGGTGTCTCGAACCGGATGGTCAAGCGAGCTTGGTTATGAAATCTATCTTCAAGATGGCACGCGCGGTACCGAATTATGGGATCGGATCATGGCTGCTGGAAAAGAATTCGGCTTAAAGCCAGGGCATACATCGAGCATTCGCCGGATTGAAGGCGGCATGCTGTCTTATCATGCCGATATGGATATCAATACCAATCCGTTCGAGCTGGGGCTTGACCGGCTGGTTGCGCTTGATGAAGCACATGATTTTGTTGGTAAATCAGCGTTGCTGGCCATTCGTGAAAAAGGCGTGTCACGCAAACAGGCTGGATTGATCTTGCATGGGGCGCCATTAACCGCGCCAAACACCACCTTCTGGCCTGTGATGAAAAACGGCAAAGTGATTGGCAAAGTGACGTCAGCTGTCTATTCGCCGCGGCTTGAGCAGAATATCGCGCTTGCCATGATCGATTCTCAGAATCATGAATTGGGCGCGCAATTTGATGTCAAGGCTGCACAGGGTCTATGCAAAGCCGATCTGGTTGAAATGCCATTTTACGACCCAAAGAAAAATATCGCCAAAAGTTAGTGCCAGCCTCTATGATTGTGTTTCACGGGCAAGGGTATGCCTTGCCGGTCGCAACCGGACGCAATCATGTCCAGACGTAATCATGGGATCTATTTACCGTAAGGTATAGAGGGCGAAATATGGGAAGAAAAATCAGGCGTGTTGTGACCGGCCATGATGAAAATGGTGTGGCAACGGTGATCATGGATGGCGATGCTGACTGTATTTTACAGCGTCCCAATCGTCCCGGCGTGACCTTGACCAATTTATGGCAGAACACCAAAACCCCAGCGGCGATGGAACGGCATGACGATCCGGTGACCGGCCCGCTGATTCTGCATCCACCTAAAAATGGTTCGGTTTTTCGCATTGTCCAGTTTGATCCGGAAAATCCCGACGAGCTGGCCAAGCTTGATGGCAAAGCGGCATTTTCAGAAATGGGCGCTGGTGCGAATATTGTTGAAGGTGCGCGCCATCCTTTTATGCACCGCACTGACAGTCTGGATTATGCGGTGGTTCTGACCGGCGAAATTTACATGATGATGGATGAAGACGAATATTTGGTCAAAGCTGGTGATGTGATCGTCCAGCAGGGCACTAACCATGCTTGGTCGAACCGTGGCACCGAACCTTGCCAGATTGCCTTTATCCTGATTGATGCCGAAAAGGACTAGTCAGTGACAAGGCCGGCTGTTTGATTTGCCGGTCTAGTTGGGGCTGGTGATATTTTTCATCACGCCAAGAAACTGTGCCACTTCAGCGGTGCTGTTATAATGGCACATTGACACCCGAATGCAGCTATCAAGGCCAAGTGGATCAAGAACATTTCCGGAATAATGATCGGCTTTACGAAGATGGGTTCTGACCCCTTCGCTGTTCAGGCGGGCGACAACATCTTTTGAATCGATGCCATCAACATAAATTGAAACCAGCCCTTCACGCGCCGGATTATCAACGCCGCCAATGATATGAACATGCGCCATTTCAGCAAGGCCGGGCAAATTGCCAGTGCCGTGGATCATGGCATCGGTTAGCACCTGTTCGTGATCATGGATGGCATTGCCAGCGGCTTCAAAACGGGTGCGTTGATCATCGCTGTCACAAACCTGACTGCCAAGCCATTCGATATAGTCAACAACATCAGACATGGTGGCATAGGCGCCGGTATCGCGCGTGCCAAGTTCCCAATTTTCGGCTGGCCCACCAACAAGACTGTCATGCGGCAGCGCGGCCATACGGTCAGAAATCCACGCGAGGCCATAGCCATGCCGCGAAAACATTTTATAAGGCGAGATGACATAACCATCAACATCATAGGCACTGATATCAATCTGCCCATGGGCGGCATGCTGGATACCGTCAACAATGATGAAACAATCAGGGCTAACCGCGCGGATCGCTTTGGCAATGGTGGCCACATCCATGCCCATGCCGGTGACAGGTGATGTGTGCAAAATCGTTGCAACGCGTGTGTCTTTTGAAATATGACTTGCATAGGCATCAGCGGTGACAAGCCCTTTGGCATCATCATGCGTGATTAGAACATGTTCCTTGCCGCTAATCGGCGCCCAGCGCGCGCAGGCGCTTCTGGTTGCGGGATGTTCAATTGTCGAGCCAAGCACAACCCCGTCTTTTGCCGTGCCAAGACAGGCATTCATCACCAGACGGAAAATCAGTTCAGTACCGCTTTCGCCAACAAAAAACTGCCCCTTTGGCGCATTCATAAAAGCGCGCAAATCTTGTTTGGCCTTGTCAATTACGCGAACCAGCTCATGCGAGCCCAGATTGTCACGACCCTGATTATCGGGGATCGCTGCATATTTTGCCGATGTGTCAACGATCTTGCTAAGCGTCAGGGCGCCGCCCGCATTTTCAAAGAAAACGCGTGGTCCTTGAACCGGACAGCGATCAATCTGGGCAAATTGGCCGCGAATATTTTCAAGAAGTTCAGCAGAAATTTTGGTCATGACATATTGCTTTCAAAACGGAAGGTGAAACAGATTTAACCACAGAAAACCAGAAGGTAAAGGCGAATTTGATCGGGTGATCGGGCAAGCTGACACAATCTTTGCGGTGGCAATGCCAGATCAATTGAAAGCCCTCATGCGTTAGTGCTAATATCCAGCCATGCAGCCCAAAGTGATCATTGTCTGGTTCAAACGTGACCTTCGTGTGTTTGACCATGCGCCGCTGGCCAATGCAGTGCATGACGCCGATTTTGTTTTGCCGCTTTTTGTCGTCGAGCCGGATTATTGGCGATTGCCAACATCGTCACGGCGGCATTGGTGTTTTGTGAACGACTGTCTTCACGAGCTGGATGCCAGCCTTGCAGCGCTTGGGCAGCGGTTGATTTTACGCATTGGCGAGGTAACTGACGTGCTGGATGAGCTGTCGCGCCATGTACAAATTCAGGCGATCTATGCGCATGAAGAAACCGGCGACGCGTGGACCTATGCGCGTGATCAAAAAGTGCATGCCTATTGCCAGCGGGCAGACATACCATTTCAGGAATCACCGGCAAATGGCGTTGTTCGTCGGTTGAAAAACCGAAATGATTGGGCGGCGATACGCCATCAGCGCATGCAGGCAAGCCGGATTCCGCGACCTACCAGCCTGCCAGCCTTGCATCTGCTGCAAAGCGAGGCGATCCCGCAAAAAGATGACCCGCTTTTTGGGGCGGCCCTTGACCAATTGCCAGCAAGTGGAAAAACCGCCACCCAGCCGCATGTGCAAACGGGTGGGCGCAAAGCGGCCATTGCCTTGCTTACTTCATTTCTGCAGGATCGAAGTCAATTCTATATCAAGAATCTTGCCTCGCCATCACAAGGGCCGGATACATCGATGCGATTATCGCCGCATCTGGCATGGGGAACAATGTCATCGCGTGAGGTTGAGGCCAGCATCCGCAATTACCTAGCTAATCCGGAAAATGATATCACGCCGGCCAAACGCCGTGGCTGCCGTGCAGTGATGTCGCGGCTGGCTTGGCGATGTCATTTCATGCAAAAGCTTGAAGACCAGCCAGATATTGAATGGGCCGCGATGCACCCGCTTTATGAAACGGTTCGTGATGGCACAGATGAAGATGCCAGTCGCAAAGCAGCCCAACTAGCTGCATGGAAAGCGGGGCAAACCGGCTATCCGATGATTGATGCCTGCATGCGATCGCTAATTCATCAAGGCTGGATCACTTTTCGGATGCGGGCGATGCTGGTCAGTTTTGCCAGCTATCATCTATGGCTCGATTGGCGGCTAACCGCGCCCTATCTGGCGCAACTATTTACCGATTATGAAGCTGGCATTCATTACAGCCAGTTTCAGATGCAATCGGGGGTAACTGGCATCAACATAATCCGCATCTATAATCCGGTCAAACAATCGATTGATCATGATCCTGACGGGCAATTTATCCGCCGCTGGGTGCCTGAACTGGCGCATTTGCCATCACAATGGGTTCATCAGCCGCAGGCCATGCCGCCGGTCGAGGCCGCGGTGATGGGCTGGGTCATTGGCCGTGATTATCCATTGCCCATTGTCGAGAATGCAGCGGCCATGCGCGCGGCGCGTGACCGCATTTATGCTGTCCGGAAAAGCGATCAATTCAAAGCAATGGCGCGCGTGGTTTTTCAAAAATTAGGAAGTCGTAAACCGCCGCCAAAACGGCCGCGCCGTAAAATCAATGACGCGCAACCTCGCCTGATTTAACCGCCGCATTGTTTCAATCATGCTTGCCGGGTCGGAGTGTCATTAATATGACTTTGCGCTTCGTCAAGCATCTTGATAACAGCCACCTCAAGTGCGCGCTCAAAGGCCATGGCTGTCCGCGATAGCGGGCGGCGCTTTGGCGTGATGATCGAAAATTGATAGGTGATTTTTGGTGCAAATCGGCGAAAGGCAATATCGTTGTTTTTCGACCAAAGACGGTGATGGATCCATGCATTTAAAGGGCTAAAGACACCAAAGCCTGCACCTGCTCCGATAATTTCATATTGGGCCGCGCCATTCTGCATCTGGAATTTTGGATCGAAATCGACCCCAGCTTTGTCAAAAGCCGCTCTCAGCGCCTTGGCAATATGATGGTCGGGCAAAAAGCTGGCGCAGGGGCGGCTTGCCAAATCTGCTGGCTCGATCACCGATTTTGCTAAAAGCGGATCCCCCTTCGGTAAGGCGCAAACGCAATCAACATCAAAACGCCGACAGTGAATTAAATCATTTTCCTTGCTGCGCTCGGCGAGGCCAACATCGAATCGCTGTGTTTCCATGCTCGAAATGACTTCAGGTGACCCTTGAACCGCAACTTGAAAATTGGCCTTTGGGTGTTTTTTCGAGAATTCGGCAATGATGCCCGGCAAGAAATGATCCCCGAAGACGGGCATCGAACTGACATTTATTTTTGTCGGGGTTACCTCGCCACCCGATTTCAATAATTGTTTCAGATCATCAACCTGATCCAAAATTTCAGTTGCTCTGTCGAGCAGAAAAAAAGCCTCAGGAACAGGAATTAAACGATTCTTCTGGCGCTGGAATAACCGGCAATTCATGGTTCTTTCAAGCTCTTTGACGGTTGCGCTCAAGGCTGGTTGTGTGCGCCCTAATTGCCGTGCTGCGGCAGAAATTGACCCAGTCTTCATGATTTCGCAAATGACGGTCATCTGCCATAGACTAATCATTTTTTGCCTTTTGTTTTTTACTTGATGTCATATGATAACCCATAAGAATTATTTATGGAATTAGAATAATTTATAATTTGTCTTAATGGGAAATCTCACACTAAGGTAGTTCCGGTGTCATCATGTTAAATGGTGCCAAAAATGGGCAAATAAGGAAACCTTGATCTACAGATAGATCCCTCGGGTCAAGGCATTTTCCTTTATTTGTTCGGCGAAGCGTTTGGCTGAAAAAAGGCTGTAAAGGCAATTGGCTGCAACTGCTTTACTAATTTACGTAACGATAGTGGAGGAACCCATGAAATATTTAAGCAAGCTGTTTGCAACAGCTCTGGTTTCATTGCTTGCAATGGGCAGTGTTGCTCAGGCTCAAGACATGAAATTTTTTCGTATTGGCACCGGTGGAACTGGTGGTACTTATTACCCGATTGGTGGCTTGATTGCGAACGCAATTTCAAACCCCCCAGGCTCGCGCCCTTGTGACAAAGGCGGTAGCTGCGGTGTTCCTGGCCTAGTCGCGATTGCTGTTTCAACAACTGCATCAGTCTTCAACGCTAATGCGATTCAGGCAGGCTCGCTTGATGCCGGTCTGGCAGGGGCGCAAACTGTTGTTCAGAGCTATAATGGCGAAGGCAAGTTTGTGAACAATAAAAAAGATAAAATCCGTGTCATTGCAAATCTCTATCCAGAAAGCATGCATTTGGTGTTGAAAAAGGGTACAAAGCTGAACAGCCTGAAAGACCTCAATGGTATGAAGGTTGGCGTCGCTGCCGCGGGTTCTGGAACTCAGGTATCTGTTCGCATGATCCTGAAGCATTATGACATTAAAGCCGATGAGTATGAGTTGAATGTTGGACAAAGCGCCCAGCGTCTTGCTGATGGCCAGATTGATGCATTTTTCTATGCTGCTGGTACTCCGCTCTCATCTTTGATTCAGCTTGGTTCAACCAAGGGCTTTGATCTTTACAGCTTCTCAGCTGATGAGCAGAAGGCCATCAATAAGATCATCCCTTACTATGTTGAAGACGTCATTGAGGCCGGTGTTTATGAAAATATCGGTTATAACGTCAGCACTGTAGCGGTGAATGGGCAGCTCATCACATCAATTGATCAGCCCGCTGACCTTATCTATGACATCACAAAAGCATTGTGGAACAAGAACACTCGTAAGCTGCTTGATAAAGGCCATCCGAAAGGCAAGGCTATTCAACCGTCAACAGCTTTGAAAGGTGTTTTGATTCCATTGCATCCTGGCGCCGAGCGCTTCTATAAAGAAGCTGGCTTAATGTAATCTCAGATTTTTTGTTAGGGCGGTCGTGTGCCGCCCTAACAGATACATTTATTAAAAACTGCGGCTCAATCAGGGGAAGAAAGTCATGGAAAAATTCAGTCTTGAGCGCGCCCTCTCGCTTGAGAGCAAGTACGATGACTCTCTTACAACGCGGCCAATAAGTGAATGGCTATCAAAATTTGTTTTTTCATTTAGCATAATTTTTGCTCTCTACCATTACATTACCTCTGGCATTGGCGTACCGGTTGACTATTGGCATATGGGTGCGCATATGTCCGGCGTTCTTATTTTAATTTTTATCTCTTTTCCTGCGTTCAAACGATCTCAACCAAGTCCACTAGATGCGCAGCCCTGGTGGAGTTTTGCTGGGGTGCCGATCTATGATTGGCTGTTAATGATTGCTGGCGTGACAGCATCGCTTTATGTCGGCTTTAGCTGGTATGGGTTTGAGTTCAATTTTTTGGGGTTAAGCTTAGTGGTGCCTGAACAAGTCTTGCGCATGGGTGTTCCCCTGCCAATTGACGTGTTTTTTGGAACTGTTTTGATTTTCGTGCTGCTTGAAGCGGTGCGTCGCACGATTGGCATAATTGTTCCCATCATTATTCTGTTATTTACTGCTTATGCGATATTTGGGCAATCAATTCCCATTCAAATCATGAAGCATCCTGGTCTGAGCTGGTCACTTTTTGTCAATAACATGTATTTCCCTGATCTCGGAATCTACGGAGTTACTTTGTGGATTGTCTCGACAGTGGTGTTCCATTTTGTACTGTTTGGCGTTTTAGCTCAACGCATTGGCCTTGGGCAATTCTTTGTTGATTTGGCTACTGTTGCTGCAGGCAGATATACAGGTGGGCTGGCAAAGGTTTCGGTTGTGTCTTCAGCCTTGTTTGGCACCATCTCGGGATCATCAATTGCCAATACCGTATCAACTGGATCGCTGACCATTCCAAATATGAAAAAAAGCGGTTATCCGGGGCATTTTGCTGGTGGTGTTGAGGCGGCGGCAAGTGCTGGCGGGCAAATCACCCCGCCAATTATGGGGGCGGCTGCCTTTGTTCTCGCCGAGTTTTTGGAAATTTCATACACTACAGTGGTGATTGCAGCAGCGGTGCCCGCAGCGATGCACTACATTGGGGTTATGTCGATTGTCCATTTCAAAGCCAAAAAGTTAGGTCTTAAAGGCCTTAATTCTGACCAAATACCTCAATTCTTGGCAGTGCTTAAGCAAGGTTGGATGACAGCTATCCCGCTTGTGGTGCTGATTTATGTGTTATTTTCTGGCTATTCACCTCATATGGCAGCGTTTTGGGGTATTACCGCTATCTTGATTGTCGGTTTTATCAATCCTAATCACCGTATCGGGGTTGGTGATTTGCTGGCAGGTGCATCGCAAGGTGTGAAATACGCCTTGTCGGTTGGCGCGGTTTGTGCGGCGATTGGCATAGTTGTTGGCGTGGTGAATGCCACTGGCCTTGGTTTCCGTTTGGGGTTTATGGTGACCAATAGTGCGCTTGGCATGGGCGAAGCGGTTCAAGGTTGGTTCAGTTATATTCCGCTGATTGATTTCTCATTGGATGATATCACCCTGTTTATTTCGCTCGTGTTGATTGCGGTCACTTGTATCCTTATGGGCGCAGGTCTCCCAACAACCGCGCTTTATGTGATGTTGGCAACTGTGGCTCAGCCAGCGCTTGCTGGGCTCGGTGTTCCGCCGCTTGCAGCGCATCTGTTCGTTTTATATTACGGGGTGATTTCTGAGATAACACCTCCAGTTTGCGCCTCGGCCTATGCGGCGGCTGGTATTGCTGGTGCGAACCCGTTCAAAACTGGGCTGTCGGCCTTTTCACTTGGGATTGGCAAGCTGTTGGTACCAATGGTGTTTGTCTATTCACCGGCAATGTTGATTGTTCTTGATGATTATTTCACCTATGCCGAATTTTTCCAGACAACCATTACATGTGCTTTGGGTGTGTTTATGATTTCCGCATCGGTCGCAGGTTATTTTCTGGTTTCAATGAATGGGCCAAGCCGTGTCGTATTTGCATTAGCTGGTTTGCTTTTGGTCTCGCCAAGCGCGACTGCGGCTCTTTATTCACTCATCTTTGCGTCGCCGGTTTTGGTGTGGCAAATTTATGCACGCTATTTTATCCGGGATTCGCAACCAGGAGTGACCTGATGCATCCGGCATCGCGTGATACGCAAACCGCTTATCAATGGGGTGATCGCGGAGTTGGCTGGCCACTTGTCGAGACCGAGGGTCTGCTTGTGATTGAGGAAACCTTGGCATCTGGCTGCGGCGAAAAACATCACTATCATAATCAAGCAGCGCAATGTTTCTACATGCTGGCGGGGCGCGCGGTGATGCAGTTTGCTGAGGGTCAGACTGTCAAGATTGACACCGGCATGGCATTGCATATCCCGCCTAAAACCCGTCATGCAATTGTTAATCAAACCGACGAAGAAATCCGCTTTTTGGTGATATCAGCGCCATCATCATGCGGCGATCGGCATGAAGGGGAGCAGGACAAATGACACTGCCGCAAAGCCGGATTGATATTGCTGTTATTGGGGCTGGCATTATTGGGGTTTGTACCGCGCTTGAACTTGCTGAACGCGGCATGAAGGTTACGATTTTTGACCCTGCGCCGGTGTGTAGCAAAACCAGCTACGGCAATGCCGGCGTAATCTCGCCTTGGACCTGTGTTCCGCAATCAATGCCGGGCTTGTGGAAACAGGTTCCGCGCTGGTTGATCGACCCTGAAGGGCCGGTTTCGATCCGCCTTGGGTATTTGCCAAAATTAATGCCATGGGTTTTACGATTTCTGGCGGCAGGACGATCCGAACGGATTGATCCGGTTGCCGATGGTCTGTTCCGTTTGAGCAGGGGTAGTGTTGCCGCCTATAAAAAGCGGCTTGCCGGAACCGGACAAGAACAGCTTGTTCGCGATTCCATGTATGTTCATGTCTATCGAAATCCAAAAGCGGCGTCGCTTGACCATCTTGGTTGGCAATTGCGCCAATCACGTCAGGTACCAATCGAACTGATTGACAAGCACGCCTTACAGGAAATCGAACCGCATATTGCCGATGATTTTGAGGCTGCCATTCTGATCAAACAGCAGGGGCGTGCAAGTGATCCTGCGGGGATTGGCATCGCATTGGCGGAAAAGGCATTGGCAAAAGGCGCCAGTCACATTCAAACAAAGGTTCACGAAATCCACCCCGATCAGGGTAGTGGTTGCCAGCTTGTCACTGATCAGGGCGTATTCACGGCCAAAAAAATCGTGTTGGCAGCAGGCGTTTGGTCATGCCAATTGCTGGCACGATTTGGCATTAAGCTGCCGCTGGAGGCCGAGCGTGGCTATCATCTGGTGTTACGGAATCCGGGCATTACGATCAATCATTCGGTTATGGATGCTGACCAAAAATATGTTGCCAGCTTGATGCAAGCCGGTGTCAGAGTTGCTGGTACGGCTGAATTTGCTGGTCTTGAAAGCGCGCCAAATTATGCGCGTGCGCGGCGTTTTGCCGGTCAGGCCAAAAAGCTTTTCCCGCAGTTAAACTGTGCTGATCCGGATGAATGGATGGGATCGCGCCCCAGTTTTCCCGACAGCCTTCCCTGTCTAGGCGCGATTCCGGGTGTCAAGAATATCATAGCTGCTTTTGGGCATTCGCATTATGGATTAGGCATGGCACCTGCTACCAGCGAGATAATCGCCGATTGCATCACTAAAAATATAGATCATGAAACGCTGTTACCCTACAGCATCATGCGGTTCCAATGACCGAAATCACAAAATCCAACTTTGATGCCATTATCGCTGGTGGCGGTTTGATTGGCCTTGCGATCGGTTACGGGTTGTCGCGCCGTGGCTTTTCAGTGCTGTTGCTTGACGCTGAAGATACCGCCTTGCGGGCGGCGCGTGGTAATTTTGGGCTGGTCTGGGTGCAGGGCAAGGGTGCCTATTTTCCTCCCTATGCCGATTGGACAATGCGATCATCTGAACTATGGCCAAAGCTGGCTGGAGAATTGCAGGAAAATGGGGGCCCAGCATTAGGTCTTCATCAAGAAGGCGGTCTTAGCATATGCCTTAGCGAGGCCGAGATGCAGCAAAGATATGACAAGCTGGATCATCTTCGCGCACATCAAAATGGTCGGTTCAAGTTTGAGATACTTGATCGTACCGCACTGAAAGAGATCATGCCCGGTATTGGCCCCAAAGTTGTTGGGGCGGCCTATTGTCCACATGATGGGCATGTAAATCCGCTTTATCTGATGCGGGCATTGCAAAACGGTCTGAACAGAAATGGTGGTGTTTGTCTTGCCAATGCCGCGGTTCGCAGCATTGATAAAATAGGAAATAGCATCCGCGTTGGTACAGCAAAGGGTGATTTTGAATGTCAAAGGATTGTCCTTGCGGCGGGGCTTGCCAATGCTGAGCTTGCCCCGATGGTTGGTCTGCAACAATCGCTAAAGCCGCAAAAGGGGCAGATTATTGTGACTGAAAAGCTTGATCAGCAAATGGCATTGCCTAGTTTGCTTTTGCGGCAAACCGATGAAGGCGGGTTGATGATTGGCGATAGCCATGAGGATACCGGATTTGAAATCAGCGTTCGCCCCAATATTGTTAGCGGAATTGCCGATCGTGCGCTGGCGACCTTGCCAGCCTTGGCTGATGTTGGGGTTGTTCGAAGCTGGGCCGCGCTTCGGGTGATGTCAAAAGACGGCTATCCGATTTATGATCAATCTGAAGCCATGCCCGGTGCCTTTGCCATATCTTGCCATAGCGGTGTAACATTATCCGCAGCACATGCGTTTGATCTTGCGGGCTATATTGCCGAGGCCAGTTTAGGTCAAGAGCTTGATGGGTTTTCCCAGAGGCGGTTCAATGTTTAAATCGACAATGCAGGAAAATGGTAGGATTGTTCATCTTCAGTTTGACGGTGAAGCGATAACCGCTTTTGATGGTGATAATCTTGCTGCAGCATTATTGCGTGCTGGCAAGGTTCAATTCCGCACTGCCGCAAAAAATGATCCGCGTGGCCCTTATTGCATGATGGGTGTTTGTTTTGAATGTCTTGTCGAAATTGATGGCAGGCCTAATCAGCAGGCATGCCAGATGACCGTTCACGATGGCATGATTATTCAGCGTCAAAATGCGCCTGACAGCGCTAGCAAGGCATCAGGATAGAAGATGGCAAATCAACATTTTCAAATTGTTATCATTGGCGCTGGCCCTGCAGGCATGGCGGCGGCCTTGACAACAACCAAGGCCGGTCTCGAGACGATTGTCATTGATGACCAGAAAGATAGCGGCGGTCAGGTTTACCGGAATTTGCAGGCCAATCAGGAAACATCACCTGCCTATCTTGGTCAAAGCTATTATGACGGCGCGAAGCTTGCCCAAAGCTTTGCTGATTGTGGTGCTCTTTATCGGCCCGATTGTACGGTTTGGCAAATTACTGATATGCATGAAGTCGCACTTGTCTCGCGGGGCAAAGCCGAATTGATTACTGCCGATTACATCATCATTGCCACAGGCGCGATTGAGCGCCCAATGCCGGTTAAGGGCTGGACATTGCCTGGTGTGATGAGCGTTGGTGGGGCGCAAACTTTGTTAAAGCAAGCAGCGCTTGGGGCTGATAATGCGGTATTTGTTGGGTCTGGCCCACTTCTATATTTAACCGCATGGCAATATATCAAAGCGGGGCTTGCGGTTCGGGCTGTTATTGATATTACCAGCGCCCAACAATGGCGATCGGCGATTCCATTTGCCCCTTTGGCATTACTGCAACCCAATATGCTGGCGATGGGGCGGAAATGGCTGGGTGATATCCGCCGTAACACCGAGGTAATCAACCATGTAAGCGCGGTTGAAATTATTGGCCAGTCGCAGGCTCAAACTGTGTCTTGTACCCTGTCATCAGGCGACAAAATTGATATCGACTCAAACCATATATTTTTGCATCAGGGCGTTGTGCCGAATGTTAATCTGACAATGGCAACCGCGCTTGCGCATCAATGGGATTATCAGGCGCATTGTTGGCGGCCGGTCATTGATGTCACGGGAAAATCGTCTGATGAGCAGATTTATATTGCTGGTGATGGTGGCGGTATTGGCGGTGCCAAGGCGGCCGCAATTGCTGGACGATTGGCGGCAAGCGCGATTGTCGCCCGCTGTGGCATGCCGCGTTTTCTGGCACAGCTATATTATAAATTGCGTCATCTTCATTATTTGAGTATCCGTCCGTTTCTTGACCGGCTTTATTTGCCACCTGCACATTTCCGGTTGGCGCAGACTGACGAAACAATTATCTGTCGTTGCGAGGCTGTTAGCAAGGCCGATGTCAATTCGGCTCTTGCCAGCGGTGCGAGCGGCCCAAATCAGCTAAAAGCCTTTTGCCGCGCGGGGATGGGGCGGTGTCAGGGGCGCAGTTGCGGCTTGGTCGTTCAGGAAATGATTGCGTCCCATACTGGTCAATCAATGGCTGAAACCGGTTACTATCGGCTTCGTCCGCCGGTAAAGCCGATCACCCTTGCCGAGCTTGCCAGCCTTGAGGGACCATGGCCAGACTAACTGGAACGGCTGCGACGCGGCCGGTTGTCATTATTGGCGCGGGCATCCAAGGCTGTGCAACAGCGTTTTTTTTGAGCCAGCGCGGCCAGCCTGTCATTGTTCTGGAAAAAGATCATGTCGGACGTCATGCGTCAGGGGTGAATGCTGGCGGGGTTCGCCGTCTTGGGCGTGATATTGCGGAGATCCCTCTATCGGTTGCTTCAATGGATTGGTGGAACCAGATCGATCAATTGCTTGATATCGATGAGGGGTTTCATCGACAATTTTATGTCAAGGTCGCGCTTGACGATGCCGGGGCTGATCTTGCGTCTCGGCGCATACAGCAATTACATCGCGCCGGATTCCAACATGAAACATGGGTCGATCGTGACCAACTGCTTTGCCGTATTCCGCATCTGACAAAATCGGTTCTTGGCGGCGTGCTGGTTGAAGGCGATGGGTGGGCCTTGCCGTGGAAAATCACGCGCGCCTTTTATGATAAGGCGGCGGCACTTGGTGCCGAATTCCGAAGCCCAGTGAATGTTACATCAATCGATAAATCGGGTGAGCATTGGCAGGTAAAAACTGATGCTGGCATGATCGAAACCGATATTGTGGTCAATTGTGCTGGTGCTTGGGGGGCGCAAATTGCCACAATGACCGGTGATATTTTGCCAATTGAGGCGCATGCGCCAATGCTTGTGATTACGGATCGCCAGCCGATGTTTTTGCAATCTGTTGTTGGGGTCATGGGTGGTACTTTGTCATTTAAACAGCTTGATAACGGGTCGATGGTTATTGGCGGTGGTAAGCGCGGTGTTGCAGATGCGGCGCGCAATTTGACGCAAATTGTTCCGGCCGGTTTAAGCAGTTTTGTGATGACTGCCGGGCGCGTCTTTCCACATTTACGCGATGTTGCCATTTTACGCGCATGGGCTGGAATCGAAGGCTATACAAAGGATAATTTGCCGATTATCGGCAATGGCAGCCAAGCAGGCATAATTCATGGTTTTGGGTTTTCGGCGCATGGATTTCAGCTTGGCCCAGCAGTTGGCGAAGCTTTGGCAGATCTGGCGATGGCGCGGCAAACGCGGGTGAATCTGACGCCGTTTTCACCACACCGTTTCGCTGTATCGCCGGATCAAGCCGCCGGCCATTAGGCGCAAAAGTGGCGTTATAAGGCTTACTGATAAGGCTGCGTGCGATGGTTGTGCGATAGGGTTGTGCTATAGGGCTAGGTTACTTTGACGTTGTTTTGAATTTGTCCTGAACCGCATAAAGCCCCATTGCTAGTGGCAGAAACCACGGATCGCCCGAATAAAATGGCATTGTGCGAAAGGGAACGGCCCGAAATGCGCTTTCCGGAAAGGCGCTTTCATCAAGATCAGCAAGCACCATATGCGCTGCTTTCTGACCCAGCCAGCGCGCCCAAACCGTTCCCGAACCGCAATAGCCCGATGGGTAAATAACCCCATCATGAATCGCCAATTTTGGCAGCTGGTCAAACGGAAAGGCAACAAAACCGAACCAGTGATTTGTGATGGCTATATCGGCAAGCTGGGGAAAGATTGACGTCAATCCCTCGACCAGCCTTTTGCGCGCCTTGACCGGATTAGGGCTCATGCGGCGTCCGCCTAGCAAGATGCGTTTTCCATCGGGTGAGGGCCGGTAATAATGTCCTAGCTGCAAGGCCTCGCCATACATATTTAATCCGGGCATCAAGCTTCGAACCATGTTTTCGCCAAGCTCTTCAGTGGCGATCATTTCGGAAATCACCGGAACGAGGCGGCGGCGCAGCCATGGCTGGCCGGCATCTGTATAGGCATTTGTCGCACTGATAACATGACCGGCACGGATGATGCCGCGGCTGGTCTCAATACGAAATTCGGGGGTGGGTGATGATGTGTTTTGCTGGCTTACCGCAATCACTTTTGTCTGGGTTGCGATTTTGACCGAAGCTTGGCGCGCAATCTGGCACATGCCAGCTAGTAATTTCGCCGGATGAATGCCGCCAATATCGTCGCGCATCACGCCGCCGCAATAGCGCGATGTATTAATATAATCAGGAAGGCTGGCGCGATCATAAACCGTTGCCTCAATATCAAGCAATTTGGTAAGCCTTTCAGCATCACGTTTCATGCTGTCAAGCGATTCTGGACGCAAGGCACCAACCAGACGCCCACATTGCTGTAGGTCGCAATCAATCTGTTCGCTGATGATGAATTGCGCTAAATCAGCTCGTGCCGCTTTGGCTTCTTGGTAAAAAGCTGTGGCTTTTTCCGCACCAAATCTTTTGGCCAAATCGTCAAAAGACAGCCGCAAATTGCCGCTGGTAATGCCGCCATTACGCGTCGACGCACCCGACCCAATCTGATCGCGTTCAAGAACCACGACATCAAGCCCGGCGCGGGCAAGCGGAATGGCCGCGCCAAATCCTGTATAGCCACCGCCAATGATCACCACATCAGCACGATCTGGCCAATGCTCAATGTGAAAATCTTGCGGCGGTGCGGGCTGCCACCAATAGGGATCAGCAGAAATGCCTGTCATGAATATCATCCTTTATCAAGACAAGTCGCGGGGCGCGACTCGCGAAGCCACTTATCAGAATTATGCTAGACCGAAATGTGGAAATGAAAAGCCTGCTTTTTCTCAGAATGTTGTTCTTTATGATTTTCTATCAGACTATGCTTAGCTAATTTTTTAAAAAGCTGTGGCCGGAGGTGCTGTAACGCATTGCTGCCCATGTTTTGCCATTGCCAAACCGCCTGCTAGGACAAAGCATCATATCATCATGACGATTGAAATTCCCAAAACCAACCCGCCCGCCGCAAACAGCTTTGTGAACCTTCCTGTCGTTACCGATTGGCAATATTTGCAAGCTGAGGCGGTTATCTTTGGCGTTTCGCATGGCAAGCCCTATCTTGCTGATCAATTTCCGAATGACCAATCGACCGCCCCCGCCGCCTTGCGTAAGGCAAGCCCGCGGATTCTGCTTGATGGTCAATCGCTTGATGCCGATTTTCAGCGCGCCGTCTGTTTGGATGATTTCACGATTGTTGATGGCGGCGATATTCCGCTGGAAGGGGGTGACGTTCAGCAGCATTACGACGCCGCTGAAAATGCCGTTCGCTTTGCTGTTCAACGCGGCATTATGCCGATAAGCATTGGCGGTGATGATGGAGTTACCAACCCGGTGATTAGGGGGCTTGATGGCTTGTCAGATGTCACTTTGATACAAATTGATGCGCATTTGGATTGGCGCGATGAACGCTATGGCATTCATGATGGCTATTCCAGCCCAATGCGCCGCGCCGCCGAACAGGATCATATCATCGCCATTCACCAGATTGGCATCCGCTCATTTGGCAGCGCAAAACAGCCGGAAATAGATATGGCGCGAAGATGGGGGGCCAAGATTCATCTGGCACAAGATATTCATCGTCATGGCATGGCACCAGTGATCGCTGCGCTACCATCATCGGGTAGGTTTTTTGTAACATTGGATGTTGACGGGCTTGATCCATCGGTGATGCCAGCAACGGTTGCGCTCGCGCCAGGCGGGCTGATGTGGTGGCATATTATCGAACTGTTCGAGGCGCTGGCGGCGAAGGGGCAGATTCTGGGGTTGAATCTGGTCGAGCTGGCACCAAAAAATGACCTGAACCAGGTCTCAATGATTGGGGCAGGCCGGTTGATGCTCAAGCTGATCATGCTTCAATTGATGAAATCACATGGCAAAACCGGCTAGGGCGGGTTTGTACATGGTGCGTCTGTCTTTGCTGATCCGATCTAATGATCGAGGATCTGGCTTAAAACCAGCTTTGCCCGATCGGTTTTCGGGCTTGCAAAAAAAAATCATTTGGCGGCTGTTCTTCGACAATGCGCCCTTCATCCATGAAGATAATCCGGTGCGCCACCCGTTTGGCAAAATTCAACTCGTGCCTCACGCAAATCATGCTCATCCCCTCATTGGCAAGCGCGACCATTGTGTCCAGAACTTCCTTGATCATTTCCGGATCAAGCGATGATGTTGGCTCATCAAACAGCATTAGGCGTGGCTGCATACATAGCGCCCGCGCAATCGCAACGCGCTGTTTCTGACCACCTGATAGCTGTCCTCCGTGGAGCATCAAAGTAGCGCAGGCCTACATGTCGAGTGCGCCTTTCTTTGAACCAACTTTGATGTAACCAATTGAAATGCTTCACTTCATGTGTCTGCATGACGATTGGTGTGTATACGATGTCTAAAGGTTACGTAGTTGCAAACATTAGGGGCACTGACCAAGACAAATTTCAACAATTTTCTGGCATGGCAGGGCCAGCCATAAAGAAATATGGTGGGAAAGTTCTTGCTCGTGATCCAAATGCTGACAGACTTGAGGGCAATATCAGTGCATCGTTATGATGATTGAGTTTGAAAGCAAAGAAGCTGCAAATACATTTTATTATGGTGAAGAGTATCAGGCCGCAAAAGCTGTTAGAGAGGCATGTTCTGACACTGATTTCATGATTATAAAAGGTGTGCCTGAGTGTGTTTCAACACTCAATCTTGCACAACCACTTCTTTAAAACCTCCAATGGATACCCATTCCCATATCCATGCCCTATGCCAGATGTCTTTCAGCCTCCTATGGCATCCAGGATGTCACTAGGACACTCTACTGCTCTTAACCTATCTCTGAGGCTGTGTCTGAAGCTGTGGATGACACAGTTCTCTGGCACATATTGATGCAGCCATTTGTTGAGGCCACCACTAGCTGAGTTAGCTTTGCAGCTTCTTTCATCGCAGTATCGTGGAAATGCAAAGATACTATCATTATTGGCATCTAAAAGGCGTTTAGAAGCCCAAAGAGCTTCTTTAGTAAGAGGTATGAGTCTTTGGCTGCCTTTAGTCTTAAGACTCCTCCACGGATGTGGTTTGAAGTCTATATGAGGAATAGGTTCATTCACCTTTATATCCTCTTTCAATAGTCCTGCAGCTTCACCCAATCTCATGCCAGTGTCACTGATAAGAGCAATAAGCCACCTCATTTCATCATCTATGTCTTTGCACAGAGATTGCACCTTTTTGAGGTCTTCAGCTGAGATAGGCTGTCTTGATTGAGCATTACCATCATCAGGAAAATACGTCTTTGCAAAGGCATCAGAACAATCAAATCCTTCTTCTGAGGTAGCTAGATTTATAATGGCT
>Ga0181574_10001706_pt1 | contig 20455 bp, 36 predicted proteins | sample 101ome_24_FD_145600 | JGI IMG/M metagenome (GOLD analysis project Ga0181574, IMG submission 145600) | Coastal salt marsh microbial communities from the Groves Creek Marsh, Skidaway Island, Georgia - 101410AT metaG (spades assembly) | ecosystem: Environmental > Aquatic > Marine > Intertidal zone... | reverse complement strand
TGTTTGGCAAGACTATCAAGGACTAGTAGATGAAACTATTCTTGAAGCAGGTGACTTTACACAAGTAAAGCCTGGCAAAATTCATCAGTTTGAAGGCTTAGAAGACGGTGTAGCATTTGAACTATACTGGGCTGAATTTAATCACGACGACATTGTACGAAGAACAAGTGGAACGCAAGTTGGGAAATCTAAAACCAAATGAAGCACTAATATACGAACGTGTAGATGGTGTTGTATATGCTCGTTATAGAGATGCTCCGCATAATTTAATACCAAGATGGATTGTAGGCGGAGATCCAGGAGCGGTTTCTAGAGCCCAAGGCAATCTAATACACTACGGCGAATGGCAAAATTTATGTGACCTATGTGAAGAAAATGAAACATTAAAAAAACAAATGGATAAGCTGGTTACAACATATTGGTTAATAAAGGATACTAAAGAATGAAAATTATTGCAGGCCCTTGTCAACACGAGACACTAGAACAAAGTTTAGAGATTGCACAGGAATGTAAACGTGTATGTGATAAGCTAGGTATTGAATATTATTTCAAAGCAAGTTTTGACAAAGCAAACCGAACAAGTATTACAGGTGTACGTGGAGTAGGTCTTGCTAAGACAATGCAAGACTTTCGAAGTATGAAAGAACAAATCAAAGGTTTAAAAACTTTGACAGACGTCCACGACACAGGACAGATTGTAACTCTGAATGCCTGGGGAGATGCAGTAGATGTGTACCAAATTCCTGCTTTTTTATGTCGCCAAACCGACTTGATACAAACAGCTTGTAGCAGCGGAAAAATTGTAAATATCAAAAAAGGACAATTTTTAGCACCTTGGGATGTTGAAGGTATATTGAGTAAGTGCTACGGTGCAAGCAAAGATAAGCCTGAAATTTGGATTACAGAGAGAGGAACTAGTTTTGGATATAATACTTTGGTTGTTGATTTCACCGGCATTAACTATATGCTTGATAACTTTGATTGTGATGTGGTTTTGGATGCCACGCACAGTGTACAAAAGCCAGGTGGCAACGGAAGTAGTAGCGGCGGGAATAGGAATTATGTTCCTGGCTTATGTCGTGCAGGTAGTGCTTTGGGTGTTAGGAATTTCTTTTTAGAGGTTCACGCTGACCCAGACAATGCACCAAGTGACGGACCTAATATGTTACGACTAGAAGACTTTGAAAGGACAGTGCGTGAAATTATCAGCTATTCTTATACCGGCTAGATACGGAAGCACTCGCTTCCCAGGAAAGCCGCTTACAATGCTAAACGGCAAAACAATGATACAAACTGTAGCAGAAAAATGTAAAGATTTTGGCTATGATACATATGTACTCACAGACCATAAGCTAATTGCACAGGCAGCACAAGCATCAGGCGTAGGCGTTTATATAGATACTTCTGATTACGAAAACGGCACAGAAAGATGTGCAGGTGCAGTATACAGTCGCAAGTTTGACGATTATGATTATTTTATTAATGTACAAGGTGATATGCCAGACGTAACACAAGAGATGGTTGAAAAGTGTGAATTCAGTCTAGGCAATCACTATCAAGTTAGCACAGTGTACACAGATATGCCAGAAGAAAAACAAAACGATCCTAGCTCAGTAAAAATGGTACGTGGCGGAGACTCTGCACTATGGTTTGGTAGAGGTATGACGGGTTACGGTTTATGGCACTTGGGTGTATATGGTTACACTAAGAATGCACTGCAATGCTACAACCATATGCGTATTGAAAAAGAAGAACGTGTTGAAAAATTAGAACAACTGCGTTGGTTAAAAAACGGTTGGCAAATTGGTTGTTTGAGTGTACAATTTAATGGTACTGAGATTAATACTCCTGAAGATGTAGAGACGTGGAATGCCCAACAAACACATTGACTTGTTTAAAGAAATGATTCCTGCGCTGGATGGCGGAATGCGTGAACTGTATGACGCAGCAGGTGAAGATGGACAAAAAGAAATCAAAGGCGACTTATGGAACCTCAATAGGTATATGAGTAGTGTTAAAGGCTCACGTGAAAAACAAGAACTTGCTGTGTTTAAAACAAACGAATACTACAACAAGAATTGGGCAGTACTAGGCAACAAAGAAGCAAAACTACAGTGGTACTTGTTATGTCAATGCGGTAACACAGGCAAAAGTGAATTTCATCCTTGGATAGGTTTTAAGAAAAAAGGTGCTGACAATAGCAAAGGTGTAAAACTACTAGAAAAAATTTATCCAAATATGAAACAAGATGAGATAGAGCTACTTGCAAATTTATCTACAAAAAAAGAACTTAAACAATTAGCAGAGGAGCACGGAATTGAAGGCTTCAAAATATGACCAAGCTACTAACCTTTGGATGCAGTTTAACAAGATATCATTGGCCAACTTGGGCTGATATATTAGGGTTTCATTTTGATAACTTCCAAAACTGGGCAAATAGAGGCGCAGGCAATAAACAAATATTTGAAAGATTTTCTGAAGCAGTATTAAAAAATCAATTAAATTCCAATGATGTCATTATAATACAATGGACCGACTATCACAGATTTGATAGGAAATACGACGATGCAAGTATGCACGAAAGCTGGTACCAAGGTGGTAATTTATTATTAGATACTGATATAGATCCGACAAAGATTTTTATTGCACGTAAATTATGGGACGAACAAAGTTATATACTACACACTTGGAATTATATTCACGCTGCTACAGCAATTGCAAAAAATTTGAAATGCAAAGTTTTTATGACATCTAGCATAGATTTACACCAAGACTTAACTGGAGATTTATCAATATATCAAAATGTAGTCGAAGACGGTAACTGGATAGATACTAATTTATATACTTGGTGCATAGATAATCATAAAGATAAATTAACAACGTTTGCTGGTGCAGGTGATTGGACAAACAAAAGTAAAATTATACAAGATCAACACCCTACACCTATAATGCATTACTATTGGTTAGAAAAGTCTATTGCACCTTTGCTTGAATTAAATTTAGATAAACAGTTTGCAGACGTTATGCAAACTGTCGTTGAAGATACGACAGACTTTTATAGTATAGGGCAAGCAATAGAAAATGCAGGCTACAATACAAATCAATTTTATCAACGAGGGTACTAATGTCCGAAAAGCCATTTACTTGTGAATACTGCGGTAGCGGATATGTAAGAGAAAAAACGCTTGCAGCCCATATGTGCGAAAAGAAACGCAGGGCTTTACAAAAAGATGAAAAACGTGTGCGACACGGATTTTATGCCTTTCAAAGATTTTATAAATTAAGTGCAGGCGCAAAGAAAGAAAAAACATATGAAGAATTTTGCAACAGTCAATACTACAACGCATTCGTCAAGTTCGGTTCGTTTATTAGTAATGTGCGCCCTTTATATCCTGAGCGTTACATTGATTATGTTGTCACTAGTGGAGTAAAACTTGATCATTGGTGCAGAGATGCATTGTATGAAAAATATGCATTAGACTTTATATTAAAAGAAGATGTAACTACAGCACTTGAACGTAGTGTAAAAACAATGATGGAGTGGGCAGAAGACAAAAGTGCTCCTTGGAATCATTACTTTTTGTACATAAGTCTTAACAAGGCAGTGTGGGATATAAAGGACGGTAAGATATCACCGTGGCTCATACTTAATTGTGCAAGTGGAAAAGAAATGCTAAGTAAGTTTAATGATGAACAACTAGAACTTGTATATCACGTGATCAACCCTGAACATTGGGCAATGCGCTTTAAGAGACTGCCCAACGATGTTCAACTTGTAAAAGATGTTGTAAAGGAATCTAATTTATGAAAATATTAATTATGGGTCTGCCCGGAGCAGGCAAAACTTGGCTTGCCGAAAGGTTGCAAAAACACTTAAATGACTGTGCGTGGTATAATGCAGATGAAGTGCGTAAAATGGCAAATGACTGGGAATTTAGTGAAGAAGCTAGAATACGTCAAGCTCGTAGAATGCGTAACCTAGCAGATTACGAAAAAGGATGCGGGCGTACTGTTATTTGTGATTTTGTATGTCCTACTGATCTTACTAGACATATTTTTGAAGCAGACGTTGTTGTATGGGTAGATACAATTTCTGAAGGAAGATTTGAAGATACAAACAAAATGTTTGAAGAACCGAAAACTTTTGATTTTAGAATTATAACACATCTAAAGGAAGAAACCGGAGACGTGGAAAGATTAGCAAATGCAATACAACAGATCAATATTTTAGAGACTGAAATAATAGCAGTATAATGGAAGATCGTGTAAGCAAGAAACGTCATTTAGCAAAAGCAATAACCTGGCGTTTGATAGCAAGTTTGACAACAGCAGCAATAGCTTTTTTATTTGGATTACCACCTAAAGCAGTAGGCGCTGTATTTGTTATAGATTTAATAATAAAGTTTATAATGTATTACGTACACGAGCGTATATGGTATAAACACATTCGTTACGGAGTAAAAGATGAGTTTTGATTGGAAAAAGCCTACTGCGCAAATGCTGGGCAGATGGCAACCGTGGCACGATGGTCACACAGCACTATTTAAAAAAGCACTATTAGAAACAGGTCAAGTATGTATTATGATTCGAGATGTCGGAGGTATTGTAGGTCAAGATGCTGGCGGCGGCCGCACAGTAAAGCAAGATGATAACCCGTTTGATGTGGAAACAGTAACACAGAATATTGTACAAGGATTAGCAAATCAAGGCTTTACAGAAGGCGAAGAATATGTTATAATGTTTGTACCAAACATAGTTGACATTAGTTATGGTCGCGGCGTAGGTTATACATTTACACAACACGACTTGGGTGAAGAGATACACAATATTAGTGCAACACAGATAAGAGCACAGTTGAGAGAAGAAGGCAAGTTATGAATTTAGTTTACTATCCAGATCCGTTTTTAGACAAGCAAGTTGCAGAAGTTGATTTAGAAAACCCTACATTTGACCCTGCTGAACTAAAAAAAGAAATGGTAGACTTAATGTTATCTAGTAATGGTATTGGCCTGAGCGCAAATCAAGTTGGTTTAGATGCACAAGTATTTGTTATGGGCGACAGCTTAGAGAATAGTACTATTTGTATTAATCCAACTGTTCTACAGTATACATCAGAAACTATTTTAGATGTTGAAGGATGTCTAAGCTTTCCTAATATTTTTGTCAAAGTAAAACGTCCAAAAGAAATACTTGCAAAATGGTACAATGAGAATTTAGAAGAACAGGTTGTAAAAATTGAAGGGTATAGTGCAAAATGTTACTTACACGAATGGGATCATTTACACGGCATAACGTTTAAAGATCGTGTATCAAAAATAAAATGGGATATGGCTACAAAAAAAGCACGTAAATTGGAGAAGCATCTTGCCTGATATTGATATCGACTTTGCAGATCGCAGTGTTATACTAGACAAGATACAACACCGTGTGGCAAAATTAGATACAGATAAGAAACACAATACAGGAATTTATGTAACAGAAATTCCACATAATCCTATTGACAACTTATCAACAATCGAACATAAAACAGCAGAAGATAGAGGCTATTTTAAATTAGATTTTTTAAATGTAAGCATTTATAAAAACGTTAAGAGTAACGAACATCTACAACAACTTATGGATAAGGAACCATTATGGGATTTATTAACAGAGCCAGAATTCAGCAACAACTTATTTCACGTAGGCGAACACAGTACAATTCTACAGCAAACGAAACCCAAATCAGTAGAACAACTAGCAGCAGTCCTAGCGATGATACGTCCTGCGAAGAGGCATCTTGTCAACGAAACTTGGCAAACGATACTAACAGAAGTTTGGAAAAAACCCGAAGACGGTAGCTATTACTTTAAGAAAGCACACGCAATAAGTTACGCAATGGCTGTAGTAATACATATGAATTTATTGTGTGAAGAATTTACTACTTAGGTTTTCTTACTAGCTGTACACTTCTGCGCTTTACACGCTTTACAGCTAAATTATTGAGATTAACAACAGGTCCAATTGTTATCTTAACATCTTTAGAGTTCATTGTAACTATAGAATATTTAAATTGGTCCATTTCTTTTCTTAGAAATATATTAATAGGAATGAGTCTATTTGACTCCCACCACCATATATCTCCTAATTCTAAAAATTGACTTTGTTCTTTTTTTGATTTTAAATCTGTGTAAACATACATTGATGTTACTGTTTGATCCTGATTAATGATGATACCGATATATTCGTTACCCCCATAAGTAACCACACTTAAGAACGGAAAATTTTCTTGTATATCTTTTGTTAACATTTTATTCCGATAAATACATTATGCAACTAACACCTAGATATTTAGTCTCAAATTTAACCAAGCTTCGTTCAAATGAAAGCGGATTCATAGTGGAGTATAGACCAGTGTACAGTAGACAATTACAAGTTTTTAAAGGCATAGATAATGTCTTAGATTTTAGATTATATAACGCAGATCAGCGTCCAATACCAATGACAAATTATACTCCCAAGTTTGTTGCATACGATGAAAATCAAGTGTTAGTAATCGAAAAGGACGGAGTTGTGCAAGACGACGGTTCGAGCGAAATCAAAGGCAAGTTCAGTGTTACTATAACAGAAAATGAATTACTTAATATAAAGCAACAATTTCTTTCCTATAACATTTATTTGGTTGATGCAGATAGCAATAAAGTATTGACATACAATCATAGTAATTTTGACAACGATGCAACAATTTATGTAAATGCAAAAACATTTCCTGGACCTCTTGCAACGTATCAAGTTACACAATTTGAACAAACAGAAGTAGGTACAGATCAGTGGATATCAGAAACAATTGATGCTCAACCTGGTATAAACGGTAATGAAGCACTACATACCGCAGCGGCGTATACTAGTTCTTATGTAGGTAATATAGTAGTACAAGCAACACTAGATAATCAAGTAACCGAAAGCACTAACTGGGCAGACATTGCAACAATGACATTCAGCGGTACAGAAACAGAACCGTTACCAGTAAATTTCAACGGTGTGTTTAGTCATTTACGATTCAAAGCAAATTCAAATCCTGCTGATAAAATTACAAAAATTTTAGTAAGAAATTGATTGACATAAATTAGCAACTACGCTATAATAATACTATGAGTGTAGTAGCCGAATCAGTTCTGACATACCTGCCTGCTAAGAGGAAACAAACTCCTAGCGGCTGGCTATCATTCAATGCGCCCTGTTGCCATCACAACGGCCACTCAGCTGATAATAGAGGCCGAGGAGGACTAATAAGCAATCCTGACGGAGGTGTAAGTTATCATTGTTTTAACTGTGGTTTCAAAGCCTCGTGGCAACCTGGGCGTAACTTTTCACACAAGATGCGAAGGCTCTATCAATGGATGGGAGCGCCTGACGATATAATCAACAAGGTGGCACTTGATGTGATGCGAGAGAACGAGGGCGTTGAAGCACTAGAACGTATTGCTCAACTGCCCACGTTCGACTCTGTACCGTTGCCAGAAGATGCTGTTAGACTTGCAGACTATCAATGGGCAGAGCCAGGTACTATACCAGAGCGTATGGTAAATGTGTTTCAGTATATGCTAGAACGCAATCTACGTATAGACGACATTGACTATCATTGGTCACCTAGTTTAGGTTATCGTGATAGGCTTATTATTCCTTTCTATTATGAAGGTAGAATAGTAGGCTGGACTGCTCGTGCTATCACACCAGATAAGAAGCCTAAATACTTAACAGAAGTGCAACCTGGCTATGTGTTTAACCTAGACGAACAACGACATAACAAAGTATTTGCTATTGTTTGCGAAGGACAAATAGATGCACTACACGTAGAAGGATGTGCGCTAGGAGGCAGTGAAATATCTGACCAACAATCACTGCTGCTAAATAAGCTACAGAAGGAAATAATTGTTGTACCTGATAGAGACAAAGCTGGCAGCAAATTAGTAGAGCAAGCTATTGAACTAGGATATTCTGTTTCAATGCCTGAATGGGCAGATGATATTAACGATATAGGAGATGCAGTACAACGTTATGGTAGATTGTATACGTTACATAGTATTGCTACACAATCAGAAGAGTCGCCTTTGAAAATAAGACTGAGAGCAAAAAAATGGTTCACAAAATAAAAAAGATCCTAAAAAAGATATGGAGTTGGATTGCTTGGCCGTACTATAAGATAAAAGAAGAAATTGCTTATAGACGTAAAATTAAGGAACTCAAGAAAAGAGATCCATTTATATATAAATGATAGAAAACTTAGGACCATACCAAGTATTAAGTTACTATACTCAAACGTTCTCTACGCCTAAAGTAGATACAGAAATTCACGTGCGTCATATCAAAGAAAGAGGACAAACAAGAGTTGAAGAAGTTGTCTTTACTTCCTACAATTCAAAAGGTCAAGAAGTAAAACATAATCCACATATGCCAAAGGTAGATATTATTGTATGATTATTTGGGGAATGGTTGGTAACAGTCACGATGCTAGCCTAGGAATTTTTAAAGGTGACAAACTGCTATGGGCAAGTCTATCAAAAGATTTCTCAGGCATTGCTAATGACCCTAATCATAATAAAGAACAGATTGCATATGCCCTAGACAAATACGGAGTACCTGAGCAAGTTATATGGTACGAACGTCCCCTATTAAAAACACTACGTCAGCTGTATGCAGGCCAGGGTTGGTTACTTAAAGAAAATAATATACGTAGTTATCTAAAGCAATATAATATATGTTGTCCCATTTTGTATACCCAACACCATCTTTCACACGCTGCTTATGCTTATTACACTCAGCCCTATGACGATTGTGCTGTTATATGCTTAGACAGTATTGGAGAATTTGAGACCCTGACCATATGGCACGGCAAGAACAATCGACTTAAGAAGATACATTCACAAGGGTATCCACATAGCCTAGGACTTTTCTACAGTGCTATGACACAACGTATGGGGTTACAAGCACAACGTGACGAATATCTAGTGGCACAGTATGCAGAAAAAGGTAGCAAAGAAAGACTGTTCAAAGTAATGTGGGATGAGATTATATCAATGCAAGGCTTAGGTGTAGACCCTAAAGTTACCCTACACGAAAATTTACACAGGGGATGCAATTGGTGGCGTCCTGGGTTGTGTAGCCAGCAGGATATATACGATATAGCAGCAACCACCCAAGCAATATTTGAGTACTGTTTAATGAACCTAAGTGAATGGGCTCGCAAAGAAACAGGTAGCTCTAACATAGCATTAGCAGGTGGCGGCGCACTTAATAGACAGGCAGTTGAAAAAATTAAACCACGTTGGAATAATGTATGGGTTCCTACTAATCCTGGTGATCCGGGATCGTGTATCGGTGCAGTATTAGCAAAGACAAAACAAAAAACAACACTTGACAATATATGGTATCAGAAAGTATAATTACAATATGACAAGACAAAATACAGATTACGGTTATGATATACAAAAAGTATATCTTGAAATGATGTTAACAGATGCAGAGTCGTTTGTTCGCTGTCAGGCTGTGTTTAATCCAGACACGTTTGACCGAAAGTTGCAAGCACCTGCAAAATTTTTAAATGATTATGTAACAGAACATAATGCACTTCCTACATTTGAAATGATTAATGCTGCTACAGACAGCAACTTAAAAGACCCAGGGCAACTACAGGAGAATCATTATGACTGGCTACTTCAGGAGTTTGAAACATTCTCCAGACACAAGGCTTTGGAAGCGGCCATCCTTACTAGCGCAGATCTGTTGGAAAAAGGGGAGTATGGTCCGGTTGAGGATTTGGTTAAGAAAGCAGTACAGATTGGTTTGCAAAAAGATCTAGGTACAGACTACTTTGCAGATCCTAGAAGTAGACTAGAAGCAATCAAAGACAAAAACGGACAAGTAAGCACAGGTTGGCCGGCACTAGATAAGAAACTGTTTGGTGGCTTTAACAGAGGTGAGCTTAATATCTTTGCAGGTGGTTCAGGTTCGGGTAAGAGTTTGTTCTTGGCTAACTTGGGCGTGAACTGGGCACTAGCAGGTATGAACGTAATTTACTTGACATTTGAGCTTTCAGAGAATCTAGTTAGTATGCGGCTTGATTCAATGACTACAGATATTCCAAGTCGTGATGTTTTTAAGAGCATTGACGATGTTGAAATGAAAGTAAAGATGATTGGCAAAAAGTCAGGTGCATTCCAGGTCAAGTATATGCCCACTGGCAAGAACGCAAATGACATTAGAAGTTATTTGAAAGAATATGAGATCAAAACAGGCAAGAAGGTAGACGTATTGCTTGTAGACTATTTGGACTTGATGCATCCGATAGCAGCTAAGATTAGTGCAGAGAACTTGTTTGTTAAAGACAAGTATGTGTCAGAAGAACTACGTAACTTGGCTATGGAACTGAACTGTTTGTTTGTAACAGCATCGCAGTTGAACAGGAGTTCGGTTGAAGAGATTGAGTTTGATCATTCGCATATCTCAGGTGGTATTTCAAAGATCAATACAGCAGATAACTTAATCGGTATCTTTACAAGTAGAGCAATGCGTGAACGTGGACGCTATCAAATACAGCTAATGAAGACTAGAAGTTCAAGTGGCGTTGGACAAAAGATCGACTTAGAGTTTGATGTAGACAGTTTGCGTATTAGAGACTTAGGAGAGGATGAAGAGTATCAAGAGTTTAACAAACGTAAGTCAACCGTGTTTGATCAAATCAAACGCAGTAGTGGCGCACCTATAGAAGAAGGACAACAACGAGAAGATCCAACTGAGGGTGATACTGTAGGTAAAATACGTGCCCAAACAGATTCAACAAAACTAAGACAATTTCTCAATAATTTAGGAGACGAATAAATCTCGATGCTAAATACTCTTGCGCAATGTATTGCGCACTAGGCATACAAAGACAAGCAAGAGGCTAAAATGGCAACAGATTTAGAAAACATACAAAGGCTATTAGATAGATTTATTAGGCCTGTCCCACCCGGACCCGAATATCAAAATCGTCTGGCAGAAGAATTTGAGCTCATCCTGAACCAGCGTTTCACTGATTACTTCCTTCAAATTTGTGACATCATTGACCTAACCCAAGACCTTACTCATATGACTAGAGGTTCGGCGGGTTCAAGTCTTGTGTGCTACTTGTTGGGTATTACAGATGTAGACCCAATTGAGTGGAACATACCTGTGGCACGGTTTATGAATCCTTTAAGGGACGACCTGCCCGATGTTGATATAGACTTTGAACATTGGCGTCAAACAGAAGTAATGGAACGCATTTTCAAAAAGTGGCCAGGCAAAACGGCAAGGTTAAGCAATTACGTGACCTATAAGGAGAAGTCAGCCCGCCGAGAAGCTGCAAAGCGACTCGGAGCCACAGGTAATTTACCACGCAACTTTACATATGAATCAGTAGGAGTTGATCCTACAGAAGCGAAGCGTATAGAACGCAAGCTCATAGGCAAGAAGCGAGCAATATCAAAACACTGTGGAGGCATCGTAATGTTCACTAGGCAATTACCTAAATCACTAATATCACAAGACAACCAAATACTACTTGACAAACACGAAGTAGAAGACCTTGAACACCTCAAGGTAGACATACTTGCAAACCGTGGACTATCACAACTACTAGAGATAGATCCTGACACTGCATTGGCGGATTATCCTGCATACGACGACCGTACAGCAGCCTTACTAGCTAGAGGCGATGTACTAGGCGTAACACAAGGAGAAAGCCCTGCTATGCGTAGATTATTTAGAGCTATACAACCTACGTCAGTATATGACTGTGTGTTTGCAACAGCAATGATAAGACCAGTTGCTATGAGCGGCAGACAAAAGGCCGCAGTATTTCAAGACTGGTCACAAGAAGCAGTACAAGACTCGATAGTATTCGAAGACGATGCTATTGATATTATATCAAACATTATCGGCGTTGATATGTATGAAGCTGATATGTATAGGAGAGCATTTGCTAAAAAGAACGATGAAAAGATACTTGAATTTGTTGAAAGGCTGGGCAACAACCCACGCAAAGCAGAAGCTATGGCAGCCCTGCAAGAACTCAGCGGCTTTGGTTTATGCAGAGCTCACGCAGTTAATCTTGGACGGCTCATATGGGCCTTGGCCTACTGCAAAGCACACAAACCAGAAGAATTCTGGAGAGCAAATCTCCGACACTGTCAAGGCTCCTACAAACCGTGGGTATATCAATGCGAAGCGCATCGCAAAGGAATAGACACCAAACCAGGATGGTGGCAACAGGGATTTATTCCCGGCTGCGGAGTAAGATCAAACTTCCTTGAACGTGTGGACTTTGCAGGTGTTATTGCCAATGGTAGAGTATTCCGTGGTCGTGGCAATCGTTGGGTAACATTCCTTACATTGGGCACCGACTACGGTGAATACATAGACGTAACAATACAACGTCCGTTTGCATATCGTGATGGAGATGTAGTTGTAGGTTCAGGTTCGATACGCCATTCAAACAATTCAGACTACATACAGTGTACAGATCAAAAACTTTATACACTGGGAGAATGGTACAAACGTGTTGAGAACGATTAAAGCAAACGAACAATATTTGATAGACGATGATCCTGTGCGCCCACATATACCTTTTGAACAACGGGTGCGCAACGGAAGAACTGTGTGGATATTAGAAGGCACAGACGGTACTGTTCGAAGTGTAGTGTGTACAGCACTGTGTGACAGAGTACCACAGAACGAACAGGATCTAGATTGTGTAGGTGAAGATGTATGTGTGTTCTACACTGTTTGGAGTTATGATCGAGGTGCAGGTAGAGACATCATATTTGGCGCTCAACGTGCTATTAGTGAACGTACACCTAGTGTGAGCCGTTGGGTAACACTATCACCTCTAACTGAAATGGCAGAACGCTTTCACATACGCAACGGAGCACACTTTGTGGATCGAAATGAACTGTGTCAAAATTTTGAATATCCTGCGATAAATAATACACAAGGAGAACCAGTATGACTGAAATGACAACACTATTTGTTACTGATCGACACAAAGCAACGTTCCGTATACAAGTGCCCACACAGTTGGCAACCTTTCCACTAGATGAAGAATCCGCAGCAGAACCCCTATTGGAAACGCTAGAACCAGATGTTCGTGCAGCAGTTGTGAGTGCTAAAATTCGTTGTCTCAAGGAGGCAAACCGATGAACGGACGACTGAGTGCTGTTGATGTTGCAGCAGCAAACACAGCAGAAACTGTGTATGAAGCACCCAATGACATAAAGTATGCCACAGTGAGTGTGAGTGTTTGCAACAGAGGTCCTGCCACAGCTCAAATCACTATTTCAGGAAGTACCACAGACAACACCATTGATGTAGCAAACATCATAGAGTATGCTGTAGAAATCCTTCCCCACAATACACTAGAACGCACAGGCATCATTGTGCCACAAAGCGAATTCCTAGTAGTAGAATCAACCACAGCAGACATATCAGTTGTTGTAATGGGCGCGGAAGTACCTCAATAGCGCGAAGCGTTTAAGCCCAAAAAACGGCGAAGCCGCCTGCGCTAGAGCTACAACAGCCGCGAAGCGGTAAACGCTTTTACGCCAGAAAATACAGCGTTTACCTACAGCAAAAAACACTACTAGCCCACTACAACGATACTATACGCACATACACAATCAATTTTCTCTCAACCATAGCGACAGACTGAAAACAATGCGCTGCAATGCCCCTACAACATAGATTAGCAAAAAGATGAGTCTTTAGACATCAACCACAATGGGTTTAAATGACTTTGAGTCTGATAATACTAGTAGTGCTACAAGTTGATCCCTTGACGATTCAAACTCTAGTTCTGTCGCGCTTGTTTGATAACACTCTATACCGTGATCGCAGTATAAGTCTATGGTAGCACAGTATGTGACTGACTCTTTGAGCGTTTGTGTTCTTGGCTCTGGATCGTATATGAGTTTTATTTTATACATAAGCAATAATAGTAGTGCGCACAGTGTGTCAGCTAGTTTGCAGAATGTATGTTAGCTATACCAAAGCATACTGTTGACAAGTGTTCAAACTGCGAGTAAGCACTGTACGCACACACTTACTTATGCTTGAGATACGTTGATTGCCACAGTTAAGAGGTTCTCGTAGCACACACTATATGAGCAGGCTCATATAGCACTTCACTAGCGTTCGTGCTGTTGCTGCGCTTAAATAGTGTATGACTAGGATTATACTACTCGTGACCACACTGGTGTGCTACACACTATCAGTTACTACACTGGATGATCAGATGCGTGTACGCAATAGAGTGCGAGGACGCCCGAAATGGGTTCTGCAACCAAAAAAATAGCTGCGCAGTTTTTTCTAGGGAAGTACTTATAGAAGTGAGGTGGTGATTTTGCATCACCCAATTTTTAAAATGCGCCGTTAAGCATTAAGCTGTAGTTTAGCAATTTTTAATTTATATACCCCTCACCCCTCGAGAAAAAATTTTTTTATTTTCTCACCCCGCGGTCATAAAAAAAGGCCCCGTAGGACCTTTAGTCTTCAGCGTAGTCTGTCGCCACTTGCGGTAGTGTCTGCTCCGCGTCAGTTGCAGTACTCTAGTCTAACCTAGAGCCTGCGTAAGCAGTAAAGCCATAACGCTTGAACACATCAGCGGCTGCTCGTGCACCTGCTTCTAGTGTGTCTATGTTCTGCGTAGGATACTTTGAGGGGTTCCATATAGAGAACACACGCTGCCAGTCCTGCTCTATGCCTGCCTGCTTGAGCAAGCGTCCTAGTTTGGTGTTGCCCTTTAGGCGCACACCATTGTGCTCGTAGATGTTAACCCAAGCAAAGCCACACGCACCCCAGCCACCGTTGGGGAAGTATTGCTTTTCGAATTGGTCAGCTGCCGCATAGGCTGCGTCTTGTGCTTCTACAATCATTGCTTTAAGATCTTGTACGTTCATATCAATTAGCCCTCTTGCTATGTTTAACTTACTCTTACAGTATGCACTCGAAAGCGCATACTGTCAACCATTATTTTCCTATGCTTCGTATACTGTAGGACGTTGGATTGCGTTCGCATCACAGTAGATGTTTAGCTCGTCCAGTACACTAGTGAGGAAGTTATACTTCTTCTGCGCTTCACGTGCAGATATTTCTCCGTCACAGTGCAGGTTCTCAGGTGATAGTTCTGAGTCCAGCTTGTGCCCAATTGCTTGTGCGCTTTGTGCGTCTAGTGGGAACTCAATGCCCGGAGTGTTGAAGATAGCGTTCCAGCTGTTCATTTGCTCTACATAGTTGGTGAGCACGTTGCCTGGTTCACGCATTGTAGCGTCTAGGATCTTGCCTGGCTTGAATACAGGAGCAACATACATCTCAAATGAACGACAGGGTTGACGCTCCCAATACTTGCCTTGCTTGGTCTTAGGCGCAACACCGTGCTTCTGTTTGTACGCATCGAAGAAGCGAGGCGCATCACAGTCGCCTTCTAGGTATGCAGTGCCACCTTTCTGATATGAGTAGGAAGAAATATCGTTTGCAATGCCCAGATCAATCAGCTCTTGCTTCTTGACTGCAAGCCATTCGTGTCCGGAATCAACAGCCCAAATATAAGTTTTCATCGTTTTGCCCTCGTTTGTTTAACTTACAAATACTATAATAACATCAATACAGGGTTTGTCAACCCCTAATTTAAGAAATCTTCCTTGAGTATTTCCAGCATACGCAGTGCTTCTGTGCGAGCCTGATCGATCGCATCGTCTACGAGATCGTCTACTTGTACTGGATCTTCAGCTAACCACTTCTCGGGACTCTCTGCTACAATTGATCCTAGGTAGCTCTCTCCCATAACCTTGCCGTCGTATTTGGCCTGGACTCTACAGATCATATGCTGCCAGTAGCCACTCTCTAGGTTCTCAATCAACTCTGGATAGTAGTCTGCGTCTGTGTCGAACAGTAGATCCAACTGGGTGTCGTCGGGTGCAAATGCAATCTCAACAATGAACTGATCTCGATCGAACTGTTCTTCTACCACATAGTTGGAGTTGTTTTCAAAAAAGGTATGTGTCATTCTTCTTCTTTCTGAGCTGATTCGATCAAGCTCTCTAGAGTTGTATCAAAGGAGTTCCAGCTGGAACCAAACGAGAACGCACCGTATGCGTCTCCTGTGTCGTGCAGTCTGGGAAAGTGCTCTTGGAAAAGTTCAGCAGCCTCTTGACCTAGTGCTGAAAGTTCTTCTTGGATCTGCTCCAAGCGTTCTATTGCTTCAACCTTGCTCATCTTAGTACTCCTCACCAAAGTCTGCCCACTCCTGTTCCCAGGTAGGCTGCCCGTCGTCTTCGTCAAAGAAGCGTTCGCTCCACTCGTTGCAGTCAAGCATATCCTCAACATCATCTGTTGACATATACTTGAGGCAAGCCAGTAGCATATCATCTGTTGATACGATGCCGTTGTCTACAAGCTCTAGTGCGATATCTCTTGAATTTGCCATTGCGTTTGCCCTCGCTTTGTTTAATTTATGCTTACAGTATATGGTCAACGATCTCGTTTGTCAACCATTATCTGCGGATTACTCTAGTGTTTAGAACCACACCGTAGCAGTTGATGTCTACAACTTCGGCATAGTTACCGTGGCGGATAACTTCTTGCTTGCACACTCGATTGGCATTGTTAGCGCCAGCGGCATAACCCGGACGGTGTCTTTCGTTGATTGGATTGTGTTCGCTGCCCCAGCCACCTTCTACACGACCAACTTCTTCAGTTCGATCTTTGTAGAGTTCGTTAAAGATGAGTGCAGTACCTAGTGCGATCAACACTTCTTCAGTGCCGCCTGCCTGTGCAGTACCTGGCGCTGTTGCACAACCGATTGTGCTGCCTGCGATTGCTAATACTGCTAGTGTCTTTTTGAATGTGTTCATTTGTTTACCCTTTGCCCTAACTGTTATATACAGTATATGATCTAAGATCTCGTTTGTCAACCGATTATTGCAACAAAGATTCCTAAGATAATCAATAGGTTAATTGTGTTGCTTGCTAAGTCTATGAAAAGATTACGCATTTTTTTACTCCTTAGCATAGGTCTGCCTGCCAGTATGTTCCGTCAAATGTTGCTGTCAAAGCACCTAGCGGAAAGTCTTTGTGCTCAAAGATAATGTAAGGAGCACTAGTAAACTCACAAATCTTTTGGGTGTGGATGTTTACTTCTGAAAGTGGAATCAAACGCTCGTCTTGTGTTTGACGGAATGTTGCGCTGTTAAAAACTCTAATCATTGTGTAAGCCCTTCTTACTGTGTTGCCCTATACATATAATATAGCGCATCTACTCTCGTTTGTCAACCATTTTTTTAATCTTTTTTCAAAAAAAAAGCCCGGGTTTCGGATGAGGGCATATCCTACTTCCCGGGCTACTGTGTTGGATGAGCGTGAGGGCTTGCTCTATCCAACTACCTTAGGGGTCCGGCTTCTAACGGCCTTCTTCCCTTGAGCAGCGATGAGGGCGGTCGCTGCTGCAACTGTGTGCGGAGCGTGAGGGCTATGCTCTACGCATCACAGTGTTCTCGGCCATAGCTTCCCATTTTGTAGGAAACGCTTTGGCCAAGTCCGCTACCTTGAGTACTGTACGAAGTGACAGCTCTCTAAGGCGATTCTTATTGACATCTACGAAGTCTACGATCTCGTCTTTGACTTCTTGATCAAGTGCGTAGTCTTGGAGCATACCGTCCTGGACCACTTGCTTGATGCGCAACATCTTGTCACGCTCTGTGTCAATGGTAAGGTCCATATAGTGGCAACGTGATTCTAGCGCACTCAAGTGCTCACGCAACTTGCCTTTGACCTTGTCAAACTTCAGGTTAGTAATAAAGATCGCACTTGCTTCGAACTTGAAGCTGTCTGGCACGCCTTCGTTACGCAACTTGAAGCTGTCGGTGTTCCAGTGGATTGTTCTAGTCTTCTTAGAGTCTAGAGCAGCCTTTAGAATGTTCAGACTAAGCTCTTCTTGGAAGATGCTATCACAATCGTCAAACACCACAACGTTGCCTTTATTGGCCATATTGAAAAGCTTACAGTAGAGTCCGATTGGACTCATTGCGCCTTTAATGACCTCAAAAGACTTTCCGGAACCAAGAGCCTCCATAGTCTTGTAACGGTCTAGTACTTCTTCTACACCGTGACTCTTGCCTACGCCCGGAGGGCCGGAGACGATCATAGCTCGAACATCTCCCTTCTTGACGGCTTTGGTCATATCCTTGAGCATCTCAAACCGTTCGCGGATGCGCTCTACAATTTCAGCGTCTGACTCTTCGCGCTCAGTTGTCTTGACGTCTTGACCAACTAGCTCGTAACCCTCCGGGCCAGCAACCTTGATCTTGATGTTGCGATCCGGAAATCCGTTTACTGCTGAACCATCGACTGTTACGTAACCGCCTTTGGCTCCAACTTTAAACTCTTCGACCATTGGAAAGACTAGACCTGTTACATCTGTGTCTTTGCCTCTGATCTTATATGTGCCTTCAGTAATCCTAATGTTTGTCATATTGCCCTCTGTGTTTGCCTAACTATTAATAACAGTGTATGATCAATCGTCAGTCTTGTCAACCAAAAATTAACCAAATGACGAAAAAAGTTACGCCTACCCAAACCGTAGTGTAGAGCAGGCTGTGTACGCACTGTTCAATGAACCCTACAGGTGAGTTGCAAGCGTGGCACTTACCTGCGAAGAAGTTCTTGTCTAGTGTGTGACATTTTGGACAGAAGCTCATTATAATATCCACGCAATGAACGCTATCACGAGCACGTATGGTGCAAGCTTCCAGCCAATTTTAAATCCAGCAGCGATGACCATCCATACCACTGCAATCGAGAAACCCAATGCCAGCAGCGCCAGCAGCGAGTCAAGAATAAGTCCAGGTTGGTCTAACATTACGCCTCCTCCCCGAATATCTCGTCCCAGTTGTCGATGCCAGTCTTGTAAAACTCGCGATCGTCTGCTGAGAGATTTGGGAATGCGTTTTGAACCAGCGCACCTGCTTCGTAAGCAGCAACCTGCTCGTCCGTGATATCTAAATCACGAGTGTTAACGGAACCGTTGAATGGATTAGTACGTGTGATAAGCATAGTAAGCCCTCTTGCTATTTCCTAACTGTTATATACAGTATATCATCTACTGCACGGTTTGTCAACCACTTTTTTATCTTTTTTTGGTGCGCCCGGACGGACTCGAACCGTCACGCTCTAAAGCGAGGGATTTTAAGTCCCTTGTGTCTACCAATTCCACCACGGGCGCAATCTTGGCCTGCCCTGTAGGATTCGAACCTACGACCCACAGCTTAGAAGGCTGTTGCTCTATCCAGCTGAGCTAAGGGCAGTTATTTGGTGGGCCCTCCGAGACTCGAACTCGGAACCTACGGATTATGAGTCCGGTGCTCTAACCAATTGAGCTAAGAGCCCGTGTTCTTTACGCTAACTCCATCTCATATTGGCGCTCCATATCAGCTTCGTAAGCTGCAAGGCGCTCTTCATATTTTTGAAGGATGTGCTCGACAGCAGTTTCGAGCAGTGGATCATCAAGCACGAGTGATTGGATCTTTTGTAGGTCTTCTACCATTTCGATTAGATCGTTCATTACTTCACCCATACGTGGTTGTATTTGGTTGGCATATTCTCACAGCTATAGTTGCTGGTGCCAAAGAACGTTGAAGGATAGTTTTCAACGGTGATGCACGTATCAGTTGAGTAACTCATATGCACATCTGGAATAGACATTGCGTAATCTGCGCCTACGAAAAACAGCATACCAATCACGCCGCCTAGTGCTAAACTTTTAATTGTTTGTAACATCTGCTACCCTCTTTCTAACTTATACAAACATAATAGCAAAAAGGGGCGACATTGTCAACCCCTTATTTGCATTTTTTTAAGTTTTTATGAAAAAACTTTTGCTCGGCTACCGTTTACATCACGAGCGGTGACTGCATAACGAGTCTTGCCAGTTGTAGCAACGTCAGTTTTAACGTTCAAGCCGGCTGCTCGCAGTTCGCTCATACGTGCAGGTAGTTGCTGGATACCAAATCGCGCCTTTGCATCTGCAGCGGTCAGCGTACGGCCAGTACCACGAAGATATGTTTCGAGGAAAGCCTTTTGGTTAGTTTTGATAGTAGTAAAGCTCATTAAATTGCCTCCTTTAGGCCTAGTTAAAAATACACTTATCTCTAAGTGTTGTGTACATAGTAACACCAATTGTGCTACCTGTCAACCTCTTTTTATACAGTATTTGGAGAAAGATCGTGTAGATCTACTTCTTCTTCGTCCTCATCCTCATACTCTGCAAGCATATTCTCTAGATCAAACTCGCTCACAAGGTAGTCCGGGATAACGTCGCGAACGTTATTGCTGTTGCAGGCGTCATACTCATAGTAGTCGTCGCCACCGTCTGAGTCCCAACAGCCTACAAAGCACATACCTGTTTCTAAGT
>Ga0181574_10001705_pt1 | contig 20465 bp, 16 predicted proteins | sample 101ome_24_FD_145600 | JGI IMG/M metagenome (GOLD analysis project Ga0181574, IMG submission 145600) | Coastal salt marsh microbial communities from the Groves Creek Marsh, Skidaway Island, Georgia - 101410AT metaG (spades assembly) | ecosystem: Environmental > Aquatic > Marine > Intertidal zone... | reverse complement strand
CGTCACCCTGCTGCTTTTCGAACTCGACTCGGTGGCCTTCCTGCGCGAAATCAAGAGGATCAAGACGGGAGAAGAACACCGCGTCTAGATAGACTGAGAGGAGGTTGGAGAAGTCTTTCTGGTTCTGGGTAGCGAATGGATATGCGGTCCAGTCCGAGCTGGTGAAGGCATTCATGAATGTGTTGAGAGATCTCCGCAACATCATGAAGAAGGGATCTCTGACCGGGTAGCGCTCGCTGCCACACAACACGGTATGCTCAAGTATGTGTGCGACTCCGGTGGAGTCTTGAGGCACGGTTTTTAATGCCACCATGAAAACATTTTCAGGATTGTCGCTACCTAGGTGCAGATGTACTGCCCCAGTCGCAGGATGCTCGTATTGCTCCACGGTGATGTTGAGTGCGGCGATCGGGGTGCTGCGCTTGAGTTCGAAGTGATTTTCTAGAGCCTGATAGGGAGTAGCTGATGCCATAGGATTTATTGACCCGGAAGTAGTGAAGTGCTGGAAATCGCCTATTGTAACGATTTGGGGGCTTTAGTCTGTGGCTTCCAGCACAATTTGGAAGATTTTCGGCCACCGTTTACCGGTAACCCAGATTTTCCCAGTCTCCGGGTCTCTGGCTATGCCGTTTAGCACATCGGTATCCCTCAATCGATCCTCTGGCTGAAGAAGATTCGACGCGTCGATCAGGCCAACAACTCTCCCTGAAGACGGATCGATTCGGGCGATGGTGTCTTGTTGCCAAACATTGGCCCAGATTTCCCCATCGACCCACTCAAGTTCATTGAGTCGCCTAAGCGGTTTGCCGTCTAGGGTCACTCTGATGACGCTGATCGTCGGCTCATTCTGAGCAGTTGTTGCCTGAGAAATTTCTTGGGGCGCGTCTTTCGGAAGATCGATGCGGATCAGGCGGTCGGAACCATCGGATAGCCACAGGCTACGGCTGTGGTGTGTCAGACCCCAACCTTCGCCTTGATAGCTCATTGCTGCGCGGATTTCGAGAGATAAAGGATCGAGAATCAGTAGGCGCCCCTCGCGCCAGGTGAGCACGTACAGTCTGTCCTCGATTCGGGTCAGTCCCTCCGCAAAAAAACGGGGTGCCAGTGCGGCCTCCCGCGCAAGAGTCATGTCACCCCAGTCGTAGACCCTAACTGCCGACTGCCCATAAAGCCCCGAGCTGACGTAGAGTTTACCTTCACTGATTTCGAGTCCCTGCGTGAAGTTCTCCCTAGGGAAAGCTCTTACCTCTTTCACGATGGCGCGATAGCGCGGCAGGGAGTCTGGCGGGGCGCCATTTCCCCATGAGTTTTGGAGGCCAAGAGCAAAGCAGCCCAGCCCCACCGACACAAACTGAAGAAGAGAGATTGTGAGGTGAATAACTCTCTGGGGAGTGATGGTGAGCAGCATGGGGGAAGTCCATGATGAGTGTTTCATGTCATTAAACTTCACAGGGGGGCTCCCCTGATTAAACCCCGAGCGAGAAAGCGCGCCGGAGAAAGAGCTCGACCTAACTGCCTGCTGACAGGCGGTGGCTCCCCGCAAATTTCACTGGCAAGAATTTCACTCGCCAGTGGTGCGGCAGTCAGCCCTCGGGAACCTAGCCCCCCAATCATCCATAAATTCGGCAGTAGCGGGGCCGGGCCGTTAATGACTGCGGTTTTTCGGTGTCGCAATTGGTCGTAATGCAGATTGAATGCGTCTTTATCCGGCACGGGGCCGACAATGGGTAAATAATCAGCGGTGGTGCAGCGCAGAGCTACGTGGCCTCTCAGTTCTAGTCCATCACGGTTAATCGATAGTGCTGGCAGCGCGGCATTCAATTTTTTCAAATTTTCCTCGTGTTCAGTCTGGCGCTCGTCACAACTAGCATCGTTTGGTCCATAGCTTGCACCAATGCAGTGAACCCCCTCACGGGCCGGTGGCAAATAACCCTCATGACAAACGGCAACCGAAGGAGCGTTACTCAGGGTCGAAGCGGGGAGGTGGGTTGTTTGGCCTCTTACTACCTGCAGGGGTAGCCAATCAGTGCAGGCGTGGGATGCAATCTCGTGAGCGCTGGCAAGTATCAGGGTATCCGCCCGCAACTCCCGTCCCCCGCAGTGCACCTGCCACCCGGCTTCAGATCGCGACAGAGAAACAACCGGATGCTCTTCTAGCAGGGTGATATTGGGATGTTTCAGGCGTTCACGACACACTGCTGCCGGGTTTAGCCAGCAGGCGTCTGGAAACCAGATACCCCCCTGATCACAGGTCATACCCAGTAGCTCGCTCGCTGAGCTTGGATTCAGGATTCGAAAAGGGAGGGATGGATCCGTAAAGCCGGACAGATAATCGAGAGTTTTTCGGTCATCGGAAAGTTGGATGTAGCCACATCTTGCACCGTCAATGCCTTCGTGGAGTCCATCGCTGCTGCTGAGAAGGCGCCGGTAAAGCCTGGTCGCGTGCAAAAAGCTTCCGATGGAGAAATCTGTCAGCGGGGAGAAGCGACGAGAGGGGCGGGTGTAGGTGATACCTTGCAAATTTGATGAGCCGCCAGAGGCAACCTGCTTGCCATCCACCACAAGGATCTGAACACCCCGGTCCGCGAGCGCCCGAGCGGCGAAGGCTCCGGCAAGCCCCGCACCTACTACGATAACTTGACCCGGCCCACGCGATGAGGAGACCAAGTCCCAAGAACACAGTGGAGAGTCCTTCTTTCTGGCTGCTGAGACAGCTTCCTCTGACGGTTTATCTTGAGAGGGAAAGTTCGAGGCAGTGGCCATAAAAGTGCCTTCCAGACACTCCCGTTTTGTACCAAACCCATTGCGTTTTTTCACCTCAAAGCCGGCTTCCGCGAGGCCTCTGCGAACATGGCCTGCCGCGGTAAAGGTGGTGAAGCGGGCCTTGGGTCTGCTGAGTGCGGCCATGTGGTGAAAGAGCATGGGTTGCCACATATCGGTATTCTTCGCCGGAGCAAATCCGTCCAGATACCAATAGTCCACCCACTGCCGCTCACGGGATGACAGGTCTACGAGTGCAGCGACAGCATCCTCCCACCAAAGATCCAGCGTTATTCCCAAGTGCTGCCATTGAAGCCGATGGCACCCGCGAACCGATCCGGGCCACTCGGCAATAAGGGTCTCGGCGGGCAATTGAAAATCCGGCCACATGGCTGATGCCCGTCTTAACTGTGACGCAGACATTGGCATGGCGTCGATGCCTATGTAATGCAATCTAGAGTCCGATAGGCGCGGACGGTTCGTTTGCTTTTTGGATAGCCAATGATCGGCCGTGATCAAAAAGTTGAGCCCGGTGCCGAATCCTGTTTCAACAACGCAGACATCAGCGCCGGGGAAATGCTGATCATGTTGATCCAGCTGGCTGCCCTGTAGGAAGACATATTGACTTTCAGCTACTCCGTCCGCACTCGAGTAATAAACGTCGTCAAAATCAAGGCTCCTTGGTACTCCAGTTTCCGACCAGTCTACAAGGGGGCTTTCAGCGGGTTGCCATGGTTGGTTGTCTCTGGAAATCACGTGGGGTCGCTCTTTAGCCTGCGATCATCAGCTTACCAGAATATTCACTTTCGCCCGCGCACCTCGCTGGCGATAACAGTTACAATGCGCGCTTTCGGCTGGGTGTGACTCATGAACAAAGAAAAAGTACTGGATAGTAACCAGTTGGCCACCGTCGCAGCTAATTTGCTCAATCAGGGCATTTTGGAAGCAGAGCGGACAAGTGCGAAACGAATTTTTCGGGAGTTAGAGGCGAAGCGCAGGGTTAGTCTCACCACGTTAAAAATGGAAGACGGTGGCACGGTACGTATGGATCTGTCGATGGATGCTGCGGCGTTTAACGGCACGCTGAATTTCTCGGCGTGGCGTGACGGAGTGATGGCGCTGGTAGCTCAGCTTGCCGATGACTTGAGGGCCGAGAAGAGCCTGCCTGTTTTCAAGCCAATTGACAGCGCTGACGCACTGTCGGCTGAGGAGGCTGGGCTCAATTTAATCGGTTGTGTCGGTGCTACCACTCACGATGGCACCGTAAACACTCTGATGCTGGGCATACGCCCAGATCCGTCAAAACCGATTGTTACTCTGCGGCTGGTTTATGTTGATCCGAATCAGTTTGCGTCCGAGTCGTCTAGCAGCTGAACTGCGGGCGGGGGCACGACGGTAACCGTTTCTTTCTTCGATGGCGCCATGACGGATGCTTCGCCTCTGGCAATCTCCTTGCCGTCCTGATTTTTTACCGTCGTCGAAAGCTTCAGCCATGGTTTGGTCTGGTGTTTCTCTATGACCTCCAGAAAAACGGTGACGGTATCCCCTAGCAGAACAGGTGCCCTGAATTGGAGATTTTGTCCTAGGTAAATGGTGCCCGGACCAGGGAGTTCCATGGCAATGGCTGCCGAGACAAATGCGCCAGTCAGCATGCCATGCGCAATACATTCGCCAAACTGAGTGGTCGCCGCATAGTCGGGATCCAGGTGAACAGGGTTGTGATCACCTGACACCGCAGCGAACAGCTCGACTTCTCTCTCGGTGACGAGTCGGCTGTAGGTCGCAGTGTCGCCGACGTTTATTTCATCAATAGTGAGATTGGTGATTTGAGTGGCTGCTTGCATGGGTTAGACCTTCTGTTTTGGATTGCTGTTGCAGGTTGCTAGCGCGGCTTTTGGCAACTGTTCAGCCTTGCGCGAGAAAAACTATGAATCATCCCTTAGAATAACAGGCTCTTGGGTGTGACTGCATCCACTTATGGCGCAATCAAGAGAGGTAGTCCGGGGCTTTAAGTCTGCACCTCTTTTACGTGGGGAATTTCAATGCTTCAAACTGAACTTAATCAGACCATTGAGCAGGCGCTAAGCCGTGTTGGGATAGCAACGGATATAGACATCGCACGCTTTCCCAACATAGTGGCTCTGTTCGAGGATGCTTTTGCCAGACACGCCGAGCGTAAGGCCTGTACCAGCTTGGGGCATGACCTCACCTATCAGGATCTTGATCGCCTCACTCGAGACTTCGCGGCTTGGCTTCAACAGGCTTCAGGCCTCGAGCAGGGAGATAGAGTTGCGGTTCAGATGCCCAATCTCATCCAGTATCTCGTGGTTGTTCTTGGTGTTCTCCGGGCAGGCATGGTTGTGGTCAACACTAACCCACTTTACACCGAGCGAGAGGTAGAGCATCAGTTCAACGATGCTGATGTAAAGCTGCTCGTGGTGCAGGCCAACGTGGCCCAAAATGCGTCGCTGGTCTTGCCGAGAACCTCGGTTCAGACGGTAATCGTTACCGAACTTGCTGACCTCCATCCAGTGCCCAAGCGCCATCTCATTAATTTCGTTGCCAAATATGTCAAAAAGCTGGTGCCGCCGTTTAGTATCCCGGGGGCAATGAAATTGAGGAAGGTCTTAAAGGCGGGGCGAACTCTGGAATTTAAGCCCGTGTCATCCCGGGCCGATGATCTCGCCATGTTGCAGTACACCGGTGGCACCACCGGCGTGGCAAAAGGCGCCATGCTGTCACACGGTAATCTCGTGGCGAACGTCATGCAGTGTGATGCCTTTTTTGCATCACATGACCTCGCAGGTGCCGGTGATCTGTTCATGCAACCGCTACCGGTGTACCACATCTATGCGTTCACCGCGTCGATGTATAGCCTGTATGTGGGAGCACAAACGGTGTTCATTCCCAATCCGAGGGACCTACCGTCACTCGTCAGCGCCTTTGATAAATACAAGCCACGACTGTTTTGCGGCCTCAATACGCTTTTTGTTGCCCTCTGTAACGATTCTTCGTTTAAGAGGCTCGACTTTTCCTCGCTCAAAGTGACTTTATCGGGCGGCATGGCGTTAACGGAGGCAGCTGCAGCCGAGTGGCAAAATATTACGGGATGCGTTGTTTCTGAGGGTTATGGACTCACTGAAACCTCTCCGGTGGCTACCAGTAACCCGGGTGGAGCACAGCAAATAGGAACGATAGGGTTACCGGTTCCTGAGACCGAAGTACGAGTCATCAATGATCAGGGGGAGCCCTTGGGAATCGACGAAGCGGGAGAGCTTTGCATAAAAGGGCCGCAGGTAATGCAGGGCTACTGGCGCCGACCAGAGGCGACTGCGGAGGTTATTTCTCCGGAGGGTTGGTTTGCCACCGGCGATGTCGCGGTGATACAGCCAGACGGATACCTGCGCATAGTGGATCGCAAAAAAGACATGATCGTGGTCTCCGGCTTTAACGTATATCCCAATGAGCTCGAGGATGTCCTGAGTAAACACCCGGGCGTGCTTGAATGCGCGGCGGTCGGCGTGCCCGACGATACCAGCGGTGAAATCGTGAAGATGTTTGTGGTGACCAGAGACGCCTCTCTCACTGAACAGGCGGTTAAGGACTATTGTCGCGAGCACCTCACCGCGTACAAAGTGCCGCGACTTGTTGAATTTCGCGAGGACCTTCCTAAAACCAATGTCGGTAAGATTTTGCGACGAGAGTTGCGAGACGCGTCCTGACTTAGCTCACACGGAAAAGGTTTTATACCGTGTCTGAACACGAGGCTATGCCATTAGCTCACCAATCGTCCGGTCGTCGACGTATCCCTGAAGGCATTCAATTCCCTGAAGCACTGCCTATTGTCGATCGCCGGCTGGAAATCGCTGAGGCGATTGCTAATCACCAGGTCGTCATTGTCGCGGGTGAGACTGGTTCAGGCAAAACCACCCAGCTACCAAAAATATGCCTCGAGCTGGGTCGCGGTCTTGAGGCCCGAATAGGGCATACCCAGCCCAGACGCCTCGCGGCGAGGAATGTTGCCCTGCGGATTGCCGACGAGCTCAATAGTCCTCTCGGAGAGTTGGTGGGGTATCAGGTCAGATTTACTGACTCGGTCTCAGAGCACACAGCGATCAAGCTGATGACCGACGGCATTCTTTTGAACGAGCTGCAGCGCGATAAGGAATTGCGCCAATACGACACCCTCATCATCGATGAGGCCCATGAGCGCAGCTTGAATATTGACTTTATCTTGGGTTATTTGAGTCAGCTGCTGCCGAGGCGACCCGACCTAAAAGTAATCGTAACCTCGGCGACCATCGACGTTGAGCGCTTTTCAAAGCACTTTTCCGATGCCCCCATCATCGAGGTTTCAGGGCGTACCTACCCTGTTGAGATTCACTATCTTGGTGGTGACGATGAGCAAGAGGAGGGTGACTCCGAGCAGATTGCGCGATTACTCGATGATATTGAGCAGGAGGTATTTGGTCCTCGAGGCGATGTGTTGGTTTTTCTGCCCGGAGAGCGGGAAATTCGTGAGCTTTCACGCAAGCTGAGAGGTAATGACCAGAGACAAATCCTGCCGTTGTACGCACGATTGAGTGCGGCCGAGCAAAACAGGGTGTTCAACCCATCGGGCCTAGGTCTTCGGATCATACTCGCCACCAACGTGGCGGAAACCTCGCTAACAGTACCCGGTATCCGGTATGTCATTGACAGTGGAACCGCACGGATCAGTCGTTACAACTATCGTTCTCGGCTGCAGCGTTTACCCATCGAAAAAATTTCTCAGGCGAGTGCCAATCAACGCAAAGGACGTTGTGGGCGTGTCGCCGCCGGTGTTTGTTTTCGCCTTTACAGCGAGGCCGATTTTTTAGCTCGTCCTGAATTCACAGATCCAGAAATTCTGAGAACCAATCTCGCCGCGGTTATCTTGCGGATGCTTGAACTTCGCTTGGGAAAGGTAGCTGCCTTTCCTTTTATCGATAGGCCAGAGGGGTCCATGGTCCGAGAGGGTTATAAGCTTCTGGAGGAGCTGGGTGCTGTCACAAACAAAGGCAAACTCACAAGCCTTGGGCGAAAAATGGCGCGGCTTCCCATCGATCCAAAGTTGGCTCGAATCATACTCGAGGCGGCTGATAACAATGCCTTAACCGAGACCCTTGTTATCGTTAGTGCACTCTCAGTACAAGATCCACGAGAGCGGCCTTCGGAGAAACAGACTCAGTCGGATCAGGCTCACGCGCGCTTTCAGCACGAGTCCTCTGACTTTTTAAGCTGGGTCAATTTATGGCGGTATGTCGAGGAGCAGCGCCAGACCCTCAGTCAAAATCAATTTCGCAAGCGTTGTAAGCAGGAATTCCTATCCTACCTTCGGTTGCGAGAGTGGCGAGATATTCACAGCCAGCTTGTCGTGGCCAGCCGTCAGTTGGGCTTTAAGGTCAGAGCCAGCTTGCCGGATGAGCATCATTATGAGGGCATTCATCGTGCACTGCTCGCGGGTTTCCTAGGACAGATAGCGCAACAGGATGAGGGTAGAATATTTAACGCCGCGCGTAACCGTAAGCTTCAAATTTTTCCCGGATCGCGATTATTTAAAAAGCCGCCAAAGTGGCTGGTCGCTGCTGAGATCGTCGAGACAACACAGGTTTTTGCGAGGCAGTGCGCGACTATCGACCCGGCGTGGTTACTAAAAACCAATCCCTACCTACTGAAGCGCCACTACTACGAGCCAGCGTGGCAGCAGCGCTCGGGGCGCGTTATGGCAACCGAGCGGGTCTCCCTGTTTGGCTTGGTGATTAGTGATGGTAAGCGCATCCACTACGGCGACGTCGCGCCAGAGGAATCGCGTCAACTCTTCATACGAGAGGGCTTGGTCACCGGTAACTACAAGTCACCTCCTGATTTTCTTAAAGCAAATATGTCGCAAATTCGAGCGGTTCAGGATTTGGAGTCCCGGGCTCGGAGGCAAGATTTGTTGGTGGATGAGGAAGCGTTGTTTGCTTTTTATGACGAGCGTATTCCCGCCCAATGCGTTAGCGCAGCAACCCTTGAAAAATGGCTTAGAGCCGAGCCCGAAGCTGATAAACATTTACGCTTGGCCAGAGCCCACATTTTGACCCGAGATCCGGGCAGCGAATTACTGGAACAGTTCCCTTCCCAGCTAATCTGGGGTGATGCGGAATATCGGTTGACCTACCGCTTCGAGCCCGGTCGAGATCGAGATGGGGTATCAGTGACTGTCCCGCTGGCCTTGTTAAATCGGGCACCACGCTATCGGTTTGAGTGGCTTGTCCCGGGATTATTGCGCGAAAAATGTATTGCCATGGTCAAGAGCTTGCCGAAGCAGCTTCGAAAGCAGCTGGTGCCGGTGCCCGACGTGGTCGATGAGTTATTGCAGGAGATGACGCCGGAGGATTTGCCGCTCACCGAGGCGTTGGGTATTGCGTTGGTGTCAAAGCGACGGGTTCGGGTGAGCGCTGCAGATTGGGCCGTCGAGACCCTTGATGATTATTACCGGATGAATATTCGAGTGGTCGATGATCGAGGTCGCTTGCTGGCAGAGGGGCGGGAGATGGCCGAGCTGGTAGCCCGGTTTAGACAAGAGGGGAGTGCCTCGACTACCTGCTCAGCTTCCGATTTTCCGACCCGAGACAGCGTCGACACCTGGGATTTTGGTCCGTTGCCTGAGGAATGGCACTCTCAGGCTGCAGGCATGAAAGTAGTCTCGTTCCCGGCGCTAGTCGATCATGGAGAGCGTATTGGGGTTCAACTACTTGATTATCAAGCTGAGGCAACCATCGCTCACCGGGATGGTGTAGCAGCGCTTGCCATCAAGCGAAGCGCGCAGACCACGAAAACGTTACGAAAGCAGCTGTTGGCCAGTAATGACGCAGCCTTGGCGCTGGCAGGTTGTGGGTTGTCTCGTGGTGAGCTGGTGTCCGAGATGTCCAGAGTGGCACTGATGAGCTTGCACGAGGGCGCGCTCCCGCGATCGGCCGATGAGTTTGATGGATTTCTTGCCGCCTCCAAGGGAAGGTGGGTGCCCAAAGCGTTGGAGCTAGAGCGGATCGTGCTCAACGCCTTACAGCCACTCGCTGCTGCCAGAGCCTACTTGCAGCGCTTTGGCGCCACGGAATACGCTGATAGCAGGGCCGATATCGATCAGCAGATTGCTGCTTTGGTTGGCCGTGGAAAACTGTTACTTGCACCCTGGGTCTGGATAGAGCAGTACCCACGCTATACCAAAGGCATCGCTTATCGAGTTGAACGATTGAGTGGGCAATACGCAAAAGATCAAAAAAACATGGGATTTTTGGGTGCTGCGACCGAGCGACTGGAAGAGCAACTTCTCGGTTACCCCGGGCTCCTGATTTTGTGCCAGGCCGCCACCCAGTACCGCTGGATGCTCGAAGAGTTAAGGATTTCTCTTTTTGCTCAGCAGCTTGGCACGAAAATGCCGGTATCGATCAAACGCCTTGATGAACAGTGGTTGCAGGTTGAGTCCTGGATCAGCGCTAACCCAAGATAGATGCACATCCGTATAGGGTGTAGTGACGGTATGACCGAGCGGATTAACAACATTTTCCCATTAAAGGTGCATCGCCTCTCGGTGTTTGCTCTGGTACGGTTAAGCATGGTCCGGCCGAGGTGAAGCGAGGTGAAGTGAGCTCGGTGGTATCAGAGGATAGAGGGTCAACATGCGGCAAAGTGTGATAGTTGTTGGATTGTTACTGGCGGGGTTGTTGGGTCCGGCCGGTTATGCCAACGAAGATCCCTGGGAATCTTTCAATCGATCTATCTACAGTTTCAACAACACAGCCGATGCTTATGTGATAAAGCCGGTTGCGCAAGGCTATGCCTATCTTATGCCGGAGATTGGCCGTAAAGGCGTCAACAATTTTTTTAACAATCTTCTTGATGTCAACGGTGCCTTGAATGGCTTTTTACAGGGTCGCGTTGATCAGGGCCTGGAAAATGTAGGTCGGGTGCTTATTAATTCGACGGTCGGTATTTTTGGACTCTTCGACGTTGCGACAACATTGGGTGTGCCGCAATACCAAACGGATTTTGGTCATACTCTATCGATTTGGGGAGTTCCCCAAGGGCCCTTTGTCATGGTGCCCTTCCTTGGGCCTCGCACTGTGCGTTCTAGCGTAGGTACAGCATTTGATGCCTATGCATCTCCCTTGGGTCAAATGGGTAACTCTGACCCCGCGTGGGGGCTCAGGGTGTTCAATCTGGTGGACTTACGAGCAGGGCTGCTTGGTGCCGATGAGCTGCTGTCGGGTGACCAATACATATTTCTACGCGATGCCTACCTTCAGCAGCGCCGGCTTCAAACGTCGGATGGACAGCTTGTAGATGACTTCTCAGAATTCGATGATGGTTGGGAAGAGGACGACCTCTAACGGATATGCGGTGCAGACGACGATAATGGAGCACGACGCGCACGAGGGAGCCATCCTGGTCGTAGACGACCAACAGTGCCGTGCAGAGCGCCTGATTGATGCGCTGGACGCCCCCCAGTTTGGCTTTGATTACCTGTCCGAGGTACCCGATATTGAGGGAGTACTGGGTGAGGATAGCCCGTATGACTGCGTGTTGTGTAACGCCGGTCTAACCAACGTCTCCTGGGCCTCGGTGCGCAGAGCAATGCGGAATTTTGATGTTCAGGTCCCTGTCATCGTGGTCGCTGAAGATCGGGACGTTGAATCCATGACAACTGCGCTCGGACTTGGTGCTGCTGATTTTTTTGTCAGGCCTGAGGAGCGTCCAGGCCTCCTGCGACATGCGATCGGACGGTGTGTCACTCACCACCGGCTGCAGCGTGAGCTCAAGGAAAGCAAGGAAAATCTTGAGCGAACCAATCAGGAATTACGACACTCATTACGGATGCTTCAGCAGGATCAGCAGGCGGGCAGGCAGGTGCAAATGGCGCTTCTGCCTTCGGGCTCGCTTCAGGTAAATGGATATTGGTTTAGCCAGAAAATCTTTACGTCGCTATACCTTAGTGGCGATTTTGCTGATTATTTTCAGGTGAGTGACGATCAGGTTATTTTTTTCCTTACCGATGTATCGGGCCACGGAAGCTCCTCAGCCTTTGCGACGGTGCTTTTGAAAAATCTGTTCGCTCGCAAACGATCGGACTATCTCCGGCGGCAGGACAAAACGGTCACATCGCCCGTAAAAATGCTTGCGCTGGCCAATAGCGAGCTACTGGAATTGGAGCTCAACAAGTACGCGACGATGGTGGTGGGCAATCTGAATTTCAAGACCGGTGAGTTGACCTACAGCGTAGCGGGGCATCTGCCCCAACCCATCCTGCTAACCAATGACGGGATTCGCTACCTGGAAGGGGAAGGCCCGCCGGTTGGTTTGGTACCCGAAGCGATATACACGGCGACTACAATCCAGACGCCTGATGAATTTATTATGGCGGTCCTGTCGGACGGCATTCTGGAACTTCTGGATGATAGGGATCTGCTCGAAAAGGAGTCGGCCCTGTTGCAGAGGCTGGAGGGCCCCATCGCAAAGCCCAGCGAGCTTTGGCACCGACTTGGTCTGGATCACGTTGACAGAGATCATTTACCCGATGATGTGGCTGTCCTGTTTATCTCACAAGGTTTGTCATGACTGGATGTCGGATCAGTGCAGCAAAAAATGAAGGCGCACATTTATTGCGCCTTGAGGGAGACGTCCGTCTCGTCATGTGCACGGCGCTTGACGATTATTTTGAGCGAGTATTCAACGATCAGGACTTTCTTTCGGTGTGGGTCGATGTTACGGGAGCTTCGGGCCTCGACAGCACGACCCTTGGCATGTTGGCGAAATTGGCGATTAAAACTCATGAGAAATTCGGTTTCCGCCCGACGATTTTTAGTGCTAACCCGGGAATAGACCGACTGTTACAGACCATGGGCTTTGATCAGTTATTCGATGTTCGCAACGAGAGCTGTGAGGGATACACCCACGATATTCCCGCGCATCCCTCAAGTGAGGCGCAAATCAAGGAACGGGTAATCGAGGCGCACAAAACCCTGATGGCGATGAGCGACGCCAATCACGAGGCGTTTCAGGATTTGGTTCGAACTCTAGAGTCGACCTAGAGCTCGCTGATCAGTTTTTCGAGCGCAATTTGATCCACAGTGAATTTCCGAATGCCCTCGGCGAGCTTCTCCGTTGCCATCTGGTCTTCATTAAGATCCCATCGAAAAGCGCTCTCCCCTAGGAGGGGCAGTTGCGGCGCTTTTACTCCGGTATCCTCAAGACGTCTCGCCAACGTGCCTTCATCGCTCTCCAGGCTGTCAAGCAAGTCCGGGCTGATCGTCAGGCGATCGCAGCCTGCGAGTGCTTCAATCTCGCCCACATTTCGAAAACTCGCACCCATGACTACCGTCTTATAGCCGTGGGCTTTGTAGTGTTCATAAATACGGGTGACCGATTTAACCCCCGGGTCCTGTTCGGGCGTGTCGATGACCAGATCTGTATTGGCTTTGTACCAGTCCAATATACGCCCGACGAAGGGCGATATGAGGAAGGCACCCGCATCGGCGCACGCCTGAGCCTGGGAAAACCCAAACAACAACGTCAGATTGCAGTTTATGCCTTCGCGCTCCAAGTGCTCTGCGGCGCGAATGCCCTCCCAGGTGGCAGCAATCTTTATTAGTACACGGTTTTTATCAATACCCCGCTTGTCGTAAAGTTCAATTAATCTTTTTGCTTTGGCAACCGAAGCCGCCGTATCAAAAGACAGACGCGAGTCCACCTCTGTGCTGATACGTCCGGGGATAATGCTGACGATTTCGGCGCCGACGCTAACGGCGAACAGGTCGCAAGCCTCGTTTACCGAAGCCGCGGCGGATTTGGCCTCGTGCAGGGTGTCAGAGAATCGGGGTAGGTTGGCGGCCTTTAATAGCAGTGAAGGATTGGTAGTGGCATCTTGTGGTTTAAGGCGGGTGATGGCATCGATATCACCGGTATCCGCAACGACGTCCGTCATCGCTCTCAATTGATCTAACTTATTCATAATTTTTTCGTTCTCGATAGCCTTTTGCTAGAGGTGGTTTATGTATGGACAGCCGTCTCAGCCTGCTTGGAATTGGCGCAGAGTTCAACTGCTTGAAGCAGGGTTTGCACGGTCGCATTGTCTTTATGTGCATTTTCGCTCAGCGCACGTCGAAATTGCCGGCCTCCGGGCTGCCGAGAGTAGAGTCCCAGCAGATGTCGAGTGACGTGATGCAATTTCCCGTCTCCCGCCAGATGTTTTTCAATATAGGGAATCATCGCCTCTACCGCTTCAGCTCGCGAGATCAGCGGATCAGGGCAATCGAATAGCGTGGAGTCGACGTGACTGAGCAACCAGGGACTTTGATAGGCAGCGCGGCCGAGCATGACGCCATCGAGGTGCTTCAGATGATCCGTGCACTCTTCAAGAGACGAAATGCCGCCGTTGAGGACGATGGTGAGCGCTGGAAATTCCCGTTTGAGTCGCATCACCCAGTCGTGCTTGAGAGGGGGGATATCCCGATTTTCCTTGGGCGATAAGCCCTGTAGCCAGGCGTTGCGTGCGTGGACAATGAAGACTGAGCAACCTCCGGAGGCGACGGTTCCGACGAAGTCGCGAAACAGGCTGTAGTCTTCCTGATCATCGATGCCGATACGCTGCTTGATGGTGACCGGTATCGAGCAGGCGTTCATCATGGCGGAAACGCAATCCCGAACGCGCTCGGGCTCGAGCATCAAGCAGGCACCAAAACGACCGTTCTGGACGCGATCTGAAGGGCAGCCGCAGTTTAAATTAACCTCGTCATATCCCCAGTCCTCGGCAAGTCGGGCGCACTTTGCAAGTTCCTCAGGTTCGGCACCCCCCAATTGAAGGGCCACGGGGTGCTCCTCTTCATTAAATTGAAGATGGCTTGCCACATCTCCAAAGAGCAAAGCCCCTGTGGTCACCATTTCCGTGTAGACCCGACTGTGTCGACTTAGTGCGCGCCAAAAATAGCGGCAGTGCCGGTCAGTCCAATCCATGCATGGCGCTGTACAAAACCGCCAGGGAGAGGCCGCGTTAGCTGTGTGAGGCGCATTGTTGACGTGAATAGACATGGAAAACGGCTTAAGTCATGTTGGTGCTCGCTGGGGAGGCCGTACAATAACAGATCTGAATCAACTCATGACCCAAAGCGGGCAGGGGTTTCGCGGTGATAGTAAGGGTAGTGGTGATGATGGTAGCTCAGCGTTCTGTCATGGCGGCAACATGGCGCAGGCTGTCCATGGCTTGCCTAATTGGACTATGTGCGGTTGCGTTGCAGGCAGCAGAGTTGGAACCGGAGCTGCTCGAAGTAGAGCGAGATGAACCAGAGCAGCTTGAGTCAGCACCTGTGCTTCCGGAGAAAACGGACGAGGCACGCACCTGGTTGGGTCGTTATGTGGATCGCAAGGCAGAGGCCTTTGCAAATTCTGATTTGGTGTTTACGCGCTCCCGCTCAAATGCACCCTTTCTGCCCATTGCATACGCCGGTGGCGCCGTCTATGACGACGCTACGGTGCGAGATTTTGCGCAGCCCGGAAGCAGTCTCGATCTACAGCAGTCCAGTGCCAGCCTCGCCGCTGGCTTGCCGTTTCTCATGTCACCCACTGACGCGCTTGTCGTTGGTCTCTATGCAGGTCGTTCTCAGTTCTCTGTTGAGAGCGACAATCTGCTAGAACTTGAAGACTTCAAGGTGACCAGTGCGGCCTTGGGGGTCGGTTATTTAAAGCAGCTCAATGAAGCTTGGCAGGGCTTGGCGTTTGTTCTGCCCTTCTACAACGACACCGACTTGGCCAATGGCAGCAGTTACTGGCAAACCATGGGAGGCGCATTCGCGCGCTATACCCACAATCCCGATTTGTGGTGGATGTTCGGTGCGTTTGGCAGCACGTCATCGTTTGAGAGCTATTTACTGCCTTACGTCGGCGTGTCTTGGACAATTAGCCCCGATTGGACCGTGAGCGGTATTCTCCCGTGGCCGCAGATAATTTGGTCCCCGAGCCGCGACTGGTTGATCGGTGTCGGCGGGATGTACTCAGGATCCGGGTGGGCTATTAGTGCCGCTACAGGCGAGGTAGCCGTTGACCTCAATGCTTTTGATTTGGGCATCGAATACCAACGTAGACTGTATGGCAGCTTATGGGGCAGTTTGAGTGTGGGGGTAGGGGGTCTGCGTAACCTCCAATTCTCAACCGGAGGGGAGACTGACGGACCGGAATTTGATGTCTCCAGCAGCCCCTACATCCGCTTCAATTTTACAATGCGTCCAGACGATCTGATGTGAGTTAACACAGTAGCCCGTCACGAGGCTACACTGTGGGCCCGGATAATCCGTATAGCATTGAGGCCAGTCTCCATGACTTCTTTCAACCTTCGTCGACGGGACACGCTTCGCGGTGTGACCGCGGCTTTGGGTACTGCATCTCTTCGCGGCTTTGCCGTCGAGGCAGATGCGGACGCCTTCTTTACCCATGGTGTTGCCAGTGGCGATCCTTTAGATGACCGGGTCATTCTTTGGACCCGTGTGCTTCCTGAAAACCTCGTAGCGGAGCGATTGGTGGGGAGGTGGCAGGTTGCAGCGGACCAAGAATTCGAGCGGGTAGTCGCCGAAGGTGAAGCGGTCGCTGACCCCCAGCGAGATAACACGGTGAAAATTGATGCGGTGGGCTTGGCCCCGGACACGCGCTATTGGTATCGCTTTATTTTCAATGAAGCCGTTTCGCCAGTGGGTCGCACGCGCACGCTACCAAGCGGGTCCTGCGATCAGTTTTCCATCGGCGTCTGTTCCTGCTCAAACTACCCTCAAGGCTTCTTCAACGCCTACCGGGATATGGCTGAGGCACCTATCGATCTGGTCATGCACCTTGGAGATTATATTTATGAGTACGCTAACGATGGATACAGCAACCCTGTTGCGATTGAACAATTAGGGCGGAGCATCCAGCCCGCTCATGAAATCCTCTCGCTGGAGGATTATCGCCAGCGCTACGGTCTATACAGGACTGACCCTGATTTGCAGGCCGCTCATGCGGCGCATCCATGGATTTGTGTGTGGGATGATCATGAGCTCGCTAACAACACATGGCGGGGAGGCGCTGAAAATCACAATGAGGGCGAGGGTGATTTTCAATTGCGCATGGCAATCGCCCGCCGGGTGTATCACGAATGGATGCCAATCAGAACGCCCGCCCAGACTGAACAAGGCCCGATCTATCGATCCTTTAAGGTCGGTAATCTCGCGGACATTATTATGCTGGATACCCGTCTAGTGGGGCGTGATGAGCAGCTGGACTACCGACGGGATTTGATCGCGGCCGAGCTAACTCCAGCGCAGTTTCGAGAGAGGCATCTCGATGATCCAACACGAACGATGATTGGGGCTGACCAGTACGCCTGGTTGAGCAATCAGCTTGCAGCGAGTAAGGGAAGGGGTGCTATCTGGCAGTTTGTGGGTCAGCAGGTACTCATGGGTAAGCTGTTCATGCCTGCTATCTCCCCGGAGGACTTGGCCCAGGTTGAGTTGCCTGAGCGCAGCCGAGAGTATGTGGGTAGTATCGCCCGGCTATCTGCCTACAGACTACCAATGAATCTTGATGCCTGGGACGGCTATCCAGCCTGTCGCGCGCGGATGTTCGAGCGTCTTCTTGAAGACGCGAGTAATCCAGTTGTTGTCGCTGGAGACACCCACAACGGTTGGGCGTTCAACTTACGTAATGGACAAGATGTACCGGTGGGCGTTGAGGTAGGCTGTCCGGGAATTTCGAGCCCCGGTATAGAGAACTATTTCCCGCTGCCCGCCGAGCAGCTCAGAGCAGCCCTGTTGGCCAGCAGTGGTGAATTAGTCGCCTTGGAGTCAGAGCACAGGGGCTGGGCACTGATCACGCTGACCTCGGACGCTATGACGAGCCGCTGGCGCTTGGTAAGTACCGTGTTGAGTCGTGACTACGATGTGGTTGAGACAGAGCCTCTCACGTGTCGAGTGGGGCAGCGTCAGTTTTCTTGATGGCGTTAGACGTGAGAGTCCTGGGTGCTTTCACCTGCTTTTTACTAGTACGTTGATGGCCGCTATCGAGATTGAATGTCAATTGCGTAGCAACAGAACCTGTCTAAACGGCGTATCAAGAGTCGCTACTAGTTATTAAAAGTGCTTAGTAGAGGTGCTCAGAAAAAGCGCTCACAAAAGGTGATCTTAAAAGACGGTTAGCAGGAGTATTTGGGGCTTAGCGCCAGCAGGAGTAGACGATGAATTTAAAGGATAAGGTTGCGGTAATTACCGGGTCGAGCTCCGGGGTTGGGGCGGCATTGGCAACCAAGCTGGCGAGTGAAGGCGCCAGTGTGGTTATCAATTACAACCAATCGGAAGAGGGGGCGATTCAGACCCGAGAGCGCATTGTGGCGAGCGGTGGTCGCGCCGTGATCGCTCAAGGGGATGTCAGTGAAGAGGCCGACTGCGAGCGAATTGCAGAGACTGCAATCGGCAGCTTTGGGCGGCTGGATATCCTCGTTAATAACGCAGGCTGCACGACGTTTGTCCCCCACGAAAACTTAAAAGACCTCACGTCTGCAATTTGGGAGCGAACGTTGCGGGTGAATTTGATGGGGGCGTTTTTTATGTCTCGCGCTGCGATGCCGCATTTACAAAAAGCGGGCGGCGGTGAGATTGTCATGACTTCTAGTATTGCCAGCCAAACGGCGAGCGGGAGCTCGATAGCCTATTGTGCCTCCAAGGCAGGAATGAACAGTCTCACCCGTTCTCTTGCCAAGGCGTTTGGTAAGGACAATATTCGCGTGAACGCGGTGTTGCCAGGACTGATTGATGGGGACTGGGCTTTTGACACCTGGGGTGATAGTGACGATGCGCGTTACGAGGCATTGAAAACCCAATTCGCCGACATGACACCTCTGGGTCATGTGGTCGAGCCTGCTGACGTGGCCGATGTGATTGTTTCGATTATCACCGGCTCCGACTTTGTCACCGGCCAACTTGTCACAATCGATGGGGGCTTTACCCTCTAGATTTGTCCCCTGCTGTGACTTTTAGTTTGCCTAGGTCGTTAGGTAGCAGAGGCGGTCGCTGCTCCCGGGATGCTGGCAAGTAAAGCCTGGGTGTAGGCTTGTTGAGGATTCTCGAAAACCGCTTGAGCCGTTCCTTGCTCGACCAATTTGCCCTGATACATCACCATGACGCGGTCAGCTATTTGCCGAATCACTGCCATGTCGTGAGAAACGAATAACATGGTTAAGCCGTGTTCCCTGCCCAGAGAGGCGAGCAGCTGCAGTATCTGCGCTTGGATAGTGACATCGAGTGCGGATACCGGCTCGTCTGCGACGATGAACTCGGGCTTGGTCGCGAGTGCCCTGCCAATAGCGATACGCTGCCGCTGTCCGCCTGAAAACTCATGGGGGTATTTTCGAATAAATGCTCTGGCGAGACCAACGTCGTCCATGAGGGCGGCGATTGTTGCGTCGAGATTTTTTCTGTCACAAATTTTGTGAAGTAGCAGGGGCTCGGCCAGCGCGTCGTAAACCGTCATGCGGGGGTTGAGCGAGGCAAAGGGATCCTGAAAAATCATTTGCATGCGGCGCCGAAAGTCTTTCAGGGCGCTCCCCTCAAGGGCCGTGACGTCGGTGCCGTCAAAGGTAACGGAGCCGCCTGTAATTGGCGCGAGTCTCAAAAGAGATCGTCCAAGTGTAGATTTCCCACTGCCACTTTCTCCGACGAGTCCGAGGACCTCGCCGCGGTTGATCTCTAGAGAGACATCATCAACGGCCTTTACGGGATCTTTGGCGTTACTCGGATAGAACCATGTCTTAAGGCCGCTTACCTTGATAAGCGGGTCGGGATCAACACGGGCGGATTCACGCTGACCAGAGGGAATCGCTGCCAGCAACTTTTGGGTGTAGGGATGTTGGGCATGATTGAAAATAGCGTCAGGCGACCCTTGCTCCACCATGACCCCTTGTTCCATCACAATGATTTGGTCTGCAATATCGGCAACAACCGCCAGATCGTGTGAGATGAAGAGCACGCCGATATCACGATTTTTCTGCAAATCGGCAATGAGCCGCAGTATTTGTGCCTGAATCGTCACGTCCAGAGCGGTCGTGGGTTCATCAGCAATCAATAGTTTGGGTTCGTTAATAAGTGCCATTGCGATCATTACTCGCTGGCGCATTCCACCTGAAAACTCATGTGGATAGCTATCGAAAGTGTCGGCGGGGCTTCGGATGCCCACTTCATCGAGTAGCTCGATAGCCCGAATTTTTGCCTCTTTCTTGGACAGCCCTTTGTGAAGCTGAAGGGGTTCGATTAGCTGTTGTCCGATAGTCATGAATGGATTTAGACAGGTCATGGGATCCTGAAAGATCATCGCGATATCACGACCGCGAATGGCTCGCAGTTCGCGCTCGCTCAGCGCAAGCAAGTCAGCGCCTTCAAAGATAGCGGTGCCGCTGTCTATGCGACCAGGTGGTGAGGGCACGAGTCCCAGCATGGCGTAGCAGGACACTGACTTACCCGATCCAGATTCCCCGATGATCGCGGTAATTTCGCGGGGCTCAACGGTAAAGCTGACGTCTTTTACCGCTTGATGGCTGCCATTTCGTGTATGGAAACTGACCGATAGATTATCAACTCGAAGTAAGCTCATGATTAGTCCTTGGACCCCCTGACATCGAGTGCATCGCGCAGACC
>Ga0181574_10001704_pt1 | contig 20478 bp, 15 predicted proteins | sample 101ome_24_FD_145600 | JGI IMG/M metagenome (GOLD analysis project Ga0181574, IMG submission 145600) | Coastal salt marsh microbial communities from the Groves Creek Marsh, Skidaway Island, Georgia - 101410AT metaG (spades assembly) | ecosystem: Environmental > Aquatic > Marine > Intertidal zone... | reverse complement strand
GTATATAGGAGATTTCCTTGAGTTTCAATGCACCTTCAAGCGCTACCGGGAAATTTACACCTCTACCGAGGTAGAGGAAGTTATCAGCGTCCTTGTATCGCTCCGATATTTCAAGCACCTTATCCGAACATGACTTTAATACACTCTTAACCTTTTCAGGAATTGCTTCAAGCTCGGCAAACATTGTTCTTAACCGGTCTTTGGTTATTTTACCGCGTATCTCAGCAATACCTAAAGCGATTAGCGTCAAAACTGTTACCTGTGCCGTAAAAGCTTTGGTTGACGCCACTCCAATTTCCGGACCTGCGTGTGTGTATGCCCCTGCATCGGTTAAACGTGGGATAGAAGAACCCACCACGTTGCATATTCCATAGATTGTAGCTCCTTTTTCCTTAGCTAGTTCCAGCGCTGCAAGCGTATCGGCTGTTTCACCGGACTGACTAATTGCAATCACTAAATCATCCTCCGTTATTATCGGATCTCGATATCTGAACTCCGACGCGTATTCAACTTCCACCGGAAGTCGGGCAAACTCTTCAATGAGGTATTCCCCCACTAGACCGGCATGCCAGCTCGTACCGCATCCAACAATTATGACACGATTCAAGTTTTTTATCTTGGACTCGTACTCACGCAAGCTACGCATGGCAAAAGTCAAGTCGGTTTGATTGAACCGACCACGCATACTGTCGTATATCGATTTAGGCTGCTCATAGATTTCCTTGAGCATGAAATGATCGTATCCACCTTTTTCGATTGCTTCAAGAGTTACCTCCAACTTATCGATGTATGGTGTTTTTTCTGTGTTGGCGAGGGTCTTAACCGTCAAACCACTCTTCGATACCTCAACTATTTCGTTGTCATCGAGATAAATAACATCTCTTGTGTATTCAACGATTGGCGTAGCGTCGCTCGCCATGAAGTACTCTTTCTTGTCTTTACCCACACCAACCACCAAAGGGCTACCTTTTCGCGCACCAATTAGAGTTCCTGGGTTGTCTTTGCTCACAATAACTATCGCGTAAGCTCCAATCACCTCGTTGAGTGCAAGACGGACTGCCTCAAATAGGCTTACATCATCGTTGTCTTGGATGTCTTCTATGAGGTGGATAAGAACCTCAGTGTCCGTTTCACTTTTGAACTCATGACCACGCTTCATTAACGCTTCTTTCAGCGTTGCGTAGTTCTCAATGATTCCGTTGTGAATAACAGCCAAGTTACCCGACTGGCTTAAGTGTGGATGTGCATTTACCTGATTAGGCTCTCCGTGGGTTGCCCAACGCGTGTGGCCAATCCCAACTGTTCCTTCAATATTCTCCCCTTCGGTAAGGTCAACAAGATCTTGGACCTTTCCTTTTTCTTTGTAAATCCGCAGATATCCATTTAAAAGCGCAATACCGGCACTGTCATAGCCACGGTATTCAAGGCGTTGGAGTCCCTTGATAAGGAAATCATACGCATTATTATCGCCTGTATAGGCAACGATTCCACACATAGTAGGTTATTGTTTAGTTCCGAATTTACAGTTTAAAAAGATCTTTGATCTTTTCAACGAAGTCGAGCTTTTCCCAAGGGAACAACTCAACGGCAACTTCTTTGGTCACTCCATCCGGAGAAACAAACGTTTTAGTCACGGTTTCAGGAGTACGGCCCATGTGCCCGTAAGCGGCTGTTTCACTGTATATTGGAGTTCGTAAGCTCAACCGGTCTTCTATTGCTGCCGGACGCATGTCAAACAGACTCAGAATACGTTCAGCAATCTCACCATCCGTCATATCAACATTTGATGTCCCGTAAGTATCAACAAATAATGCCATTGGCTCAACAACACCTATCGCGTAGGACACTTGAACTAACACTTCAGAGCAAAGTCCTGCTGCAACCATGTTTTTCGCAATGTGACGTGTAGCGTATGCCGCGCTTCTATCCACTTTTGACGGATCCTTACCGCTAAATGCTCCCCCTCCGTGTGCACCTTTTCCGCCATACGTGTCTACGATAATTTTTCGACCAGTCAAACCAGTATCTCCATGAGGTCCGCCGATTACAAACTTACCGGTTGGGTTGATGTGATATTTGATATCGTCGCCAAACAGCGCTTGAATCTCTGGTTTAAGACTCGCTTTAACGCGTGGTATCACGATGTTTAACATATCGTCTTTAATCTTGGCAAGCATTTTCTGCTCCTCATCAAAGTCGTCGTGTTGAGTAGAAATTACAATCGCCTCGATACGTGTTGGCTTGTTATTGTCGTCATACTCTATGGTAACCTGAGACTTCGAATCTGGTCTCAAGTATTTAATCTCATTGTTCTCACGACGTAACTCGGCTAACACTTGAAGAATCTTGTGCGAAAGGTCTAAGGCCAAAGGCATGTAGTTTTCGGTTTCGTTTGTTGCGTAACCAAACATCATACCTTGATCACCAGCACCCTGCTCCATGCGGTCTCCGCGATCTACACCTTGATTGATATCTGAACTTTGCTCGTGGATTGCACTAAAAACACCACAAGAGTTACCATCAAACATGTATTCACTTTTTGTGTATCCAATTCGGTTAATCACATCTCTCGCTATCTTCTGAACATCAAGGTAGGTGTTTGAATTCACCTCACCCGCTAGTACTACTTGACCAGTGGTAACAAGGGTCTCACAAGCAACTTTTGAATTGGGATCAAAAGCCAAAAAGTGATCAATAAGTGCGTCTGAGATTTGATCTGCAACTTTATCTGGGTGTCCTTCGGATACTGATTCCGAGGTAAAAAAGTACGACATGTATTCTAATAATTTAAGTGCGCGAATTTAGCTTAAAATCCGCATTCTCAAAGACTCAGCAACCTCAGTCGACGACTCCTAAACTCCGGAGTTTTGTTCGTTGCTCTTTCGTAAACGGATATTGGTCGAAAACTGCCTGAATTGCCTTTTCCATCGGGTACTGTTCGTTGTACCATTTTAACGTTGCAACAGCAGGGCTCGACAACCTTCGATTGTTGCTTAGACAGGCATCCAATATGTTTACAATAGCCTGCGCATTTAAGTAGTTAAACTTCTTGATGCTAGCCATAGCAGACAGGCGCGTTCTAAACTCATACAAATTAGAGCTGTAGCTTGTCAACTCATTCAAATGCTTGTAATAATTGCTGTTTTTATCCTTGAGCAAAGCAACGGAGTCCGACTTCATTTGATCGATTTTATATGTTAACCAAGTAATGCGAACATCATGACCACGGCCAATCACCTCCTTAGTTCTCTCGAAGTACGCATCTTTATTCTGGCTTCCACTCTCGCACAAACACTTAAGTGCCTGACTTTGATTCATATACGATTTATCTGCCAGACCCGATTCGAAAATGGACTTTAAGCCATCCACATTATCACAGTCGTTTAAGACCACTCGTTTTACACGGACATCAGCCTTTGGAAGTTCTGTATTTAAAAATCGAGCGCTCTTGTTATCCGAAACCAGCTGCTTCACTATGGCTGCTTGAATTCCGTAGTGCCTATCGCGCTTGATGGCTTTCTGCAAAGCTTCTCGTTTAACCTCAACATCTACCCCTTCCAGCGCAATCACGGCGTCATACCGATCGATATACTGTGCAGCTAGCTCAAGCTGCTTCATCAGCTCCTTCGGTGATTTTTCATAATGCACCTTCTTCAAAACGTTGCTCCCAATATCAAACAAAACATATGCAACCTCTTTGTCTGATGCATGTGTAAATGAAATATTTGTTGTCTCATTTTCAACCCACACAGTCTTCTCCTGCGAGCTTCCGTCGCTGTAATAAACACCACATTTTATTGGCATTTTAAATAAACCAACCGTCATATTCTGTTCGTGGTTCTGTTTGACTGTCATTACAGTTTCAGTGCCATAATCCTTGTATGTCACATGGTAGTGTGGTTCACCACCGCGGTAAATCCACTGGTCAAAAAACCAATCTAAATTCAGTCCCAGAACGTCTTGGACCGCCTGTTCCAAATCATTAGACTCAACATTACCAAATGCATGTTTTTTGAGATAGTAAGCAATCACTCGTTTGTACTCTTCATCACCCAAAACGTAACGCATCATGTGTAAAACTGTACTCCCTTTGGGATATACACGTGCCGTTCCCGACTTAGTATGCGCAACAGGGATATCATCTTTTTCACCTGCACGAAGCGCAGAATTCACCTCATTTCGCATGTTGTATTGATATTCCTCAACACCGTAGGTTTCGCCCATAAATAATTTAGCGTAATACGTTGCAAAACTCTCCTGCAACCAGGTACCCGTTCCTGAGCGAGCGGTGATCAAATCGCCAAACCATTGATGCGTCAATTCGTGAGCATTCACACTCACATAATTTCGGTCGTTAAAACTATTCTCATCCGTGATAAAAAAGTCTCCAAAAATTGTTGCCGAAGTATTTTCCATCGCCCCATACATAAAGTCTTGCACCATAACTTGACTGTAGCTTCCCCAAGGGTAAGGATATCCCGTTTCATCTTCGAGAAACTCAATAATCTTTTCAGTGTGAAGACTGGTGAGTTCTAGTGCATCATCTTTATACTCCGGGTAGTACCAGAATTGAACAGGGGTGCCACGGCTGGTCTCTGTCTCCTTTACCACAAAACGATCGATCGCGAGCATCAACAAATAACCCGCATGTGGCTTAGGCATTTTGTAGTGCCAAGTTTTAGTGCCGTCTTTATTGTCTTTTTCCTTGACCAATTCGCCATTAGATAGCACTTTAAATTCCTCGGGAAAATGAACGATTGTCTCGGTTACAAACTTGTCGTTCATGTTATCGTACATCGGAATCCAATGTCTATTATCAATACCTTGGCCTTGCGTCCAAATCTGCTGTCGAGTCTGATACTTGGAGTTGGTAACCTTTGGTGAATTCCAACCAATAAAGTATATCCCTTTTTGCGGAGTTGCTTCGTATTCGATTCGCAGTTTGTATTCGTTGTCCCATGTAAGTGATTTACTAAATTTGGTCACCAAACCTTCTGTGTTTGTAACAAACTCAACCGGGGTACTAACCTTCTTACCGAGAAGTTTTACGGATTTAATTTCAATCCCCGGACCGTCCCAAAATATCGTATCCACTTGTTTTCGAAGTGGTGTAAACGTGTGCTCAACCGCGCCAATCACCTTGCCCTCTTTTGGTTCAAACTTTACATCAACCAACATATGTGTCACGTCAACTTGATGCTCACGCACCCTTCCGTCCGGATCTGCGAGGTAATGTTCAAACTGCTGAGCTTCGGATGATAAAACACCGACAACAAGAAATAGCGAGAGTAGTATTCGTTTGCGCATGTGACGAAAATACATTCTATTTAAAATCAATTGAATCAGGATAGTGTGAACAAAATTGACAAAAGTCAGTTAAGAATTAGCACATCCTAAGTAAGGAGTTAAACTGAGTTACGTAAACTTGCAACAATGTCAAAAGGGAAGATCACAGTAGTAGGTGGCGGATTGGCCGGATCATTAATGTCGGTATACTTCGCAAAAAGAGGTTATGAGGTCAATGTTTACGAACGTCGACCGGATATGAGGAACACCGACATAAGTGCCGGGAAATCGATTAACCTTGCTTTATCAACGAGAGGGATTAGAGCGCTGGAAAAAGTTGGTTTAAAAGACTCCATTCTAAAAGAAGCAATCCCAATGCACGGGAGGACTATGCACGACGAGCGTGGAGAACTTGCTTATCAGCCCTATGGAACCGAAGGTCAGTTTATCAATTCTGTGTCGCGCGGCGGTCTAAATGTTCAATTATTGGAATTAGCGGACGAGAACCCGGATGTTCATTTACACTTTAACCACAAGTGCCTCGATATAGATTTTGAAACAGGCACTACCACATTTGAAAACAAGTCAGGTGAAAAAGTAATTCAAGAGGCTGATTATGTGATTGGTGGCGACGGTGCTTTCTCGGCAGTTCGTTTGAACATGATGATGTCCGGAAGGCTCGACTATTCTCAAGATTACTTAGACCATGGCTACAAAGAATTAGAAATTCCAGCTACGGCAGACGGGGATTTCGCCCTCGAACCCAATGCCCTTCACATATGGCCGAGAGGGGAATACATGATGATTGCCCTACCTAACCCGGATAAGACATTCACCTGCACGCTTTTCTATCCATTCAAAGGCGAAAACAGTTTTGAATCTATCAAAACCGAAGAAGATGTAAGAAACTTCTTCAATACTCATTTTGCCGATGCGGTGCCAATGATGCCAACATTGGTTGAAGACTTCTTCAACAACCCAACCGGCAGCTTGGTAACCGTTCGTTGCTACCCTTGGGTGAAAGGCAAAGCTGCCCTAATTGGTGATGCTTGTCATGCAGTAGTGCCATTTTACGGCCAAGGAATGAACTGCGCTTTCGAAGATTGCGTTGTGATGGACGAGTGTTTAGACAAACACAACGAAGACATCGATGCTGCTTTTGCTGAGTACGAAGTATTACGAAAAGTAAATGCAGATGCTATAGCCGACTTAGCCTTGCAGAACTTTATCGAAATGCGTGACTTGGTAGGTGATAAAGACTTCTTGCACTACAAAGCCGTTGAACACAATTTGTGTGAACTTCATCCTGATTTGTTTAAATCGCAATACGAGATGGTAACGTTTAGTAACGTGCCTTATTCTGTGGCTCAAAACAAAGGAGCCCAGAACACGCGTATGGTAAACGAGATCATAGCAAACGGCTGGGAGGACAAAATCTCAGACCGTACATTTGTGCTGGATATGCTCTCGAAGTACGAGGGTGCGTCGGCATAAATTATGGAAAAGAGGAAGTTCCTTTCCGACCTGATTTTTGTTCAGGTTCTCAATCTTTTTGTCAAAGCAATATGGATACTGGTAATCGACCGGGCCGTTCAAGACTTGCTTCCTGCCGAGCAGTATGGCGGTTACTATAGAATGCTGAGTTTATCCATACTTTTTGTAATCCTACTTGATCTTGGCTTAAACAATAGAAACAGTGCAAAATCCGCTGCCAACCCGGATTATTTCAGCGAACATTTTGGTAGCTACTTAAAAATTAAGTTAGCCTTCTCGGTCACCTACATTCTTGTGCTAGGCGTTGCTGCTTTTGTATTGAACATCGCCGACACGAGGGTTCAGATAATTCTCGGAACGCTTGGTGTATTCCAGATAATTAACTCATACAATCAGTACTTCAGATCTAACTTAGCCGCACTGCACAAATTCAAGTTAGATGGACTCTTGGCCAGTCTAGATCGGGTGGTGGTGATTCTTGTTTTAGGGTCATTCCTATTATTTGAATCGGCAAACCACCTCCTTACCATCCAGAATTTCGTTTTTGTACAACTGATTGGTGTTTGTGTGAGCTTTGTTGCTCTGTTAATCATCAACCTTAAGCTTCTCAATAGCGATGTTTCACACTCTCATCAGGAATCATTTAAAGACATCGTTAAATCGGCTCTGCCATATGCTGTACTCATCACGTTGATGGCAATATTTACTCGTGTTGATGCGATTATGATTGGGCAGTTGACGGACGACATTCAAACCGACCGATATGCAATGTCATACAGATTGCTTGATGCCGCCAATATGATGGCGGCGTTATTCTCGGGCATGTTACTCCCAATGTTCTCGAGGCAATTGGCAAACAAAAGCGACACATCCAATACCATTGGGATAGCAACACGTGTGATGGTTGTTCCTGCAATTCTACTTGCAGTAGTTCTCCAACCGCATACAGAGTTTGTACTCAATATAATGTACCCCTCAAAAATAGCTTTAGCTGCTCCGCAGACATTTAGCTTGCTTCTCTTTGCGTTTGTCGGTTCTGCTTCCGTATATATTTTTGGGACACTCCTAACATCCGCACAGCAGTTCAAAAAGCTTAATATCCTCGCTGCACTGATGGCAGGACTGAATATCATCTTAAATTTTGCATTGATACCCAAATACGGAATCGATGGTGCCGCAGCAGCTACGTTAGTCACGCAAGGTGGTTTTGCAATAGGTTGTTTATATGGCTCAAAGAACTACTGGAAGTCGGATGTTTCAACAATCGCGGCGATCAAATGGATAGTGGGAATATTGATGTTAGTTCTAGTTTATCACCTATCGAAACAATTTTTTAAATCGAACATCGTTCACCTATTATTCGGCTTTGTTCTTTCCGCAGTGTATGTCGTAAGCACCGGATTGATTACACCGAAACAACTGAAGACACTGAGTCGTCGTAAAACCCACAATGCTTCAGACAATTAATCTATTTTTGCAAACTTTTGGAATCAAGGCGTATGAGCACTGAAGAAAACTTTATTGATTTCACCTTTTCAGATATTTTACGATTTCTGATTCGGTGGAGAAAACACTTAACCATCATTGGTATTATCGCTGCAGTTATCAGCGCAGCTGGATCCTACCTAATCACTCCAAGGTACGAAGCCGAGGTAGTTTTTTACCCGACAACCGTAAACTCAATTGGTAACGCCATGTTCACCGACCTCAACAAACGGGAGGCTGATGTGCTTGCTTTTGGTGAAGAAGAAGAAGCGGAAAATGCGCTACAAATCTTGAAGTCGGACAAACTATCGTCCCGAATTATCAAAAACTTTGATTTGATGAAGCATTACGACATCGATCCAAATGGGAAGTACCCGATGACCAAGCTTCAAGAGAAAATGAAAAAGAATATCAAGTTCAATCGAACACGGTACCTTTCTGTTTCCATTCAAGTTTTAGATGAAGATCCGATTATAGCCGCTAAGTTGGCAAACGGAATTGCAGCATCATACGATTCTGTAAAGACAGAAATCCAACAAGTGGTTGCTCGCGAGGCTTTTGTAATCATTGAAGAAGAGTTCAAGAACAAAGAAAAAGAAGTTTGGGATTTGAAAGTTGGACTTCAAAAATTAGGTGAGAAAGGCATACTTGATATCGAGAAACAAGCTCAGTCTATTTCAGAAAGTCTGTATGCAGCGAGAGCTCGAGGGAATAACTCTGTACAAATACGTGAGCTAATCGCGGAAAAGGACACACTGGCAAAATACGGATCTGAGTATACCAATTTATATGAGACTCTAATTCTCGAACTCGAAGAGTTGAGTGAACTCCGCAAGCGATATAAAAAGGCCAAGGTAGACGTTGAAAAAACAATACCACATAAATTCATCGTTTCAAATGCAAGTGCTCCGGAAAAGAAGGCGCTACCAAATCGCAAACTAATCGTATTGCTTGGCACCACCGCAACATTCTTAATGGCTTGTGTGGTGTTATTGTTTATCGAACAACGCAAAAAAATTACTGTCTAGTTAGGGATGATCTCCAAAATCAATTTGGGGTGGTTTTACCTGATTGGTGTATTATACGCCAGTCTGTGTGTTGTTGGTTTTGCATTCGACTTCTACGTCGTTGCAGCTCTGCCTTTAGTTCCCATATTCTTCTGGGTGCTTTTTCACCACACGGATAAGGTAATCCTTTTCATAGCACTGGCTACACCGTTATCTATTCCGTTCAAGGATATAGGCGGAGGGATTGGTCTTTCGTTACCTACGGAGCCACTTATTGTAATGCTTTTTGCAGGAATACTATTTAAAATTATATCCAGCAAAGCATTCGACCGTCGTATTCTATTGAACCCAATAGTGATTGTCGCATTACTCAATATGGTGTGGTTATATGCAACAACGATTACGAGCACGCAACCACTTGTTAGCTTCAAGTACAGCCTGTCCTACACGTGGTATGTTGTAGTCTTCTTGCTTTTGCTAAGTCACTACTTTAAGAGTAAAAGAGCCATGAAAAGCTTTATCTGGCTTTTCTCAATTGCAACGACGGCGCTTACCCTCTATACCCTAAAGAATCATGCTGCTGAGAGTTTTACACGACTTTATGCATACACGGCCATGAGGCCGTTCCTTCCGGATCACGGTATGTACGCAGCTGCCATCTCATTTGCTTTACCACCGATGCTTGTGTTTGGCTTTTTTGGTCGTAAGCTTAAAATGAACTGGTTTGCCACAATGGTTGCATTGTCTTTTGCCCTGATTATAACGCTTGGGATCATTTTCTCTTTTACACGTGCCTCTTGGTTAAGTATTGCAATTGCGTTTGTCGTATTTGCTCTCTTATTGGCTAAGGTTCAGTTTAAAACAATGATGACAGTAGCCGTTTCGTTTCTTGCCCTGTTCCTGCTCTTTCAGAACGTAATTTTCTCAGAGTTGGCACGAAACAAACAGGATTCTGACGACGATATCGCGGCGCATCTTCAGTCCTTTAGTAACATCAGTACAGATCCTTCGAATTTAGAGCGCTTAAATAGATGGAGTTGTGTATATCGGATGTTCCAAGACAAGCCCGTCACAGGATTTGGCCCGGGAACATATACATACGAATACGGTGCTTATCAATTGCCTCATGAGATGACCATCATCAGTACCAACTCCGGAGACCTAGGAAACGTCCACAGTGAATACTTGAGACCATTTGCCGAATCAGGATTGATTGGGGGGTTATTATGGATTGCCTTAGTACTGGCGACCATGCAGCAAGGATTCAAGGTGTATTACGAAACTAGAGATCATGAAATCAAGGGTTTAGTATTAGGCTGCCTTCTGGGACTCGTCACTTACTTTATACATGGGTTCCTGAACAACTACAGTGAATTCGATAAAATCGCCGTTCCCATGTGGGGTTTTATTTCTGTTATTGTGGCTTCTCGTGTTTACTTGAGCAAACAAGAAGCGTCTGATCACAAACTGAATCCATAAATTTACTTCTTCGAAGCTCCGATTTCGAGATCTTGGGTTCTAATCTTTAAAATCTCCCCTGGAGCCATGCCATGTCTCTTCACGTATCGAACGAAAATTACGATCTTCAATTACGAAAGAGCACTAACAAGAAAAGGCAGCTTCCCAGCTGCCCTTCAGACCCTAATTGAATGAATATGAATTTTTTGTCGCTAACTAACTATCCTTCAACTACAGTAATTATTATGATGAAAAAACTTTACGCCTAACTAAAGGCGAAACATGTGCCTTTTTAGAACGAGTCAAGCCCAATTTTACTAGATAGCTGATTACCAGTCCACTACAAAATAAAGGAATCAGGCAAGCAACAGGATGATGTACTTTTTTATAGACAACTACTCCTCAACTTCCGGAGTCTTAACTTGTCGGTAGAAGAGAATTAGCTCGTCGAGATACGAGCCGGTTAGTGATAGATTCTTCAGCTTTAACTCTTGTTCGGCTCCCTTGAATTTTTTGTATACCAACACATTTTCTCTTACGATATCAATTCGGTCGAGCTCATCCCAACCGTAGTGATGTCCTTGTATGGTTATCCCATGAATAGTGATCTCAAGCACAGTAACATTCCTGCGCCATATCGACCGAATCGTATAAAATACGCCAAGCAAGCCAATACCAAAGAATACAGCGCTCAGCACTTTTAACTCGACAAGAGTCTCGTTTACAAATAGCAATGCAAAAACCGCCATCAGGATCAATTCGAATAATAAAATCCAAACAAGATTGGCGAACCGGTAGTGCACAACAATCGGCCGTTTGTCTTTGTATCGCTCTTTGGCGTCCTCAATATAGCTTGCACGCACTACAGCCATTTGTTCGTCGAATGCCTGCTTGTATGCTTTCTTCTTTTTACCAGACCAGAACAAGAAAGGCTTCTTCCATGTCTTCAGATAAGATGTTCTGGCAAATTCATAAGTGGTTTTCGGGTTATGAGAATGCAACGCCATCCAATTTAGCCAACGTGGAGTGTAATAGAGAGACCATAAAAACCAAATCAGCAGGTAGATTGCAAGTCCAACAAGGGACCAAAGCACCGGAACCACACCAAAAAACACCCCGTAACTAGCAGCGGAAATCAGAACGGCTGCAACAATTGCAGGCCAAATACGTATGAGCCAAAGGCCTCGGCGATGTGCTTGAATTGCGCTTACTCTTCCACTTTGCATGTTCAGTTGTTTTGGATGGTCCCAAGATAAGGACATTCTAGAATCTGGGCTGTACCGGGGTAGTTAATCTCAGATTTTTCGTATTTGAAGCACTCATGTAATCCAATGGTGTAATTCGAATCGCCCATGCTTACTTCAATATCGTGCATAGAAAACTGACTCGGATGTTCATGACCGGAAGCCATCGCTAACTCAAGCAATTCTTTACGGTAGGTTTTAGCATAATTGGCAAAACGATCTGATTTTAACGGAACGTCAATACCAGCTTGCAACCATTTGTTTTGAGTGGCTATTCCAGCTGGACAACGGTTTGTATGGCACACTTGAGCTTGAATACAACCAATACTCATCATGGCTTCTCGCGCTACGTATATCAAATCTGCTCCCATCGCGAATGCTTTTGCACCTTGCGCCGGTAACCCGAGTTTTCCCGCGGCTATCCAGACCACGCGATCCGCAATTCCCTTTTCACGAAACAATTTATATACCGCACTAAAACCATAAAACAATGGCAGTGCCATGTGATCTGCAAAACTTGGCGGTGCGGCTCCTGTACCACCTTCACCACCATCGATGGCAATGAAATCCGGCCCATGACCTCGTTCAATCATTTTATCGGCCAACTCATCCCACTGATCCAACTGCCCAACCGCTGCTTTAATGCCCACAGGCAATCCAGTACGCTTAGCAATTTCTTCGATAAAATCCAACATCTCTGAAACACCCGAAAACGCTGTATGAAATGATGGTGATATTACATCCTTGCCTTTAGGTACATGCCGGATTTGCGATATCTCTGTCGTTATCTTCGGCGCGGGCAAGACTCCTCCTTTACCGGGTTTAGCGCCTTGTGAAAGTTTTACTTCAATCGCTCGTACAAAAGGGTTGTTTTCAACCAACTTTTCCAACTTATCCATCGAGAATGAACCGTCGTCATTTCGGACGCCAAAGTATCCTGTACCAAACTGGAACACCACATCCGCACCATTGCTGTGGTACAAAGAGAGCCCTCCCTCGCCTGTGTTGTGAAAACATCCGGATTTAAGAGACCCTTTGTTTAATGAGTCCACCGCACGAGCCGATAGAGAACCATAGCTCATCGCCGATATATTGATTACCGATCTAGGACGAAACTTCTTTTCGCGATTATTGAATTCCCCCATAACCTTGGCACATGGGACAAAACTTTTGTCTTTCATGTTTGGATGGTCTTCCCCCATCTGATAACCGAACATACTTGGCTTGATGAAGTGGAAGTTGGGAGCGTGTATGTCTTTATCCGTGCCGAATCCCTCGTAATTGTTTTCTTTCTTGGATGATGCATATATCCAAGAACGCTCGCTTCGGTTAAACGGTAATTCTTCCCGGTTATTGGCTACAATGTATTGACGCATTTCCGGACCAATTTTCTCAAGTAGATACCGGATATTTCCTACGATTGGGAAGTTGTGTTTTATCGCATGTTTGCGATTGATCAACACGTCGTAAACCGCTACCAAAAGCAGGAAAACTAATACGTAAACCCACCACTGCAGACCAGACAAAAACTCAAATACTTCTTTCATTTTCGAAAGTTGACTTATAAATGCAATTGAGATAATTCAGACCGACCCATCCATATATCAAATGACGCATCTGCCTGGACTTTTAACATCTGTAATCCATTCTGAACCAAGCAACCTCGTTGCTGACCCTCTTTCAGAAATGCAGTTACTCTAGGATTATATGTGAGATCAATCAAGGTGTTATGCTTGTCCAGCAAACGATACGGTATCTCCGGTTTTTGCTCAACACTCGGCCAAGTTCCCAAAGGCGTAGTATTTATGATTACGGGATAATCCATCAACATTTGCTTATCAATACTTCTATAACCGACTTGATTCAAGTTCGGTTTTCTAGAAACAGTTTTCCATCCCAGATTCTGCTTTCTAAGGACAAACTCAACCGCCTTAGATGCTCCTCCAGATCCTAAAACTAGGCATGCTTCCTTTATTCCCAGATTTCTTACAGTAGCTTCAAACCCAACCACGTCGGTATTATAGCCTAGCTTAGCACCATTTCGAACATAAACGGTATTTACGGCACCAATTTCTTTTGCTGTTGGATCAAGTTGGTCCAGGTATGGAATTATGGACTCCTTAAATGGTATTGTTACATTGAAACCCAACAAATTTTTAATGGCAAATATCTGCTCCACCTCCCGGACAGAAGCGAGCGGAAATCTATCGTAACTAAAAAATCCGGGTTTTGAATGTTTAAGCTTCTGCGCGAAGTAATCGGGTGAGAAACTATGATCTAAACTCTTACCTATGATGCCGAGTTGGCAATCAACTTTTCTCTTCATCCGGTGTAAATCTGCTTAACACAACTATGATTACAATCCCTGAAAGAACCAAAAGTGTCACCCATCCGGTTTCAGGGTTTTCAATACCCACAGGTGAAATATTCTCCTGTATAAATGGCACCTCAACACCGTGGCTGTTCAACCGAGTACTGATTGTTTCTTTCCAAGGCCAAAGTTTGTTTAGCGAACCAATAAGAAAACCTAAGAGTATCGCCACAGTCATATCGTAGTAGTTGTCTAATACGTATTTCAAGAATCGACTAAAACTCAAGATCCCAATTACCGCACCCGAACCCAGCAGTGCGATAAACACTAAATCCATATTTGATACTGCATCGAGCATTGGGTAGTACACACCTAAAATGAGCAAGAGGAAAGAACCAGACACACCCGGTAAAATCATTGCACAAACGGCTATGGCTCCGCTTAAGAAGATAAACCAAGATTCAGTCGCTTCACCGCCTGGCTGGATTATGGTCAGATAATAACTAATGAGTGTTCCAACAATTGCCCCAGCTACGGTTGCCACATTCCACTTGCCAACCATGCGGCTCACCAAATAAATGCTGCCCAAGACCAGACCAAAGAAAAAAGCCCAAACCAAATGTGGATGATGTTCAAGCAAATGCTTGAATACCCGAGCCAGAGAGAATATGCTTACGGCAATACCTGCAAATAATGCCACCAAAAACGTTCCATTTACATGCTGCCAGGTTGCTTTGAGTCCATCGGTTCTGAGCATCTTTAACGTCTTTAGATTCAAACTATTGATAGACGACAACAACTGATCATAAATTCCTGTGATGAACGCGATTGTACCGCCAGATACTCCTGGAACAACATCTGCTGCTCCCATAGCTAAACCTTTCAAGAAAACTAACACATGTTTAATCATAGAACAGTACTATTCTTCGTTATGATGACAAAGCTACATGTAACTTTGTATTTTCGAACTATGCGAACGAAACGACTTTTGACACTCTTCACACTCGGACTAGTGCTTAGCTTATCGCTTTCGTCTTGTGGTTCTCAGCGCTCAGTTAAATACAAAGGCAAAAAAGACTGCAACTGCCCAGGTCGCTTCTAATCAATGACGGTTTGGCAGCCTTTCATTTTGGAATGATTATCGTCATTTCAAGGTATGGCATCTTCAAAAAACATCACCTTCAAATGGGCTTTTAACAACATTATATGGCCTAGGAGAAAAACCTTATCTATAGGACTCATATTAATCATTATCAGCCGATTAGCTAGCTTGGTGCTTCCCGGCGCAAGTAAGTATTTAATCGATGACGTTATAACCAATAGCGACATCCCTATGCTTAAAACCCTCCTTATTGTTGTGGTGATTGCCATCGCATTACAAGCCATAACGTCGTTTTTATTGACGCGGATTCTATCTGTTGAAGCGCAGTTCCTAATTTCGGAATTACGTGTACGAGTACAGAAAAAGGTTCTTGCTCTGCCGGTCCGATATTTTGACGACAATAAATCCGGTGGCTTGGTATCCCGCATTATGTCGGATGTTGAAGGAGTGCGCAACTTAGTAGGTACAGGTTTGGTACAACTGATTGGCGGAAGTTTGACAGCCATCATATCGCTGATTCTCCTTATTCGCATTAATGCGATGATGACTTTGTTCGTGCTTGTCCCGGTTGCCATTTTCGCATTAATTGCACTAAAGGCTTTTGGCCGAATCCGACCAATCTTTAGAACCCGTGGAAAGCTCAATGCCGAAGTCACAGGCAGATTAACCGAAACGCTAAACGGCATTCGTGTAATCAAAGGTTTCAACGCCGAACAACAAGAGAACGACACATTTGAAGATGGAGCAAGACGTCTTTTCGAAAACGTTAAATCGAGCTTAACCGCGACAGCACTCGTGACCAGTTCTGCTACTTTTCTCCTGGGGTTGGCAAGTGTTGGTATAATGGGGATTGGAGGATATTTCATTATTCAAGGCCAAATGACCTTTGGAGACTTTTTAGCATTCACGCTGTATCTAGGTTTTATGATCACTCCAATTGTTCAGATGAGCAACATTGGGAGTCAACTTACTGAGGCATTTGCAGGCCTGGACAGAACCGAGGAAATCATGCAAATGGAAAATGAAAATGATCCAAGCAACAGAACAGTTGTTCTACCCGATGTGAAAGGCGACATTATCTTCGACGACGTATCGTTTAGTTATGAGGAAGGCAAAGAAGTTTTACACCATATCAGCTTTGAAGCACCGCAAGGCAGTGTTACCGCCTTGGTTGGAAGTTCGGGATCCGGTAAGTCCACTATAGCTAGTTTAGCTGCAAGCTATATGTCGCCCGATAGTGGATTAGTTCAGGTTGACGGGAAAGACTTATCAAAAGTTGAGTTGACGAGCTATCGCAAGCACCTTGGTGTTGTTCTACAAGACGACTTCCTATTCGAGGGAACAATCCGCGAAAACATCCTCTTCCCTAGGCCGGATGCCACGGAACAGGAGCTAATGGATGCGGTGAAAGGTGCTTATGTGGATGAATTTACAGACAAATTCGAAGAAGGTCTTGATACGGTAATAGGTGAGCGAGGTGTAAAACTCTCCGGTGGTCAGCGCCAGCGGGTATCAATCGCTCGAGCACTATTGGCGGACCCCAAGATTATCATTCTAGATGAAGCCACATCCAACCTTGACACAGAAAGTGAAATGTATATTCAAAAAAGTTTGGAAGAACTCATGCACAACCGCACCACTTTTGTGATTGCGCACAGATTGAGTACCATTCGCAAGGCGGATCAAATTCTTGTTATTGAAGAAGGTTCAATCGCGGAGCGTGGAAACCACGATGAGCTTATTGCTAAAAAAGGCAGGTACTACGACTTGTTCACCTATCAGAGCAGAATATAAATCAAACGACACTCACACTTAATTGTTGACTACACATGTTGCGTAAAGTAAAACATCTGATTCCCGCGGAACGTATTAACATGGATGGCTTCCCTGTTTACCAATCGTTACCAACAGCCCATGTTGACCAGGTTGATCCAGTGCTGCTAATCCACCATGCAACAGTTAAACCTTTGTTCGATAGACCTGCCCGTATTCAAGGTGTTGGTCCTCATCCTCATCGTGGATTTAGTCCGGTAACCTTTGTTCTTCAAGGCGAGGTACACCACCGGGATAGTCGTGGAAACTCTGCTGTCGCAGTGCCCGGAGACATCCAATGGATGCATGCCGGAGCGGGTATAATTCACAGTGAACGGCCTTCAGAACGAACAATAGAAGAAAAGCTACATCAAGAGTTTGTTCAAATCTGGATTAACAGTCCGTCGGACAAGAAAATGTCAATCCCTTCCTATCAAAACATTCAGTCTGATGCATTCCCAGCTCATTTATCTGCCGACAGAAAAATAAAGACCAAAGTTGTCAGTGGCACATTCGATTCCGTTCAAGGCCCAGCCAACACCCAAAGTGAACTTACAATACTGTGGACATCGCATACTCAAGACGGTAGTATAACCTACGACTTACCAGACGAACACAATGTTTGTCTATACAATATAAAAGGGAGCATCAAAATAAGTGGCTACGGCCCAGTAAATCCGCAAGAACTTGTTGTTTTCAGCGGACCAGGCGCAATTGAATTTAGCAGTAATTCAAATGGTGAATTTATCCTTCTTTCAGGTACACCATTAAATGAAAAAGTAGCAAAACAGGGCCCTTTTGTCATGAACAATGAGACTCAAATCTTGGAGGCCATGCGGGACTACCAAATGGGAAAAATGGGTGTTCTAATTGAAGACGAATTGTGATTGCCCTTCCTCTACTTGTCGGGCCAATATTTGCGCTAGCGGGAATACTATTGTGGTTGAAGCCACCAAAAAAGATCAACTCAATTTACGGTTATAGAACGCGACGTTCTATGTCGTCGCAGTCTAAGTGGGATTTTGCACAAACATACAGCGGCAAGTTGCTCGTTCGATTTGGCTTAGCATTTACGGCCACCTCAGTTTTTGGCTTAATCAACTCGGAAATCCCTGAAATTATTGGTGTCATCTTTTATTTGAGCTTGATGATTGTCGGAGGGTTACTGGTTATACGGCGGGTGGAATTGAAGCTAAAGAAATTGGATTAGTGGTTCCTGCGCACTTGTACGATTTCAAAGCCCTCTGCCCACTGAGACCCCAAACCAGACCAATGCATCGTATCACTTCGGAATGAAATCCTCCATCGACTATCATCTTGTTCCCCTGCATCGCTATCTAAAAATAATGTCGAACTTTTTTAGTCAAAGGTATACCTACCTGTGTTCGAACCATAAGGACTTCCTCCACTATCAAAACTATCATCTGGGCCAAAAGAAATGTATCGATCGCTTTGCGGATTGTGTTCCTTAGTGACGTCAAGTCCGTTCTGAATAACGCTGTGCATTTCCCATGTCCCCTCAATATCTGGAGACTCATTTTTTGCACAACCGACAGCTGCGATAAGTAAAATTATGATCCAATTATATTTCATAGGACAACGTTAATGATAGATAGACTATTTCACCTGTGAGGATTTACCAAGCGCTTGAATGAGTTTAGGAACGGATAGTCAACCAAAACTCTATTCCGACTCAAATTGTTAGGGACTCTAATCGATGGAAAAAAAAGAACTGAACATAGTTTGGCTCAAACGAGACATCCGCATTCAAGACCACATCCCATTTCACAGTGCGAATGAGAGTTCCCTGCCATTTATAGCACTATATTGTTTTGAGCCCACTCTAATCTCCCAACCTGATATTTCTGAACGACACCTGCGTTTCGTGTACCAAAGTCTATCAGAGATTCGAGATTCTCTTGCTAAACACAACATTCCGGTTGTTATATGTTGGGAAGACGCCGAAACCGTTTTCCGATGGTTTCTTCATGAGTTTAGAGTCAATCATGTGTTTAGTCATGAAGAATCCGGTACACAAATTACATGGGACCGCGATAAGCGGGTTAAACAACTGCTATACCACAACGGCGTCAGTTGGACCGAATATCAGCAAAACGGTGTCATAAGAGGAATCAAAAATCGTGATGGATGGGACAAAGCATGGTTTACAACCATGAGTAACCCAATCATTAAAAATCAGTACAAGTATCAGCGGGATATAGGAATATCAAATCCATTTGAGATAAGCCATGACCAAAAAATTCACCTTTCACGACAGTCCAAAGAATTTCAACCCGGTGGTGAGAAGAAAGCATGGGCTTACCTAGAATCATTCACAAAAGAACGCGGTTTCAATTATCACAAGCACATATCAAAGCCCAACAATAGCAGAACTTCATGCGGACGAATTTCGCCTTACTTGGCTTGGGGTAATATATCCATAAAACAAGCCTATCAACACATAAAGAATCATCCTAATTACAGCACAAACAAGCGGGCGTTTTCCGGGATAACTACTCGATTGAAGTGGCATTGTCACTTCATACAAAAGTTTGAAGTGGAGTGCTCCTACGAAACAATTTGTGTAAACAGAGGCTACGAATCATTAGACTATTCGAATAACCCACAACTGTTAGAAGCATGGAAGACGGGTAACACCGGATTCCCATTGGTAGATGCATGCATGCGTTGTTTAATACATACTGGTTGGATTAACTTTAGGATGAGAGCGATGCTTGTCTCTGTGCTTTGTCACCACTTCGATCATTCATGGAAAAATGGAGCCCACTATTTAGCATCGTTATTCTTAGATTACGAACCGGGCATTCACTATCCGCAGTTTCAAATGCAAGCCGGCACTACAGGCATAAACACGATTCGAATGTACAACCCGGTGAAGCAGTCAAAAGATCACGACCCTGCAGGTGAGTTCATAAAAAAGTGGGTCACGGATCTTCGTGATATCCCCGCTGAATTCATTCACGAACCGTGGTTGATGACTTCTTTAGAGCAAGAACTATATGGATTACGAATTGGGAAAGATTACCCAGAACCTGTGGTTGATTTGGCGGAAGCAGGCAAAAAGGCTCGGGCAAAGATTTGGGGACATCGAAGAAACGAGAAGGTTCAAGAAGAAAAACAGCGCATTCTCAAAACTCATACTAGAAGTCAGTCATCAAATAAAACGTAACTTCCAAACATGAAAACTTATCCGAAAGACGACATCGAAATTCTGTGGCAATCCGACAAATGCATCCACTCCGGGATTTGTGCGCGCGG
>Ga0181574_10001703_pt1 | contig 20479 bp, 16 predicted proteins | sample 101ome_24_FD_145600 | JGI IMG/M metagenome (GOLD analysis project Ga0181574, IMG submission 145600) | Coastal salt marsh microbial communities from the Groves Creek Marsh, Skidaway Island, Georgia - 101410AT metaG (spades assembly) | ecosystem: Environmental > Aquatic > Marine > Intertidal zone... | reverse complement strand
CGGCCTTGCGCTTTTGAAGCAACAGTCATCGACGTCCTGCTTTGTGTGATCGAACTGAAGGGGGTGCGGTCCGTTTGCGCGCTTCCGCGTACTGCGACCCTTCCCTTCGCTCGCTTGTTCTGACGGGTTTACTCGTTTCCTGGTTGTTCCTTTCTTGCTTGTTCCTTTCTTGCTTGTTCCCTTCCTGGTTTAACCGTTAGCCATTTGCTGACGGCTTTTTCCTTTGGTTCATTTCTCGGTCCATGTCTTGGTCCATGTCTTGGTCCATGTCTTGGTCCATGTCTTGGTTCATGTCTTGGTCCATTGTTCGATTGATGTCCAGCCTGGTTGCTCGCCGGCTGAGCCGCGTTTTCGCACTGGGCGCTCTCAACCTTAAAAACGAACTCGCTGCCCCTTAAAGACTGACTCGCTCGGCTTCAAACGCATGGAACAGGCCCTGTCTTGAAATTGCCTCTGCTTGGCCTCGCCGTTCCTCGTTTTTCATGAACTGACCCTATTCTACAAAATACTGTGTTTATGTACAGTATTTTTCGCAGGTGTTTTTAAACAGGTTTCCATCGATTTTCACGCGAGCATCGATGCAGCCCAAGCAAGGCTTTGCTAGGCTTACTGCCTTTACCTGTAAAGATTTCACCGTGAGCCAATCCGACCATACGCCCATGATGCAGCAGTATCTCGGCATCAAAGCGCAGTACGAACATGCGCTTGTGTTTTATCGGATGGGTGATTTCTATGAGTTGTTCTATGACGACGCCGCCAAGGCAGCCGAGTTGTTGGACATCACCTTGACCACGCGGGGCCAGTCTGCAGGGGAACCCATTCCAATGTGTGGGGTCCCCTATCACGCAGCCGACGGGTACCTCGCCAAGCTGGTCAAGGCTGGAGTCGCCGTTGCCATCTGCGAGCAAATAGGCGATCCAAAGGAAAGTAAAGGTCCGGTCGCAAGAGAAGTGGTTCGCATTGTGACGCCTGGCACCCTAACCGAGGAAGGGTTGCTTGACAGCCATCTCGAGAGTTCGATCTGCGCAATGGTCGATGTGGGTCATTGCTATGGGATGGCGCTCATTGAAGTGGCGAGTGGCCGATTCGAATGCTTGCATACCGACTCCATTGAGTCCCTCCAGAGCCAAATTGGCCGAGCCCAGCCCTCTGAATTTCTCATTCCTGAAGGAAGCGCGCTAGATCGCCTCCTGCCGCCTCGCGCCGCGGTGACTGTTTGGCCACAATCCAGTTTCGAAGTTGAGGACAATCTTCAACAGCTTGCGCAACTTGGCATTGCGCTTCCTTTCGCAGCTGACGCCAAATCCGACGCGGCGCTCGGCTTGACTGCGGCGGGCGTTGCCCTGCGCTACGTGATTGAGACGCAGAAACGCGATTTACCCCACCTCTCAGCGATTACCGCCATTGATGCGCACGATTTGGTCGAAATCGACCCCGCGTCACGACGACATCTCGAACTGACGGAAAACCTTCGAGGCGAGCAAGACCACACCCTATATTCGGTGTTAAATGCGACTCGAACCGCCATGGGTGGTCGGTTACTGGCGCGTTGGCTCACCCAACCGCTCAGAGACAATCTCGAGGTCCTCGACCGGTTGGATGCCGTGGAAGAACTTCTTCGAATGCGCGGATATCCAGCAATACAAGAGGTGCTAAGACACATTGGCGATGTCGAGCGAATCATTTCTCGAATTGCGCTCAAGTCCGCTCGACCTAGGGATTTGGCTCGGCTTCGCAATGGACTCGAGCGATTGCCGGAGCTCAAGACGCTGCTTCACTCGCTTCAGACACCGCGTCTCCGAATGCTCGCGCAAGACGTCGCGCCGCAGGATGACATTGCCCGGCATTTACGAACCGCGATCATTGACGAGCCGCCCGTGGTCCTCCGCGAAGGCGGCGTTATTAAGCCGGGTTACGACGCTGAACTGGATGAGTTGAGGGATATCAGCGAGGGCGCAGCTGGCTATCTCATTGCACTGGAACAGCAAGAGCGCGGAGAGACTGGGCTATCCACACTTAAGGTTGGATACAACCGTGTTCATGGTTACTACATCGAGCTCAGCAAGAGCCAAGCTGAACACGCGCCCGCGCACTATATTCGCAGACAAACGCTGAAAAACGCGGAACGCTTCATCACGCCGGAGCTCAAAACCTTCGAAGATAAGGCACTCTCGAGCCAGTCCAAGGCATTGGCTCGGGAGCGCATACTGTTCGAAGCCCTCATCGAAACGCTGGTCACCCAATTGCGACCTTTGCGAGCCTTTTCGAATGGACTTGCGCAACTGGATGTCCTCACGACGTTCGCAGAACGGGCACTCCATTTAGATCTGGTGCGGCCAATCTTGACTGAAGTCCCTCAGCTCCGAATCGAAGCGGGCCGTCACCTCGTCGTTGAATCGATGACGACGGATCCCTTCGTTCCCAATGATATTTGTTTTGATGCCGACGCCCGTCAATACATTATCACCGGGCCCAATATGGGCGGAAAATCAACGTTCATGCGGCAAACCGCCATCATCGCAATCTTGGGTCGAACCGGCAGCTTCGTGCCTGCCGTTCGCGCTGAGATTGGTGACCTGGATCGTGTGTTCACTCGCATTGGCTCGTCTGACGACCTGGCAGGCGGGCGATCCACCTTCATGGTCGAGATGACTGAGACCGCACTGATCTTGAACCACGCGACCGAACGCAGTCTCGTCCTACTTGATGAAATCGGACGCGGCACATCGACTTTCGATGGACTTTCCATTGCCTGGGCCACGGGGCAACACATTGCTGAACAGATTGGCGCGATGACCCTGTTTGCGACCCATTACTTCGAACTCACGCTACTCGCAAGTACGCTCCCCCACACCAGGAACTTACATCTATCTGCAAGGGAACATGATGACTCGATCGTTTTCCTTTATGCGGTCAATGAGGGCCCTGCCAATCAAAGTTACGGTCTGCAAGTTGCCAAACTCGCTGGTGTGCCCCAGCGGGTGATTCAAATCGCCGAAGATAAGCTCCACGGGCTCGAGCTCGCTGACCACACGCGGTCTCTCAATTCTCAATTCGAGGCGCCCGCTCAATCGGATCTATTCAGCACGCCGCCGAACTATGCACCGCTGGTGACCCTTTTAAAGAGCCTCGAGCCAGATCAATTGACGCCCAGGGAAGCGCTCGACGTGCTATACCAACTACAACAAACACTTAAAGATCTGGACTGACTGCTGAGTTGTAGAACCCCTAAAAACTGCTAGAATGGCCCCGAAATTTTTAGGGTAACCAAGCGCTTTTTTGGCCCTCATATGACCCGCTCACAGCGTGGTTAACAGATGATAGGCCTTCGAAGCACTTAATCTTCAATTCTAGTAACCTCTGGTCACAGCCTGATGGGCTCGGTGTCCAAGTCTTAATTTTAAAAGGAAGATCGAACTATGACATTCGTCGTCAGCGATGCCTGCATCAAGTGCAAACATACCGATTGCGTGGAAGTGTGCCCTGTGGATTGTTTTTACGAAGGCCCTAACTTTCTCGTGATCAACCCTGACGAGTGCATCGATTGTGCTTTGTGCGAACCAGAATGCCCGGTGGACGCCATCTTTTCCGAAGATGAGTTGCCTGAAGAAGAACAGGCGTTTCTCGAATTGAATGCCGAGCTTTGTCAGGTGTGGCCAAACATTACAGAGAAGAAAGAGCCTTTGGACGATGCCGAAGAATGGGCGGATGTTAAGGGCAAACTCGATCATCTCGAGCGCTAAGCCGACGCTTTCTTACTCCGATGGATTCCGAGACCACCTCAGGGTAGGTGCCCCTCGGGATCCTCAGGGCGACCATCCCGCCTGATCTCAAAGTGCAACACCTGATCGCTTCCCAAGGTTGCGATGTTCTGACCCGCGGTCACCGCGTCTCCTTCCTTTACTGCCAAGGCCTCATTGTTACCGTAGGCGCTCAGAAATGTGGCGTCATGCTTGATAATCACAAGCTTTCCGTAACCCCGGAGATTTCCACCTGCATAGACCACGGTCCCAGGCGCCGCAGCCTTCACATTGGCCTGCCCTGCGGACTGAATGTCAATGCCTTTGTTGACACTACCCGATAGACTGAATTTAGTTTTAACCTCACCTTCAACAGGCCACTGCCAATTGATGCGGCTGGTCGAAAGCTTCGGAGTGGGCTTTGCCACCGGCTTTTGTTTGTATACCGCGTTGGGCTCAGTTTTGGCCGAGGCCGTCTGCCGAGAAGAAGGTTTCGATTTGGCGGCCGCAGATAATTTCAATTTCTGACCCGCGTAAATCGTGTACGGGGGTGATATGCCATTACGCTTGGCGAGCGCCTTGTAATCCAAGCCATAGCGCCAAGCGATTGCGTAGAGCGTTTCGCCTCGACGCACCGTGTGCGTTTTACCTCGCTCCCCAATCATGCTCACGGGTGCTGGCGGCGGTGAACTCTGACACCCCGTTAATATCAGCGCCAGACTGAGGATGACAGCTCCGAACTGGAGGTTATTGCGTTTCATCATTGGCAACGCTACCCATCGGTACTCGCCGATGCAAACCCCAGACCATGAATCCGCCGACGATCATCATGCACAGGGCGATCAATAGTTGCGAATCCTGGCCGGTGAGGCCTTCATACTCCCAAGGCAGTACTGGAAATTGCAAGATCGGCACGGTTTCCCCATTGTCCCGAAGTTGATAGCTTTGAATAGACTGCCATGGCCAGAGCCGGACCAGTGAGCCAATGAGTACACCCGACAACAACCAAACCGTCTCCGACCGGTATCGCTCGTAGATCGATTCCAACAATTTTGCGAACACAAGAAGCCCAGCCGCACAGCCTAAAGCAAGCGGGGCGAGTATCGTCAAATCCAATTCTGAAAGCGCTCTGATGACCGTCGGATAAAGCCCTAGCAACAGCAAAATCAGGCTCCCAGAAATACCAGGCAACACCCATGCGCTGACTGCAACAGCCCCAGCAATGAGCAAGGTGATGGCACTGACCTCGAGAGCCGAACTTAAGCCAAATTGGATCAAGGTGCTCAACACCAAGCCGAAAGCAACCCAGAGCCACTTCCTGATACTCTTTTCCGCGTCGCCTGCCAGCATCACCATGGCAGACACCCAAATCATTCCGGTGAAGAGTGACCAAAGGGGAATCGGATACTCTGCGAGTGCCGTGCGAATCAAACCCGAAACAAGCATCGCAGTCGACAACATCGAACCAAAGAGAATCACTAAAAAAAGAATATCGGCGCGCTGCCAGGCTGACTTGAACTGGCGATCAATCAGGGTTTGCTTGAGCCACGCTGGCAGCATGGCCAGCGCGGACAGCATCCGAAGGTATAACCCCGAAAGAAACGCAATGGTGCCCCCTGAGACGCCAGGAATCACCTCAGCCACGCCCATCAGCGCGCCCACGACCAGCGTTCGTTTGACCAAGATCGGTTTCATGACCGCCCGCCCACGAGAGGCACAAATCGCACCGGCTCAATGATCTCATCATCGAAGCCTGCTTCTGTCCGCGTGATGACGTGCAGATGCTGCTCGTCACCCCCCACTGGAATCACGAGACGCCCGCCGATACGCAACTGCTCAACCAGCGCTTCAGGCACTTGTCTTGGGGATGCCGTGCATAGAATGCCATCAAAAGGTCCGCGATCAGCCCAACCGATGTGACCATCGTCGTGTCGATGGCGCACTGACTTCAATCCCAGCGTTCTGAATCGGGTACGCGCTTGCTCGAGAAGTGCTGAGATTCGCTCGACGGTAAACACCTCCTTGACCAGTTGGGCCAGGATCGCAGTCTGATAACCAGAGCCAGTCCCTACCTCTAATACGCGTTCAGGTGCCTCATGACCCATGAGTAATTCTGTCATTCGAGCAACGATGTAAGGTTGACTGATGGTTTGGCTATGACCAATGGGCAGGGCGGTATCTTCATAGGCTCTGTGGGCAAGTGCTTCATCAACAAACAAGTGCCTTGGCGTCATTGCCATCACATCAAGAATCTGCTGATTCGCGATTCCCTGCTCTCGAAGACGCTCGATTAATCGATTCCGAGTCCGTTGGGAGGTCATGCCAACGCCTCGATGAGTCAACTTAGGCATGGTGACCTTCTTGCCCGATCAAAACTTCTCTCAAGAGACTCGTGGCATAGCTGCCTGGCGGGAGCCCAAAATCTAGTTCCCAACAGCCCTCGCCGAGCACACGCCAGGCAAGAGTCTCCGGCACAGTCCTCAGCGACCTAACGCTCGCCGAGACCTTTTCTCTCACAAGGCCCTTCAACCATCTTGCACCTCTGATATCGAGTTCTGCTTCACCCAATTGAGGGTCTCTCGAACGACCGAACAACGGTCCCACATCCGTCGCTTGGACCTTGTTCCAGCCATCAGTCGCAATCTTTCGTGACAGATACTCGTTAAAAAGTTGTGATCTCGCTGCCGAAAGGAGTAACGACCGCGTGTGTCTGGGTCGCTTTGCCCCTTGTAAGAAAGCGTCAGCGTCGACAAGATTCTGACCGTCCCGACCAAAACGTTGGGGTCCAAAGTAATTCGGAAACCCTTGCTCTCGGATGCGCTCAAGGCGAGGCGCTAGATCTCCACGCACATCTCTCAGCACGAGCGTAAATCGGTTACCCAAGTGGTCCCCTGGACGAAGTTTTTTGAGGGTTCTAGATTGCGCGATGATTTGAGCGCCGGTGAGCGACCAGGTGGACCAATCCGTTACCGTGTTCAAGCCAACGTGGATGGTGAAAGCTTGCGTCGTTTTAGCGTGGCGATCTTTCCTGCCTGCGTGGCCAACGGCCATCACCTCGACGCCCGCATGCTCGGCCAGTCGTTCTGCAATCCAAGCGGTGTTAGCCCCCACTTTCTCGACAAGCAAATACTCATGCTCGCCTTGACCCGCAGCAGGAAGTGAGCGCTCAACGACACAAAAATCATCGCAATGTACTCGATACCGGCCCTCAGCTTCTGGTGCACCATAAGCAAAGGCAAGGCATGGACTCGCTGACACTGCCGGCATCATTGGAGCATCACCACCGCCATCGCTGCAACGCCCTCTTCTCGGCCAACAAAGCCGAGCTTTTCTGTGGTGGTCGCTTTCACATTGACCTGATTCATGTGAATGTCTAACGCTTGAGCCAGGACCTCTCGCATGGCGAGCGTGTATTTCGCCAGTTTGGGCTGTTCGGCGATCACCGTCAGATCTACGTTTGACACGGTGAATCCTGCATCAAATACCATGGACACAACCTTCGCCAACAGAACCAATGAATCAGCGCCTGCATACTGAGGGTCCCGATCAGAGAAATGCTGACCGATGTCCCCTAGGGCGGCTGCACCCAGCAACGCATCCATCAGCGCGTGCGTCGCCACATCACCGTCCGAATGCGCGATCAGCGCTCTCGTGTGCGGGACGTCGATACCCGCTAGGCGGATGCGGGTCGCACTGCCCTCGACATCAAACGCGTGAACATCAACCCCCTGCCCAATTCGCATCAACGGTGCTCCTGACTCAAAACGAACGCAGCGAAATCAAGGTCGCTCTTCGTTGTGATCTTGATGTTATCGTGATCACCTGGCACCAACTTCACCGAGTGACCCAAGGCTTCCATCGCGCTCGCCTCGTCAGTGGCCTCGAGATTGCTGGCTAGCGCTTCGCGGAGCGCTGCAAAGGGAAAAATCTGAGGCGTTTGTGCGCGCCAGAGATTGTTCCGATCCACAGTCGCTTGAATGCGTTGTCCATCGGCCCTTTTTAACGTTTCTGTCACAGGCTGCGCCAGAATGGCGCCCATCCCGTCGCTCAGGGCGACCTCGATGAGGCGTTGCGCGCTCTCAAGACGAAGACAGGGGCGCACCGCATCATGAACAAGCACCCAGTCATCATCAGGCGCGTCAAGTTCATTGAGCGCGTTCAATACTGATTGTGCACGGGTTTGCCCGCCCAACACTGGCTTAATGTGCCCAATCTCGGGCAACTCACGAAACCACTTGTCCTCAGCGTTAATGGCGACCATCAGATTAGCGGGGTTCAGACTTGTTAACGTCTCAAGAGTCCACTGTAAAATGGGTCGGTCGATCAACGGTAAGTATTGCTTGGGCAGTGATGCGCCCATTCTGAGACCCAGTCCTGCGGCGGGCACCACGACATGGACCCTTGAATTGACACTCATGCTATCGGTGTCACTGACCAACCAGTAGAAGGAAGGTTTCGCCCTCTTTAATCAGACCAAAATCCGCTCGCGCCTTCTCCTCAACCGCATCCAACCCCTCTCTTAAATCTATAATTTCAGCCTTCAACAAGCGATTTCGGGTCCGTTTACGCTCGTTCTCCTCGAACCGTGTGTCGAGCTGCGCTTGCAGTGCCGCGACATGCGCAAAGCTTCCATCGCCGACCCAAAGTCTGGTCTGCAAGTAGCCAATGGCGACCAGCGCGATCAGCAAAAAGCCATGTTGAGGTCGAATTGAACGCATATCAGCTCATCAACTTAAATTCGGATGCACCTTTATAGTTTGCCCCAGAACGATCTTCGATTCGAAGGAGTCGATTATATTTGGCGACACGATCAGAACGGCAGAGCGACCCCGTTTTTATTTGCCCGGCAGCCGTCGCCACCGCTAAATCAGCAATCGTGGTGTCTTCTGTCTCGCCCGAGCGGTGCGAGATGACCGTCGCATAGCCCGCGGCGCGCGCCATCTGTATCGCGTCTAAGGTCTCACTTAAGGTTCCAATCTGATTAACTTTAACCAGAATCGCGTTGGCCACACCAGCATCAATACCCCGCTTCAGAATGCCCGGGTTGGTCACAAACAGGTCGTCGCCCACTAACTGCGTTTTGCGCCCCAATTGCTCAGTCAATAAGGCCCAGCCATCCCAATCACTCTCATGCAGACCATCTTCAATCGATAAAATGGGAAACTCATTGACGAGGCCCGCCAGATAGTCGACGAATTCCGCACTGGTAAATCGTCGTCCCTCACCCTTCAGATGGTAGGACCCATCGTCAAAGAATTCCGATGCTGCGCAATCAAGCGCCAAATGAATGTCCCGACCTGGAACATAGCCCGCCTTTTCCACAGCAACCATAATCGCTTCGAGCGCGGCTCGATTGCTCGCTAGATTCGGTGCGAATCCGCCTTCATCGCCCACCGCCGTAGAAAGACCTTGGGCTTTCAAAACGGACTTCAGTGCATGAAAGATCTCTGCACCTGCGCGAAGCGCCTCCGCGAAAGACGAAACCCCAACGGGTTGAATCATGAATTCTTGAATATCGACGTTATTATCTGCGTGCTCGCCCCCGTTCAAGATGTTCATCATGGGCACCGGCATGCTGTAGCGACCCGCCGTCTCGTCTAAACGCGCCAAATGCTCATAGAGCTCTAACTGGTCGGCTTTGGCTGCCGCATGCGCAACCGCGAGCGATACCCCAAGCATGGCATTTGCCCCCAGTACGGACTTGTTCTCAGTTCCATCAAGATCCAACATCACCTGGTCTATGCCGCGTTGGTCGCTCGCTTCCATGCCCAGGATCCGTTCCCGAATTCGCGTATTGACGTGACTGACAGCCTTTTGAACGCCTTTGCCCAGATAGCGGTGCGCATCCAGATCGCGCAACTCGAGCGCCTCGCGGGAACCGGTGGAAGCGCCTGAGGGCACCATGGCCAGCCCGACCGCGCCACAACTCAACTCAACTTCCGCTTCTAGGGTGGGATTGCCTCTGGAATCCAGAATTTCTCTTGCTCTGATATCAGCTACTTCTGTCACAAATGCATCTCTTTTCGTTGATTGAACATTGTCTGAGCACGAGGACAATGCATGAGGTGGCCACAGTTCATCGGGCCAAACCCCGGTGATCGCCCCTAAAACGCCGCCGATTTTACCACGCGATCAATCTCCCTCAGGAGCTTTAGGAGCTCGGCCAATTGGTCTAAGGGCCAAGAATTCGGGCCATCGCTGAGCGCTTGCTCGGGGTCGGGGTGTGTCTCCATAAATACGCCTTGGACACCGGCGGCGATAGCCGCTTTGGCGAGCGTCGGCACCATCTCCCGCTGACCGCCGGACTTCTCACCTTGTCCTCCGGGCAATTGCACACTGTGGGTGGCGTCAAAAACCACGGGGCAGCCTGTCTGTCTCAACACGGGTATTGCTCGCATGTCGGACACGAGATTGTTGTACCCAAAGCTGGCGCCTCGCTCGCAGACCATGATCTGCGTGTTCCCTGTGACCTCTGCCTTTTCCACCACATGACGCATATCCCAAGGGGCGAGGAACTGCCCTTTTTTGATATTCACCGGCAACCCTTGACGCGCCACATTCTGGATGAAGTTAGTCTGTCGACACAAAAATGCGGGCGTCTGAAGAACAGAGACCACAGAGGCGACCTCATCGAGCGGCGTATCTTCATGGACATCGGTAATCACCGGAACATCAAACGTGGTTCGCGCTTTTTCCAAAATTCGCAGCCCCTCTTCGATCCCGGGCCCACGATAACTCGACGCGGAGGAACGGTTGGCTTTGTCGAACGAGGATTTGTAGATCAAAAAGATTCCAAGCTCTTCTGAGATAAGCTTTAGAGCCTCCGCGGTCCTCATGGTCATCTCTTCTGACTCAATGACACAGGGCCCAGCAATCAGAAAAAAGGGCGACGTATCCGTGACCGAATAGCCACACAGGTCCATCGTCTTGATCATGCATTGATCCTCTAGATTGGCTCGCGCACCATGTTGGACTGCACTCGACCCCACTCAGGCCGTTTGTTTGCTCTCGATACCCTCTACTGCACTGTGATACTCGAGCGCGGCTTCAATAAAGGCCTTAAATAGGGGGTGGCCGCCCCTAGGGGTTGAGGTGAACTCTGGATGGAACTGGCACGCGACGAACCATGGGTGATCGACGAACTCGATCATCTCGACTAACGCTTCATCCATCGACCGCCCAGCCACTCTGAGGCCGACCGATTCCAACGCTTCAACGTAGTGAGGATTCACCTCATATCGATGCCGATGCCGCTCCTTGACCGTTGCTGTGCCGTAAACTGCCCGAGACACCGATCCTTCTTTGAGCAAACACTCTTGCTCACCCATGCGCATCGTGCCCCCTAGATCTGAATCCTGCGTACGGACCTGAACTTGGCCCTCAGCTGTTTTCCATTCCGTGATGAGCCCGATAATGGGATGCGGTGTTGCCGGATCAACTTCCGTGCTGTTTGCACCCTCAAGCGAAGCGCAGTTTCTTGCAATATCGATAATCGCCGCATGAAGCCCGTAGCAAATGCCAAGGTACGGGATGCGCTGTTCTCGCGCATACGTCGCCGCCTTGATCTTGCCTTCAAAGCCCCGACCGCCAAAGCCGCCGGGGACCAAAATCGCGTCGGCACCCGCAAGAATACCTAGGCCTTCATCCTCAACCCGAGTCGAGTCGACAAAATCAATATCGACCGCGGTCCCCGTATGGATGCCCGCGTGAGTCAATGCCTCGGAAAGCGACTTATAGGCATCCAGCAAATCCATGTACTTACCGACCATCTTCAGGTGGATCTTATTCTTGGGATGCTGCTGGGACTCGAGCACACTTTGCCAATCCGAAAGGTCCGCTTTGGGTAAGTCAAAGCCGAGTTTTCGTACCACAATTTCATCTAAGCCCTCGTCTGCCAGGACTGACGGGATGGCATAGATCGAATCCACATCCTGGAGTGGAATCACGGCATCCGGTTCCACATTGGTAAAAAGCGCAATCTTGTCTCGTGCCGAGCGAGGAATCTCATGATCAGATCGCACGATCAGCACATCCGGCTGCATGCCAATGGACCTGAGTTCTTTGACTGAATGTTGGGTGGGTTTGGTTTTGGTTTCACCCGCTGTGGCGATGTAGGGCACCAAAGTCAGATGCATCAGCAAAGCCTCTCGGCTGCCCAACTCAAATCGTAATTGCCTGGCGGCTTCCAAAAAGGGCTGAGATTCGATATCACCGACCGTGCCGCCAATTTCTATGATCGCGACATCAAAGCCTTCAGCAACGTCGAGAATTCTTGATTTAATCTCATCCGTTATGTGCGGTATGACCTGAATGGTGGCGCCCAAATAGTCGCCACGTCGCTCTTTGGCGATGACATCAGCATAGATTCTGCCCGTGGTGAGATTGTTCCGCCGGGTCATTTTCGTTTGAACAAATCGCTCGTAATGACCCAGATCGAGATCCGTTTCAGTCCCATCGGCCGTAACAAATACCTCGCCATGCTGAAGCGGGCTCATGGTTCCAGGGTCCACATTGATATAAGGATCAAGCTTCTGCATGGTGACCTTGAGACCGCGGGCCACAAGGACTGCACCCAGGGACGCAGCAGTGATCCCTTTCCCAAGCGAGGACACCACACCGCCGGTGACAAAGATTAAGCGAGCCATAAAGAATCCATCTTTTAAAGGTTGACGGGGCGTCAACCAAGATGGGGTTAAAGACTAACATCGAACCTGCGGTCGCTCAATAACTTAAACGCTCGAGGCGAGAAATTCCTAGGGTCAAGTCGACATCGACGACTGAATGACAGACAAGGCCCAGCCGTTGGCGTGCAGCCCCACCGAACACGCATCGGCCACCAACGGCACATCGAACCAGGGAGGCACCGCTGGGACTAAAACGACCTTGTCCTCGTCCATCAGCACCGGTACGCGATCTCGCAGCCAAGCGGGTACGCCCGCTGCGCGAAGTTGCTCCCGGATATCTAATCGTTGGCGCTTAACGATCTTTTGACCTTGCCCCAGCGGGGCCAAGCGAAACCGATCTAGCGGTACGCGCAATCCACCAAGACATCGGTGCTTCAAGAGAATCAGGTGTCCTCTACGCCGAAATCGTTCATCCAGTTGCCATTCACTGGGCTGCCAAAAAGGTTCGGCCTCGGTCTCGATGACGTACAAGTAACTGCGATCCAAGCGCATGACGAAGGGCCCGAGTTGCAGTTGGACATTGGCATCAGGGCGCGCGCTTTCGATTTGTTGAAGAAACACTTCGATTGCTTGCCGACTGGGCTGAGGCGCCTCGGATCGCCCTATGAGGACTCGCAACACCTGCACCTGTCGCTCATAGGGAAGTCGCGATAACCCCTGGGCTTGAACGCCATGGCCGCTTGCAAGACCGAGAAGATCGCGCTCGGCCTGATCCGTCAATGCCGATCTCACTGATTGATCCCTGCGTTCGCCAATCAATGCGCGCCTTCGCCAATTGCTGAATCTTTGATCAAGCAGAGGTAATACCGCATGCCTCAAATAGTTCCGATCGTGCATCTGATCCTGGTTGCTGGGATCCTCAATCCACTGGAGACCGTTTTGCGATGCGTAGGCTGCCAATTCGACCCGTGAGACGCCAAGCAGCGGGCGCAGTAATCGCGCGAGACCTAGGGGCCGCTCTGCGGGCATTGCCAATCGTCCGAACTGATCACTTCCCCTGAAGAGGTTGAGTAATAAGGTTTCAGCTTGGTCATCCCTGTGGTGCCCCAAGAGCAGGAGATCTCCGAACCTCAATGCGCCCGAAAATGCCGCATATCGGGCTTCCCTTGCCGCCGTCTCAAGTGAGCCTTCAGCACCCACGGTGACCTTGACGACCTGGTGCTCAATCTCCAGATCTTCGCACTGTGCCCGCGTCGTATCAGCCCAATCGGCGGACGCTGAATGGAGTCCATGATCAACATAGAGTCCTTTCATCGGCGGTCGATCTGGCAGATTGGCGAGAAAATGCAACAGTGAGGAAGAATCAAGCCCCCCGCTTAGCCCAACCACCCAACGATGGACCGAGGGATCAAATAGCGCGTCGCGATGGTCTACCAGGACCCTGGTAGTCCAATCATGAGGCTGCAGACGACCAGTCATAATCCAGGCGCACATGATCGCGACCAAAACGCTGCCTGAGATCTGCGATCAAATCATCATTGGGCACCACGCGCCAGGCGTCACCCAGCCTCAGCCGCGCGCCGACAGTCTTCGCTTCATACTCGATAAAGATCGGGCAGAGCGCGGCCGGATCGCCCTGATGAGACTTCAAAAGGGCAGCCAATTGGTCGGTCCACTGATCATCAAACCCCTCAGCGCTCAACTGCAGACACACCCCTTGAATGGCGCGGCCTCGCGCTTCGGTCAGCGTCATGAGCTGATTGGCCCTTACTCTGACACCCCCAGAATATTCGTCCTGGGCCACCTGCCCGGACACAATGATCAAGGTATCTTTGACCAATTTGTCACGATGGCGGTCCAAGACATCGTTGGCCACGCTCACCTCAATCCGTCCCGATCGGTCGTCCAAGGTAACGAAGACGATACTGCCTCGTTGCGTCTTGAGGCTGCGTAGACCAATCACCCAACCAGCGAACCGTTGTTCCCCATCTCTTGGGCGCAGATCTGAAATGCGCGTCCCCGCGAGATGCCGCATCTCATTGCGGTAAACATCAATCGGGTGCCCTGTGAGGTAGAGCCCCAGCGCCTCCTTTTCTCGGGTCAAGCGCTTTTGCATCGAAAGCGGTTGAACTTTGGCGTCCACCTTGAAACTCGAAACATCTTGCGCGCCACTTTGTATATCCCCAAACAGATCTGACAGCCCTGTTTCAGCGTTCCTCGACTCTTGTTCTGCGACCTGGACGGCTTGATCCAAGTAAGCGTCCAAATGGGCGCGTTTTTGATCTCTGGCATCCGCATCGCTCATCGCCGCGATCGCTGACTGATTCACAAGCGAATCCAATGCGCCCGCACCGACGAGCGCCTCCAGCGCCCGCTTATTCAGCCGACGGGTATCCACCCGCCGACAAAGATCAAAAAGGTCCGTGTAGACCCCGCTCGCGAGGCGCTCGTCCACAAGATTCTGAATCGCGCCCTCGCCCAAGCCCTTGATGGCGCCTAAACCGTAAACCACCGTGCCTGGTCGGCTTGCCACAAACCGATACGCTCCCACATTCACATCCGGGGGCGCAATTTCAAGACCGAGTTCACGGCTCTCTTCTATATTGATGACAATTTTGTCGGTGTTTTGCATATCCGCCGACATGACCGCCGCCATGAAATCTGCGGGGTGATAATGCTTTAACCATGCCGTTTGATAGGCCAACAGCGCATAGCAGACGGAGTGAGGCTTGTTAAATCCATAGCCCGCAAACTTTTCCATCAAGTCAAAGATATGCCCAGCCTTGCGTTCGTCAACCTCGTTACGAAGCGCTCCAGCAACGAACACCTCTCGCTGTTTGGCCATCTCCTCCGGTTTCTTCTTTCCCATGGCTCGACGCAGCAAATCCGCATCGGCCAACGAGTAACCCGCCAATATCTGCGCGATCTGCATGACCTGTTCCTGATACAACATCACGCCATAGGTATCAGCCAGCACCGGTTGCAACGAGGGATGCAGGTAGTCGACTTCGTCTAAGCCATGCTTGCGGCGAATAAAGTCGTCGGCCAGCTGCAGCGGACCCGGCCGGAAAAGCGCCACCAAAGCAACGATATCTGCGAAACGACTGGGCTTCACCCGCTTCATCAGGTCCTTCATACCTCGAGACTCAAGCTGAAACACCGCGGTGGTTCGTGCCGCTTGAAGGTCTTGGTAGATCGCAGGATCCTCAAGTTCAAGGGCGTTGATATCAACCAGCGGATCTCCGGTTGCAGCGTGTCGCGCATTAATGCTCTTCACAGCTTGATCGATGATGGTCAACGTCCTGAGACCCAAAAAATCGAATTTCACAAGGCCCGCTTGCTCAACATCGGTCATATCGAACTGTGTCATGAGCCCGCTTTCTGGACTATCTCGATAGGTGGGCGAAAAATCTGTCAGCACGGTTGGCGCGATGACGACACCCCCTGCATGACGCCCCACATTGCGCGACAGTCCTTCAAGACTGAACGCCATGTCCATAATTTCCTGAGCTTCCTCGCTGGAGTCGATAAATTCTCCGAGGAGGGGTTCTTGTTCAAGTGCTTTATGCAAGGTCATGCCGGGCTCAAACGGAATCAACTTCGATAACTTGTCGGCTAGGCCGTAAGCTTTCCCTTGCACTCTCGCTACGTCCCTCACCACAGCCTTGGCTGCCATCGTGCCGAAGGTAATGATCTGCGATACAGCCCCTGCACCATAACGCTCAGTCACGTGCTGGATGACGCGATCCCGCCCGTCCATGCAAAAATCAATATCGAAATCCGGCAGTGAAACCCGCTCGGGATTCAAGAATCGTTCGAACAGTAGGTCATACTCGAGAGGATCGACATCCGTGATCTTAAGCACGTAAGCGACGAGAGAGCCTGCACCAGACCCGCGCCCCGGTCCCACGGGGATGTCATGGTCTTTGGCCCACTGAATAAATTCCATAACGATTAGGAAGTAACCTGGAAATCCCATCGAATTAATCACGCCCAATTCGAATTGGAGACGCGCCTCGTAGCGGTCCCTCATCGAGGCATCCACCGTTTCACCCTTTGCTGCGATCTGCTCTAACCGAGCATCCAGACCTCGAGCCGCGGTGGCCTCGAGAAAACTGGCCATGGTCATGCCCTCAGGCACCGGGTACTCGGGCAGAAAGGATTGGCCTAAGGTGATTTCAAGCGAGCATCGAACGGCAATGTGTCGGCTGTTTTCAACGGCTTCGGGTAAATCACTGAAGAGCGCCGCCATTTGCTCGGGCGTTTTGAGGTATTGCTCGGGCGTATACCGCTGGACTCGTCGGGGATCATCGAGCGTTCGCCCCTCGTGGATGCAAACCCGGACCTCGTGGGCTTCAAAATCCTCTTCGCGTAGAAAACGGACATCGTTGGTGGCAACCAATGGAATATCGAGCTGGCTGGCGATCTCAAGCGCACCCTGCACCTGAATCTCGTCCTGAGGTCGGCCAAGACGTTGCACTTCTAAATAGTATCGATCTGGAAAGATCTCAGACCAGCGACGTGCCCTCTCCAGCGCCAACGCCGCATGGCCGTTCACGATCGCTCGCCCGACGCCCCCTTCATTCGCACCAGAGAGCGCAATAAGGCCTTCGCTATCATCCTCTAGCCACGCGAGATCCAGCACCACGTGCTCGCCTTGCCTCGGGGAGTCATATGCGAGGGACAATAACTTCCCTAATCTTCGGTATCCGAGTTCGTTTTGAGCGAGAAGCACCAGAAGTTCTGGCGGCTCATTCGTTGCGGGGTCAGTCACAAACACGTCACAACCGACCACTGGCTTAACGCCAATCCCCATGGCCGCCTTATAGAACTTGACCAAAGCAAAGAGATTGCTGTGATCGGTCACGCCGATGGCCGGCATGGCCATTGCGTTCACGGCCTCAACCAACGGTTTCACCCGCACAGTACCATCAACCAAGGAGTACTCGGTGTGGACCCGCAGATGAACGAAGGGCGACGTCATGAAACGAACCGGCGCTAGGAGACGAGCCTCATCATAACCGAAGCCGCCTGGGGTCTAAACGGCTTTTGACAATCAACCCAGGACGGTGAATGTGAGACCTGCTTTTTGCGTTAGCCGATCCACATACGCATCACCCAAGCTCACCGAAGGGGTTAAGATTCCACCGCCCTCGGGCAGCGGGTCTTTTGCCAAACAGACAGCCGCTTCGGCAATCATCTTGGCCGTGGACCCATAGCCAGGATCTCGATCCCCGGTCACCTGCACCGTGAGACGTTGGCTCGGGTCGGCAGCCCGTCTGCCGTGTAACTGAACTTCAAAAAACCCTGCGTTGCGCGCCTTCTCATCGGGCCCTTCACCTGGCTTGGGCAACAGCGGCGTGATCATCCGTCGCGCCCACCTCAGGCCTAGCAGGCCCATGCCAAACTTGCCGAGCAAAGACGCGGCGAGGCCTCGAGCATAACCTTTAAATCCAGGCCCACAGTCCGTGCCTTCTTGATAGCGAAAGGTCGCACCGTAAGGATTGCCGAGCAGTGCATGACTACGCCGAACCACGCGGGTGTTAATTGCAGCCATCACAAAGGGTGAAACCCAGCGACGCAACGTTTCATCAAAGAAAAACACGTCATCGCCTGGCATATCTGGACCACGCTGGCTATTGGGAGGGTTCAAGCTGTAATCGTCTGCAAGAAGGTCGACGAGCGAAGGGTTTTTATCGGCTTCAGCGAGCATATTGAGCATGCTCGCAATCGTGCCGCCACTGGCGCCGCCACTCGCCCGCATCATCCGATAGTGCACGGTATCAGCGAAGCATTCGTATTCCGACTGAAACGCCTTCTGCAAGAAATGAACACCAAGATCGGAGGGCACACTGTCAAATCCACAGGTGTGCACGATCTTGGCCCCAGAGGCCTCAGCCGTGGCGTGATACGTCTCGATCATGTCTCGCATCCACTGCACTTCGCCAGTGAGATCACAGTAATGCACGCCAAGCTCGGAGCAGATTTTAACAAGCGGACTGCCGTACAGCGCGTAGGGCCCAACGGTGGAGCAGATGACCGTGGTTTGCTCGGCGATGCGTCGAATCGCCGCTTCATCGTGGCTGTCTGCGATGAGGATAGCGACCCCACCAAAGCCACAGCTCGCAGCAACGTCTTGCAGCTTGGACTCGCTTCGACCTGCCACCGCCCACCGAAGTTCGCCATCGATGCCGTACGTCTCCGCCAAATACTGAGCGACAAGGCGGCCTGTAAAGCCCGATGCACCCCAAACCACAACATCAAAATTTTTCATTGCTCTATCCTCTCACAGGCCTCTTGAAACGCGTCGCCAGCCCTCGGGCAACGCTCAATGTGATCCTAAGCTCGCAATCATCGATCTCAAGCTTACGCGTTATCCCCTGGGGGAAACCCTGCACAGTATAGGCCGACCTGCCAACCCGGCCCATGGGCACAAGTCTTTTCAATGGGCAACTCAAATAGGGACGAAGCGATGCTAGGGTTCGATCCCACACCTTAGGCTTGGGTGGGGTCTGCCTCTGGGAGCCGCCGGCGCCAGGGCAAGCGCTGGCGCGCGCTGCGAAGCGCTTCCGGGAGCGCCAACATCGCCGGCGTGACGAGCAAAGTGAGCACGGTGGCAAAACTGAGCCCAGAGACAATGGCTGACGCCAATTGCGTCCAGAAGGACGCGATCGGACCGCCCACCTCGACCGTCCGCCCGATTAAATCAATTGAAACGCCCATCGCCATCGGCAGTAGACCGAAGCCAGTGGTGAACGTCGTCAAAAAGACAGGTCTGAGTCGCAAACAACCGGTGTGCGTGGCCACCTGTGCAAGGGACCACCCCGGGTGCAACGCGCGCACTTCGTTAAACGTATCAATCAGCACGATGTTGTTGTTCACGATGATGCCAGCTAGCGCCACAATGCCGACACCGGTCATGATGGCGCTAAAAGGATCCTGTGTGATCATCAAACCAAGCAGGACGCCCACAGTCGACATGAGTACCGACGATAAAACCAACAGGGTCTGATAAAAACTATTGAACTGCGTCACGAGCAGCAATGCCATGAGCAAGAGCGCCAAACTAAAGGCGCTGCTGATGAATTGCATGGTCTTTGCCTGCTCCTCGTTTGCACCACGAAATACGGCTCGAACGCCGGGGGCAAGCGGTGTCTGATTGAGCCAGGTTTGGATGGCAGACACCTCTTGTTCCACCAAAGCGCCGGGCACTACATTCGCTCGCACATACATGATCCGCTGTCCGTCCTGCCGAAAGATCGTGCTGACCTTCGGGCGTGCCTCGCGGGTCACGAAGCTACTGATCGGGCTTTGGCCCTCTCGAGTCGAGACTCTTAGACTGTCCAGTTTCGAAAAACCGCGCGCGTCTTCTGGATATCGCAAACGAATGTCAATTTCGTCTTCCGCATCGTCGGGCCTGAATCGCCCAATCAACACCCCATTCGTCATGAGCTGAACAGCTGAGCCAACACTCGCGACGTCTGCGCCCATCATGGCCGCTTTCTCGCGATCGACATTCATCTCCCATTCAATCGCCGGCACAGGCGCGGTATCGTCAACGTCTCTCAAGGTTGGCAGGGTTTCTAGGTAGGCTCTCACTCGGCGTGTCTCAGCGGCCAATACCCCGAGGTCCTCCGCTTGGAGTTGTAATTGAATGTCTTTACCGACAGGCGGGCCCCGTTCCTGTTCCTGAATTTCTGCACGCAACCCTGGCATCCTAGCGATGGCATCACGGAACCCCTCAATCACGCGCCACCCATCTAGCGTTCGGGTTTGACGGTCGGTTAACTCGATAAACATCGAGCCAATTTGATCACCACTTCTCCCACTGCCCACAGAAATGGCGCTCCCTGATCCTGCGGAGGTGTAGATACTTTCTATCTCGCCGGCATCCATCACCCGGCGCTCGACGCCAGTCACCAAATCACGAATTTCCTCAGCGGAATAGTTACCTTTCGCCGACACTGCGACACCCGTAAAGCTGGGCTCAACGTCGACGAAAAACTGAGCACCAAGGCCCGACGCACCGTAGGCGCGGACAATCAAATACAGCACGGCCACTGTTCCAAACAGGACGGCGATCGGTCGCCCAGTCACAAGCATGAGGACCCGGCC
>Ga0181574_10001700_pt1 | contig 20504 bp, 16 predicted proteins | sample 101ome_24_FD_145600 | JGI IMG/M metagenome (GOLD analysis project Ga0181574, IMG submission 145600) | Coastal salt marsh microbial communities from the Groves Creek Marsh, Skidaway Island, Georgia - 101410AT metaG (spades assembly) | ecosystem: Environmental > Aquatic > Marine > Intertidal zone... | reverse complement strand
CCGAGTCAACAAAGGAACGGATATTTTCAGCCAGCTGGTCCACATTGAAAGAGATCCGGCCAACAGGTGCGTGTAGATTCCCTTGTTTGTCGACACGGAATTCTACCTGACCAGCCTTGATGTCTTTCACAGCGTTGGCCACATCCATGGTGACGGTTCCCACTTTCGGATTCGGCATCAAGCCACGAGGTCCCAGGATTTTTCCAAGGCGACCCACAACATTCATCACATCAGGGGTAGCAACAACACGCTCATAATCAAACCAGCTTTCCTTCTGGATTCGCTCAGCGATATCTTCGGCTCCAACATAATCAGCTCCAGCCTCTTCGGCTTCACGAGCTTTCTCTCCCTTGGCAAAAACCAGTACGCGCACCTCTTTACCTAGCCCGTGAGGCAGGGAGCAGGTTCCACGAACCATCTGGTCCGCTTTACGCGGATCCACACCAAGTCGGAGGACAACATCGACAGTTTCATCAAACTTGGTCGCTTTCACTTCCTGCAGTAGTTGTAGGGCTTCTTCGAGTGAATACTGTTTTTCCAGTTCCACTTTTTCACGAATCGCCTTCTGGCGCTTACTCAGCTTCTTCATTGTTCTCTCCTTAATCGCCGATAGCCACACCCATGCTACGAGCTGTCCCAGCAATGATCGCTTTGGCAGCTTCAATATCGTAGCAGTTGAGGTCTGGTAATTTAGTTTTGGCAATTTCCTCTAACTGGGCTTGTGAGAGGGTTCCAACCGTAGCGGTATTGGGCGTAGCCGAACCCTTGCCAAGCTTGAGGGTTTCCTTGATCAAGACCGAGGCAGGCGGGGTCTTTGTGATGAAACTGAAAGAGCGATCCTTGTAGACCGTGATCACGACTGGAATGATCGTGTCGAGTCCCTGCGTGCGAGCATTGAATGCCTTGCAGAACTCCATGATGTTGACGCCATGCTGGCCAAGAGCTGGTCCAATTGGCGGCGAGGGGTTGGCCTTTCCAGCAGCAACTTGCAGCTTGATGAAGGCCTTGACTTCTTTTGCCATGAAAACCTGTTGGAGTAGTCAGCGTTGGGCAGAACTCCCAACTCCTACTGTTTAGGCCTTGACCACCTTGTCGAAATCGACTTCGACAGGGGTTGGGCGGCCAAAAATACTGACAAGCACCTTGAGCTTGCCACGTTCGTGGCTGATCTCGTCGATCACACCACTGAAGTTGCTGAAAGGACCTTCGGTGATCATCACCTTCTGCTCCCGAACAAATTCTTCTTCCACGCTGGCTTGCTGGAAACCGCTGTCGATCTGCTCCTTGATCGCCATCAGTTCTTCATTACTGAGTGGTATCGGAGGAATATAGCGGTTTTCTTCATGATGCTTGCGCCCCACGAAACCAGTGACCCGATTAGTCTTGATGATCAGGTGCCAGAGATCCTCCTGCAGGTCCATGTGCAGCAGCAAATAGCCTGGGAAATACTTCTGCGTGACAACACGCTGCTTCCCACCTTTGCTGCGAGTGACCTCTTCAGAAGGAATGAAGATTTCTCCGACCAAATGCTGAAGTCCCTTGATCTCCAGTTGTTTTTCGATCGTTAGCTTGACCCGCTTTTCATAGCCGGTGTGGGCCTGGAGAATGTACCACTTGAAGTGGCTGTTCTCGACAGGTGCAGGTTCAGCAGCTTCGTCTGTTTCAGGTGGAATAATTGGAATTTCAGGATTCAGTTCACTATCGCTCATCGCATATCTCTTAGCCAGAAATCAGGAGTTGCATCAGGTTGGAGAGTCCAAGATCAGCCACCCCCAAATAGATCGCGATGATCAGCGATACCAGAACCACGATGGAAGTTTGCCGGATCGTGCGCTCGCGGGTCGCCCATTGAATGCGTTTAAATTCGGCTTGGACGTCAATAAAAAATTGCCGGATTCTATTGAACATGGCCTTGTTTGGATTGGACGTGATGACGAGTCTGCCAGAACCGAGACAGGGCGGGAATCATTGCTTGGTGCTGTGCAGGCCAGACAGGGGTCGAACCTGCGACCTGCGGATTTGGAATCCGCTGCTCTACCAGCTGAGCTACTGGCCTGTACAAGGTGACGGTTCAATGTCACTGGAGCCCGAGAGCAGGATTGAACTGCCGACCTTTTCCTTACCAAGGAAACGCTCTACCACTGAGCTACCCGGGCCCATCGCTGGTGGTGGGGAGAGAAGGATTCGAACCTTCGAAGGCTGAGCCAACAGATTTACAGTCTGCCCCCTTTGACCGCTCGGGAATCTCCCCACATAATCATTCCTGGAGCTGGCTGACGGATTTGAACCCCCGACCTGCTGATTACAAATCAGCTGCTCTACCAACTGAGCTAAGCCAGCCAAGGAAAGCCGCTAATAATATGCAAAATTTACGGTGATGTCAACTTTCTTTTCTGGGCCAATCCACCTGATTTGACTACCATTCTCGCCGTTGACAACAGGTTTCTCGCTTGCAACTTTTTTGACCCTCCGTACCTTGACCTAATCTTTAGGCCTCTCTTGCACGCCACTCCCCAGCCTCATTTGTCGATGTCCCAGCCGGCCAGTGAAACCCCGATGATGCGCCAGTTCCATGATGCCAAGCGGCAGCATCCGGACAAGATCCTCTTCTTCCGCATGGGAGACTTCTACGAAATGTTTGGAGATGATGCAGTGAAGGCTGCGCCCATTCTCCAGATTGCGCTGACTTCTCGGAACAAGCAGCAGGAAGGGGCAATTCCAATGTGCGGTGTCCCCTATCGAGCCTACGAGAGCTACCTCAATCGTCTGACCGCTGCTGGATACAAGGTCGCTATTTGCGAGCAGACCGAAGATCCGGCCAAGGCAAAGGGCCTGGTCAATCGAGAAATTGTCCGGATTGTTACACCTGGAACCACGGTTTCCCCCGAACTTCTTCCCCCTGACGACAACCACTACCTGGTTGCCTTGCTTTGGCAGGCGCGTCCTGCTGGTATTGGGCTGGCCAGGGCCGATCTTTCCACGGGTGAACTGGAAATCACGGAGTTTGAAGAAAGTGAAAAGTCGTTGTGCCTGGACTTTTTGCGTCAGCTACAACCAAGCGAGGTGTTGCTTCCAGAAGCTCGAACCGAGGGTGAAGCTGAGTTTGTGCAGAGTGTCCTACAGCTACTGAAGCAACTTCCGAAGGTTGGGGAGCAGGCAGTGACCATTCGCTCAGCCTATGATTTTGACACGCAAACTTCACGTCAGCGGCTTCTAGAACATTTTGGCACCCTGAACCTTGCTGGGTTTGGTGTGGAGGAATTGGCACGGGGCATTCGGGCTGCTGGAGCATTGCTACAGTACATGGGTGAGACACAACAGTGTAGTTTGTCGCATCTGACCAGCATCCGTCAGTTACGACGCAGTCAGACAATGCCACTGGATGAAACAACCATTCGCAACCTGGAGATCTTCGAAACCCCCACCGGACAGAAGCGGCATACACTCTTTCATGTGCTCAATCAATGTGTGACTCCGATGGGAGCACGCCAGTTGCGACAGTGGCTGCGCTATCCACTATTGGACAAAGGACCGCTGGAAGCTCGCTATGATGCGATTGAAGAGTTCCAGAAGCAGGGTCGGATGCGACAGGAACTGCGTCAGCAGTTGTCTCAGGTCCAGGATCTACCTAGAATTGCAGGACGGATTAGTTTGCCGGTCGCTGGCATCAGTGACTTCCTTGCTTTGCGCAGTTCGTTGGAACCGCTGCAATTGTTACCGGAGTTGTTGGCACCCTTGTCCACCCCATTACTGGTTGAGGTGGGCGCGTCCTTTGATCCCCTGAACGACCTGCTCACCCTGCTGGAACAACGGTTGTTGCCAGAGCCTTCTCTGAAATTGGCAGAGGGCGGTTACATCGCTGACGGAGTGTCACAGGAGTTGGATGATCTGCGACTCTTGACCACAGATTCCAAAGAGTTTCTCAATCGAATGCTGCAACAGGAGCGGGAGCGCAGCGGTATTGCCAGCCTTAAGCTGGGCTTCAACAAGGTCTTTGGCTACTATTTGGAAGTCAGCAATGCTCACAAGAATCGGGTTCCTGGCCATTATCTTCGCAAGCAGACTCTGACCAATGGGGAACGCTATATCACACAGGAACTAAAGGAGTTTGAAGAGAAAATTCTTAGCGCAGAAGAACGTAGTGTGGAGTTGGAGCAAGCGCTGTTTGCGGAACTAAGGCAGGAGGTTCTTCAACAACTTGGACGCCTTCAGGAAAGTGCTCGCAAATTAGCCATTTTAGATGTTCTGTCTGGTTGGGCCGAACTGGCCTTGGCTGCTAACTATGTTCGGCCTCGCTTACTGGAAACTGGACATTCAAGACAACTTTGCTTGCAAGCTTCTCGGCATCCAGTGATTGAGCAACTGGATCTGGGCGAACCTTTCGTTCCGAATGACATTGACTTGGAGGAAGAAAAGCGACAGGTTCTGCTGATTACCGGCCCTAACATGGCTGGTAAGTCGACGTTTATGCGTCAGGTTGCTCTGAACGTGTTGATGGCCCAAACTGGCTGTTTTGTAGCAGCTGCTTCTGCTGAAATGACGCTAGTAGATCGAGTATTTACCAGAGTTGGGGCTTCTGACAACCTTAGTCAGGGGCAGAGTACCTTCATGGTGGAAATGAACGAGGCAGCAGCAATTCTCAACAATGCCTCAGAAAATAGCCTGATCGTATTGGATGAGATTGGACGTGGCACGAGCACCTTTGACGGCATCAGCATCGCCTGGGCGATTGTCGAACATCTCCACGAATTGGGCTCACTGACACTTTGCGCAACGCACTATCATGAACTCACAGAACTGGCGCAGCAATTGGCCGGAGTTGTGAATGCAAGCGTACGCATAGAGGAAGATGGTGAACGCATTGTCTTTTTACGCAGGATCAGTCCGGGAGAAGCTGACAAGAGCTACGGAGTGCAGGTTGCTCGGCTGGCTGGCTTGCCCCCCTTGGTGATTCAGCGGGCCCAGCAGATTTTGCAGACTCTTGAGCAGGCCCATACTTTGGGGCATGTGGTGCAAGAGGTTTCGCCCGTGTATGATCATCCAATTGTGCATCAGGCAGCCGCAACGCAAGAATCTGTCAACGGCTCCCAACTGCAACTTTCATTGTTTGCTGAAGATTCCTGGTTAGTTGAGGAATTACGAGCGCTCAATTTATCGCAAACCACCCCGCTGGAGGCACTAAATCTGCTGCATGCGTTGCAGCAGCGTCTGCAGTGATTCCTGTTTCCTTGTTCTTTGGAGAAGCGCTCCATGGCCCCAACCCGTGTGGCTATTTACCCGACCAGTTCTAATCCTCCGACCCTCGGGCACGCTGATATCGTGACGCGTGCTGCCCGGCACTTTGAGCACGTCTACTGGGCGGCTGCCGTGAATCCAGAGAAGGAGTATCTCTTCACTCAGGAAGAACGCAAGGAGATGATGCAGGCGTATGTGGATCATCTGCCTGGCTTGGAGAACGTGAGTGTTGATGCCTATCAGGGCCCCACTGTGCGCTATGCACAGAGTAAAGGCGCGAGTGTGCTCATCAAGGGATTACGCAGTACAAACGATTTTCATGGAGAGCTGCAGCAGGCGATTGGGAATTTGGGGATTGACCCTCAACTGGAAACCTTCTGCCTGTTTGGTCGGCCAGATCTTTTTGTAGTTAGTTCCACGCTGGTGAGGGAAGTGGCTTTGCTGGGAGAACGGATTGATTCCTATGTCATTCCTCCGGTAGCAGAACAGATCTATACGATTCTGAGAAACCAGGGACTGCTACCTGCCAAGTAATTGTGGATTCCTCACCTAGGATGGGTGGGATGTTAGGAAAGGATTTTCGCAGTGGATACGATCAATTTGGAAGCATCGCCACGCTTACGTTGGCGATCTGACTGGTTTTTCCTCGTACTGGCGCTGCTCGGTGGTGTAGCTTTGGCGACAGCTGAATTCGTCGATCCTACGGTATTTAGCCCACTGACACCACCGGAGGGAATACACAACTGGTTAGGGTTGCCAGGTGCACTGATTGGGGGGTCACTGCTGGAAATCTTTGGCCCACCGACTCCCTTACTGTTCTGGTTTCTAATTCCCCTGAGCAGACCACATTGGCATCGCTTTTCTCTGCTCAGCGGATGGTATCATGCCCTGTTGCTCTGCTGGCTCCTTTCCATTTTGCATGTGTTGGTGTTGACACTGGAACACAACACCGTCCCATTTCAAGGTCTCTGGAGTTACGGTTATCTCGGGTTATTGGGTTCACAGTGGCTCTTGCAGCATCTGCCTCACCAAGAAGCCGCCGCAGTAATTGGTGCGGTCTGTTTCTATCTGAGTGTACGTATCTACACTGCTCTGCCTTTCCTGCCAATCCTGCGAGGTCTTGCATTGCTGACTGTTGCCGCTTTTGGACTAGCACATGGGTTGCCTTGGCAATCAATTCCCAGAGGATTGTACAAAGCTTGGGAACAGTTGAAGCGCAACCTGCGGATCATGGCGCTGATGCCGGAAACGGTCCCGGCGCAGAAGCCATCAACGTCAACGGTGCAGGAAGTAGAAGAAGACTTCTTATTGACCGAGAATCCTTCGATGCTGGATCAATTGGAACGCAAGGATCCGAACAACCTGAACGAAGCAGCCATGCTCTACGAGCAGTGGTTGCAGTATCAGGAGGAAGAAGTTATCGAAATTCCAGTTTTGACCACCATTCCAAGAAAATTACCCAACCCGGTTGGACTCTCTGTGGGGCCCACCACTTTCCCCGAAAAACCTCAACCGTTTCCCTGAGTTTGTGGAGTCCTGTTGATGAAAGAGCTGCTAGCTAAGCTACTTGAACGAAAAAATCTGAGCCAGGAAGAGGCTCGAGAGATGATTCTCTGGGTCATGAGTGAAGAAGCAGTTCCTACACAGGCAGCTGCCTTACTTGCTCTGCACCAGGCCAAAGGTGCAACGATTGATGAAATTGTCGGTGCAGCCCACGCCATGCGAGAGCGCTCCGAGAAAATCAAGGCTCCAAGTGATGCAATTGATACTTGTAGTACTGGGGGCAACGGCATCAGTACCTTCAATATCTCCACCTGCGCTGCGTTGATTGCTGCTGCTGGAGGGGCTGTTGTGGCCAAGCACGGAAATCGGAGCAACACGCGACGTAGCGGTAGTGCAGAAGCCCTACAGGCACTTGGAGTAAATATTGATTTGGATCTTTCGCAGGTTGAAGCTTGCCTACAGGAATTACAACTCTGCTTCTGTTATGCGATTAAGCATCACCCTGCAATGCGATTTGCAGGTCCAATTCGTCGAGAACTGGGCATCCCGACAGTTTTCAACATTCTTGGACCATTGACCAACCCAGCTCAAGCTCAGTGCCAATTGGTGGGTGTGCCCAACGTAGAATGGACTTTTCGAATTGCTCAGGTGCTTGCAGAACTTGGGGCAGAACGCGCGCTGGTGGTCCATGGTGCTGACGGTCTCTGCGAGTTAACCACAACAGCCAAAACCCATGTTGCAGAGCTTCGAGACGGTAAGGTCGAACTGTATCAACTGGAACCAGAAGAAGTAGGCTTGCCGAAAGGCAATTTGGAAGAGATGCGCATTGACAGTCCAGAAGAGAGTGCCCAAATGATTCGAGAGATTCTCCAAGGAAAAAATCAAGGCACCCCACGACATGTGGCTCTCTACAATGCTGCAGGCGCTCTAGTAGTCGCAGGAAAGGCAGAAAATCTGAGAGATGGTGTGGAGCAGGCAACCCAGCTGGTAGACTCTGGCAAGGCTTGGCAGCGCTTGGAAGAACTAGTCGAGTTCACGAATCGGGTGGCATAAGCTATGAGTTCCTCTCGAACGCACCAAAAACGCCCATGGATCATGGTTAAGTAACTGATTTTAATGAATATTTTATTTATAAAATCAGGAGTGCATGCCATATTATGCACCACAAAACACAATACTTAACAGTTAGAAATCATGTTTTTTATTTTAACAGAAGAGTTCCATTAGAACTTCAATCTAAGTGAAACAAGAAAAGAATTATCATTTCACTAAATACAAAGTCTATTACTGAGGCTCAAAAATTATCATATACGATCTCAGATCGTTTAGAACGATATTGGGACAATTTGAGGTTAGACTTATTTCACACAAAACATATTGGTAAAACCATAATTGAAGAAAAGAATACCAACGAAAAGATAACATTATCTTGGTAGCGGCGATGTTGGTCAGTGGGTGGTACCAAACGGAAAAAAAGAATGGGCAAGGCAACAAAGAATAGAGCGACAATAATTGATGTTGCGAAAGAGTGTGGCTTGTCGCAAGCAACTGTGGCGCGCGTCCTCAACGGTCAAACCGGTATCCACGTCAAAGAGATCACACGAAAGCGGGTATTGGATGCTGCCAAAAGAGTTGGCTATCAGAGAAACGCCATTGCCGCCAATTTTCGGTTGCAGCAGACCAATACCATAGCCGTTTCTATCGCTGACATCACGAATCCGTTTTACCCCGAACTGGTAAAAGGCATTCAAGATGTTGCTAGAGAAAGAGGGTACAGCGTTGTTCAGTTCTACAACGAATGGAACCCAGAGGTCGAACAAGAGCACTTTGACTGTATGGTGCGCACTCGCGTCGAAGGCGCGATTCTTTCTCCTTCGGATACAGCGACCGATTTTTGCTCTCTGCATGCGATACCTTTTGTCCTTCTATCGAACTCAGAAGAGTTCGCCATGTACGATACGATTGGCAATGACAGTCGAAGCGGAATGCGTCTCGCCCTTGAACGTTTATACCAACTTGGTCATCGCCGTATGGCTCTGTTTGTCGGTGGCTCGATGCGGTCAGGGGTGAACTGGAGGGCCGAACTTTTTCTTGAGTTCCACCGTGAGAAAGGAATGCCTGTGTCGCTAGAAAATTTACTGGAGAGCGACTTTGGAGTTAGCTCCACGTCTTCATTTAATGCGGCGCGACGGATCATGAACGAATTCCTTGACCGTCCGGTCCTTCCAACAGCGATTTTTTCTTCAAATGACATCCTGGCGCTGGCAACGTTGCGGGTTGCAAATGAAAAAGGGATCCGGGTGCCCGATCGACTTTCTGTCGTTGGCATGGATGGGATATTTTCGGGAGAGGTGAGCAGCCCACCTCTAACGACCGTTCAAAAAAACCGACGTGAAATCGGGCGAACCGCTGCTTTAGCATTGCTGGACAAAATAGATTCCCCTCATGAAGGAACGGCAAAAAAACAGCTGTTGAGTTGCAAACTGATTGAAAGGGGTTCAATGGGGCCGGTGTCGGCAAACCACGGTTGATAACTGTAATCAGTTAAATTCTGGTTCCGGCCCCGCAGACATTATGAGTCAAGAAAATTGACGGTTCCGGTGGCTGCAGGCGTGAAAGGAAGGTATTTCAGAATTCGACGGCGGCGCACATGACGCGTCTCCGTTTAGCCGGTGAATGCGTCTCGAATCGGTTTTGCTGGTACGCCAGGCATTTGTCCGCCAGGACATTGGGCCTTCCGCCATTTTTCGGAATGGTCGGCAAAATGCTCAAACGCGTTATCCCCTGTGTTGTTGCGTTTGCACTTCCAGTTAGTCAGAACTTAGTGAAATAATTCAGAAGCTTGGCTAGGCTAAGCGTGACAGCCGCGCGCGGATAGATGGATGCTGAAACTATGCGCTCTCAACCATGTTGACACCTTTCTACTAATTTGATAACGTTATCATAATTTAGTCAAGATGCAGCTTTTGAGCAACTATGCTAATACACACCGGTTCAACTGTCGGGTATCCGACGGGCAACTGATTGAAATTCTTCCAATGTCCAGGTGGGGCTTGGATTTTGTTCACATCCTGAAGGTTCCAAAAATGCTTAAGAAAAGAACAATGTCCATGGCCGAGGTATTCTCCCTGCGCAGCGTAGAACCAAAGCCGAGAACGAGCAGTCAACTGTGGGCCAAGGACGTGGGTTACGATGAAGCACCCTGGTATCATGAGCGCATGGGCTTGACCGAACTCGATGATTTCCTAGACGTTGCGGGTGCGCGTATTGACTATGTGAAAATCGCTACGACGCAGGTGCTTAACCATCCCGCTGAGTGGGTGAATCGTAAAATTGAGCTCTACAAAAAGCATTCGATCCAACCATATCTGGACCACGGATATTTTGTTCGGGCCTATAGGAATGGTGTTGTCGACGAGGCTATTGAAGCGGCTGCGGCTCTAGGATTCCCCGTTATGGAGTTCATGAACACTTTTGGCGACGTTTCTGAAAAACAACTCAGAGATTGGCGGCAACGTGCAATTGATTGCGGGATGCGTCTGATCTACGAGCACCATCCCGAACGTGGATGGAGAGAAGGTGCAACTGACACTCCGGCCACCGCCACAGAAATCATTCAGGGTGCCGAACCGTTTCTGGCGCATGGAGCATTCACGCTATTGATCGATCACGAAGAAATCGAGATCCAGGAAGCGGCCGCGAAGGACGTTCTGAACGAAGTGCAAGAGGTGCTCGGGAAAGATCGTGTGGTATTTGAGGTCACATCGACCAAGGAAGCCGCAATGATGTGGTACTCAAATTTGCTAGATTATTTTGAGATGTTCGGGACTGATTGCAACGTTACCAATATCATGCCGAGCCAGGTCATGTTCGTCGATCAGCTGAGAGCGGGTGAAAGACCGGCGGGACTCTTGTATGACCGCTTTCCGGAGTTACAAAGGGTCCGCCACAAGTGATTATTGTGGCAAAAAATGATAACGTTGTCAATAAAGACGTAACAAGGAGTTTGAACGCCGGCGACACGTTTGGGCCAAACTGGTGGGAGGTATAATATCGATAAGAGGCATGTCGCCCGAGAGTCGGGAGGCAATGAACCAGGAGACTTTTGACATGGGTGTCGAAGGGATTCCTATCTAAAGTGCCGTGGCCTCGATCCGGCACAAAAACACTCGGCTGCCGAGAACATCTGCAGCCAAAAAAGAGGAGTAAAAAATGCTTAAAAAAATGCTTAAGAAGATGCTTATGACCTTGTCAGGCGTAGTTGTGGCTGGGGTGTTGTCGCTTTCAGCAAGCGCAGCGAATGCCGAGGTGAATTTTGAAGGCGAAACGGTAACGATCATCATTCCGTTCAAGGAAGGTGGGGGTACGTCCCGGACGTTCCGTTTTTTCCAGCCGTATCTATCAAAGTACCTTCCTGGCAATCCTGTCATCCAGCTTCAGCACATGCCAGGCGGTGGTACGATCAAGGGTGGAAACTTTTTCCATGACAATCAGAAAACTGACGGAACCTTTGCGCTTGCAACCTCTTCTTCCGTAAACATGCAGCAAGCGACCGGCAATCCGCTCGCAAAATTCGACCTGCTATCGTACGAACCTGTCTTGTCGCTTGCGACCACAACTCATTGGGTCACACACGCAGACTTGGCGGATGGCCCAAATGATATTTCCGGCCTCCGTGAATTGCCGGTTGCTCTATTCCCGTTCAAAACCGCCTCATCAGCGGACATGTTCCACCTTTGGATCTATAAAGCGCTCGGCGTGGACGGGGCGCGTCCCATTCCGGGCTTGTCCAGCTCGGCCGGTTATCAGTCCTTCCAGCGTGGCGAATTGCAGATGGCTTCGCATGGGACAGGCAACTTCCTTAAAACGATCAGTAAGGATATTGCCGATGGTAAAGTGCATCAATTCATGACCCTTGGCGTGCTGCAGCCCGATGGTTCGGTGCAGCGTCCATCCTACTCGCCGGACGCACTGACCTTCCCGGAAATGTACAAAAAAGTTCACGGCAAGCCGTTGGACGGCGCAGAACGTGAGGCCTATGAGGTGATTGCGGCCAACTGGGGCCCAGCCTCGAAAGGCTTGGTATTGCCAACCGGCACCCCTGCAGAAATCGTTGATGCATGGCGGAAGGCTGCCGAGGAAATGACCAAAGACGTCGAATTCATTGAAGCCGCACCCAAGAATATTGGGCCCTTCCCGGTTGTTATCGGCGAGGATGTGAGGGGCATCATTGGAAAAGCAGTTGATTTGTCGGATGCGAGCAAAAAGCAGTTCAATGACGCTATTGCACATTACCGTCTAACCTATCGGATAGAGTAAGTGCTCTTCCGACAGTGCGAGCAGCGCTGGCCTCGGTGTCCATCCGGGGCCAGACCCGACAAAAACCGGCCTGAAATGGCGTTGAATCGATTGTTCCTGAACGAAAATGTCCGAGTTTCAAACTCCAATGGCGCTCAATAATGTACCCAGCCGTCAACGACCAGAGGGCAAACGAACAAACCGGTCTGGTCACATGCCGGCGAATGCTTTGACAACCGACGAGAGAAGTCGCCATCGAAATTGAAATGTTCGTCTCTGCGCTTGCGCAGCTGTTCCAGGTTTCTCACTTTCCCTACCTCATGGCCGGCGTGCTTCTGGGCCTTACATTAGGCATTCTTCCCGGCCTTGGCGGAACATCGGGTCTGGCGATCTTGCTGCCATTTGTCTACACGTTTGAACCAGGTGTCGCCCTTGCAATGATGATCGGCGTTCTAGCGCCGACAACCACTTCGGACACCTTCCCGGCGGTTTTGCTGGGCATTCCCGGGACAGCAGGTTCCCAAGCGACTGTATTGGATGGTCATCCTTTGGCCAAACGAGGTGAAGCCTCCAGGGCGTTATCCGCCGCGTTCCTGTCATCGCTGTTTGGCGGTCTGTTTGGAGCTATGATCCTTAGTATTTCGATCTTCTTTGCGAAACCGTTGATCATGTCCTTTGGCTTCGGCGAGCAGTTCCTCCTTATTATCCTGGCCCTTCTGATGATCGGCGCACTGACCGGCGCAAATTTCCTCAAGGGTTTAGCCAGTTGCGTGATCGGCCTAGTTATCGGCACGATTGGTCTGGCCCAAATCACCGGCGATCCGCGATATACGTTTGGCACGTTGTACCTCACAGATGGATTTCCGCTGGTTGTAATGGGTCTGGGTCTTTTTGCGGTACCAGAAATTGTGAGCCTTCTTCATTCGAAATCCACGGTTGCCGGCGGTGGAAAACTGGAGAAGGGTTGGTTGCGCGGTATGCGCGATGCCGTCAGCAATTGGTTCCTGATCATCCGATGCTCGACAGTGGGGGTTCTTGTCGGCGCATTACCGGGTCTTGGTGGAACCGTCGTCGACTGGATCGCCTATAGCCACGCGAAACAAACGATCAAAGACCCCAAAACGCTTGGCACCGGTGATATCCGCGGAGTGATCGCTCCTGAATCGGCAAACAACGCCAAGGAAGGCGGCGCGCTAATCCCAACGATCCTGTTCGGAATTCCCGGTTCCGGAAACAAGGTTCTGCTGCTTGGGGGGTTAATCCTTGTGGGTATCGAACCAGGCATCGAGATGGTCACGACCCAGCTGGACATCACCTACCTAATCATCTGGTCTCTGGCGGTGGCAAATATTTTCGGAGCAGGCTTGTGCTTGTTCCTGGCTCGTCCAATGGCTCAACTCACGCGCTTACCGTTCTTCATTCTGGCACCCATCCTAGTCGTTTTGATCTTTTTCGCGACGTTTAACAATGGCCGCGATTGGTTGGATTTTGTAGCACTGATGCTGTTTGGCGCGGTGGGCGTGGTCTTCAAAACTTTTGGGTGGTCGCGCCCCGCGCTTCTGATCGGGTTCTTCCTTTCGTCCAAAATCGAACTGCTGAGCTATCAAGTCAGCGCGGCATATGGTTTGTCCTTCCTGTATCGAACGGGGTCGATAATTCTGATCGTACTGGCCTTTGGCACAATCGCTCTGCTTCTGCGGCAAAAGATGTCTCCTGTTCGCAGGGCGGCTGTCACAGAGCAACGAAAACAGGCCCTGTTTACCTGCTTGGTGGCACTGCTTCCCATCAGTATGATCCTTCAGGTCGTGAATCTGGACTTCCGGGCAAGCATCTACCCAATTGCACTTAGCGGAGCACTCTTGGCATTGGTTGCGACCATCGCTGTTCTTCAGGTGATGCGACAAGCACCCGCGATGGATGACATTATCTCCAGAAACGCGGCGCTACGGGTCATGTCCCAGAACATCTTTGAATCTGAAGGCACTCTGTTCGATCAGCTGCGTGCGTTTACTCTCATTCCCGTGTTCCTTGGGCTGGTTTTCGTGCTTGGGTTCCCAATCGCCGCCGTGGCCTTGATCAACGGATTCATACTGCTGCACGACCGTAGCAAGTATCTCATTTCGATCACTGTCTCGGCGGCCGTGCTGATCATCCTCTGGACACTTTCAGGCGTGCTGACGCTTCAATACCCAGCCGGCATAATTACCGATTTTATCCCGCTGCCCTGGTGGCTTGGCGGGGCCCATTGAGGAAACAAGACATGACAAAAACGCAAAACTACGTCGAGGCACGGTCGGGCATGATCGAACGCGAGCCAAAGCCGTTTGACAGGGGGCTGAACTATGTTCGCGCTCCGAAAGTTTTGGGATAGTATTTCAGCGATTTCTTAGCCTGCTACGATACTTTCACTGACATCATCAAGATCGGCACAAACCAGCTAACATTTGCACCGGAAGCAGAATATAATGTAATGTACTAACCTATTGATCTTGTTGAAGATCATAACTTTTTTTGGCTCTGATGTTAGGTATCACACCTCATCTCGAAGGAGCACCCATAGCTTTTGTGAAGATTTTGTCAGGGAATCAGAACCGTAGATCCTGTTGTTCTGCGGCCTTCGAGATCAGCGTGAGCCTGCGCAACTTCACGCAAAGGATAACGTTGATTGATTGAAATCTTGACCTTCCTACTGCCAATAGCTCCAAACAGTGCTTGGGAACTGTCGAGCAATTCCGCACGAGTAGCAATATAGGAAAAGAGCGTGGGACGCGTGTAGAACAAACTCTTTGGATTGAAGACTCGCAGATCCACTGGAGGCACTGGTCCAGAAGATTGACCAAAGCTCACGAACAAACCTCTTGGACTCAGACAGCCTATCGTCCCCTCGAAAGTGTCGCGCCCGACTGAATCATAGACCAACCGAACACCCTTCCCATTGGTGATTTCCATCACCTGATCCAAGAAGTTTTCTTGCTCATAATTGATCACGAAGTCACATCCGTTGTCTCGAGCCAAAGATTCCTTGGCAGATGAACTGACCGTACCAATTACTGTGCAACCCAAGGCTTTTGCCCACTGACAAGCAATCAGTCCAGTCCCTCCAGCAGCAGCGTGAAAGAGAATCACATCATCTGCCTGCACTCTTCCAATACGGCGTAGCAGGTATTCTGCGGTCATCCCTTTGAGCATGGAGGCTGCTGCGACTTCATCTTCTACGTCATCTGGAATGGGAACCACCAGGTTGGCTGCAATCTGGGAGACTTCACTATAAGCGCTGGTCCCACCGACATAAACAACCCGGTCTCCTTTCTTGAATTCCTTGACTGCACTACCAACCTCTTCCACAACACCAGCGGCTTCCTTACCCAGTCCACAGGGTGGGTTGAGAGGATAGAGACCGCTTCGCTGATAGGTGTCAATGAAGTTCAGACCAATGGCTGTGTGGCGAATGCGGATTTCTTCAGAACCAAGTTCAGGCAGATCGACGGATTCCCAGCGCATGACTTCCGGACCTCCCTGTTCGTGAATACGAATCGCGTTCGGCATGATCTCCTCAAGAATGATGGGTTAAAATGAGTCCCTTGAGAATAACGATCAGAAATTTTCTGGCAAGTGGGAAACGTACATGTCACCCGAAAGTTTTATTGTAGTTGTTTGGTGAGTTGTTTGAACAACTGTTCGGCTCCGGCTTGAACAGTTGGAGAGAGGACAAAAGGCTGATGGATTTGTTCGACTTCAATCAGCCTCCATTCTCGTTTGATGTTGCAAAAAGCATCATCGGTTTGTCGAAGTAGTCCCAGGGTTCCTTTCAGGCCAAATCCATGGGCAGCCGCAGTGGTAGGACTTTGTAGTAATTTCTCCTCTGAGAGATAGTGCAAAGAACCTGGCTTGGCTCCACTGCGTAGAGCATCCAGCAAGATTAGCTGCTTGGGATAGGGTTGAAGGGCTTGAATCTTCAGCAGGTCAGCACCTAAATCGTGAATCCATCGGCTTGGAAATGTTTTGCGCAACCGTTCGGCTAACCAGCAGCCAACACCATCATCTCCAGCCAGAGGATTCCCCAAGCCAACAATTCCCCAATCAGCTTGCACGCACCGTCAGATCCACAAGATGCGTAGAGCAAGAAATACAAGGATCGTAAGCTCTGGCTACCATTTCTAGATTCTTTCGTAGTCTTTCATCCCCCCCATCCTTGTTTGAATCCAGCCATGTTTGGACAGTCTTCGCAATGTCAGATTCTACCTGAGCCAGGTTTTGTGCTGTTGGTGTGATGATGTCCGCATCGGTAATATGTCCCTCTTCATTGATCTCATAGGAGTGAAAGAGAGTACCTCGGGGAACTTCCATTGCGGCAGTTCCTCGAACTGTTTTTTCAGGATGAAGGTGGTACGGATCTGCTGAAGGCTGGGTGGGCAGCGCTCGTAATTCATCACACATCTGGATCACCTGCTCACAGCAGTAGACCAATTCGACAAACTGCCCAGCGTTGTTCAGCAGCGGATTTGGAGCAGGTTGTTCGCCCATCAATCTTCGGAGAATCTGTCCTGCTTCCCCTGTCACAAGTTTGCTATGGTGAACCATTCGTGAGAGCGACCCCACCATGAAAGGACGATTGGAGAAGCGCGACTGCTTTGCAGTGGAATGGCGGACAACGCTCTCATTGACATACTTGGAATAGTCATGAATGTCGACTGGCTCATGCCCACTGGCCTGAAGTCGGTCACCATGTCCGAGAATTAAGCCATCTTCATCCCCCTCAAGGGCAACATAGACACGATCTTGGGTTGCGTAGTCTTCTTGTTGCAAGCTAGCGATCAAAGGTTCGATTTGGCGCAGAATGGCCAAGGCGGACTGCGCTCCTTCTCGTAATTCATCAAATATCTTTTTCTCTGGCCAGGTGCCGACACCGCCAATCACAACATTGACAGGATGGATCGCTCGACCCCCAATGCGTTCCTGGATCAGGTTGCCAAATTTCTTCAGCTGCAGTGCTTGCCGAACTTCCTTGTCAAATTGTGGCTGCATCTCCAGAACACCACTGAATCCAAGGTAATCGGGTGTTGCCAGGCAGAATAGATGGAGGGCGTGTGATTCAATGAATTCACCCATATTGAGCAAGTCCCGCAAGCGCTTGATTGGACGGGAAACGACCAATCCGAGGGCGTCTTCAATTGCATAGGTTGAACAGAGAGAGTGCGCTACTGAACAGATCGCACAAACCCGACAGACAATGCCAGGGACTTCAAAATAGTTTCGATCTCGGAGCAAGGCTTCATAGAAGCGCGAACCTTCGAAAATACTCATCTGGCAGTCTTCGATACCCTGATCACCGACGGTTACTCGGATACCTCCGTGACCTTCGACTCGATAGAGATGTGGAATTTCCAGGACAGAAGATGACATCGAATCACCTTGAATGATGAGGTTGAGAAGTGTCAGGAGCTTGGGTCAGGAACACGCTGTCGACCCTTACGTTCTGGATCACGGGCCCACTCTGCACGAAGATGCTGATTGACCCAGGCTGGAGCTGAATATCGTTGAATCTGGTTGATTACATCGGCTTTGGAGAGTCCATGCTCGTCGAATAACTCTGCGGTAGCGTCATAATGAGGATCATCTACAGGGCCTCGACATCCATAACAGGGAATGCCTAGGCTAGGACAGCGCGCTTTACAGCCACCAGCCGTAATGGGACCACAACAAACGAGACCCTGGTGACGCACTAGGCAGAGATTTTCATTGATGCGACACTCCGAACAGACGGAGTAGTCATGGCGTTCTGGAGAAGTTCGTTGAAGAATCGCAACCAGAGTGCGCAGGAATTCTTCTTTTTCGATGGGACAACCGGGGACAGCAAAATCTACGGGAACAAAGTCACTGACTGGATGGGCTTTCTCTAGGCTGACCTCTTCCAGCGGCTTGCCGCCATAGACGACTTCTTGCAGCACCTCCAAGGGTAGTTCATTACGCATTGCAGGAATTCCTCCCCAGACGGCACAGGTGCCAATGGTCATCAGGGCGTTGCTCCGAGAACGAATTTCCAGCAGAGTGTCCAAATCACGCTGCGTACAGACAGAGCCCTCCACGATGGCCAGATCCAACTTTCCTTGAAAGGAAGCGGAAGAAGCCATGCCAAAGCTCAGCAACTCAATTCGTCCAGCCAGTGCAACTAGTTCATCCTCACAGTTGAGGATCATTAGTTGATCTCCAGCACAAGAAGTCAGGCCAAAGATCCCAACACGGGGTTTGGGTGCTGTTTTCATCGCCATCCTCCAAGATAGGGATCTTCCAAGCCTTTAGGTGGTTGCCATGCTTCCCTGAGGCCTCGAGCTTCCCAAACTGAGAACACGGGGCCGTCTGTGCAAGTATAGCGGTAACCGATAGCACAGTGTCCACACTTGCCGATAGCGCACTCCATTCGGCGCTCCAAACTAACGAAGATGTGCTCGGGAGGTACTTTCATCTCTCGCAAACGGCTGGTGACGTAGCCATACATCACGGGAGGACCACAGACTGCAAAGCGAGCTTGCTGATGGTCCAAGGGTAAGTTTGCCAGCAAGTCCAGTAAATTACCTTGAAGAATCTGCAACCCATCAGGTAGGGAGTGGTTCGAATCAATAGGTTGATCACAAGCGAGATGAACGTCTAGACGTTCACTTTGCTGTATGTCACGCAGTTCATCAAGATAGAGTAACTGTCGGGTGTTTCGTGCGCCATAGAGCAAGTGGACTGCTGCCCCAAAACGTTCACGATATTGGAAAGCGTATTGTAGCAAGGATCGCAGAGGTGCCATGCCGAGTCCACCAGCCATCATCACCAGTGGTTTTTCATGTAACTCTCTGAGGGGAAAGCCTCTGCCGTAGGGACCACGCAACCCAATGAGGTCTCCGGGATCGAGTTCAAAAAGTGCTTTTGTGACTCTGCCAACACGTCGAATAGTTAGGTGTAGTTCTCTTTGGTCAAGTGGTAGGTGGTCGCTGTTGGGAGCGTGGCAGATGGAAATGGGTACTTCCCCCACACCTATTACAGAAAGCATGACAAACTGTCCGGGAATGTGATTGCTCCCATCGGGCCCCATCCCACGAGGATCATCCAACCGCAGGCGAAAGAGCATGTGGTCTGGCATCAACTCCTGCTTGGAGATTAACCGTGCATTGAGCGGAAGCATGGGATCTATCAAAGGGGCAGCTGGCGTTATGGAGCGGAAAGAAGTTGTTTGCATACTTACCTCCCACAACTAGAACGAACTTTTGCAAAAACCTGAGTGATGTCGATCTTGGCGATGCAGGAGTCGATGCAGCGACCACAACCCACGCAGGAGGGCATTCCAAACTGTTCCACGAAGCCCTGCTCCTTGTGGTAATATCGATTACTGACACGATCAGAGCGTTCAGGACGTGTGTGCTCTTCCCCGGCAATCCTGGTAAAATCTCTAAAAAGACAGGAGTCCCAGCGTCGTACACGCTCCCCACTTTCTCCGGACAGATCGGTTTTGTCGTAGACATTGAAGCAGGTACAGGTTGGGCAGACCATGCTGCAAGCACCACAAGCGAAACAGGAATTTCCCAGATCTTTCCAGGCTGGACTGTCTTGTTCAAAGCGTAGCAAGTCGGGCAGATCACTGGTGGGCATCTGTCGAGTGAAGGCTTCTCGTCTGCGTTCCAGGTAGGCTTGGTGCTGGTTGATATGCTCTCGGCTCGCGAAGGAGAAGAGATCTCGCTGCCAGTGGAGCATTTCATGTCCGGCGGGTGTGCGGACCAATGTCAGGTATCCTTCCTCTACTTCCCAAAGGAAGAGGTCGTAGATGTCTTCAATGTGGTCGGTTCGGTTACTCTGACAGAAGCATTTTTCATCTGGCATGCAGCCCAGGCCAATGATCCGTGACTGCTCACGTCGCCTCAGGTAGTGTCGATCCTGGTAGCGATCTCCAAAAAAAGTGTCTGTGACCCGGATGCCATGCAGATCACAAGGATGTAGGCCAAAGAGAATTGGAGGTTCATCTTCCAGTACAGGTTCTTCATAACCGGTTTCGGTGGAGTAGCGATAGAGCACCTCCTCCGGTGGAAAAAAGTATTTTTTGGGTGGAACCATTGTGCGTAGGTATTCCAGCGCAACATCTTCCGTGGATACTTCATTCAGATCACGGAACTTGTATTGGCCTTTGCCCACTTTGACAGGAACGACAACTCGAGCGTGGTCTGCGAGAACTTGTAGAAATTGCGATAGATGAGCTTGCGGTAGGAAATGCACTTCCATGCAGATCTCCTCTAGCTGGGGTGCTTAAAGAACCTCTAGGGATTAGTAACTTCAACGAATACGAGCCCTCAAGCCCTACTCTGCGGTGAGATAAAGTGCAAGGACTTCACAATTAAAATGGACAAGAAATTGAAATTTTTTGGAGAAATCCTGATGTGCTTTGGTAGTCAATATCATGCACAGAGCCTACAATGCAGAAAAATTCTATTGGA
>Ga0181574_10001698_pt1 | contig 20512 bp, 20 predicted proteins | sample 101ome_24_FD_145600 | JGI IMG/M metagenome (GOLD analysis project Ga0181574, IMG submission 145600) | Coastal salt marsh microbial communities from the Groves Creek Marsh, Skidaway Island, Georgia - 101410AT metaG (spades assembly) | ecosystem: Environmental > Aquatic > Marine > Intertidal zone... | reverse complement strand
ACCATCACCATGTCAGAGGACGATGCGGCTACACTGGCGGCACAGGGTGTAAAGATCAAGGAGTACGAGGGCAACAAGCAACGCAAGTTTAAGTCCAAGTACACCATCGGTATGTACAACTCCGAAGGTGATCGTTTTGAGGGTGAGGTTCCCTATAACTCCCGTGTACGCCTGAAGTACAAGACAGGCCCAGCACACCCAGTACACGGTACTCCAGTGTATCTGGAAGCTGTCAAGGTGCTGGAGTTAGCAGAGGTGTCAGAAGAAGCTGTGGACTTCTGATGGAGTCTAAATTCCTACACCACGAGGAATGTCCTAAGTGCGGGAGTAGGAACAATGTGGCGGTGTACTCCAATGGGGGCCGCCACTGTTTTTCTGCTGACTGCGATTACCACGTAAACGGTGAAACAGGAGAGGAAACTGAGTTGTCAACACCTAGTAACCTAAACATGGGCGGTGTGGTAGCTGAGATACCAGAGCGTCGTTTGTCTGCCAAGACCACTAGGCACTATCAGGTCACGGTGGAGTACGACGCTAACGGTAAGATCGCTAGGCACTACTACCCGTACTACGATGTAGATACAGGCGAGCTAGTGTCTGCTAAGTCTCGCGTGGTCAAGACCAAGGACTTCCTATCGTCGGGCACAATGTCCAACGTAGGTCTGTTTGGTCAGAAGCAGTGCCGTGGTAGAGGTAAGTTTGTCACGATCACTGAGGGCGAACTGGACGCCATGTCTGTCTACGAGATGTTCGGACAGAAGTACGATGTGGTATCACTCAGGTCAGGCGCTAGTAGTGCAGCAAAGGAGATTAAGGCACAGCTAGAGTGGCTTGAGGGCTACGATAACGTGGTCATCTGTTTTGACCAAGACAAGGCCGGTGAGTTAGCCGTAGAGCAGGTGAAGGATCTCTTTAGCCCTAACAAGCTGAAGATCTGTAAGCTACCACTGAAGGACGCCTCTGAAATGCTCATGGCTAACCGTGTGCAGGAGTTTACACAGGCGTGGTGGGACGCAAAGGTGTACAGACCAGACGGTATCATCGCCGGCGCTGACACATGGGAAGCACTAGTAAACAAACGACAGGTACAGAGCATACCGTACCCGTGGGACGGACTAAATGAAATCACGAGAGGTCATAGACCATACGAATTGGTCACTATCACAAGCGGTAGTGGTATGGGAAAGTCCCAGTTTATCAGAGAACTTGAGTACGATCTGCTCCAACGCACAGACGCCAATATCGGTGTACTTGCACTGGAGGAGGATGTCGCAACAACATCTCTGGGAATTATGTCGGTGGCAGCATCTAGGCGACTCCACTTGGAGGAAGACACGCCTGTTGATGAGCTTAGACCTCACTGGGAAGCAACGATGGGGTCTGGACGTTACTACCTGTTCGATCACTGGGGATCAACGTCTGCCGACGAGCTTCTTTCAAGAGTACGGCACATGGCAAAGGCCTGTGACTGCCGATATATCATCCTCGACCACCTGTCAATCGTGGTTTCTTCTCAAGAGAACGGGGACGAACGGAAAGCTATAGACGAGATTATGACAAAGCTACGTACACTGGTGGCAGAGACAGGGATCACTTTGTTCTTAGTGTCTCACCTGCGACGTAGCTCTGGCACTGCACATGAAGACGGAGGACGCATTAGCTTGCAGGATCTCAGGGGTAGCCAGAGTATTGCACAGCTATCCGATATTGTCATAGGTATGGAGCGCAACCAACAACACGAGGACGAGGACACAAGGAACACTACGACAGTGAGGATACTCAAGAATCGTTATTCAGGTGAAACCGGCCCAGCCTGTTGGCTACGGTACGACAAGTTTACAGGACGCATCCACGAGTGCGCTAACCCTAACCCACCGGAGACTGAGTTTTGAGTAACCTAGTCTTCTGTGACATAGAAACCGACGGGCTAAACCCCAGTGTAATCTGGTGTGCAGTCTGCCGACACAACCTAGAGAGTGAGGTAATATGTAATGAAAAAGATTTCAAGGATTACGTGGCTCGCAAAGCGCCGATTAGCTTCATATTCCACAACGGAATTGGCTTCGACGTTCCTGTTATTGAGCGTATCTGGAACTTTAGTTTTGATAGGAGCAGTGTCGTTGATACACTTGTCCTCTCTAGGTTAGCTGACCCAAGCAGGTCTGGTGGACACTCTCTGCGTAACTGGGGAAACATACTAGGCTTTGCAAAAGGCGACCACGAGGACTGGACTAGGTTATCTCCAGCCATGATCGACTACTGCATACGTGACGTAGAGTTGACTGAGGCGGTGTACAAAAGGCTACGAGTGGAGCTAGACGGTTTCTCACGGGAATCCATTGACCTAGAGCATCAGGTGCAGTGGATCATACAGGGACAGGAGCGCAACGGGTGGCTGTTGGATCAGCGTTTGTGTCACACACTGTGCGCTAGGTTCAAGGAGCGTATGTATGAGATTGAGGAAGAACTCCAGAGGGTGTTCCCGCCTATTGTTGAAGAGAGGTGGTCTGAGAAAACAGGCAAGCGCCTTAAGGATAAGGTTACGGTATTTAACCCCGGTAGCCGTCAACAGGTGGCTGAACGACTTGAAGCTAAGGGTGCGGTATGGTCGGAACTCACGCCGTCCGGTAGACCGCAGGTGGACGAGAGGACGCTGGAAGAGAACAAACACGTACCGGAGGCTGTTTGTGTACTGGAGTACTTACTCTTGCAAAAGCGGTACGCACAAGTCTCCTCGTGGATAGAACACGTACAGGACGACGGTAGAGTACACGGAAGGGTTACAACAAACGGTGCTGTCACCGGACGCATGACGCACCAGAACCCAAACATGGCACAGGTTCCTTCGGTTAACTCACAGTTTGGCAAGGAGTGCCGTGACTGCTGGATTGTACCAGAGGGACGTAAGCTAGTGGGTGTTGACGCTAGTGGACTAGAGCTACGTATGCTGGCTCACTACATGGGAGACGAGGAGTTTACTGATGTCCTACTTAGAGAAGACATTCACACCAGAAATCAAGTTGCTGCGGGACTTGCAACTAGGCCTCAGGCAAAGACTTTCATCTATGCTTTCCTCTACGGAGCAGGAGACGCAAAGATTGGAAGCATCGTCGGAGGAACTGCAGGTGACGGCAGCAAACTTAAGCGGCGCTTTTTACGAAACACACCTGCTCTTGAAACTCTACGAGAACGAGTTGGAGAAGCGTCTAGGAAGGGTCACCTTATCGGACTTGACGGAAGGAAACTCTGGGTCAGATCAGAACATAGTGCACTGAACACGTTACTACAGGCGGCAGGTGCTATCATTATGAAGAAGGCTCTGGTGTTACTGGACGATTACGCAACGCAACACAAGATAGACTACAAGTTTATAGGGAACGTACATGACGAGATACAATCGGAGGTGGCTTCAGAACAAGCAGAGAAATTCGGCTGGCTCGCAGTGGAGTGCATCAAGGCGGCTGGTCTATCATTTCAACTCAGATGCCCACTCGACGGAGAGTACAAAGTTGGATCAACGTGGTCGGAGACACACTGATGAAACTAATGGATCCAAGTAGAGTAGGCGATATAGCAGAGTTTTATGCGGTTACTTGGCTATGGGACAACGGTTACGAAGTTTACCTCAATCCCGGATCAACCGGATTTGTAGATATGGTGGCTTGGAAAGACGGAGAGTGTATCTTAATTGACGTAAAAACACTACACAATAAGCACAAAACGGGACAGATAAAGCACACTAGGACAGAACAACAAGTTAAATACAACGTAAGATTTCTAGGTTTTCACCCTAAGACTCGCAAACTACGATGGATAAACCACAAGGACACAGCATGAACAAACTTTACTCACTGGTAGACGATATCTACAAGGTGGTTTCTGAGAAAACTCCTGCTGACGGTGTTGACCTCTACGATGAGATAGACCGCTTCGGTGAAAACTGTAAGCGTCTGATGACTAACCTGTTCACAGAGAAACGTGACGGACGTAAGCTGCGTATGTCTAACATCGGGCGTGATGATCGTTACCTGTGGAACGTAGTCAACAACCCAGACGTACAGGAGGAGATGACGCCTAACACGTACGTCAAGTTTATGTACGGGCATCTGATCGAAGAGATGCTGTTGTTTCTCACCAGACTATCAGGACACGAGGTTACAGATGAACAGAAACAGTGTGAAGTTGCGGGTGTTACAGGTTCTATGGACTGCAAAATTGATGGGGTTGTCACTGATATTAAAAGTGTCTCGACATTTGGGTTTAAGAAATTCAAGGACGGAAGTCTTGCTTATGATGATCCGTTTGGATACGTTGCTCAAATTAAAGGGTACGCACACTCCGAAGGTGAAACATCGTTTGGTTGGTTAGCTATGGACAAACAGAACGGACACCTGACGTACCTGATGTACGATTCTGAGGACACACAAGCGCCTGTGTACGATAAGATTTCTTACGACATAGAGGAGCACATTGAACGCGTAAAAAAGCTCGTAGAGCAACCGGAAGCACCAGAGCACTGCCACGAAACCGTACCAGATGGCAAAAGTGGAAACATGAAGCTCGCCGTCGGTTGTTCCTACTGTCCCTACAAGCATACCTGCTGGCCCGGAGTAAGAACTTTCCTTTACTCAAGCGGCCCCAGATATTTAACAGAGGTGGTCAATGAGCCGAAGGTCGCGGAAGTCTAAGCTAGGAAACTTCAGGTCGGAGTTTGAAAAAGATGTCGCAAAGCAGTTACAACCATTTGGCTTTAGCTACGAGCCGTTCCAAGTGGACTATATCATCCCACGAAAGTACACACCAGACTTTGTGTACGAGTACCGGGGACGGTCGTACCTCATTGAGTGCAAAGGATACTTTCGTGCAGGAGACACGCAGAAGTATAGAGCGATCTCTAAGTGTCTCCCAAAGACGCAAGAACTCATATTTGTACTGATGAAGCCTAATCAGAAAGTGAGTAAAAGTACCAAACTTACTATGGCAGAATGGTGTGACAAACATGAAATTTTATGGTATAATATAGATACGCTTAAGGAGTTAGTCGATTATGTCTCTGACACTAGAAGAAATTAAGGATCGTTTGTTGCGGTTGTACGACCCTGACGATCTTCTGGAAGCCCTGCAGATCTCCTCTGAAGAATTACTAGACAGATTTGAAGACAAACTTCTGAAAAGGTTAGAAGAGTTTCACGAAGAACTAGAGGAGGAAGAATATGAAGAGCAGTGGTGATAACGAGTGGACTGACTATAAATCCATAGACGATGTACCGCCACAGGAGTGGGATAAGGTGAACAAGAGTAAAACCGCCTACGGAAAACTGTATCACCCCAGTGACGGAAGCAACCCTGTGACACAGCCCGATCACTACAACAAGGGCGCTATCGAAGCTATAGAAGCAATCAAGGCGTCCATGCACCCACAAGAGTACAAGGGATACCTCAAGGGCAACTGCCTGAAGTACCTCTGGAGATACGAGTACAAGAACGGGATAGAGGATCTCAGGAAGGCCAGAGTGTACCTAGACTGGCTCATCAAGGAGGTTGCCGCATGAAGGTCATCGACGGCAAGTTTGGAACAAAGACAGAAGAAAAGGAGATAACCACGGCTGAGTTTCTGGCTGCGTTTGCTGCAAAGGCTACGCTACAGGAGAACGAGGGCAAGAAACCAAAGGTAGTCGTGGTCATGTATGAGGACGGTGAGATGTTTGAAGTAGCGTCCAACGAGCAGTACCCCGATGGAGTGTATATGCTCCTACAGTTAGCGGCACAGGCAATCATAAACGAAACACTAGGAGTAACAGAATAGATGGACGCATACCAACAGTACATACACAAGTCACGGTACGCTAGGTACTTACCTGAGGAGAAGCGTAGGGAGACTTGGGAAGAGACAGTAAACCGATACATCAACTTCTGGGTTGACCGTGGACACCTCAACGACTTTGACGTATCAGAAATATTCGATGCTGTGCACAAGCTGGACGTAATGCCCAGCATGAGGGCGCTGATGACTGCTGGTGAGGCGCTGGAGCGTGACAACGTAGCAGGGTTTAACTGTAGCTATCTGCCTATAGATCACCCTAAGGCGTTTGACGAACTCATGTACGTCCTTCTGTGTGGCACAGGCGTAGGCTTCAGTGTTGAGCGTCAGTACATACAAAAGTTACCAGAAGTAGCGGAGGAGTTCCATGAAACAGATACAGTTATCAATGTTGCAGATTCGAAGATCGGATGGGCGAAATCGTTTAGGGAGTTGGTATCACTGCTGTACACAGGTCAAGTTCCCCGATGGGACGTTAGCAGAGTACGACCTTCAGGTGCCCCGCTCAAAACTTTCGGAGGTCGTGCAAGTGGCCCTGAACCTCTCGTCGAGTTGTTCCGATTCACGGTGGACCTGTTTCGGGAAGCTGCTGGACGAAAACTTAGCTCCATTGAATGTCACGATCTTTGCTGCAAGATTGCTCAAATCGTTGTCGTCGGAGGAGTCAGACGATCAGCACTCATCAGCCTCAGTAACCTCACCGACGATAGACTCCGAAGGTGCAAACACGGACAGTGGTGGGTAGATAATCCCCAACGTGGGCTAGCCAATAACTCTGCCTGTTACACAGAGAAACCAGACTTTGAGGCATTTTTAAATGAGTGGACCAGCTTATATGAATCCAGATCCGGGGAGCGAGGAGTATTTAGTAGAGTCGCAAGTCAAAAACAAGCTGAACGAAATGGCAGAAGAGATGCTACCTATGATTTCGGAACTAATCCGTGTAGCGAAATCATCCTCAGACCCTACCAGTTCTGTAATCTTTCAGAGGTTGTTGTTAGGCCACAGGATACACTCGCAAGCCTCAAACGAAAAGTTCGGGTTGCGACTATCCTTGGGACTCTTCAGGCTACCCTCACAAACTTCAGATACCTCAGAAATATTTGGAGAGTAAACACGGAAGAGGAAGCACTGCTGGGCGTAAGCCTCACGGGTATTATGGACCATCCTATCCTATCAGGACGGGAGGACAAGGCAAAGCTAAAGAAGTGGCTTACGGAGATGCGTAATGAAGCTGTTGTCACAAATAATCGCTGGGCTAAACAACTTGGTATTAACCCTTCTAGTGCAATTACTGCTGTTAAGCCTTCAGGCACTGTTAGTCAGTTGGTCGATTCTGCTAGTGGTATTCACCCTCGCTACAGCAGTCAATATGTTAGACGAGTCCGTGCTGATGCTCGTGACCCCCTTTGTTCCGTCCTAGAGGCCGCTGGTGTCCCTGTAGAGGACGATCTCATGTCACCCAGTACTAGGGTATTCTCCTTCCCTATCGCGTCTCCTGAGGGCGCTGTGACAGCCTCAGAGATGGGTGCTATGGAGCAACTAGAGCTATGGGAGATCTATCAGGACTACTGGTGTGAACACAAGCCTTCCATGACTTGCTACTACCGTGACGAGGAATTTCTGGAGGTGGGACAGTGGTTGTACAACAAGTTTGATAAGGTCAGTGGTATCTCTTTCCTGCCCTACTCAGACCACACGTACCAACAGGCTCCTTACGAACCTGTGGACAAGAAGACGTACAACCAGTTAGCTAAGGATTTCCCAAAGGACATTTCTTGGGACATAGAGGAGGCCAGCGACATGACCGAAGGATCACAACAACTGGCCTGTACAGGGAACAACTGTGAACTATGACATGAAGAATATGGAGTAGCCCTCTGACTTACCTACGTCCTCTGGCTTATCTTTAGGGTCATGGGGCGTAGGTATTCCCTGCGCTTGCATCTTCTTGATGCGATCTTTTGACTTCTGGCACATACTGTGGTAGTCGATGGATGTGTACTCTACTGTGTGTTTATCTTTGTTCTTCACGGTTTCCTCCGGTTAGCATACCCGCTGCTCCTATCTGGTTAGACAGCGCTCTAGCCCTGTCGCCCATCGTAGGAGCCGCTCTGAAGTCTCTGGCAACTCTATCTTCAAAAGCCTTGATAGATTCGCCTCTCATCATTTTCATTCCTGACGCTCTCTCTAGACCTTCTACAGCGTCTTGTCTGGCCTGTTTAGCCGCTAGATTCTGCGCTTCAGATCCTCTAGGCATCTCTTGATCGCCTATTCGTCTGCGCTGAATAGGAAGCACTGTAGTTAAATCAGACCATCCCGGAGGAGTAAGCCCAAACAGGTCATGCCCATCAGAAAGCATGGTGTAAAACTCCTGAGTCTTTGGGTCCACGACAACAAAAGCGTTCATTCCACCTAAGTCTTTAGCAGACGATCTAAATGATTGCTGAAGAACCAGCTTGCCGTTCATATCTTTTATTGTAATAGGATGCTTGGCAATGTATCCATTAACAAACTTCAGGGCTTCTTCTTGTGGTCCACCTTTTGCTATCTTCAAGCCCTTTTTCTGTCTCGCTTTGGCTTTCCAATATGTTTCTGCTAGGTACGCACTCTTTAGGCTTTTCATTTCTTCTCCCTGATAAAAAGCCTTGCTCAAAGAGTTACGACCCGTCCAAGTTTTTCCTGCTCTCTGCGTTATCGCATTGATGATGCCTAAATACTCGCGTAACTGGGCCTCACCAAGCTGTTCACCAGCATAGTCTTTATATGCTTGCAGAGCTTTAGGGCTGCTCAGCATTTTTGCAACTTCTGGGGCAGTACCTTTAGCCACCCCAGCGGCTTCCTCGCCTAGTTGACTTCCTGCAGCAGCTTTATTACGAGCAACAACTGTTCCTGAATTTGTTCCTTGAACAGCCCTAACGTGTCTTGCGGCCCTGTCCACTACATCTTGAGGTATGTCACCTTCTTCTGCTAACACTTTTTTAAGCGCGGCGTCATCAGCCATGTTTCCAGTAGCCAACACTTCGTTTTTAAATGTAGGCATTGCCTCTACTACAGTATCACCAAACTCGCCAGAAGCGCCTCTGGCTTGCTGAGTCATATAGGGAGACGCCACCATGTTGCCTTGTCTCACAGATGGGGATATTTTTCCCTTTTCGTCTACAGGGTTTAGTTGTTCTGCCCTGCGTCCGTATCCTGTGCCATATTCTCTAGCTGTTGTCGCTGCTGTAGGGGATAGCGCCTCATGAATAGAGTAAGGCAACGCCCTAGCCGCCTCTTGCGTAACGCCCTTTGCCTTCTTTACAGGACCTTGGTAAAAACCCGGAATCATAGTTCTTACGTTTCTAGGAGCAGCTCTCATCGCGCTAGACACAAAACCAGCACCCATGTAATTTACAGGGTCAGCAACAACATCTAACGCGCCTTCAGCAATCTCATCTGTTATTGTGGCTGCTCCTCTGTACCCCGCTCTGTTACCTATGTTTACATCGTAGGAGAAATCAGGCAGGCCCCAAGTTTCTGGGTTACCTGACATAAGTCCTTTTAAAGATCTTCTAGGCGCGTTTAGGGCTGTGTCTACAGCCTCCGCAGCAGCAGACGTTGCTTGTTGACTGTATTCACGCTCTGTTTGTCTGGCTTTTTCTCTGTATTGCTTTCGCAGGTCGTACAGGTTTTCTTTACTCATCGTCTTCAGACTCCTGTTCACCTCTGAGCAAGTCCAAGATTACTAGTCTATGCGCTTTTAACTCAAAAAGTTTATCAGATTCTTTTGTGTTCCTGATTAGCTTGTTTAAACCCGATAGTGTTTCAGCGTATAAGTCAAGTCTGTTCTGCTTTGACATTAATCTTATAGTGCCATAGATCCCTAATCCCGCCGCCCCGCCAAGCGCAACAGCACCAACACCACCAGCACCTTCAACAAAAGTTTTACCTGTAAAATATAAAGAGCCTAATGTAGAGGGAAGAAGGGCGGCGTCTTTTAATCTACGAGCAACAATGCCGATAGTAGTATTGGCCTCTTTGTTTCTTTTGTTGTTCATTCTATCACGCGCTAAATAGGCGTTATGTTGTCTGTCCAGCAACTGACGTGCCCCATCTCCGGGAGTTATTCTCTTTAACGTGTCATTAAGTATGTTTCTAACTACACGAGACGCCTTACCCCTAGCAGAAGCCGAAGTAGCTTCTAAAACACCCGCGTATGATTCGTTCAGTAAGTCATCAAATTGTTGACGAATGTTGAGCAAGTCCATAGCAGAAACAGTGTTTTTAGTTCCTGATTGTGACACTAGCTTTAAAGCGTCTTCGGCAAGCGCTTGAACAATCGTTTGAGCGTCCGGTGTTATGCCCCTGTAACCAGATGATTTGGTGTACTCTTCGATTGCTTGTCCCATCTCGGCAGCTAAGTCATTTTTACGGATTCGTGGATTACCCGCCTGCATAATAAACTGCCGCAGCTTTTTGGACTGTTCTGTGATGTGCTTTTGAACAGCCCTCATGTTGTGATGATATGAAGCCTTAGGATCTACGTCAGTTATTCCCTCAAGTATTCCTGTGATAGTAAGTGTTTCTCTATCAGGGACATATTCTTCTCTGCCGATTAATCCAGTAGGCGCTGTTCTTTCGTTTGGTTTTAAAGTTTCTGGGGCGAGTAGCTGATTGATGCCTTGTCTTCTTTGGTTAAATTTCTGCCAACTAGCCCTACTCTTTGCTTTTTCAGCAGGGGCCTCAAAAAGTTTTAAGTCTGGTCGTGGGCTAAACAAAACAGATACGTCAACCACGTTTTCAAATGTTGCGGCAGCGGCTGGGTTAGTCTCCTTAAAACTTTCGTAAGCCTCCAGACCTTTTTCTGCCATTTGTGCCGCAGTCTTAAATGAATCAGTATCTTTAACGCTTCCAAAAAGTTGCTGAGCACCCTCTCGTATAGAGTTTGGCAGCGAGGTGATAGCAAAGTCAGTAATAATGTCTCCTGCTGTCATACCAGCAGTCGCAATAGCCGTGGTAACTTTTTGCGACGCGCTAGGCTCATACCCACCAATACGTAAAGCATCGGTACGCTCTTGGTATTCTTCTACGCCTCGTTCGAGAGCCTCAGGCACACGCTCCATAAAAGCAGTCATTCTTTCTGCTTCTTCCTGTGCGCGTCCTTTTTCAATCTCTACCCACTGACCGCCAACCAAACCAAACCTCTGTCCTGTTCGTTGAACAGAGGCGGTTTTCATTTCAGTCCACTGGTTTGTTTCAGGATCTAAATAGTACCGTTGTCCTGTTTCTTGGTTAGTAGCTGTCTGCATAAAAACCTCAGTCTAAGGTTGCGCCCGGAGGAAGAGCAGGAATACCTGTATCATCTGTAGTCGTTACCGTGGGCTGTTCTAGAGTTGGTCTAGCCTTTAGAGAGGGGATCCTGTAAAAAATTAAAGGGTCTTGTCCTTGGTCTTTTCTTATGTCTGCTGTAATATCATCAAATAAAGACAAAGTTCTGTCTGCATCATCCTTAAGAATTTTTAAAATGTTTCTTAAAGCAGTGGCGGTCATCGTAATATCCCCGGCTGACGCAAGCTGTGCAAACTCTCTATCTGCGTCTGACAATCCAGTTCCTGCACCAAAGTCCTTAATTATGGTAGCAACACGAGGAGCCGCAAGAGCAATAAACACCTGAGTATTTTCTAATTTAGGATCACTAGGGTCTAAACCAGCGGCAGAAGCAATAGCCTGTTTCGCGCCCCGCACAAAAAGCTCTGCGTTTGCTAGCCGACCTGTAATCATCTCATCTACATTAGGTAGCACCTCCGTGATATTGTTCATCATTTTAGTTGCGTCATCAGCCGCATTAGCCAGATCATCGTATCGTTTTACGCCAGCTTCCGCTAGTTTTTCGTTAGTAAAGTTTGCAATATTTTCAACTTGCTGTCTATTAGGCGCTGGACGCAAGCCTAGATCACTAGCCCTAACAAATTTTTCAGTCGTTGGTTCTTTAACTCTGCCCTGTTTATTTACCTCAAGCATTATTTCATTGCCGTTGGGATCAATAAACGATTTAAGAGTTGCTTCAGAGCCTTCTAATACTTTAGCAAAACCGTCATCGGATAAGTCGGACATATACTCTTCATACTCAATACCAGCGTTTTTAGCCAGCGCTTTTCTCCCCGGTATTCCACGAGTTCTAATAACATCTTTTATTTCAAAAGCTCTTAAATCTTTTTGAATAGCTCTTAAAGATTCTTCATCTGTTGTAGATAAAGCTCTTTCAGCTAATTCGTCAAGGCCTAGTTTTCTGGCAGAACTTGCAATAGACTCTCTTCTTGCCTGTAGAGCGACTCCTTGTTGAGTTGATGCCTGTAAATCCCTAGCTTGCTGTGCTAAATCTAATGCCTCTTGTGTGCGCCCAAGACTATTCATTTGTTGTGCGGCATTTAAAAGCTGCTCTGGAGTAATGCCTGTTGGTTGGATTAAACCTGATGTAACTGCCTGAGTAGCCGCATTAGTAAACGCAGTAGCAGCTTCCTCGTTGCCTTGTGCACGATACTGGTTTGCGAGTTGCTGTAGCTTCGCAGGGTTATTCGCGTGTTGCTGAAGCAGCTCCTGTATCTCTGCTTGCCGTTGCTCTTTCTGCTGACGCATCATCATACTACGAGGAGTACCACCAATGGCACGACCAACCTGAGTCAACTCTTTTTGATACGAGGGGTTCAAAAGACCCGCTAGCATCTGTTGTGAAAATCTAGCCATTATTCACCTCCCCCTAATATACCAAAGATGTCTCCTAAGATTCCACCATCTTTGCTTGAGCCAAAGAGTCCACCTAAAATACCAGTACCAAGGCTACCCAACAGATTAGCTTGAGCCTGCTCTGCTACCAACCTAGCCTCAAGACCACTCATCATTGTTTCACCGTACTGACCAGCACCAAACAGTTGTCCCTGTTGTTGCATCTGCTGGTATGGCAACATAGCTTGTTGTAGTTGCATCATCTGAGTCTGTGGTAGGTAAGCAGCACCCATAGAGCCAACACCAAGGTTCTGTTGTGCCGCAAGCTGTTGCAAGTCTGCCTGAGACAACTGACTACCCATGCCTGTAAACATCTGTGCTTGCTGTGCCAACTGAGCCTGTTCTGCCTGTGCTTGACCCATAGCTTGCAACATGGCTGTGTTTCTAGCTTCTGACTGAGCTTTAGCCATAGCAAGCTGCTCTGGTGTGCCACCAAACTGTGCAGTCTGTACACCTAAGCGTCCCTGTGCAGCCAAGCGCTCTTCCATTGCCTGTGCCTGTCGTTGCTCTTCAGGAGACTGTGCAGCCCTGATACGCTCATAAATGTCTGTTTCGCGTTGCGCCATGTCAGTGTCGCGCAAGTCTCGCATCATGCCACTGCCCAAACCAAACGCCTGTTTTGCCGCTGCTCGTCCCTGTGTTTGACCAAAAGGAGTACCAGCAAGCTGCTGTTGAGCGCGAGTTAGCATAGACTGTTGGAACGCTTTTTCTTCAGGAGAAAGAGTCATGCTCGTGCCTACGCCAAGAAAGTTGCCTTCCTCGTCAAACTTAGGCATTGCAGAAAACCCACCTCCGGGCATCGTAGACGCCACAGTAAACGGTCTAAACTGAGACATTCCCACGGCTTGTTGTGCTAGCTCAAGGGCACCGGGAATATACCGCCCGTCTACTGTTGTCCCTAGTAGAGACTGCTCGCCAATATCACTGAGACGGTTTATAGCCTCTGCTGTAAGCAAACCACCACCAACAGCGCCACCAATTCCTAAAAGTTTCTGTAACCACTCTGGCATTAGTAAGTACCTCCATCAATCGTCCCTGTAGACAGAGTTCCTGTAAATGTTAAATTTGGAATCGTCACAGTACCTGTAAACGTAGGTGAAGCAGTGTCTGACTTAGTTGCAACAGCAACCGCAATAGCGTCAAACTCTGTGTTAAATTCAGTGCCCCGAATAATTTTGCCAGCATCTCCAGAAGGCAAACTATCCTTATTAGCAAAGTTAGTTGTCTTTGTATAGTTGCTCATAATGTTTTACCCATAAGTGCTAATACGTTGATTTCTTGGAGAGATAAAGCAAAACCGTTTATTTCTGACTCAAGACCAATAGTAATAATAGAACCGCCACCTGTGGCATTTACAGGAGGTCTGGTTGTTGTTGCTCCTCCGGTGAACTCAGCTAGTCCTCCGGTAGCAATAGGATTACCGTCTCCGTCCACAGGATTAGAAAACTCAGCCAATCCTCCAGCAGCGATAGGATTTCCTGCACCGTCTGTTGGATTAGAAAAGTAGTAAGGGGTCTGATTACCTACCGTAAACTCCTGTGTGCTGTACGATGTTCCAAAGTCGTACGCCCACTTAACAAACACGGTGGCACTGTTAGCACCTACCAACGTAGGACGTAGCTTCTTTAGGAACTTAACCTTCGACGGATCACCAAAAGTTAATCCGGGGCTGTAGTACCTGAAGCGGTAACTAGAAGTCTTGATTGTTCCTGAGTCGTTGTACTCATCTGCGTACCCAGCGTACTCACCCACGCCATCATCAGTTCCTACCAGTAACGTACCATCGTTCTTTCTCTCGTACGACTTGAACGGCGCAGAGGTCCAACGTGTGGCTCTGTACGCACCGTTCTCTAGTCTACCTTTGAGATCAAAGCAGTACGTTGTGTTAGTATCTGGAAACGTAATCAGATAGAACGAGTTCTCAGGGCTGTACACAGATGCCGTAGGAGCAGTACGTGTGCTAATCAAACTAATAAGCTCAGTCTTTATGTTTGCGCTTAAGTCAGACAGAGGTAAAGACTTTTCTTGTATTGTTCTGCCAAAGCTCCTCAGACCGTTCTGAGACATAAACAACACATCAGTACCAATGTGTTGTACAGAGTTTCTACAGATGCACCCAACGCCAGCTACAGTGTCAGCCAGAGCCATCGTTGCTGGACTAAAGGCGTTATTGTATACAAGAATGCTGTGCTTGCCTAAAATAAGTAGAGCGTTGTTGTGGGCTACCAAAGCCCTTACTTCGTCGTACCCATCAGGCCAAGCCTTAGATACATCTATAGAACCACTGGAACCGCCAGTAAAGTCTGTGCCTATTAACAGATCAGACCAGTATATTGTTTGGGTGTCTGCTGCGTTGTCTACGATCCACAGCCTACCGTACGCTGCTAGAGCCTCGTGACAATAGAAGTTACTGTTAGTAGACGTACCTGTAGCTGTGGTAAACGTCCTGAGTCCATTTGTGTTATCGTACACAAGCGGCTCCTGTCCACGCTGGAAGAAGTAAGCCTTGTCGTTAAAGTTGACTATCTTCCAGTTGTCTGCTGTAATCGTGTACGAACCCGGAGTAATGTCAGTAAGCGTGTCATCAGGATTAGTAGTCTGTGTAGTCTTAAATATCTTGTTGTTGCCTGTGACGAACACTTCTTCGTTACCAGCGTCATCGTAAAAGTGGTGAATCTTGACAGCGTAATCAGAACCAAGAGGTGTGTTTACAGCAGTCAACAAGTCTACACCCTTACGTGCAGCAATACGCCCACGCTTGTCAATTACAGCGTTGTCAGCAACGTCAGCAAAAGAGAAGTCCTGTCCAATCGGAGAGTCTTCTGTGTTGACTCCCTTGAAACCCGGAGCAACTAAATTAATGCTTTGGAGAGGCTGTGCCATACTCTAGGCTCCTACGGAGTGTACCAGATAGTTTCTTCAGGGTGCTTCTGTGCGTCCAGAGCAATCGCGTCAGACAAATACTTATCAGCAATACCAAAGTACTCAGGTGCTGATGTACCGCCTGTCTCGCCACGCTCACGAGCTAACAGAGCTACTGCAAGGTGAATCACGGGTTGAGCAGGGATCGTAAGATCGTCTTCGTCTGCGCTCAGGTCATCAGAACGCAGGATACAGTTGAACCTGATGCTGTACGTGTCATCCGGTTTAGGGTACAGGTCAACCTGCGTATCTCCGTTAGAGTCAACACCGTTGTACGTGTAGTACTCAGGGATGCCTGACACGGGACTCTGGTTAAGGTAAGCATCGTTAAACCAATGTGCTGTCTGGTAAGTCATAAACAAGTTGGAACTATCGTTAAGCACGTCTAGTACCTTGATCCTGTTCTGTGACCCCGTGAGTACATAGTTAAAAGTACCAGCAGACGTTGTAACCGTCAGGGTAGTCCTGAGTGCTGACCAATCCCAAGCGTCTTCTACCATTTTCTTGGCATCGTTTACAAAATCACCCACAAGTTTGCTGTAAGTAGTGTCCTGTACACTAGACACCTCGTCTTCACGCAAGCGTCTGAGAACGTTGTTTACTAAGTTTAAATATGTCATCTTATGCCATGCCCTCAAACAAACTTCGTTTAATTAGGTTGTCTAGTTCAGCCATGTAGTCCTTCTGTGGTGGTGCTGGAGGCTCTGGTACAGCCTGAGGTGTGTAACTGATGCCAGCCAAGAACGGATTAAACATACCGCCCCCGCCACCACCACCGCCGCCACCGCCACCGCCTGTTTCTGGAGGCTCTACAGGAGGCTCCGTAATACACTCCTCAGGATTAGCCGCTGCGTACTCTGCACAGCTACAGTCTGAACAGTCAGTACAGTTACCTTCTGAGTCCATTGACTGACCTTCGGGACACACAGTACAGTCTGGGTAATCTGTGGCTCCGTTAGTGCACTCTTGCGGCGGCTCACTAGGGCACATTCCGTCTTCGTGCTCAAGAACATTACTACCGTCTGGACAGATGTCGCATCCGCTTTCTACTGTAGCGCCGTTGTCACAAGATTCAACACCTCTTACACAAAGCAGTGTTTCTGGGTCTTTACTAAATCCGGGCTTACACTCACAAGGCCCCTCTTGTCCATCATTAACAGCGTTAGGGTCGCTACAGGTTTCTGGTGGAACTGTGCCTCCACAGTCCTCTAATGTAGGAGCCATGCTTATTCCGTCAGGACACTCAGCCCAACCACAGACCAGCGCGTTTGCTTCATCAGTACAATCGTAACAGTTTCCTTGATCGTCTTTCGGAGATGGCTGTCCTGTAGCTGGGTTTATTTGCTCACAGGGTTCTTCTGTAACAACTTCTACACACTGATCCAGAGAGTCTGCGTAAGGCTTTTCACTGTCTGGTGGACACGCTACTTTACCACACTCTTCTGCCTTTGTTGGATCTGTGTACGCGTCTTCTGCGATACATTCTTGCGTTGGGATACACCGCTTAGGATAAAAAGTTCCAAATTTTTGTCCTTTAGGACACTCGTTACAATCAGATTCTTTAGTTGCTCCGTTATCACACTCAAAATCAGTGATTTCTACTGTACAGTTTCCTTCTGCGTCTTTTTTCCATCCTGATTTACAATCATCTCTGCAAGCACCGGTAGTGGAGTGTACCCTTCTGTTTGGATCATCACACACGGTGTTACACACGCAGTCTCCGCTAGAGTCTATAATTCCAGAGGACGTATTAAAACCCAATCCAGTGTCACAGTTATCACTAGAAGTGTACCCGTACTTACTACGCCTACAGTTTTGACCTACACGCTTACAGTCACCGTTTTTATCAACAACGCCAACTTCGTTGTTTCCTAAATCACAAGCGTCTCCGGGGTTTGTCCCGGTTTCTTTTGGCGGTTTGCTACAGTCGCTGTCTACGTGTGCGTCTGGGTGTTCTCCGTTTTCACACTGGTTACAATCAGGGTAGTTTACTGCGTTGTTGTCACAGGTTTGTTCAGGAGCTACAACTTCTACAGGAGCAAGAGAAGGATTACAAGGCTCGTACGTGTATTCCTTGCCGTCTAAAGTAAAAGATCCGCTTTTAGTAACGTCGTTTGCGTTGTACTGTGGCGTTTCTACTTCAGACCCCGCAGGACAAGACTCGTACGGATCACACTTACACGACCCGTCTGGTTGAATGCTACCTACCATACACCCTTCACCCGGATCAGCGAAACACATATCGTTTACGTCGTAACAATCGCCTTTGTGTAAAACTTTTCCTTGTTTGGTACACTCGTTTTCTGTGTCTTCTGTAGGATCTTCTTCATCAGAACAATCTCCATCTAAAGGCTCTTCTTCTCCTGCCTTATCGGTTCCATCAGGACATACACATTTTTCCCCATCCCAACTACCATCTCCTATACACTGTGGATCTTGTATTACATTACAGTCATCAAGTGTTCCTTTGATTATACCGCCTGTTGTTTCTTGTGCTTGTGAATTTTCACCGCCCTCGCAGTTTACGTAACCAGCGGCTTCACAATCAGCTTTATTCTCGTTAAAGTAAGTTTCTTCTACGCACTTAGTTTCGTCAAAAGCGTCAACAGCATTAGGATCAACACACTCTCCTTGTGGCCCTGTAGGAGTAAAGCCCTCTTGTTTACATTTTGTACCACATTTAAAATTCCCAGATCCAGCGGGGTCTTCTATAGTTACTAAACCTTTGTCTTCGCACTCTTGCAAAGGAGCAAACGGTATAACAGGTATGCCTATGACATTTTCAATTTCTTCGTTAATTAAGTCTTTAAATTGATCGTATATTATGCCGCCAAGAACGCTACCAAAAATACCGCCTAGTTTTCCAAGAACGCTTTCAACAGTTATATTACCTTCTGCATCTTCAAAAATGCTACCAATACTGTCTATTACTTCTCGTGCTAAATCTCCTAGTATGTTTTCTGGAGTACACTCTTGTTTACCGTCTTCTCCACAGGTAGGAGTACCGTTTACAATATCTTCAAACTTTTTGCCAATCTTTTTTAGAGCTTCTTCTATTTCTCCTATAGTGGCCCCTTTAAATATGCCCCCTATACCGCTAGGAAGGCCGGGAATACCAATTTCAATAAGAATACCGACAGTAACACAATTTTTATACCACTCGTCTAGAGGACCTCCGCTTACTTTTTGACACTCAGGAGGTATCCCTGTAGCACCCTCTATAAAAATCTCTGCCATCTTTTTTAGAGATCCAAGAGGATCTTCTGGTATGTTTCCGATGAAGTCTACAAGCTCATCGTACTTACCCTTGAGGTCATTAACAACGTCTTCACCGTACTTCTCAATTAACTCAGTGAGGTCTGGGGCGCTCCACTCGTCATAAGGTGTTTGAGTAACATTACCATCGTTATCGTAGCCGTAAACAGTTTGATTAACTTTTAATCCTATGTCATCAAAAGTATAACTATAAACTTCGTTAACGCCGTCTCCGTTTAAGTCTCCAGTTTCATAGTACTCACCATCAGGCAACTCACCGTAAAGCATAGAGTAAATTTGATCCGCAGTTCCTTGTATAAAAGGAACACTATCTACACCCGCACCAGCAACGTAGTAATCTTTAAAAAAAGAAGCACTGCCGCAGCCTACTTTTTTACCATCAATAAAAACAGGAATGTGGCTCTCGTTTTTACACTTGCCGCCTTCGCCTAACTCTGAAAAAACTTCACCGGATGTAGGCGGTACATAAGTAGTCCCGTTAGCCATAGCTTATTTACCACCCTTTAGCTGCATCAGCTTGTCAGCACCACGTATGCCAAAGCTGGCTGTGACTGCAACGTACAAAAGATATTGATACCACTCAGGTAACCTGTCTAGCTCTGCAAAGGCCATACCTACGCGACCAATGATATCAAGATCGTTCATACCTACGCCCCACATAATTGCTATTACAGGCGCACTCAGGACTACTGTGAACCACTCGTCTTTCCACGAGGACGCACTAGCCTGTGCCATGTGTTGTTCCCACGTAGCAGTGTTCTGTATAACCTGCATTGTGGCTTGGTGTTTTGCTTGCGACTGCTCGTGGCGATTACTCAGCCAAGTCTTAGCGAGTCCAGCAATAGGACTAATGAGCGCTTGCCACACCTACGACTTACTCCTGTTACGCCAGCCTTGCACTGTGTCTGTTTCCCAGATACGTATACCTGTCCACACGAGTGTAAACAACGCAGCCAAGGAAGGCAGTACGCCAGCCAAAGCACCAACACCTGTTGCTACGGAAACCGTATCCATTACCTCTTTCATCCCTTGATCTGCCATCCTCATGCACCCTTAATAATTGCTACTGTACCGTAGATGATCCCGGCTGTTACAGCAGCGGCGATAGACAACAAAATACTATCTAGTAACATACGTTGCCTCTTGCGTTGTTTGTAGATTACCTCTTCCCTCTGTGCTTTAATCTTACGTCTGAGCATTATCATCTCTTGGTAAGTCTCAACACCGTAAGACCAAACAATTAGTTCTCGTATTTCTTTTTCTTGTTCCTCTAGTTTCTTCTTGGCTATTATACTGTTGAGTGCTTGTTGTTCTACAGTTTCTCCATCGAATAACTTCTTGAAGACACCGGGACTCTCAGCTTCTTTCTCTGCTTGTTTTATGTCAGCAGCAAAGGAATACCACTGCCCCAGTTTCTGAGCCACAGCCTCAATTTCAGCACCTCTGTTTACTAGCGTCTGTATACCTTTGAAGGTTGTAGACGCCATAGCAATAAGTGATAGAGGATCCATCCATTAGCTTACCAAGAAACGCCAGTGCCAGACGTAGGATTAGCTTGCTCTGCAATCTGTGCATCAATAGCCGCTTCAATGGAGGACACTTGCTCGTCACCCAGAGCCGCCTTAGCCCAGCCAACAGCCGTTGCTTCGGTGATGTCATCCCACTCTACAAACGACTCTCCGGGTGGCTCAAGGCCAACAGTGCCGTATGAAGAACCAGAGTGATCGC
>Ga0181574_10001697_pt1 | contig 20513 bp, 15 predicted proteins | sample 101ome_24_FD_145600 | JGI IMG/M metagenome (GOLD analysis project Ga0181574, IMG submission 145600) | Coastal salt marsh microbial communities from the Groves Creek Marsh, Skidaway Island, Georgia - 101410AT metaG (spades assembly) | ecosystem: Environmental > Aquatic > Marine > Intertidal zone... | reverse complement strand
GTCATCAACGGTAAATGGAAGATTCTTGAGATTTATGAAATCTTGCTGATAACTCGCTTGTGGTTCCATTAATGTAGTCCCGTATTGCTTGGTTCCATCCCGTCCATCGGAATTTCTGTGGGTTGCTTGGCAATCAGATCGGCAAGCAGTCGTGCCGACCCGCACGACATGGTCCAGCCCATGTGGCCGTGGCCGGTATTGAGCCAGAGATTATCCCATTTCGAGCGGCCGATAATCGGTAAACCCGTCGGCGTCATGGGGCGCAGCCCCGCCCAGTATTCCGGCGTTGAGAAATCAGCCGCCCGCGGCATGAGATCCTTGGCTTTTGAGAGCATGACCCGAAAGTCGCTGGGTCGATGGCGAGTGCTGTACGTGCCTATCTCCGCCGTGGCCGTGAGCCGCAGGCGGTCACCCATCGGGCAGTAGGCCAGGAGATTGTCTTCATCCACACCGCCGAGTTTAGGTAGTACGTGGGAGACATTTGTGTTTAGTGTTACCGAATAACCCTTTACCGGATAGATCGGCAGATGGACCTTCAGTGATCGCGAGAGTTGCGGGCTGAACACACCGAGCGACATCACAAAAAGATCGCCTGTGAATGTGCCGTCTTGCGTAACCACTGCGGTCAGCTGATTATTCTGGGTTTGAAAACCGCGCACTTCGGTCTGCATTCTGATCACGGCTCCTCGGGACTCGCATTTCTTGGCAAGCGCATCGGTAAACACTCGGGCATCGCCGCTTTCGTCAGAAGGCACGAATAATGCGCCCGCGATCTTATCTTTGGCATCGGCCAAGCCGGGATCACGATCGATCACCTCATCGCGGCTAAGGCTTTCGATCTTCACGCCCGCCTGCGTAAGAATCTCGCTTTTCAGGGCTGCCGCTTCAAAGGAACGATCCGAACGATAAAAATAGATCAATCCGCCGATGTTTCGATGGTATTCAAATCCCGTCTCACCCGCGACGGTCTGAAGGCGCGTCTGGGAATACTGGCAGAGTCGCGTTTTTCGTAGCGTGTTCGTACGAGCGTTCTCAGCAGTGCATTGCCCCAGAAACATGGCAAGCCACTGCCATTGACGGGGGTTTAGGCTCGGGCGATAACGAATAGCCTGATCGTTTCGCCATAATGAGCGCATCATGATTTTGGGAACGGCGGGAGAGGCCCAGGCAAAAGCGTGCCCGGGCGCAATCAAGCCGGCGTTCGCGCGAGAGGTGAAATCGGCAGGCGTTGACGCCCGGTCGATAACGGTAACGTCATGGCCGTCACGCAGCAATTCCCAGGCGCTGGTGATTCCAGCAAGACCAGCGCCTAGGATGACGACGCGCATGGAATCCGATCAGCTCAATCGAGAGCCGCAATGACCGCAATTTCAACGGTAAATTGCGGCGCCGCGAGTTTTGCTTCAACGCACGCCCGCGCGGGGGTTGCGCCGGGTGTCACCCAGGCATCCCAGACCTCGTTCATCTCGGCAAACGTACTCATGTCGGAAAGCCAAATCGTGGCGGAGATCAGTTTGGATTTTTCTGTTCCGGCCTCAGCAAGAAGCGAATCAATGCGGCCCAGAATATCTCGGGTTTGGTCGGCTGCACTCGCGCCGGGAGCCTCGAGCGCGACCTGTCCAGCGGTATATACCGTGTTTCCGTGCACCACGGTTTGGCTCATGCGATCGCCAACCTGAATCCTCTTTATTGTCATATGAATATCTCCGCAGGTATTTAAAGTAGGTCCGCAGGCCATGCGGCGAGGGACTACCCTGAAGTCTACGGGTGTTTTCTTAAGTTTCAATCGGATTCGGGGACGGAAGTTGAGTTAGCACCCCTTTCAGTGTTATATACAAATGTCGAGAAAGCGAACGAGAGTCTCAAGCGAGCCCCACCCGAATTTCTGAAAGGAGAACCATTATGAAATCAAAGACCTTATTTGCAGCTGCTGGCCTATTGCTAGCGCTATCGCCGATTGCTAACGCCGCAACTCCGATGCAGGTTTGGCGATGCCAACTCAACGACGACGTGTCAGAGGAGGCTGTCATTGCCCACGCTGAAAAGTGGAAAGCCGCCGCGATGAAGGTGCCCGGGGGTGATGGTCTGACCCAAAGCGTACTGTTTCCGGTCGCGTCCGGTGCGGACGGGCTCGGCACCGACGTGCTTTATACGGTCACTTGGAAATCCTTCACGCACTACGGAAAGTTTTGGGATGCGTATCCTGATTCGGATGCCTCTGCCTTAGAAGGCGAGACGATGAGCTGCCACGGCAGCAGCCTCTGGGAGGCTGTTGGGGGTTAGAGCCGTCTCTTTGAGTCCAGCGAAAGGGCCGCTTTGGTGCGGCCCTTTCTTATGGGAAACAAAACAGTCCGAGTGATATCGATATGAGCCAGGTGTGGAGCTGCAACGAGTGGGATCCACTTGAAGAAGTGATCGTTGGGAATCCCATGGGCGCTCGTTTCCCTTTTGCGGATTTGAGCACGCGGCTGGCGGAGTATCCCGATCGCTCGCTGAGCGAGATACCGCAGGGCGCATTCTCACAACAGATCATTGAGGAAACGGAAGAAGACCTCCAGGCCTTCGCCGATATGATGACGGCTCGCGGCATTACGGTGCGCCGGCCCGACCCCTGGCCGCACCATGAAAAGATTCGAACGACCCAATGGGAGTGCGAGGGATATTACAACTATTGCCCACGCGACATCCTGCTCGTCATCGGCGATCGTGTGATTGAAACGCCGAATGTCATTCGTGGCCGCTCTTTGGAGACGGGGAGTTATCGACGCCTTCTTATGGAGTACTTATCGTCAAACGCCGTCTGGTTCAGCGCCCCGAAACCGGTACTGGCTGACGAGCTTTTTGATGTGGATTTAGAAAAGCCGACCCCTCGCAACGATGAGCCTGCATTTGATGCGGCAAACGTGCTGCGTTTTGGAAGGGACCTTCTCTATTTGGTTAGCGCGACGGGAAACGAGTTAGGGGGTCATTGGCTGCAGCGCATACTGGGAGATGAATATCGGATTCATTTCATGAAAGATGTCTACTTCGGCAGCCATGTCGATTCCACGCTGGTCGCGCTGCGACCTGGTCTGGTGCTGGCAAACCCAGGACGTCTGTCCATGGACACGATGCCCGCTTTTCTTAAAGAGTGGGAGATTATCTTCAGTCCTCCGATGGAGAATCAAGAGCGCCACAGCCAGGACTATCTTCGACAGGCGATCGGCAGCGAATGGATCGATATGAATCTTTTCAGTCTGGGTCCGGAAACCGTGGTCGTGGACAAACACCAAACGGCACTGATTCGGCTCCTTGAGAGTAAGGGGCTTGAAGTGGTGCCGCTCCAGCTCCGTCATTCACGCATGTTGGGTGGAGGATTCCATTGTGTGACGCTGGATACGCGCCGTCGAGGCGCCATGGAGTCCTATTTCCGTTGATGTACAGCGGGCGCGTTGCGTCTTAGAGTTGTGCGATGTTTTGGATCCTAGCACTTGGCTTGGCTGCGGTAACGGCAGCATGGCTTCGGTATCGTTGGGTGCATCGACCGGTGACCCACCGCGACGAAAGTCCCGGGTTAAGCGATCGCCCCGGCCCCCGTCCCTGGGGCATGCATAGTCATCAGTCCGGCGCGCAATGGTTGCATCAAATATTTGAGCGATCCGCAGCGAAGTATCCTGATTTTCCTGCCCTTACGGTTGCCGCATCTGGAGAGACGCTTACTTACCGGGAGCTTGACCAACGTGCCGGTGAAATCTCGGCGTTGATCACGCCGATGCTGGATCAGGCGGATCAAGTGGTGGCGATTTACATGACGCAGGACCATACGGATGCCGTGGCAGGTCACCTCGCGATTCTCAAAGCCGGCGCAGTTCAGCTCTTCATCGATCCTGAGACGCCCGAAGCGGTGATACAGGATATGTTGACGGATGCAAAGCCCGTCGCGCTTATCACCAGAGGGGCCCAGCCGGTCACCACCATTCCGTGTATCGACCTTCTAAGGGGTGGCGGAGCGCATCCAGCGGTACACCTGCAGGAAAAATCACCAGCTTGGCTCGACAATCCGGCGGATCGACTCGCGTCTATCTTCTATACCAGCGGCACGACGGGTAAAGCGAAAGGCGTCGAATGTCCGCATGCGGGATACATCAATCTCGCGAAGTCGTACGCGAGCTATTTTGATTTTGTTGCGGGCCACGACGCCACAACGCTCTCCTCTTCTCTGGGCTATGACGGCAGCATTTCGGAGATGTATAGCGCATGGGTGGCAGGCGCAGAGGTTGTCATGCTGAGTAAATCAGAACTTCGCTCGGGACCTGATCTCTTGCCTACTCTTAAAGCACGTGAGGTCACCGCATTGTTTTGTCCCCCGATCCTGCTTTCTACGCTCACCTCGAATCCCGCACAGGACCTGCCGTATCCGATCTGTCGATACGTTATCCCCGCCGGGGAGGCGTTTCCGGCATCGCTGGTTAAGCCGTGGACCGAGGGCAGGCGACAGGTGATCAATACCTATGGCCCGACGGAGGTCAGTACGGACACCAGTCGGCAGATGTTGCGCCCCGGCGAGCCCGTGACGATCGGCACGCCCTTCGCCGGCGTGAGTTATTTCATTTTATCGCCCTCGGACCTGCAGCCCGTGCCCATCGGCAAAGAGGGCGAGCTGTGCATTGGCGGATGTCAGCTGGCCCGGGGTTATCGAAATCTGGATGCCGTAACGGCTGAAAAATTTATTACACATCCCTCACTGGGTCGGCTTTACCGTTCCGGGGACCGTTGTCATATGGATCCAGACTCCGGCCGGATCCATTTTCATGGTCGCATCGACACGCAGCTTAAGGTCCGCGGATTTCGCGTGGAAACTCAGCCTATAGAGTCACTTCTTCAGGATGAGTTTGCGGAGATCGAAACCGCAGTTCTGGATTGTCAGAACGATGAATTAATTGCCTTTATCAAGTCACCCCGATCCGAGCGCCCAGCCGCAGGTGCGCAAACTGCGGTGACTTTGTTGCAGGCGCCGTGGATTGAAAGAGCGCAAGAGAGCCTTAGAAGGTCGTTTCCAGCATATGCGGTTCCGTCACGATATTTTCAGGTGGAGAGCTTCAATCTGGTGCCCGCGTCAGGAAAGATAGATCGACGCGCCTTGCCAGATATATCCACCGAGAAGATGCCGTTTCGCGCTCCACCGGGTGTATCGGATGAAGATAGCCGATCGTCGATAGATCAGGTTGATGAAGATGTTCTGCGGATCTGCCGTTCGGTACTTGGAGATAGCTTGAGCCTCGACGATGAGTTTATTAACTGGGGCGCGCACTCGATTGCCATTGCCCAACTCAGTCAAAAACTTCAATCGAATGGCTACCGTATCTCAGTAAGAAATCTTCTCGGCGAGTCTAAGTCTGCCCGGGGCGTTGCCGCGTTAGCGCGGCTCAGAGGCGGCGAAGAACCCGGGAAGGCCCAGACGATTGTCGATGAAGTCGACGAGCTATCGATAGAAGATTATCGGGAGGCTTTTCCGATACTCGACTTTCGATGGTTCAGCGCGCTTCAAGCGCTTGGCATTGTCATTCTGCGTTTACCGCTTCTGCTGGTGGCGGTAGCCGCGCTTGGCTTGAGTGATGCCGAGGCCATGCTTCTCAGCGGTGATCTCATGTCTTTTTTGATCTTGAGTGGCGTCGCCTTCGGGATTTATCTTGCTTTCCCGTTCCTGAATCTAGGCTGGGTCAAAATTCTTAGATTACTTGAACCCTCGCACTCGCTTTCACCGATTCGCCCAGGCCGATACGCTAAGTTTTCCACCGTTCATCTGTGGTGCTGGTGGATTGAACAGCAGCAGTCTCTGGTCTTGCGCCCCGCTAAAAATATGGTGCGAAGTCCACGCATTTTTTGCTGGTTTCTGCGGCATTTGGGCGCCAGGGTCGCGACTTTCGCTCACATCGCACAAAGCGTGGAGTGGATGGGGCCGTTGACGCTGATCACCTTTGCCGAAGGCGCCATTGTTCAATCGTCGGCGCAGATCAGCACGGTACGATGGGAGCAGAACGCTTTGGTTTTGGCGGAGGTATACGTAGGGCGCGAGGCGAAAGTAGGGACGCGCGCTACGCTATCGCCGGGCGCTTCACTGGGAGACGAATCCTGGCTGACACCGCTGTCATCCCTTGAAAGCGCAGCGCCAGGCCGCGCGTTATTGACGGGCGTGCCGGCAAATGCGGTAGCGGGTCATCGGCTCTTGCGAAGGGTCCAGCGCGTAATCGGCACCAGGCCGAATACGGTGCTGCGCGAAACGCGTAACTTGAGCCTGCAGGTTCTGCTTGAGTTTGCTCTCGTGATCGCCCCCATGGGAATGACGGCTTTGATTTCGCTGCAGTTTCTTGGATTTGACGCGATTCAGTCGCTCATACGATCGTCCGGCAAAGTGCTGACGTGGGAAGTGTTTGGACTTTTGGGATCGGCTATCGCCGGCATTTGGCTCAGTATTCTGTCAAGTTCAATATTAGTCAGTCTTTTTGTTCGTCTCACGGGAGGCCATGTCGGGGCGATAGATGCGGAGTCCGCATCCGGCGTTATGGCGCGTTACCGCCAGCAGAAAATGAACCAGTTGCAACAGTTCTGGACATGGAGCCTTACCGGGCAATACCTTCGTGCGCTTTCTGGCGTACGCTTCGCTCAGGTCGGTGGCTCCGAATGCGACACGATGACCAATCTTTTGCCGGATCTGCTGGATGCCGGCTCCGATGTGTTTTTCGCGCACGGCTGTTTCTGCAATGTGCTTGATGAAGAGGGGCCAATTCTCACGCTACGTGTACTCCAGGTTCCCGAGAACTACTTCGCGAGCAATAACTCGGTTTCGGAGAATGGAGCGCTGCCCGGAAATCTACTGCTGGGCGTTTCGACGTCGCTAGGGCCGTACTGGGCGCGACAGCAGTCTCGCGCGCGTCCGGATTCAGCGCGTGTCCTTTCGGGAAATCCACCGCTGGAGTTTGGCGCCGGCGGATTGATATCCAGCGCGAAAGGTGGGTCGCCGTCGTTTCCGGTCTTCCTGATGCGAGTGCTATTTAGTGATATCGGCTCAACGGGAGCAATCCCTGGAATCGGTATATTTTTAGGAATCGTTTTTTTGGTGTGGACCGAGACCTTAGGTCTTGGCGCCTTGCTGTCAACGGGCCTTGCGGCCCTGATGTTCGCTGTGGCGCTGCCGCTCGCGGCCCTATTGATTAAGTGGGTGTTGGTTGGTGCGCGATGGGGTGCTGATCACACGACACCGTTTTGGTCGATGCGGCACTTCACCTATTTTCTGGCGCAGGATTGCTTTTTTCAGTGGTCGGGTATTTTTTTGGCAAGCGCGGAGGGTACCGCTCTGGCGAATCCGCTGCTTCGTGCGTTTGGCTGCCGAATCGGCAAGCGAACCATTTTTGCCCATCCTATCCAGGCCTTTGACTGGCATGCGGTGGATATTGGGGACAGCTGCGTTATCAACGGCCAATTACAGCTTCATAGTTTTGAGGGCAGGGTGCTTACGGTAAGGCGCTCGCGGATCGGCAATGAGACCTGTATTAATCAGGGTGCAATGCTCATGGGCGGGGCAGATATCGAGCAGAGTGTGACCATTCGCTCTCAAGCGCTCGTCCTAAAGGGGATGCATCTAAAGAGTGGAGTCCATTCGGGTAACCCCTCACAACCGCTGAACATCTGAAAGTAATGGACTCCCAAAACCGCAACGTGTGAATGGAGAAACACGTCACTGTCTTCGAATCGCCTCTGGCTGTCCATGCGTCCCCATTCGCCATATCCACTCCAAAGGCCCAGTGTAAAACCAGCGTAACCACAGAGAAGCGAACACTAACTGGACGGCGTAGATGCTTACGGCCAGCAGAAAAACCTGGCTCGGGCCGAGCCGATAGGCCTGATCAAAACCGTAGCCATAAAAAATCGTAGTGAATATCAGCGTTTGAGAAAGATAGAGCGTTAAGCTCATTCGCCCGGCCCGAGCCAGCGTGTTAATCACGCTTGGAAAGCGCCCCTGCTCGGCGCAATGTTGCACCGTGAGGAACCACGCCGCGGTCAACAGCAATGTTGCGAGGAGATAAATGATATCGCCCAGTAGCGTGACCTCCCTTGTTGACAGCGATTCGCTAAACGCGGAATAGCCCAATGGGCGCAGCACAGCCTGTTCCAAGACCATAAGCAAAAGACCCAGCAACCAGCAACCGATCAGCAGACGACCTTTCAAGTGCGCGGGATATCGCCCAGATTGCAAAACGTCTGACCTCGCCATGAGGTATCCGATCAAGAAAAATGCCAACACCACGAGCCCCGAGTCAGGATATTGAAAATCGGCCCAGAAGACCTCCGGAATGAAATCTGTGTGCGCCAGGAGAATCTCGCTTGGCGTGCCGTAAACACGGACGTCGTCAGCTCGATCTTCTGTCAGCCAACGTTCGGCCTCCACGACTGATTCTGGCAAGGAATCGGCATCCCGATCCGGTTGAATGAAATGGCCCAATGGAAAACTCATGCATAACGCAATCAACAGAACCCACAGCCAGCGGGCAGAGACTCTATGCAGCAGTAGCAGTAAGACGGCGACCTCGGCATACAGCATCAGTATGTCGCCTTCAAAGATAAGCGCATGAATCGCCCCAAAAAGAAACAGAATGATGAGGCGTCTCCCGAGAGCGCGATAAGAAAAACGCGCAGATCGCATAAAAAGATAAAAACTCATTCCAAAGAGAATGCTGTAAAGGCCCCAGAACTTTGACTCGAAAAGAATGTGTTTGACGAGCCACACGCTTCGGTCGGAGACACTACTCCATGCTATCGAGTCAGCCCCAAAGCTAAACAGATTGACAAATAGAATGCCGAAAAGCGCAATGCCACGCAGTGCGTCTAAAGTGACGATCCGACCGGACTCAGCCTCCCGCATGGGCGCTATCAAAATACTGAATGAATCGAATCGCTTCAGTCGTCATCCGTTAGACCAAGGCGCGCGCTCAAGAACTTTATGGACCGGTCATAAGCCAGACTTGCTGCCGCTGCGTTATAGGAATCTCGGCCGCGGGTGTTGAAGGCATGATCACAGCCCCTGTATAGATGAATAGCAACGTCTTCACGGTCTGAGAAGGTTTCGCGAATGGCGTCGCGCGCTGACTCGGGCACGAGTTTATCGAGCTCGGCGAAATGCATCAGGAGGGGGCAGCGGATCTGATCCGCCAAATGCAGCTCTTCATCAATGCGAACGCCATAGTAAATGACCGCTGCGTCTGGCGAGCAATGCGCGGCGGCCACGTAACTTAACTTTCCGCCGAGACAAAATCCCAGTGATGCGAACGTGCCGTCGCATCTTTCATGTGTCGTTAGTGCTTCGGCCGATGCCTGCATATCGATTACCGCAGATTGCAGATCAAAACGGCCATAAAGGTCATAGGCCTTTGCCCGATCTTCCTCTGAGTAGCCGAGCTCAACATGTGGCTCGAGTCGCCAGAACATGTCGGGCGCAAGCACAGTGAAGCCTTCAGCGGCGTATTTATCCGCCACCGAGCGGATATGCGAGTTAATTCCAAAAATTTCCTGCAGGAGCAAGATGCCTGGACCGGTTCCCGTCGGGGGAGTCGACAGGTAGCCGCGAAACGACCCCGCATCGTCAGACGAGGGGATATCTATGAATGTGCCGGTCATATCAAACCTCAGTAAAATTGGTGTCGGGACATTGTTCTGATTTTAAAACCACTTTCATGGCACTGAGCGCGAGGCCTATCCAGACGGGGTGTTAAGAAAAATCTTTTGATGAAAAGAATTTGCGTGTTCTGTGGGTCCAAACCGGGTGATCGGCCCGCCTATCTAATGGCTGCCAGAGAGCTTGGCGAGCGGCTGGCCAGGAATCATCTGGGGCTTGTTTATGGCGGTGCGTCAATTGGGCTCATGGGTGCGGTAGCAGATGCTGTGCTTGACGGCGGTGGCGAAGCGATCGGAGTTATCCCAAATAGCCTGAAAGACAAAGAAATTGCACATCCGGGCCTCACCGATCTGCGGGTGGTCAAGGATATGCATTCGCGTAAAGCTCTGATGACCGATCTTGCAGACGGTTTCATTGCCTTGCCTGGCGGCATTGGCACGCTGGAAGAGTTATTCGAGATCTGGACCTGGGCGAATCTTGATCTTCATCGAAAACCCTGCTTGCTGCTGAATGTTGAAGGGTATTACGACGACCTGCTTAAGTTTTTCGACACCATGAACGCGGCAGGCTTCTTGAAAAATCGCGGCCGCGATATGCTGAAGTCGGTGGATAGCGTCGATCAGGCGTTGTCGACCTTAGAGGAGGCGCTCCATGCAAACAATTGAAAAGGAGCGGGGTCAACAGCAGGCGGATGTCGACCCTTCTGCAATCGTCATCGAACTGCTGCGGGTGCTTGCGGGAACGCTTTCTAATCGTACGGATACCGATGCCGCTCGAACGACAGTGCAGGCCATCAATAAAGCAATCGAGTCTAGCGTTTCAATAAACCGCTTGACTCCGCAGGTGCCTAGCCATCTGAAAGATGATTTCGACCAGGTATTCGCTCACATCCCGGAAGAGTTATCGGGTGTATCTAGCGCTTTGGCGGCAGCGAAGCCGTTCCTTCCGTGGAAAGCCGATGACTCAAGCGGCGAGGGGTATTACGAAGGGGGCGCCGATGTCGGGAGAAGCTACTCCGAGGGCAATATGTGCTGTCCGTTGATTGGACCTAAGAATAGCTTGATTTACAGCGATGAATTTTTGATGGTACTTTTCTTCCTAAAGCCTCGCACGTTTTATCGTGATCATGTTCACGCGGCCTCAGAGATGTACTTTAATCTCACCGGCCCGCACGGATTTCGATTAGCGGGAAAAGATTGGGCGCAATATCCGGCGGGCTCCGTGATCTGGAATAAACCTTGGGGAGAGCATGCCACCCGGGTAGATAGCACTCCGTTTTTGGCAGCGGTATCTTGGCTTACCGATATTGATTGCGCCATTAAAGTGACGTCCAAAGATGATTGGGCTGCCCTTGAAAATGAACTGCAGCGATGTTGAACCCATCTGATCTGCATCTCCCTCGCACTACGGCGAGGCGTGTCAATTTCATGAGGATATCTGATGCGTGACTTGTGGGACAAAAAAGCAGTGCAAGACCTCGGAGATGATTTGCTCGCCCTTCGGGTCTATTCCTCTCGTTTGATTGGGCAGGCACCCGATCTTGTGCTGCACGGCGGAGGCAATACCTCGGTCAAAGGATCTATCACGGACTTCATAGGGGAGACGCACGATGTCCTGTACGTAAAAGGTAGTGGCTGGGATCTCGCGACCATAGAGCCGGCGGGCTTTCCTGCAGTAAAAATGAAGGCGTTGCTCGCGCTATCACAATTCGAGACGCTGAGTGACGCGCAAATGGTAAGAGCCCAGCGCGCAGCGATGATCGATCCCTCTGCGCCAGCGCCCTCGGTTGAGGCGATTCTTCACGCGTTGATTCCTTTTCGATTCGTGGATCACACCCATGCCGATGCCGTGGTTGCTCTCAGCAATACCCCCGGAGGTGAGGGGAGAATACGAAATCTTTATGGCGATAAAGTTTTGGTTGTGCCTTACGTCATGCCGGGTTTCCTTCTCGCGAAGACCGTTGCGCAGATGACCAAGGGTATTGACTGGTCGCAGTTGGAAGGCATGGTGCTGATGCATCATGGCATCTTCAGCTTTGCAGACGACGCTTACGAAAGTTATCGACGCATGATTGATCTCGTGAGTGCTGCGGAGGAGGCATTTGGTGATGAGCCCCACGCTCAGGATGGTGCGTCCATGCCGATCTCGGCTTTGGAGCGTGCGACGATTCGAAGCGCGGTGAGCGGTATTGCGAAGCGCCCGATGCTGGCAAGTTTTGACGACAGTGGTGCGGCCGGATCTTTTGCCTCGCAAAAGGACGCTGCCGATATTGTGACGCGTGGCCCGCTGACGCCGGATCATGTGATCAGGACCAAGCGCATACCGGCAGTCATCGAGGATGATGTCATCGTATCGGTTGAGAAATTCGCCGAAGAGTACAAGGCCTACTTTGATTGTCATTCAGATGGTACTCAAATACGCCTTGATTGCGCTCCGCGATGGGCGCTCATACCCGGTAAAGGCGTCGCAGCGTTTGGGCGGCAGCCTAAAGAGCTAAAGATCATTCATGACATCACGCGGCATACGATGGGCGCCATCAGGCGAGCTGAGCGAATCGGTGGATGGCGAGCTCTGCCGGAACGCGATGTTTTCGAGGTCGAATACTGGGAACTGGAGCAAGCGAAGCTCGGCAAAGGCGGTAGCGACCTAGAGTTCGAAGGGCGTTGTGTGATGATTACGGGCGGCGCGAGCGGTATTGGTCATGCCTGCGCTCATCGGTTTGCCGAGCGTGGGGCGCAGGTTACCGTGCTCGACAAAGAAGATGCTGTTCTCGGCGCTTTTGACTCACCATCAATCACCGGGATGGTCTGCGACGTGACGGATGTCAGTGCTGTGGCGGATGCGGTTGAGAGTGCGGCGTGCCGATACGGCGGTATTGACGTGGTAGTCAGTAATGCCGGAATTTTCTCGCCAAGCAGCTTGATCGAAGAAATGCCCGAAGCAGACTGGCAGCGGTCAATCGATATCAATCTCTCTGGCGCAATGCATGTGGTGCGGGCTTCGATTCCGTTCCTACGTCTCGGTTGGGAGCCGTCACTTGTCTTTATCGGGTCAAAAAATGTGCCCGCGCCTGGACCGGCAGCAGGCGCCTACTCGGTCGCCAAGGCAGGGCTGATGCAGCTGGCTCGGGTGTTGGCGTTAGAGGTTGCCAATGACGGTATTCGAGTGAATACGGTGCATCCGAATGGCGTTTTTGATACGGCCATTTGGACGGATGAGGTCTTGCAGGCGCGCGCGTCTCATTACGGTATCACGGTAGAGCAATATCGTAAAAACAATCTGCTGCAACGCGAGGTCAATTCAATGGATGTCGCAGAGATGGTGTGTGCCATGGCCGGCAGCGCCTTCCGATGCACGACCGGCGCGCAGGTTCCCATCGATGGTGGAAACGACCGCGTGCTTTAATGACGGCAGATTGAGCACTTTTGAATAGGAATGGGTTAGTTTCATGAGCAGCATGCGCCAACGTTTTCAAGAAATACTCGCGCCGGCAGAGATCGCTCTAGACGGAGCAAACCGTTGGGATGTCCAGGTTCATAACGAGGAGCTTTTTTTGCGGCTCGCTAAGGACGGCACGCTCGGTTTAGGCGAAGCCTACATGGACGGCTGGTGGGATTGCGACGCGATTGACGAGATGATCACCAGAGCTTTTCGCGCGGGCCTCGAGGATAAAATTCGAAACAACTGGCGCTTCCTTGTATACCTGATCGGATCGCGGTTATTCAATAGACAGAGTCGTGCCCGAGCGTTTCAGGTAGGGGAGCAGCACTACGACATCGGTAATGATGTCTTTGAGCGTATGCTCGACCCGCACATGAACTACAGTTGTGCGTATTGGGCTAACGCGGAGTCCCTGGAGCAAGCGCAGATCGCAAAGATGCAAATGATCTGCGAGAAGTTACAGCTCGAGGCCGGTATGCGGGTGCTCGATATCGGCTGCGGGTGGGGCGGGCTTTCACGCTGGATGGCTGAGCATCATCAGGTTTCGGTCACGGGCGTGACGGTATCGAAGGAGCAGGCCAAGCTCGCCACCGAGCGCTGTCAGGGCTTGCCGGTGGAGATCATGCTGAAGGATTACCGTGCACTTACCGGACGATTTGATCGCATTGTTTCTGTGGGCATGTTTGAACACGTCGGCCCTAAAAACTATCAAACCTACTTTGAAAAGACCGCATCGCTGCTGGATGCTCACGGTCTGTTTCTTCTTCACACCATTGGAGCGGGGCGCGATGGATACGCGACGGACCGGTGGATAGAAAAATACATCTTCCCGAACGGCGTTCTGCCTCCGGCCCCTGATCTCGCTCGCCATGTAAGCGATTTTTATACCATCGAGGACTGGCATAACTTCGGCGCTGATTACGACCATACGCTCATGGCGTGGTACGAGCGGTTTAATCAGGCGTGGCCCCGGCTGCGGCAAAAATACGGAGAGCGGTTCAAGCGTATGTTTGATTACTATCTACTGGTCTGCGCCGGATCGTTTCGGGCAAGAGAGAACCACCTCTGGCAATTGGTGCTCTCGATAGGGGGTATCCCTGGAGGTTACCGCGCACGCCGATGGGTCGTTGGCGAATAGAAACATTTTAAAAATCGCGATCCGGCCTACCAGCCACCGCCACCTCCGCCACCTCCGCCGCCGCCCGAAGACCCTCCGCTGAAACCGGACGAGGACCCCGGCGCAGTGCCCGCGGCAACTACCGTCGTGGCCAATGAACTCCCCAACGCACTCGCAAAGCGACTCGGATGGCGAGAGCTCCAGGAGCGCCCGTGATACCAGCGGGGATGATAATGGCGGTCGGGATCCTGGACCGCCGCATCGAGCGCCGCGCTGAACTTCTCTGACCACGCCTGATCGACATCGAGCGCGAGGGCGTACGGCAGGTATTTCTCAAACAGCAGCAGCTGTTCATCGATTGTGCCTAGTGTGTTGAGTCGGTTCTTCTCGGCAGTCGCAAGGTATTTCTTAAAACCTTCAATCTCGTCCATCACTTCTCGTCCTGCACGAGTGGGCGCTTTCAAAAGAAAATAAAACAGCACATTGACGCCAATGAGAAGAGCCAACACGAGGATTACGGCAAGGCTATCTGCATTCAAAAAGGCAAAGGTGATGTTAAAGAACCCGCTGACAGTTGCGATGAATCCAAAGAAGATAGCTAGGATACGTCGCCCCTGTTTCCAAATGCTTCGTGCGGCAAACAGGAAGGCTAAAAAGACAATGATGGGTATACCCGTACCAAATAACAGTACCGCGTTATCAGAGACAGCGGTAACGGCGATGATGGTCAGCACCGAGAGTGCTATACCCGGCAGCAGCCATCGACCGTTACTGAAGAAAAAATGTTTGTGGTACTCGGCCTCGAGACGGACCTTAAAAGCATCTCGGGCGCCATTGATTTTCTTGTGATGCTTTTTATCCAGCTCGAGCGTCTTTTGAGCGCCAAGGAGCTTGTCGTAAAGCACTTTTTCTCCAAAAGAAAGCGAGGCATCACCGCCTTCATCGTCGCGCTGAATAATGGTTTTATTGCCGAGTTCCTCCGCAATTTGAATACGTCCCTTGACGGCCATGCTGATCAGTGCCGTTGAAAATACGCGATTATCGAAACCCATCCGCATGATGTAACGAGCTGCCGCGGGCGAAAGATCCTTAGGGGGTTCAAAACGCGGAAAGATGGTGCCCCCAGTCGGATCGCGACCCACGCGATTCCAGGCCCACAGGAAGTAAGACAACACCATCAGCAGCCCCCCGATCCCCAGCACGAGCACGATATTGTCCTCAAAGAAAAATCCCAAGCGTTCGGTACGACTAGGCTGTTGCACAAAGCCCTTTGGCCAACCCACCACGATGGTGAGTCCGGAGCCGGGGGGTAGTCCTTGAGTGGTCTGAAAGGTCGCTTCTCCTGATGTCGAAATCTCAGAGTCAAAGTCGCGGGCCGTGGCGCCAAGGGGTCCTGTGAATGCAGAGGTCTGAATGCTCAATGGCGCAATGCCATCCGGCAGGGTCACGCTCGCGGTTGCTGTTTCAATCGTGAAATCCCAGTCGTTGCCGGTCACATTCCAGTAGAGTTCGTCATGGCTATCAAAAAACCCAATCTGCCGGTTGGTTTGGTACGTCAGAGCGTATGTATAGCGTCCAGGCGTAAGGTACCGATCGCTTTTGCCGATGTAGATTCGCACGCCATTGCTGAGGCTTTCAATGTGGTAGTCCTCTGCCCGATCGTCTCGCTTGACTGAGATGAGGTTGAAATCCACCCGATAGGTCTTACCCAGCGTATCTTTATATTGCGTGGGAAAGTCCCGGTAGATGCCGCGGCGAATTTTTTTTCCTTCCGCAAGGACGGTGATCGTTTCGGTAACCGTAACCGTGCCGTCAGCGCTGACCGAAATCTGGCTGTCGAAGCGATCAATTTTCTCAACAGCAAAAAGCGCAGGCGGCGACAGAAACGCAGCCAGGGCGAACGCTAGAGCCCAAAGTCGCGCGCGCACCCTCTAGCCCCTAAAACGCGACTTCTGGGACCGCTCGCTCGGCCGCGATTTCAAGCTCAAAGAATTGTGCAATTCGGAACTTGAATATTGAAGCAATCAGATTACTCGGGAAGGACTCGACCAGAATATTCCAGTCTCGTACGGTACCGTTATAGTAGCGGCGGGCCATTTGAATCTGATCTTCGGTCTGGGCAATCTGCTGCTGAAGATCAAGAAAATTGGTATTCGCTTTCAGGTCCGGGTAGTTCTCTGCTACCGCAAATACATTGGCAAATGCTTTCGTCAGCAAATTCTCGTGCTGAGCGACCTTTGCGACGTCTCCCGAATCGCGCGCTCCGGCCCTAAGTTCGGTCAGCGAGTCGAGCGTTTGTTTCTCGTGCCCGGCGTAACCCTTGACCGTTTCAACAAGATTAGGGATGAGATTGTGTCGACGCTTCAGTTGGACATCAATTCCGCTCCACGATTCGCGCACCGCATTCTTGTTTTTGATAAAGCGGTTATAGGTCCAAATAAACCACGCAAACGTGATTACCAGAGCTATGAGAAAAATGCTGCCTAAGCTGAAATCCATATCTGCCTCCCACGACCATTGTAGCCCTCCTTAATTGGGGAGGCCAAACTGAACCGTTTCTCCGACGGTCCGCAATGAAGATCAAGTCCCCTAAATCATTCAGAGGCGGCGAATCCAGATCCGGTTGTCGTGAAATGCGGCTCCACCCACCGGAGCGCTAGGATCCGCACCCGTCAGCACGTTGATGCCTTTCCCTTCGGCGAAGGCATCATTCGGCCAGATGCTTTCCACGATCACTACTCCGGGTTGCGTGGCATCCGTGACCTCGGCGGTAATGGTTAATTCACCCCGCCCGTTGCCAAGTCGCACGGGATCGCCGTTGTCCAATTTAAGGTGGGTAGCGTCATCCGAGCAGATCATTACCGTCGGTTTAACGTGCCGACGCGAGGAGGTGGGCGTCTCTGTAAACGTTGAGTTGAGATAATGCCGAGCCGGAGCGGTCACCAATCGAAACGGCATCTCGTCAGTGGCAGACTCGATCACATCCCAATGGTCTGGAAGGGCCGGCATCTTCGCGTCCTTGGGCCCAAAAACTGCTGACTGAATGGATGACCAGTCGGGCGCAAAGTGAAAGCGGCCGTCGCTGTGCGCGAAACCATCCAGATAATGAGCGCGTCGAAAATCAGGCTGACAGTCAATCCAGCGTTGACCTTCAAGCGCCTCAAGGGTGCCCCATCCTGATGATTGCAGGGTTTGATCAATGAGCTGACGGGGCGAAAGATCAAAGCCCGGGTGCTGGGCGCCAAGGCGTTTTGCAAGGGCGCATATGACGTCATGATTCGATCGGCAGCCCTCGGGTGGGTCGATAATTTTCGGACCAAGGAGAATATGTTGCTGCCCCCCAGCCTGATAAATGTCATCGTGTTCCATGAACATAGTGGCCGGTAACACGATATCAGCGACCCGGGCGGTTTCCGTCATGAACTGCTCGTGAACGCAGACAAAAAGATCATCACGAGCAAAGCCCTCGTGCACGCGGTTGAGATCGGGCGCCACAGAAAGAGGGTTTGTGTTCTGAATCAGCAACGTGGTGACAGGTGGACCTCCTTTGAGGTCAGCGGGATCATTGGTCAAGACGGCGCCAATGCGAGACTGATCGAGAAGACGAATTGAAGGGTCCACACAATCCAAGCCCTCGATCAGGGTCTTATCCCAATGGTAAATGGCGCCGTTGGTATGAAAAGCGCCACCGCCTTCGTGTTGCCAACTCCCCGTTACGGCTGCAAGAGATAGCGCTGCATGCATATTTGTGGCGCCGTTACGACTTCGGGTGAATCCATAGCCAAGTCGGAAGAAAGTTCTCGGTGTTGCGCCGACCAGACTTGCGAGCGCTTCAATTTCTTCAGAAGGCACGCCGGTGATCTGCTGTGCCCAATCTGGACCTCGGTTTGAAAGGTGCGTTTCTAAATCGCCTGGACAATCTGTGAATGTGTTGAGGTATTCACGATCGGCCTTATTGTCTCGAAACAGCACGTGCATGATGGCGCAGGCCAATGCGCCGTCAGTGCCGGGACGCACCTTAATAAACATGTCCGCCTGTTTTGCCGTGCCGTTCAGATAGGTATCGATCACAACGATTTTGGCGTTGCGGTCGCGCCGGGCTTTCAATGCGTGGGTCATCACATTGATTTGTGTGCTGGCTGCGTTAGTGCCCCAGATAATGATCAGATCGGATCGGGCCATCTCGCGCGGGTCGACACCGGCAAGTCTGCCCGTACCTGCCATGAATCCATGCCAGGCCAACGAGGTACAGATCGTCGAGTGAAATCCGGAATAGCGTTTGACATGGCGCAGTCGGTTGATCCCGTCGCGCATCACGAGTCCCATGGTCCCGGCATAGTAATAGGGCCACACGCTCTCGCTACCCAGCGCCCGCTCCGAGCGCAGCATCGCCTCTGCAACGATATCGAGGGCGTCCTCCCAGTCGATCGGCTCGAAGCTGGCGCTGCCCTTTGAACCGGTACGCCTCAGCGGCTGGGTGAGTCGGTCAGGATGGTGAATGCGCTCCGCATAGCGCGCCACTTTGCTGCAGATAACGCCCGCCGTGTAGGTGTTGTCTGCGGCACCGCGGATTTTTCCAATCGTGCGCTCATCAATTTTTTCAATCTCCAGTGCGCAGGTGGAAGGGCAGTCATGAGGACAGGCGCTGAAATACTTCATGAGGGTGATTTCGGATTGATGGGAAGTTGTTTATGGATCCCCAATGCCGACTCAAGCGCAGCAGCGGCGGCTAGCACTTTCGCATCTTGGCGCGGTAGGGCAGCGATTTGAAGACCCACCGGTAAGTCATTTTTTGTGAATCCGCAGGGGATCGAGATGGCGGGTGCCCCGACTACGGTAAATGCATAGGCAATCGAGCACCACTCAATGTAATTGGAAAAAACATGATCACCCACCCGATCGATAAAGCGCTGTTCAACCGGATACGGCGGCACGATGGTGGTTGGGGTTGCGATGAGGTCATATCGATCAAAGAAATGCCGGTAGCGGGCGTACAGCGCGGAGCGCTTGATCATTGCATCGCGGACTTCCCCGCTTGTTAGCGCGAGACCTTTTTCAACATTCCAGACGATTTCGGGTTTGTAGATATCGCGATACGTATCAAGCGACGAACCGAGGGAGGCGGCGTAGGAGAATGCCCGGTCGACCTGAAATACCTCCTGCAGATCAGAAAAATCCGGATGGTCATCATCCACGACGGCGCCAAATTCAGAAAACCGTGAGACGGCGGCTTGGCAGATGGCAGCCACTTCATCATCCACAGGTGTCACGCCGAGATCCTTTGAAAATGCAATGCGCGGAGGTACGTGCCGACTCAGCGCCGCGCTTTCGAAGGACTCGCGAGGCGGATCAAGGGACATAGGGTCACGAGGATCATGGCCGGCCATCACGTCCAGAAACATCGCAACATCGACCACGTTGCGGGCCATGGGCCCGTCCATGCTGGATCGATTGAAGGCAAGCTCGCCCGGATCCGCCGGGACGAGACCCTGGCTCGGTCGAAATCCAACCACCGAGCAGAAGCTGGCCGGGTTCCGCAAAGATCCACCGAGATCGGAGCCCGTGGCGAGCCACGCCATGCCGGTGGCCAGCGCTACTGCTGAGCCCCCCGAAGACCCTGCGGCCGACAGCCGCGTATCCCAAGGATTACGGGTGTAGCCAAATACTTCGTTAAACGTATTGGCGCCCGCACCGAATTCTGGCGTATTCGTCTTGCAATAAACGAGACCTCCGGCCGATTCGATGCGCTCGATCAGAAGGTCGGATTGCTCAGGAATGTTGTTTTCAAAGGCTTTTGATCCGAAGGTTGTGCGCACGCCTGCTACGGTCATCAGGTCTTTCACTGCAAAGGGAAGGCCCGCCAGAGGCACAGAGGCCAGGTCGGTTTTTTTCGCCTGATTACGGGCGCGATCGAAGCACAGTGTCGGTGTTGCATTTACTGCTGGATTGACCTCGTCGATTCTCGCCTGGAGAGCGTCTAATAATTCGATCGGGCTAACCTCGCGACGACGAAGCCGCTCGCGAAGAGCTCGGGCTGTCAAGCCAATGAGTTCATTCATTGCTCAGATCACCGAGACTTGGACCGTCGCCGGAAAGTCATACTGCGCGACCAGACTCTCGCCAGCCGCACTATCGTAGATATCCGTCATCACCCCAGTAGAGATGATCTCCCCGGCCTTGAGCGTAACGCCCATCGCATTCAAGTGGTTTGCAAGCCAGGTAACTACGCCAAACGGTCCGCCGTCGACGTTCATCGCGTGGCCTTCTCGGACGATACGATCGTTGGCCTTCAGCGTCACCTGGATA
>Ga0181574_10001695_pt1 | contig 20518 bp, 13 predicted proteins | sample 101ome_24_FD_145600 | JGI IMG/M metagenome (GOLD analysis project Ga0181574, IMG submission 145600) | Coastal salt marsh microbial communities from the Groves Creek Marsh, Skidaway Island, Georgia - 101410AT metaG (spades assembly) | ecosystem: Environmental > Aquatic > Marine > Intertidal zone... | reverse complement strand
CGAATACGACGAATCTCATCGCGAATAATCTGTTTCGCAATCTGTTTCGCCATCGCGGCCGTCTTCTTCGTCTTCGCTCGTCGCCTAGCGTGAAAATCGAACCATGTTGTAGTAAAATAAAAATTCGGACATTTGATTCTTACTTAAGAGGAAAATAAGCAACATATAGAAAATGCGTTATAATATGATACCATCTACGGTTACTCATCGAATTAAAGTGGAGTTGCCTAAACCCTAAAAAGTTTATACGTGAAAAGGAAAAATACTTGATAGGCTTAAAAACGTTATAATATGATACCATCTACGGGGCTCGAACCCGTGACCACAAGCTTAAAAGGCTTGCGCTCTGCCAACTGAGCTAAGATGGCTTAAAATAGGTAGGGCTATTTTTCGACCGCTTTCTTACTACAGATTGTATCACTTTCACTTACGGGTGGTTGGTTGGTTGGTTGGTGTTCACCGAACAAAAAAGGACGGGACGGGACCGACGATGCTGTTACGCGTCGTGGTCGTGGTCGTCAATCGACGGTGCGCCGCCCGTCGTTATGACGACTGACCCGGAGAGCGCGACACCGCTGCGTCCCACCGACGACGACCCCGATACGGATGCCGGTTCGCGGTCGGACTCGGAATCGCACGCGTCGGCGTCGGCGAACGCGACGACGACTTCACCGGCTTCGGAATGCGCCCGAGTGCTCGCGAACCAGCGAGACTACTACGCCGTGCTCGGAGTCTCGCGTCGGGCGACGAACGCGGAACTGAAGCGGGCGTACAGAACCCTGGCGAGGGTGTTACACCCGGATAAATGCCGGGACGCGCGCGCGACGGAGGCGATGGCGGTGGTGACGAGCGCGCACTCGACGCTGACGACGCCGACGCTGCGCGCGGCGTACGACTTGTACGCGTCCAAGTTCGCGGGAGGGAGCGCGGCGGACGCGCCGTCGTTCGGGGAGTGGCAGAGTAAAGAAGGTCAGGCGGCGATGCACATGCCGACGTGGTTGGTCAAGGCGTTGGCGACGCCGGTTTTGGGACAATTGATCGGGTTGTTGGCGTTCGCGGCGTTGTTGGCGTTGGGACTCTTGTTCCTGGCGCTCGCGTGCGCGTACTTTGTGGTGCACATGTTCTTTTGGTTGATTTGCTGTTTTGGATGCTGCGGGTCGTGTTGGCCGCGGTACGGGATCGGCGCGCGCGTGCACGAGAAGCGACAGGCGAGGTTTACGGAAATGATGAGGGATTACGAGCGCGCCGCGACGCAAGCCGTAGAGCGAGGCGACGAACCGCCGCACGCGACAGTTTTCTTCGCCCAGTGGAACGTCGATCACCCCGAGCCGGATTACCTCGAGATCATCCGTCTCGAGGACGAGGCGCGGGTGCACGCCGGGGCCTCGGCGAACACCGCCGGGTACGGTTCCGTGTAGCAGTAGTCGGTACCTAGTCAATAACAGTCAGCAACAACAGATATTTTCATATTTTCCAGCGCTGAAGACAACATCATCCTTTTCACTCCACCCGTGCGTTCGTCACACCTCGTCGGTCGGACCCATCGAACACCGCCGGCGACGATGTCATCACCCGACCGTCTCATCCGCGGCTCATCCGCGCAAACGAAAGAAGAGTCAGAGTCAGAGTCAGACGAAGACGAACCAGTGGCGGCGGATGCAGACGTCTTTGTGTACATTGTTCGCGTGCCGTTTCACCCGCAGAGACTGGGGAGGACGCTTCGGGAACACTTTGACGAGCTTCGGTTCGACGGCGGTGACGACGGTAACGGTGGGCTTCGCCGGGAGTCGAGCACCGGTGTGTCGTCGTCGGTTTTCAAAGGAGTGTACAGAGCGACCGGGGCGTGTTGGATTGCGTCTCGCCCGCGGCTTCCCGCGACGTTTGAGTATGAGTATGTCTACGACGACGATGATGACGATGATGTCGATATCAATGTTAGACAGCACCGGCGTGTCGTGAGTGTGTGCTGTGCCGATGGTAAAAGTTGGGACGCGTCGCCGCGAGGCGCGTGCGAAATTCCGGCGGACGCGACGAGCGCCGACGTCGTATTTTGCGGTGGAGATAGGCGGCAACACCTGGTGTTTGAGGGGTTTGATATAGATGCAATGAAGATTAAAGAGTGTTTAGATGCGTGCTTGCTGACGCACGAGGAAGATGCGGACGAGATGAATCACGGGAGCGAGTGGAAGGATTATTGCGGATGCGCCTTTCCGAGCGTCGGGCGAGTGCTCGAAGACGCCGGCGTCGAGGTGGTGGATCGCGGCGTGAAGCACAAGGTTTTCTTTCCGAGCGATGATAGAACTGCCACGGCGATGGCGGCGGCGACGATGACAGTGGCGGCAGAAGCTTCCTCATCTACCGACGCCGTCGTTCGGCTCGGAGGCGACGTCGGCGTGAAAGTTCCAGAGGCGTTTGAAATCCCTTCGACGACGACAACTACGCAGAGCAAAACGTTTCCAAACGGACAAACCGGGCAATATTTCCCCGACATGCCTTGTCTCGCGTGCGGTTCCCCGTGGTGGCTTGGTGAAGACTGGAATTCCCAGTGCGCCAATTGCGGCGCGGATGATAGGTGCTACGGCGCCGATCAACGCCCCGCAAAGGCGTACAGACGCAAGTACGCCGAATTCACTCGTGCGCTCGCGCGGTTGGCGTTGTAATTATTAGTCGTCACCGGTACTAGTACTAGTACTGTAGTCGATTGCGTAGTAGTAAATCGTTGTTGTTACAGCAGTCCATTCCTAGTAGTAGGTACAGTGGGTACAGTGGAAGATAACGCGATGTGTCAAATAAATTTTAATAGCCGTCAAACGCGTATCCGACAGCAGGCGGAGCTCTAGCCATCCACGTAAACTTGCCCGTCTTTGGATCCTTGATGCTCGACAGTGGCTCTCGCGAAAGTTGTTCGGGTAAGAAGTGCAACGGGCGTAATTTCCCACTCATCACCTCGTCCCAATCGATAGTGTCGTACCACGGATGGCCCTTGATGGCGCTCACGCCCGGGGCACGAATTCCCAATCGCAGCGCTTCGTCTCGCACGAAAATTTGCGAGAGCATGTCGTGCGCGTCGTTATCCATCCGTCTCGGCACTGGTACCGCCGCAAAGTCTGCGCGGACGATTCTCTTGTATAGCTCTCGGCGTTGGCGGTCTCTAAACGGTGGGAACCCGGCAATCATTTCAAACACGAGCACACCAAAGGCCCAAATGTCCGCCGCGCGCGTACAACCTTGATGTAAAATGAGCTCGGGCGCGAGGTAGTCGGGCGTTCCGCAAATGGTGTACGCGCGCTGACCCTTTTCCAATTTCCGCGCGAAACCGAAATCCCCAATCGTGATGGATCCGTCCGATCGTAAGAGGAGGTTTTCGGGTTTCATGTCGCGGTAGACGTACCCGGCGTTGTGAATGTACTCGAGTCCGAGTAACACTTGCGCCGTGTACACTTTGATTTGCCCGATACCCGGAAGACCGCTTCGGTTGAACAAATCAAACATGTCGCCGACGCAATCTTCCACGACGAGATAGAGCGCCCACGGATCTTGAAACGCGGTGTAGTAGTTGCACACAAAAGGAGCGTGCTTGAGCTCCTCCAAGGCTTTGCGCTCCGCCATGACGTGCTCCTCCTCGCCGTTTTCTATTATTTGCGTTTTGGGCATCGACTTGATGGCACACACCTTGCCAGATTCCGTGTGTCGCGCGCGGAGCACGAGACCAACCATTCCACGACCGAGAATGTCGATAACGTCGAAATCGTCGAGGGATTTGGACGATTGTAGTTGAGCCTCGATGTTGGCGTCGCGAAGCGTACCGCTGAGCGCGGACGCGCGGCGCTCCTTACCCACGTCTCTGGCGGACGGCGTCAGCGGCGGCGTCGACGGAATGTCTTCGAGTAACACTGGTAAATGATCAGCCGATGCCCCGCCAAACCTGCTGTGGTGGTGCGCCGCTTGTCTCACTTTGCTCGCAGATGATAACTTTTTTCCGAGTCGGCCGTGACCGCGCTCTCGAGATGAAGAAGAAAGAATCGTCGGCGAAGGAGGCGACGAATCAAGCAACGACGAGCTTCCAAAACTTTGCGTCCCCAGATTTGGCGCACTGGGGTGCGACGAGAGCGTGAGACCGGCGAGAGCGCTGTACGCGCCGCGTTGTCGGCCGTCGACGTTTGGGATACCAATGCCACCCTTTTCTTCCGGAGACGCCGTGCCGGCTTCGCCATCGTTCGAATCTGTCGGATCCACCGCCGCGACGCCGACAACTTGCAAAACAAAGTTTTGAGTACACGTGAGAATCACGACATCGGTAATGGCGATGAAGACGCCGTTCAGCGCGGTGTTCCCGGCGAGAACTTCGTCACCAAAGAAACCCCCATTAGTGATTCTTTCTCTTGTCGACGGCGGCGAATGTGAATCGCAATGCCGCGACGATTGTCGTTCGACGACGCCATCCATGACGAGAAACATCTTGGCTTGCATCCCCTCTCTGTAGATGACCTCGCCCGCCCGGTATGCGCGACGTCCACGTTGCACGAGCAATTCGCTCAACGCCTCTAAGCTAGCGTGTTCGAACGGCTTGAACACTGGACACGCCATGACGGCTTTGTACGCCGCCTCGCGCGACTGAGACATGACGTCTCGAATGACGCTCGCGAAAACTTTGCGTGTAATGCCAAGCATGACTGACTCTTCTGCGGCGACGAGCTTGGACTTCGAGGGAGTGGGTTCCATGAGAGTCTCCTCACCCCAAGTATCCCCTGGTTTGAGCGTCGTCCCTTCCGGGGAGACTGTCACTTTGCCGTCAATCAATAGGTAAAACGTATCGGCACCCTCGCCCGCTTGCATAACCGTCGTTCCCTCGGGAAAGACGAGTCGCGTTGCCTCCTTACTCAACGCCTCGACGAGGAGACCCGCAAGGCCAGCGTGTCGTACGGTGGGGATGGAGCGCAGTGCAGAAGCAAAGATGTCAAGTTCCCAGGATTGCGGTGGAGTGTGCTTATCAATGTATTGCGTGTTGGCGTTGGCCTCTTCGCCGCCACCCGGAAGCGACTGCTCCGTCGGAACGAAATCTGCGTCTCGAGGTATAGATATGCGCTGAGAAATCGCTCGCCGCGCTCGACGAGACAACAAGGCCGCCCTGATGAAGCTCAAATCAGCCTCCTTCACCTTGCCGTGCGTCGCCATGTCCAAAAGAAGAAAGCAATTTTCCACCGTATCACCAACGGTGTACAAATTACCTCTGATGACCGTGATACCTCTCGCGACGCACGCCTTGCAAAAATCCGCCATGAGACCGGGGCGATCGAGCACTTGTATCTTAATCTCCGTCGCATTCTCCACATCCTTATCGTCGAACGATAGCCCGTGCACGCTTCTCTCTTTGAAATCAAAAGTCTCGACACGTTCCTCATCCGCTGAAACGTCTTGCTTTTTCCCTCCGTACACCATATCCGAAGGATCTTCCTGCGCAATCTTACTCGACGTCACTCTCCCAGACTCGTTTAGCACCATATCCACCAACTCGTTCCTCACTTCCCTCGCCGCGTCTTCGCTAAGTTTACACCTGCTCTCCTCCTCACACACGTAGAGCGTGTACAACACACGCTTGCTGTCTCGCACGACTTCCGCCTGAACGACGTTGACCCCTTTCGCCGTGAGATAACTCGCAATCTCGCTCAACAACCCCACTCTATCAGCGCACTCGATCCGAATGTACGTGTGGTGCTCGTTCACCGTGTTGGTGACGCTCACGAGCAATCCAGAACGACCATCCGACACGTCCGCAGACGCGCGCGATGACGACGTCGCCCGCGCGTCGTCCTCCATCCCCCCGCTCGACGTTTTATGCCATCGCTTTGACGCTCGCGCGCGGCTCAAAAACTTGCCGAAAAGCCCCATGGCGTCTTTGCGACTTTTCTCGTCGAATGCGGACGCGCACGCGGTGCTCGACGCGCGCACGAGCCGAACCGAACGCGGTAACGAACAGACGCGTCGAAACGCGTTTCACGCCCCGTCGACGCGCGTCGAGACGCTGGATTCGAACGCGAACGCTGACGGGCGAGGAAAAACGAGCGGGTGGTTCCGTCCGTTTCTTCGATTTCGCGTGACGGCGGACGCGCGCGGTCTACTGACGCGTCGAAAGTTTAAAGTTGTCATGGTTGGCGGGAGTGTCTGTCGTTGTTGATTTATGCGCACAACCCTAACTTTTGGCAGTTTCGTATGAAAGGCCTCTGTAAGGGTATCGAGAGTAACGTCCATGTAGTGGTGAAGCGCACATACGACGCCCACACACGCCGACGCCCACACACGCCGACGCCCAAGACGCGCGCGGAACCGAGCTCACCTTAGTTTTACGTCGTTCTCGCGCACCGCAATGCCGTGGTTTCAGTGCAACTCGTGCGGGGACTCTATCAAAAAGCCCAAACTCAAGGCGCACTTTAACCAGTGCGCCGCCGAGAGCTTTTCCTGCATCGATTGCAGCGAGACATTTGACCGACGAAGCGTGGCGGGACACGTGTCGTGCGTGACGGAACACGAAAAGTATGCGTTGGCGGCTACGAAACCTGGGCAGGAGGGGATACTGGCGGCGTCCAAGGCGAGGAATGCGAATGGGGAGTCTGGCGGCGGCGGCGGCGGCTCTAGCGACGGAGGAGTGTTCGGCGAGGAGTTTTTGTCGACGAGACCGCCGTGGAAGTGTTCGTGTTGTAATGTGTCGTGCACGAGTGTGGAAACGTTGATGGGACACGCGGCGGGGAAGAAACATAAGAGTAAGGCGAGGAGCGCGAGGGCTCGGGCGGCTGGTGAGAGCGGGCAGGGCCAACCGGCGAAGGAGACGCCGGCGGCCGACGCAGTAGAGGAGAAGAAGGAGAAAAAGGAAAAGAAGGAAAAGAAGGAAAAGAAGGAAAAGAAGGAAAAGAAGGAGAAGAAGGAGAAGAAGGGGAAAAAAGAAAAGAAGCGGTCCGGAGAGGATGAGCCCGCAAAGAAGAAGTCGAAGAAGAGTTGATTTCAGAGTTGCCAAATTTGTCTATAATAAATTACATGTTCGTGAATCCGCATGGCTGACTAAATGACGACGCGCACCTCGTCTAGGTCGGTGCATCTGTTAGACGTGAACTCGTATACGCCCGTCTTGCCGTCTTCGGCAGATCCTTTCGTGAGCGTAAGCACGTGATGGGTACCACCAAAGTCCATATAGAATTTGACAGGCGATTCAGAGAGCACGCCCCATTTTCCTTCATTCCACGGCGTGACGACGGTGCCATCGAGACGATAGACGATGCCCTCGCTACCACCCCACTTTCCCGGTGTCTTAGACGTTTTCGCAACGAGTATCCGAGCCAACTTAGAGTCAGAAATGCCATTGTCAGTCGGGCGCTTCACACACTCTTTCAAGTCTTTTCTGCCTTCGCCCCAATTCCAAATATCGATGGCGTTCGGCTTGCCATCCCAGTATTGCGCAATGACTGAAACCATGCGGTCGGGTTTCTCTGGGTGATAGTTGATGTGCACGCTCGCGGGTCTGTGATTCGGATACAAATCTGTGTCGAAGCGCATGTACCTGAAGAGGTACTTGGAATTTTGGAAGCACATATAGTTCATGATGCGTTGGCTAGTGCCGGAGTACACCTTGTGATTCGCTTGACCCCAGAGGTACACTTGCTCTTCATTATATGCGGTCTGATCCCACGTCCCCTTCTCGCTAGCCATCCGGTCTGCGAGTCGAGACATCATCGATTGCGTTTCGTGCGTCGCGGCAACGAAAAACAAGCCGCTGTTTCGCGCCATCAATCTTCGCTGCCCATTCCACGAGAAACCGTACGCGCTGTCGTCATCCCACCCATCCGTCATTCCTTCTACGTCTACATCGCGATAAATCAAGCGCTCGTTTTTCGCTCCCGGTCCATCGGCGAATGGGTCCTGTGTCCACACCACGTCGACGTCAGAAAGCAACACTGAAGTGCCAGTGGACACAAATTCGTTCAACACCTTAAACTTGAGCCCCGACGTGGCGTGGTTATCCGTCGATCCGGTGATCGATTGCAGTTCTCTATGATAGTACGGCACATCGCGCTCTTTGCACCACTCGGCGGTTTCCTTGTCGAGCGCGACGATGACGTAGTTTTCGATCCCAGTTCTCTTCAACCCATCAATGTACAGCGAAAGCATGTGAAAGATATTCTTGTTGCTCACCGCCGCGAGCACCTCTCGATTACGTGCTACCTTGCGAACGATCTCACACAAGTCTGGGTAATCATCGCACGCGACGGGATAATCGCCGTCGGGTTTAGCTATGTATCTCAGAGCTCTGGGCGAAGGACCGACTCGATCATTCGGACGAACGATGCCGCACTTTTCTGATCTAGATACGTGCGCCTTTGCGATCGTGAAAGTGGGATCCGCACCAATGAGGGCGTTCTCGTGTGTGCGCGCGCCATCCCAACGCGTCTTACCGTTGGGAATCGTCGCGACGCGCCCTTGCGCGCCGAAACACGCGCTGTCTAACATACGAAACGTCACCCCGGCGCGTTGGCGACCGTCGTGCGCGGGAAGCAACACCTCATCTGTGAACGCGTCCTCCGTGCCGTCGTAGTCCGACTTGTCGCTCGCAAGCCATTCGACCAAGGAGAGCGCGGCTTTCGTTGGTCGGAAGACGACAAAGGACGTTCGAATGAGCGGAACGACCATGGATTGAGAGTACTGCGACCATCCCATTTTCGGATCGGACATTCCGACGACACGCGCCTTTTGTTGCCCATCGTTCCTAACCGTCGCACTCACGTCGGCACCTTCACGCGGTACGTCTCTGAGTGGGTTCGATCCCAACTTGACGTCCGCCGACGCCAAGACGGCGGTGTGACCGCGTTTCAAGACCCAACTCGTCGTTGCCCAACCAAATTCGTCACCGTTCGCCGCGGGAAGATGCACCGGCACTCCCGCGCTGACGCACGCCCTCTTCTCGGCCTCGTCTCGCGCCGCGACGATCACTGCACGCGCCCCGGACTTTTTTGCGCTCGCTATCCGCGCGTCAACTTCTCCTCCAGCTATCACTAACACCCCAAACTCGGCCGACGCCTGCGGTCTCAAGGCGTCAAGCGCTCCGCACGGCGTCGCCTCGATCGCCTCATCATCCATCGCGCGCTCCCGCTTCGCACCAGGCGACGCGCACGTCGACGCCATCGACGCACTCGCTTCGACCGCTGGATGTTTCCGCGTCCACGACTCCGGCACGAAGAGCTCTTCGTGCCCTGAAGAAGTCGAAATCGAAGAGTCCACAACAGCGCCGACGCCGTTGTGGACGCCGTTCCTCATTGACGCCGACGCATCCATCACACGCGCGACGACGAAGTCTTCGCCCTTTCGCGACGACAAGTCCCTCGACCCAGCCTTGGTCGTCGTCATCGCTCCATCATTCCACGACGACGTGCGCACTCGAGCGGTTGATTTCACACCGATGCATCCGACAACGACGAAGACGACCGCGACGACGCGCACGATCGCCCGCGACGTCCCGCGTCGGACCGTTCGCGGTGTGCGCGACGTCGCCATGAAATCGCCCGCGCGGTCGTCGTCGCCGTAGTTGTTGGCGAGCGCGATGCTGTGGAGGGATTATTCGTTAGATGAACGAAAGTAGGCTTGAGCGCGTTGCGTATTTTAGAAATGTTGACATTGTCTGTCGTCGTTTACATCGTCGTCGACCAACTCGTCCCGCGGGTGTTGATCGGTGCCCCCGGGCGATCGTCCCCAGCCGCGAATTGCACGGCGCTGAGCAACTGCTCTACCTCTGGGTACGCCGTGGTGTCGATTCGAACTTCTCCGCGTAAAATCATGCGAGACGTCGGCAACTGCGCGTCCGGCACATTTGGATCGTTCAATCCGTAGTAATCCCGCGTATCGTCGTCCCGGGTGCTGAAATACGAAACCTCAAATCCCGCACCGACGAATACACCCTTCGAATACGAGTAGTGATGGACACCAACGGCTTTTCTAGTCTCTCTTCCGTTTTCATATTTGGAATCCATACCGATGAAAGCGCTTCCGTCCACCGACCGTCCGAGCGGACCCAGCGACACGCTCGCCGTCAATCCAACCTTGACGCTCTGTTCGCTGAAACACGTCTCCACCGCGTCTTCGGTATCCAATATGTACACTTGAGAATCTTCTTTATACCCGACGCCAAACATGCCCGTCGCGCCGCCGCCAGAGAGCGCCACCGGAGCGCCCCATTCCTCCGTTCCCGGTTTCTTCGCGATGAGCACCCCGTGCGTGAACGTTCCACCGCCGAAAAAACCCACGGTGTACGACGTGAGAAACGCCACTCCTCGGCACTTTTTCAAAGCGTCCGATCCAATCTCCATGTCCCCGTCCGCCGTGCCCGACGAGGTGTAATCTTCCAACATTGCGATCGCTCGCAAGATTTCTCTCTTCAACTGCAAGTGTTTACTGCTCATGATTGCTACGACGATTCGATTCGATTGAGTAGTATCTGCGCCGCGTCTGCACCCTGACAGAAACCGAAACCGAAACCGATCGGCCGTCTGTTCGCGAACGCGGCGTCGTCGAGTGCGGATGCAAAGACGCATTCACGAAACATTTTTAGTGTTCACCACAGAGAGAGACTGCGCTGAGTTTAGACTGCGACGCACGTCGTCGTCGCTCTGACGCCTCTGACGCCGGACGCCGACGATGGCGAATCTTCCGTGGAGGGAAGCGCGAGTGATGCTCGATGGGACGCCGAGACGCGTGGACGGGGAGACCATCGTGCGGGAGCACGTGTTGGTGCACAAAGCTGGCACGCCGACAGTTGCCGCAGAGGAGGAGGAACGGAGCGAGAGGGTGCGGCGCTCGAAGGAGGCGCTGTCGTGGATATCGTCGACGGGATGGGATGACGACGCGTTGTTTTTGATGGGGACGAGGGACCCCGAGGACGGGACGACGCTTCGGTGTGATGGGAATCCGGCAAAGGCGTCGTCGAGGCGGTGCGCGGGTGGCGTTTCGGCGTATTTGGACGACGCGACCGACGATGGATGCGCCTCGATGTTGTACGCGGCGCAGATGGAACTGTGTGAGAACGATCCAACGATTGAAAAGTTGTATCGTCCGGGTTTCATCGAGTTTTTGCGTCGGAGCGGGGCGGTGAAGAATAGACACGCGTGGGTGAACGCGTCGCGGCGGTGTCGGACAAATTGGCACTACGACAATTACGAAAACGTTTTGATTGTTTTGGCGGGATCGAAACGCGTCGAGGTGCGAGGTCCGTACATGAACGCGTTCGGTGGTGGTGATTGCAAAAGCATGTCGGGTTTTTACGCGTCGGGAACGGAGGAGTCGAACCACGGAATCGAGGGATTGGACAGGGCGGCTTTTTCGCTCGAGTTTGAGCTCAAAGTCGGCGACGCGTTCTACATTCCGAGCGGATGGGCGCATCGAGTCGAGAGCGAGCCGTTCACCGTCGCCGTGAGTCACTGGTGGAAACGGGATGACGAGCTGGGTGGTCCGCGCGTCGATGTTTCCATCGTCGCGCGCAAAAAGCGCTTGAGAGAGTGGGTGAGTGACTCGTTGACGAGCGAGCGAAGGACTCAGCGTCACACATCGTTGATGAAGGATTCCTATCATTTTCGCAAAGAATTTGAGCATCAGCTAGACATTATCGAGTTTTTCGACCACCCAGACAGAGAAAGCTTGATGGACGACGAGGTTGAGCGCGACGTTTTCGACGACATTCTCAACGCGGACGACGATTGCGTTCTTGAGCGTGTCGTCTGGGCGCCTCCGAGGAGAGTGCTCGAAACCTTCTTCCCGTCTGACAAGGCGCGAAAAGGAAACTGGAAGAAGACGTGTTCGTCAGCCAAGTACGGCTACGAACACGTCCCGCGAAACTTCACCACACTTCTCGAACTGGCGCGAGAACGCGCCGTCGCCCTCGGCGATTACTCTCTCGCGCATCGCGTCGACGTCGGTTTTCAAGCCATCGTCCACGCCATCGACGACTCGGTCGCGGTCCACCGAGCCGACTCATGCGTCTTGATGAAAGACGACCCGTGGACATTCGCCTACGAATGGTTCATCGGTATCAACCTCGACGACTGGCATCGCTGGACCAACGCGCGTCGAAACATTCCGCCGAATGCGTCGCATTATTTCCCTCGCTCTCGCGCGCGTCCGATTCCGGCTGATTTCGTCGCCGCCGTCGCGACAAACGCGCGATACGCCGTCGCCTATCGCGCATCCCGAATCGTCTCCGCGCACTTGGATTCCGGATTCGACGTCACCATCGTCGCGAGAGACGCTCCGGATGTCCACGGGCGCGATTAAACATAGAATGTAGGCTCAGATTTAGCGATTTCAATCCATCCACCCAACCGTCGACGCTCTATCCACAAAACCACGCGAGCAAAGCCCTCCACTCAGTCGCGCGCATCCTTTGGCCGAAGGGGTACACAGACACGCGAACCGGACCGGATACACGCGCACGATTATGATGACGGCGACAAACGTCACGAATGCGTCGATGCCCGTCGTCGCGCGCGCTGCAAGACGCGTCGTCGGGTCGATGAGGAGGAGGACGACGACGAAGCCTTTGAGGGTGCACCGAAACTCCGCCTTCACGACGACGCCGTCGAACCGATCGCTTACCGTGGTTGTTCGCGCCGAAACGAACGATGACGCGAGCGTTGAACGCACTGGTTCGGCGTTCGATGGGTTCTCCACCGCCCCGAGCGAGGCAGATGCGGCGAGAATCGGTGAAATGGTGGGTGAGATCAAGGATTACCTCAAGCTGTTGTACGTCAAGCGAGAAATGTCATTCAACGAAGTCAAGCTGACGATTGGGATTGAAGACCCGAGGTTGGCGGAAAACCGAGAGAGGTACGGGATCGAAGATGAGAGCGGGGTGAGCGCGGATGAAAAGGTGGCGACGCTCGAGATGATTGAGAGAGGAGAGACGCCGACGGATGCGATGGCAGTGGAGACGGTGCTGGAAGAGTTTAGAAATTGGCCCGGATTGGACTCGATGTCGGCGCAGGATAGATTGGATGATGGACCGTCAAGGTATGAAGAAATTGCGATGCGTTCTGCGGGGATTAAGACGGCGAATCCGCGTCGACAGCGGGCGGCTGAGGCTGATGAAGAGGAGAAGGAGGGTACGATTTTTGGATTTTTGCCGCTCTACTTGGTGAGTGCCGTGCCGATTTTCATTACGATTTTCGCCGTGGGCATCATGTTTGTGAACTCGTTGCAATAGTCAGTCGTTTGCTTTATAAGACAAGTGTTGTTAATATGCTACCTTATGCTATCTGCTCTTCAATTCGCGCGGTATGCTACTATCTAAATGGATTTTTCTGTCGAGCGAGCCTCCTGGATTTCGCCTTGCCAACGAGTCGCGGAAAGGCATAACGAACGAGCGCCACCAAACCGGCGATCCAAGAGCACGTTCCGAAGGTCCAGAGTCGAAACATGCGCTTTTCGTGTTCTTCGTCCGGAACGCGTACCGTTTCCGGCTTTGCGTCGTCGACGCGGGGCTTTTCGAGCGTCGGCGGCGTGTGCGTCGTCTCTTCGACGACGCGACTTGCCTCGTCAACCTTTGGGGTCGTCGTCTGTGGTTCTCGAAGCGCTCTGCGAACGGACTTGACCTCGGTTTGGACGTCGCACTTTTCCTTGTTGTACTTGTCTACGGCTTCGTTGATCATCTTGACGGTGATGTGCCTCACCTTGTGAGCAACGTACTCGTAACGCTGCGCCCGGGACGCGTTTGACGCAAGATCAACCGGCATGTCTTCGACTGGAAAAGGGGTTTCGTTCCGCGTTTCACACGTCATACGCTGCCTCTTCCCTTCGGCAGAGTGTTTGTCCCACTCGTAACCGTTCGTGCCGCTCAATTTGAGACCGTAATGTATAATGTACGGATCGGCGCTATCGCGATCCCAAGGCCGCATTCCCGCATACAGCTGTGTCGACCTCATGACGTTGTGTCGAAGTCCCGCGACGCCGCATCCGAAAATGAAACCATACATCTCACTAATCCAAGGTCGCGGAGCATCCTTGGAAACGTACACGTCCCCCGTACCTTTGTAAGGAAACCAGACTTTCGGTTCCATCCTCACCTTTGCCGTGTACTCCAACCAGTACGGCGTCATCTTTTTAAAATCCTCCGCGTCGAAAATCTCCCATCCACCAACGCGTGCCAATCTACTCTCTACGTCCTCGTCCACGAACCACTTGGCCATGCCGTTATCAACACCGACGAGGTATCCGTACTCTCCCGCTGCCGTCGTGCCTTTGCTCGCCGGAATCTTCTCCACAGTTAACGGCTTCAACAGCAACATATCCGCGTCGAGCTTGACGACCCACTTCCTATCGGTAAACTCTGTATTCTGTGCCCAGTGATTCATCCCACCCGGCAAGTTGTACGCCGCGTACCAATCGTCCACGTCGCCCAAGTTTTCCTTGCCGTAGCGTGTGTAATCCGGACACCGAACCGTCTCTGGAACGACATCAAAGTGTCGGTACTGTTCGTACTGCGCATCCGTACACGAGAGTAACCGCGTCAAACGTCCCGGTGAGCCTATCGCGCGCCAGGAGTCGTACAACGCGCGCGCCTGCCACGTCATGTACGGCGCGCAGTCGGCTGAGAAGACGTAGTGGTAGTCATCGATCTCGCGGTTCGCTGCGTCGGCACCGGGCGCGCCGAGGTCAACGAGGGCGACGACGAGGAGGAGGACGACGACGTGAAAGCGCGCACGCACGCCGAGCGTTTCGCGACTGGCGCCGACGACGCGATGACTCGGCATCGCTGCGGCAGACAGTGAAGATGGTTTTCTGTCTGTCTTGTGTACTGAAAAAGTGGTTTTACATGTGAAACATACAACGGACGAAACCAGCGCGGATGCTCGAACCAAGAATTTCGTCATCTAGATCTATGTGTACTAAGTGTCTAGCATCCACGGCTCGGCGGCAGCCATGGCGGTCTCTTTGGATTTCACGCGCCGCGAGAGCGCCTTGACGTTGTGCGTCTCGCGCGAGAGTTTACGCTCGAGCTCAACCAATCTCCTTCGATCGCTCGCCCGCGCGTCGTCAACCGCCTGGAGGGCGTCGCGTAAAAACGCAATCGTCTCGCTTGCCTCATCTAAGAGGGCGTCGGCGTCTCGCTTCTCGGCGGCGAGTCTCTGTTTCTCTTCCGTGAGACGCTCGACGACGACGTCTCGCTCGGCGTCGCTGACGCGATACGGCGACGGCGTCGACACCGAAGGCGTCGGCATCGGCACCGGCGTGGTGCGCGGACTCTCTTCGATCGGCTCACTAGCGCATGCGAACCGATTCGAGACGGGCGTGCGCTTAGGCGTGTGCGGCACGTCATTCACGTCGGCTGTGTCGCCGCTAAGCGTTCGGCGCGTCAATTCGTCCGCGTAGTAACGCAAGGTGGAAAATCTCTCAGTCACGCCTCGTCGCACCCTGACTGAATCATCGCGAGACACCAACCCGACGAACACGAACGTCCCGGCGAGAATGAGACAAATGGTGCCGATTTGAAGCGCAAAAATCACCGCGTTGGCAGCCATGCGCAACGAGCTCGGCAACACGTACAACCACGCGCCTGCGACGTACACCACCGTCGATGCCAAAGCCGTCCGTCTCACCCAAGGAGTGTTCACATCGATAGCCTTAAACGCCTTGTACGCGTCATCCACCGCTCTGGCGATCGAGGACACGTCATCTGCGCCCGAACCGATGCGTCTTGCCACAACCGCCTCCTCCGCCGGCGACCGCTTGGACGTCTTCCTTCGTCTCAACCGTTCCGTCGCCCCGAACCATCCGGCGCTACCGACGCCATCGCCCACTGGGGTCAAGTATCCATCGTCCGTCGTCTCTCCACCGCGCGCGCTGCGCTCTGACCCGCTCTGCGGGCCCGCTGTGTCGTCACCGTCGTTGAAACACCGTCTGTGTCGGTATCCATCCTCACCGCTCTTCTTGTACCGCGGGTAGCCGACGCAGGTGCGTCCGCAGAGGACGCACGGCTTTTTAACGCCGGCGCTGACGACGGCGGACCGGTTCGTCGGTACGTCGGCGTCGGCGCGCATCGGGTCGATGGACGCGTCGGCGTATGCGGTCGCGCGTCGCGTCGTTGTTTGACGCGTGGCGAACGAATGCTAAACCCTAACATAGCGTATTGTGGACTTTTTGAGAGTATCCAATAACGAACGTTTGGGTATTTATCGAAAGCCATTTTTTCAACACCCTCGCGAGCACGGCCGCAGTGTCGCGCACGTCGAGAACAAACGTCGCGGGCGCGGGCGCGAGCGATGCGAGGCGAACGCGCACCCTTGTTGGCGTCCCGCCACGATCTCGAGGCCGCGGGAACGTCCGGTGAGAGCGGCGGCGACGTCGTCGCTGACGAACGATCGAGGAATCATGGTGTTGACCACGAAGTCGAGCTCGCGCACGCGAGCACAACGTCGCGACGGCGACGCACCGGCGTCGTGTTCGTCGTTGCGAGTGTCGTCGCGGTTGGATTGATGGCTGTCGCGAGCGGTGGGGACGTCCGGGGCGGCGTTGGCGGCGGCGTCACCGGCGTCGCAACGCTCGGAAGCCACCACGAAAGCAAACACGAAATCGTTGAAGGGTCGACGAAGCACTGCGAGAACGCCGCGGCGGATAACGCCGCAGGGACGTTTCAGGTGCAATCGAAAGATTGCGCGGATTCCACCGCGCTCCCGGGGTGCGTAGGCAAGCGAAGCGTGTGTCGATTTTGCCAGACGCACATGGCGACGAATCGCAACCATGACTGGCCGCTGTGTCCAGCGCTCTTGTGCGAAGAAAAAAGTGTGTACGGATGCAAGGGTTCGAAGAAGGAATCCAAGCGCGAGATTGCGTGGAGAGTATTGCGCGAACACGTACTCGATCACAACAAAATGGTGGATGGGGTGAAGATTGGCAAGTGTTCGACAAACACTCAAGACAGAGACTTGGGTCGCTTCATGTATCACGACGAGCAGTGCGAGACGCAAGGCTTACCAGGATGCATGGCCACCGGGAACAGCCCGTGTCGTTTTTGCAACGTCAAGGATGCGAAAAAGGCTAATCGGGATTGGCCCGATTGTCCGCTGGTGGTTTGTGAAAAGTACAAGCACAAATCGTCCAAGTGCGTAAAGCTTAAAAAGTACGACGTGCCGAGCGAGCATCCGCCAGAGGATTGGGACATGAAGGGTTTGCCGGATGAAATTCACATTGGCGACGACGAGGAGGATGAGGAAGACGACGACGAATATGAGAGCGGATACCAGGATGCAGATGGCGACGACGACGACGACTCAGAGTCTCAAAGGACGCACAAAAAGATTGAGGACGAAGACGACGAAGACGAAGAGCCGACGACGCATTCGTTGAGTTCGAGTCACCAATACTCTAGCCACCACCACCACCGTCACCACCATCACGGTCACTCGAACGACGACGACGACGACGACGACGACGACGACGACAATTCATACTACAACAAGGATGAAAATCACCCCGTCGAGAGCGAGAAAGTTGAAAAGTTGGGTCAAGAGGAAGCGACTGAAGAGTTGGAGGAGCAACGCGAGAAGCGATGGACCCAAGCCACGGATCTCGACTCGCAGGTGTTTGACTCGTTCGGGGAGACGCAGGCGAACGCGCTCTAAACGTAACGATTACAACATACTACAAGTAGCCTTGATAATATACACAAACAAATCTGTACTCTACACTCATAGAGCGTCGGCGCTCGTGGCGATTCGGCGTCGTTCGTTGAAGACGACGCTCTGCACGAGAATCGTCGTGTCGAGCGCCACCGTCCCAAAACTACCCACCAACCACGGCAACGCGCGCATGATATCCCCGCGTGAGGAAATCCCAAACAAAACAGACGCACCGTACGATACGTTGGCTGTGATCGCGAGCGCAAACATTGTCAAGCTCAATCCTTTGACGTTTTTCCTTTGCGCGTTTTTCGCGATTTGCGCGACGCGTCCGCCCAAGTAAAACACCGCGGCGAGATACCCCACGCCCCGTCCAAAGTGTTGCATCCACGCTGGATTTGAATTATAATCGCATGCATCGCTCGGGATCGTATCCATCAATACTCTCGACGTCGCCACGTCGCTATTTGAGCGCATCATCGACGCGAGTACCGTCGACGCGACGGTGGCTCCGGTGAGAACAAAACCGCCGACGGGCGACAACGGCGCGCGCGTCGATCCTCTCCGCACGTCGTACGTCGTCTCAACATCGTCGTCGTCACCATCTTCATCACTATCTCTAAGAGCTTCGTACATCGATCCATCCTCGTCATCCAAAACTTCGTCGTCGTTGTCCGAGCGCCGGTTCGAGACGTCGCCGTGCGACTCGTAAAACACGTACTGCGTCAACAACGCCACATCACTCAACACAAAGTACACCGCCGTGTACGTCTGCGTCGGTGCCTGATCCCCCGTTGCGATGCATCCAATGAGGTTAAACGCGTCCCCGGCGAGCCACTGGGTGAGAAACCACGGGGAGAGCCCGCGGGCGGAGGATGTTCGGGCGTTCATGATGAGCTGTGGGATTTGCGCGCACATCCAGGCTGCAATCGTGAGTAAACCGAGGTAGAAACCGACGAGTTGGGCGTCGGTGGAGACGCACTCGCGAAAGGTGAGGCGGATCCAGTCGAGGGCGTCCGCGGATGGGCACGTGCACGGGGGCATGGCGGAGCTGACGGGTTGGGGGCGTCGGGAAGTGAAGAGGGCACCCAAGAGAGTTGTTTTGTTTTTAACCGACGCGCGCGCTGACGAGTTGATGGGAAAACACTATCAATGAAACGAATAGCTGGTACGGTACCTGTTACATGTTGGATGATAAATTCTTGAGCGCCACCTTGGCGCGCAAAGTTGAGAGTTGGTTGTCGAGAACGGAAACGCAAAGCCGGAGACGGTCCATTAAACCGTGGTCGGTGGACATGGCGACGGCGCGACAGGCGATGAGCTTTTGTAAATCGCTCGCGGTGGACGCCGGAGCAATCTGAAGAACGGCAAACGAGAGTCTCTCCGCGCGTGTGAGGCCATTGTGTTGAAACCCGTCTGGGAACTCGGTCCAGTTGGCGTCGTCCATGCTCACGGGGTTTTCGATGCGCTCAACCGTGACGGGAGGCGCTTCGACCCACTCCATCGCGGACCGTAAATTTCCCATCTCCTTGTGCGTCCACATCCCACCGTCATCTTCCTCCTCGTCTTCGCCCCCGCCGACGACGCCGCTCAAAGATTCACGAGCGCCATCGCTCGGTTTATCCGCCAACATCTTGTCGCTCAGCGCCAAGATATCCTTGACGGAGTTTTCAATGTAATCCGTCACTTCTTTGACTTGCGCGAGCTCGTCCTCGCTCGGCACGTAGGTGCCGACGTCCCCCATTTGCGGAATGTGCGTAAACACCCCAGTAATGTACGGCTCCCTCCCAGCGATATCCTCCAGCTTTATCCTCGCCTCACCCACGACTTCCACTCTCGCCCCAACCTCTTGTCTGTGCACCGCCTCTATCCGCGCCAACGTCGCCGAAGCGTTCACCCGCAACCCTTCCTCGTCGCCCCCTTCCGACGGTAAAAAAGTCAACTGCGCGATCAACCCACCCGTGTCCCCCATAGCCTTTTCTAACAGCGCCAAAAACCGCGCTTCGTACAGGTGCAACGTCATCTTACTCCCCGGGAGCAGCGTCTCCCGCTGGGGAAAGAGCAACGCCGGCACCTCCGTCTTCGCGAACTCCTTCGCCATCGCCGCGCCGTAATCGATGTACCCACCCGGAGACGACCCCGCGTCACCGGCTGCGGCGGCACCACCACCACCACCGCCGCCGCCCTCACCCGCTCCGTCCTCGTCCGCCCCGCTCGCCGCCGCCGCGACGACGACGACGACCTCACCCCGACCATGACCCCGACCACTACCGAAGCGCCGGCGCCTCGCGCACCGAAGCGTCGCCGTTCCGCGCGCGCCTCTCCTCCGTCGTCCGCGCGCGCCCACGACGTCCCTGGTCGCCGTCGTCGTCGTCGCCGCCGCCGTCGTCCCACCGCACCGCATCGCCGATCGTCGCCCGTCGTCGCCCGACGTCCGTCTATCCGTCTATCCGTCCGTCTATCCGTCTTCTGACGTCGACGCGCACGGGGCCGCTCCCTTCCCTCTTCCGGTTCTTCTTCCGGTTCTTCCCGTTCCCGACTCGAAATCGAACTCGAAATCGAAATCGACCGACCGACCGACCGACCGACCGGGACCTGGTCGAGTCGGGTGAGGTCGGGGTCGGGTGAGGTCCAGTCGGTGAACGGGGCGGGTCTTTTTTTTTTCTTCATCTCCTCGCGGATCCACACTGTGCTCGTAGAGGGTGGAAATTTCGAACGTTGGCGAGTCGTCCACGTCGTCGTCGTGCTCGCGTCGTCGTCGTCCACGTCGTCGAGGGAGGGAGGGCACCGGCGACGCGGGTCGTGACGGGAGAACGCGACGCGTGGTCGTTGGAGCGACGACGGTGCGACGACGACGCGACGACGACGCGTAGGAC
>Ga0181574_10001692_pt1 | contig 20531 bp, 18 predicted proteins | sample 101ome_24_FD_145600 | JGI IMG/M metagenome (GOLD analysis project Ga0181574, IMG submission 145600) | Coastal salt marsh microbial communities from the Groves Creek Marsh, Skidaway Island, Georgia - 101410AT metaG (spades assembly) | ecosystem: Environmental > Aquatic > Marine > Intertidal zone... | reverse complement strand
CGTGATGACGTCTTAGACGGCCCTGCTACGGGAATGCAAACTCAAAAAGCCAAACTGATGGGTGCCATTGGTGGGGCCGGGGCAGTGACGGCAGGGGCGAGCCACTCCCCCGCTGGGCACGGTTTGGGGTAACAGCACGCAGTGTGCAAAAACTCGCTGCGCGCGGTAGCAATTTACTGGTGAGAGACCCGACACGACGGTAAACTCGGCCGCCTCGAGGAAGAGATCCATCATGCACTCTGAAGCAAAAAAAATGCTCGCCGAGTATCCCGATATAGAAATGATAGAGGCGCTGATCACAGACTGTAACGGCGCGGCTAGGGGTAAGTGGCTGCCCGTGGACAAACTGTCGTCACTACTGACGGAGGGCATCAAGTTGCCCGAGTCGGCGGTCGCTCAGGATATGTGGGGGAGAGATGTCCCCAGCATTTGTCTTGAAAACGGAGACATTGATGGCTGGTGCCGGGTAGTGGAAGGCTCGCTCACCCCCTCCCTGAGCGCCAGAGGCATCGATCAAGCGCAAGTCGTCCTGACCATGTTCCGGGAAGATGGTGAACCCTCCTTCTGGGATCCACGTCAAGTACTGAGCCGGGTCGTTGCTGCATTGGCAGACCGCGGCCTCTACCCGCGTGTTGCAATAGAGCTGGAGTTCAACCTGTTCAATCGTCCCGCCGATGGCCAACCACTTAGAGAAGCACTTCCCGATGAGTCACTCACAGGCGGCAATCTTTATGGACTGGGGGCACTCGATGAACACGCGGAATTATTCGAAGTATTGAGAGAGGCGTTCGCCGTTCAGCACTTGCCGTACGAAGGGGTACTGAAGGAAGCCGCGCCCGCACAATATGAAATCAATGTGGCCTACTCCGACGACGCCCTAGCGTATTGCGATCAGGTGGTGCGGATGCAGCGGGGTATCAGTGCCGTCGCCGCACGCTTCGACGCACTCGCGAGCTTTATGCCCAAACCCATGGAAAACCAAGCGGGTAATGGTATGCATATGCACTGCAGCCTGATGGATGAGTCGGGTTGCAACGTCTTTGACAGTGGAACGACAGAAGGAACCCCGCTCTTACACAGGGCGGTCGCCGGTTGCTTGGCCCTGATGCCCGACACCCAGCTGATTTTTGCCCCCAGCTATAACGCCTATCGGCGGTTTCAGCCCGGGAACCACGCCCCCACTCAGCCCAATTGGGGTTATGACAACCGAACAACCGCACTGCGAATTCCGGCAAGCCCGAGCGCGGCAACGCGAATCGAGCATCGTGTGGCTGGCGCCGATAGCAATCCTTATCTGGCCATTGCCGCACTGCTGGCCGGCGTGCTCGCCGGTCTTGAGCAAGATATGACAGCCCCCGAGCCGATTGCGGGTAATGCCTGGACCGACGATGCTGACAACAGCCACTTGCCAAGCCACATGGCCGATGCCATTCGCCGCTTCTCGCACTCTGACAGCGTGCGCGAATACCTGAGTGCGCCATTTCAGAGGGCCTTCTCGGAACTGAAGCTACAGGAACTGACAGAATTCGAGCGGCGGGTGACCGATTTTGAACTGGAGACGTACCTCGCTCACTAGATATCGGCAATATCCAAGTTCTCAAATCTTTTTCTTGTAATCCATCAACGGAGTAGGCAATGAGCACCGCTCACGACTTTTCAGCGAAACTCGCCAACGGCGAGGAAACATCACTGGCCCAGTTTCAGGGGCAGGTTTTGTTGATTGTGAATACCGCGTCAAAATGCGGCTTTACCCCCCAGTACACCGGCCTTGAATCGCTGCAACAGCGCTATGGCACGCGGGGCTTTTCGGTGCTCGCTTTTCCATGCAACCAGTTTGGAGCACAGGAACCGGGCACCGAGTCCGAAATTCAATCATTTTGCGAGATGAATTATCAGACGACGTTTCCACTGTTCAGCAAAATCGACGTCAACGGGGCAGCAAGCCACCCTCTGTTCACCCACCTCACAGAGGAAGCGCCGGGCGTACTGGGCAGCAAGCGCATCAAGTGGAACTTCACCAAGTTTCTGGTCAATCAGCAGGGAGAAGTCGTCAAGCGCTATGCACCATCGACCAAACCTGAGGCCATCGCTGCGGACATCGAGGCGCTACTTTGACTGCGCTCAATGCTCCCGAGTTTCGCAAAACCGAATATCCGGCCAGCGCTCTTCCATCAGTGACAGGTTAACTCGGGTCGGCGCCAAATAAGTCAGGTAACCGCCACCGTCCTCGGACAAATGTTCAGCCGCCTTTTTGCGAAAATCCTCAAGCGCGCGGGGGTCCGCAGCTTCTATCCATCGTGCGGTGTAGACATTAATGGGTTCGTAAATCGCCTCAACCTTGTATTCGTCTGCCAATCGGTAGGCGACGACGTCGAACTGCAGTTGACCCACCGCACCCACGATCAGGTCACTACTGTTCAGTGGCGAGAAGACCTGAGTCGAACCCTCCTCTGACAATTGCTGCAGCCCCTTCTGCAGCGCTTTGGCTTTCATCGGGTCTTTAAGCCGGATACGGCGGAAAAGCTCGGGGGCGAAGTGGGGAATTCCCGTGAAGCGAATCGCCTCTCCCGTCGTAAAGGTGTCGCCTATCTGAATCGTGCCATGATTGTGTAGGCCGATAATATCCCCCGCCACGGCGGAATCCACCAGCGTCCTGTCGCCTGCGCGAAAAGTCACGGCATCAGCAATTCGTATGTCCTTTTCTATGCGGACGTGGCGCATCTTCATCCCTTTTTCGTAACGCCCCGAACAAATGCGCATGAAGGCGATCCGATCTCTATGCTTGGGATCCATATTCGCCTGAATCTTGAAAACGAAGCCCGTGAAGTCGGCTTGGGACGCCGCGACCACCCGCTCGTTTGATTCCCTGGGCTGAGGGGGAGGCGCCCACTCAACGAAATTATTCAGCATTTCACGCACACCGAAATTACCCAATGCCGTACCAAAAAATACCGGTGTTAACTGCCCCGCCAAAAAGGCATCCAAATCGAATTCATGGGATGCGCCACGCACCAGCTCGATCTCTTCAACGAAGGCATCATAATCATCGGCCAGCAGGTCCCTGGCAGAGGTCGAATCGAGCCCGTCGATGACCATTTCCTCACTCAGCACAGCGCCCGCACCGGTCGTAAAGCAATGAATCGTATCGGTATAAAGGTTGTAGACGCCCTTGAAATCCCGCCCCATGCCTATGGGCCAGTTAATGGGGGCGCCGGCAATACCCAGTACCGCCTCTACCTCGTCAACCAGCTCCACAGGGTCACGAATATCGCGGTCAAGCTTGTTCACGAAGGTCAGGATCGGCGTATCACGCAAGCGGCATACGTTCATCAGCTTGATGGTGCGATCTTCCACGCCTTTGGCCCCGTCGATGACCATCAACGCAGAATCCACAGCCGTCAGGGTGCGATAGGTATCCTCCGAGAAATCCTCATGACCCGGCGTATCAAGTAAATTGACCCAACGCTCACGATACGGAAACTGCATGACTGAGGAGGTCACGGAAATACCCCGCTCCTGCTCCAGCGTCATCCAATCCGACGTCGCGTGAGGACCTCTTTTACCTTTTACCGATCCCGCCACCTGAATCGCTTGACCCAATAACAGCAATTTCTCTGTCATCGTGGTCTTGCCCGCATCCGGGTGAGAAATGATGGCGAAAGTGCGGCGGCAATCGATGTCGCGCTGTAAGTCAGACATGGCGGCTCCTACGGGGACGCCGGATTATGCCAGCCCATGAGAATATCGTCAGGCTTTCGGGGACAAGGCCTGCTCGAGGTGCACCAGCAGTTGCTCGCCGAGATCAAACGTGTCCAACACCTGATTCACCCCCAGCTCCCTCGCGACCGAGGTCACCTCCAACCCCTCGTATCCGCAAGGATTGATGCCCGAGAAGGGAGTGAGGTCCATATCGACGTTAAGTGACAAGCCGTGGTAGCTCCGTCCGCGGCTGACCTTCAAGCCAAGGGCTGCGATCTTCCTGCCCTGCACATAAACACCCCTTGCTGCCGGGTCTCCGCGCGCGGCGATGCCGTGGTCGGCCAAAAGATTGATCACGGCCATCTCAAGGCGCTCTACCAGTTCGCGAACGTTCATTCCCGCGCGCCGCAGATCATAAAGAATATAAGCGACCCACTGCCCGGGGCCGTGATAGGTCACCTGGCCACCACGATCGATATTAATAATGGGAATATCACCCGCATCCAACACGTGCTCAGCTTTGCCAGACAACCCCTGTGTGTAAACAGGAGGGTGCTGCAACAGCCAAATCTCGTCGTCAGTCTCACTCGTGCGGGTCGCCGTGAACGCCTTCATCGACTCCAAAGTGGGGACGAACTCGACCATGCCCAATCGTTGGAACTGCATGAGACTAAATGACCATGGAGACCAGCCCCGTACCCATCAGATCCTGATGAATCAGGCGTAATTGCGCCTCGCTCTGCGCCTCGATGGTGACGGTAATGGACTGAAAAGTGCCCTTATTTGAATCTTTTATCACCACGTCTTGCCGACGGAAACCCGGAGCATGGCGATCGAAAACACCCAGCACCGTGGCACGAAACGTGTCCCCGGCTCTACCGAGCACCTTAATCGGATACGGACAGGGAAAGACGATCTTGGGAGGATCGACAGTCATAGCGGCTTAACCGAACAAACTCTGAAACCACAGCACGATGGTGTCCCACAAACGCGCAAAAAAACCAGCGGCCTCAACAGGGGCGAGCACTTCCAGAGGTATCTCAGCCACTGACTCACCGTCTCGGCTCAGCACAACTCGGCCAACGGTGTCTCCCTTGCGCAGCGGCGCCAGAAGCGGTGCATCCACCTCAATGGATTGGCTGAGCTCAGCGCTGCTCCGAGGCAAGGTCAACACAACTTCCTCATTGATCCCCAGCGAAACCTGCTCACTCAGACCTTTCCAAACGCGATGCTCGACGAGCGATTCTCCGAGAGGCAGCGGGCGCACAGTCTCATAAAATCGAAAACCGTAATTCAGCAAACTACGTGTCTCTGCCTTCCGGCTAGCGGTTGAACTGCTACCCATTACCACCGAGACCAATCGCATCCCTTTCCGTTGGGCTGACGCCACGAGGCCATACCCCGCCTCTCGCGTGTACCCGGTCTTTAGGCCATCGACCGTCTCGTCCTCGCGCAGGAGGTGGTTGCGGTTGTATTGCGTAATATCATTGTAGGTGTAGCTTCGCTCTTTATAGACAGCATAGCGCTCCGGGTGATCACGAATCGCCGCTATTGCTAACACAGCGAGATCTCTCGCAGTAGACAGGTGATCTGGGTGAGGTAGCCCATGGCTATTTTCAAAATGCGTGCTAGCGAGGTTCATCTCATTGGCATACTGATTCATCAGATCAACGAATGCCCCCTCACTGCCCGCAATGTGCTCAGCAATCGCCACCGTGGCATCGTTACCGGAGGAAATGACAATACCGCGCTCCAACTCAGATACCGTGACCGGCTTTCCAGGCTCAATCCACATTAACGAGGAGCCGTTGAAAACCGGGTTCTGGGACCAAGCATTTCTGCTCACAGGGACCACATCATCGAGCCGAAGGCGGCCGAGCTCGACCTCCTGCGCCAGAATATAGGCCGTCATGAGTTTCGTTAGGCTCGCTGGCGGCAACTTCAGGTCAGGATTGTGCTCCACCAGCACGCTGCCGGTATCGAAATCCACCAGAATGTAGGAGTCTGCGTTGATGGAGGGCGGCGCGGGCACCAAGTTCACATTGGCGGTCGCGTTGGCCACCGGTAACAGATTCACCAAGGCAAATCCTAAACACCAACCTCTGAAATTCGCCACAAAAAACCCCTTTGACCTCATCTATTGACAGTACTGATCGTGTGCCCGTGTAGCAACCTGCTGGAGGAATACAGAACGTCAGCCTCTAGGGCAGGCGCAAAGGCTCTGGGAAACCTTGGTCGAGTAACTGCCCGCGCATCCACTCCAACGTGGTTTGCCCTTCAAAGGGCCCCAGCCGCACGCGATGCAACCTCTTCCCGTCAACATTCACGGGGGAAACATACCAGTTCTGACCCCATTTACTTTGCAGAGCGCGCGCCAAGTCGAGGGCGGTCTGCCACGACGAGAAAGCGCCAATCTGCAAATACCGATGGGCGGCCGACGGCTGATTCCTTCGATCTTCGACGCCCTCTTGAGGAAGCGCCTCGACTTCCACTTGCGCCGTCCCTCGCTCGGAGAAACCCAGCGCTACGGCAGCTTGATAGGACACATCGATAATGCGATCCGGAGCAAAGGGGCCGCGATCGTTGACCCGCAAGATCACGCTCCGCTGGTTCTCGAGGTTACTGACGCGGACGTAACTGGGTATAGGTAAGGAGCGATGGGCAGCGGTGGCTCCATAAACGTCATAGATCTCACCGTTCGATGTGGCACGCCCCTGAAACTTCATGCCGTACCAAGATGCACGACCCCTGACTCGATAGCCCTCATTCGAGCTCAGGACCTCGTAGCGCACGCCGTTTACCTCATAGGGGCTCTTGTTTCCGTAGCGCAGTAAGGGTTCAGCGCGCGGAACCGCATCAATCCACGGGGCCGGAGCAGGGTTTGGTGGTGCGGAGTCGCTATTGGCGGCAGTTGCTGTCCTGCCAACGGTTATCAGCACAGCGCAAACGGCCAACAGCAGGCGCATTAAAGGGCCCTCTCCTGCCAAGTCTTTGCTAATACCTGGCTCAGGTCCCAAACTGCCATGGCGTACATCGCGCTGTGATTGTAGCGAGTGATGACATAAAAATTTTCCAAGCCCAACCAATAGGCCATGCCATCCTGCGCCTCTAGGCCGATTGGCGTGGCGAGCATGCCTGGTTGCACGGACTGCGATGGCACCATGCCTCTCGCCACCAACTGCTCCACACTTTGGGTCGGCTTCAAGCCGCCCTCAAAAAGCCCTGGCTCGGGATCGCTCACTGTTGCGCCGATCACAACACCCTGACCGGCGCGCCAACCATGGGCCTGCAAGTAATTACCGACGCTACTAATTGCATCATCAGGGTTGTCCCAGATATCGGCAGCGCCCTCACCCTCGAAAGGCTTGGCGTATGCGCGGTAACTGGAGGGCATAAACTGACCGTAACCCATTGCGCCGGCGTAGGAACCTTTGAGCGCCAACGGATCCTTACCGGATTCCCAAGCCAGCAACAGGAAGGCCTCGAGTTCTTGGGTAAAAAACGCCGACCTTCTGGGATAATCAAAAGCTAGCGTGGCAAGCGCGTCAATCACCCGATAATTACCCATGATCCGCCCATAAAAGGTCTCCACGCCAATAATGGCAACCATCACTTCCGGTGGCACACCGGTGACGGCCGCTACACTTTCCAACGCGGTCGCGTGCTGATCCCAGAAGGTGACGCCCTCCTGTATTCGACGAGGGGTAATAAAGATCTGTCGGTACTCGTGCCACGGTTTGGTTTTTTCGGCGGGTCGCGCAATCGCATCCAGAATGGATTGCTGGCGCTCCGCGGCCCCGAGCAATTCAGTTGACCACTGGGCATCGACGCCCGCCAAGGCGGCTGAGTGAATGACGGCTTCAGCGGCCGCTCGCCCTGTGTACTCCCCCGCACCAACATCAGATACGACAAGGCCACACAACAGCACCCAAAGAAAAATGGGCGCGGGCCGAGCTCCCCAGCGTCGCGCCCGCCGGGTACAAAAAAGAGACCTCATTGAGCCATTATCCTATTTTCAGTGCTGATCGCTGTGAGAATACCGAAACCCAGCATCAGTGTAACGATGGCGGTGCCACCAAAGCTGACAAACGGCAGCGGGACCCCCACCACGGGCAATAAACCGGCAACCATACCCATATTAACGACGACATAAACACAGAAAGTCAGCGTAATCGCGCTGGCAAGCAGTCGGGCATAGGTTGTCTGCGCCCTCAGGCTGATCCAAAATCCTCTGCCAACAATCAGACCATAAAGCGCCAGCAGACAGAGAACACCGCGAAAACCCCACTCCTCGGCCAAGACCGCAATAACAAAATCCGTCTGGCTCTCGGGTAAAAAATCGAGATGCGACTGGGTGCCCTGCATCCAACCTTTTCCTGACCAGCCTCCCGAGCCAATCGCGGTTTTTGACTGAATAATATTCCAACCCGCGCCCAGCTTATCTGCTTCCGGATCAAAAAGCGTCATGATTCGCTGCTTCTGGTAGTCCTTCAAAACAAAGAGCCAAGCGGGCCATATCGCGCCCAGCGCGGCGATGATACCGGCCATGATTTGCCACCAACTGACACCTGCCATGAAAATGACAAATCCGCCGCTGGCCGCCACCAGTAACGCGGTGCCAAGATCAGGCTGCATGGCGATAACCACAGCCGGTATCGCAATGACCAGCAGGCCCACCATCGTGACGCCCAGCCGCGGTGGCAACCCATTACGTACTACCCAGAACGCCACCGCCAGTGGCATCGCTATCTTCATCACTTCGGAGGGCTGGAATCGGATAACCCCGAGACTCAGCCAGCGCTGGGCACCTTTGGCGCCAACTCCAAAAAAGAGGACCATGAGCAATAGCCCTAGGGCAAACAAATAGAGCACCGGACTCCAGCGCTGAATAGTATCAACGCGTATTTGAGCGACTACCAGTAACGCACCCCAACCAACAACAAAGTTTCGTAACTGGCGGCTCACGGTATCCCAATCGCCATCAGAGGCGCTAAACAACACGAGCAAACCCAGCGCCATGATGAGAATGAGAGGCACCAGAAGTACAAGGTCAAGATGCAACCACCGCGCCAGCGACCTCTGCGGCGCGAAGGACCGCTGCGAATCGTCAAGGTAGCGGGCGTATTCAGACATCGCTAAGTTCGTTCAACCAAGCATCGATAACCTGGCGCGCGATAGGCGTCGCAGCGCTGCTACCACCCCCATTTTCAGCCAGGACCGCGACGACAATACGCGGCTTTTCCTCGGGTGCAAACGCAATGAACAGTCCGTGATTGCGATTACGCGCGCTCACTTTTTCCTCATCGTAGACCGCATCTTGCGCTATCCCAATCACCTGTGACGTGCCCGTCTTTGACGCCATCTGATAGGTAATCCCCCTCGAGATACTAAAAGCAGTGCCGCGTTGGGAATGCACCACGTCGACCATGCTTGCAATCACCGCCTGCCAGTCCTCCTCATTTATTTTTACTGGTTCCCGTGGCACGCCGCCGACCGTCAGGTTTCCGACGCGGTGCACGATGGAAGGGACGAAACTGGTACCGCGATTAGCCAGCACCATTGTCGCCTGCGCAAGTTGTAACGGCGTCGCCAACATATACCCCTGGCCGATACCCGCGCTGAGGGTTTCTCCCGGAAACCATGCCTCGCCCATCGCCTCTCGCTTCCATTGGCTACTGGGGAGAATGCCCCCCTGCTCCCCTGTTGTATCCACGCCGGTTGGTCGACCCAGCCCAAAGGGTTCCAATACGCCGGCCATGGTGTCGATACCCATTCGGAAGGCCAGGTCGTAGTAATACGTGTCGCAGGATTCTGCAATCGCCATTCTCATATCCACCTGCTCGGCATGACCCCCGCCACGCACCCGCAGCGTCCAGTCCCGGTACCGGCGATCATCTCCTGGCATACGGTACCAACCCGGGTCCCTGACCGTCGTTTCAGTGGTAATGAGATCTCGCGCAAGACCGCCCAAAGCCAACATCGGTTTTATCGTGGATCCGGGCGGATACTGCCCCTGCACCGCTCGGTTTAATAATGGTGTATCGATTGAATCCCTGAGCAAAGCGTATGCACTGTGGCTGATCCCTTCCACGAACAGGTTCGCGTCATAACTGGGGTTCGACACCATTGCCAAGACCCCGCCATTGAGTGGATCAAGCGCCACGACGGCGCCGCGCTGCGTCCCCAGCGCCTCAGCCGCGACGCGCTGTAAATCGAGGTCGAGGTAGAGTCGTAAGTCCTGCCCCGATTGTGGCGGTTGCTTTTCGAGCACCCGGAGCAATCGCCCATGAGCGTTGGTTTCAACATGCTGGAATCCGGGCTGACCGTGCAGCAGGGGTTCGTATTGCTTCTCCAGGCCGACCTTGCCCGTGTATAAAGTCCCCCGATAACGTTCAGTTTCCAGTGCGTCGAGATCCTCAGGGCTGATCCTTCCGACATACCCCAGAACGTGGCTTAACAAGTCGGCGTGGGGATAGTGCCGGGCCAGTTGCGCCTCGACCACAACACCTGGCAACTGATGCAAGTCAACTGCCACTGCCGCCAGCGCCGCATCGTCAAGCCCCACTGTAATCGGCACCGTCTCAAAGGGTCTGCGCTGCGATAGCCGCTCTCTGAAGGCCTGCAACTCATCATCCGTCAGTGTCAGCCGCTCCTGAAGATTCTGCATCAGCGAAGGCAGGTCTGCCGCGCGCTCGGGGATGACGCCCACCACGTAAGTGGGCTGGTTCGTCGCCAAGGATCGACCCTTTCGATCGACAATTTGCCCTCTTGTTGGCGGAATCACCTCTACCCGAATTCTGTTCCGATCAGACTGGGTCAGGAACGCCTCGTGCTGAATAACTTGCAGGGAGTAGTATCGATAGACCAGAGCAGCCGTCAGTACGGCAATGCCGATCAACGCAGCAATCAATCGCGCTCGATTGATTGACCACTCGCGGCGCGTATCGCGCATGGCATCTAACGGCCCCGCCATCAGTTTCCCCGATGATAAGGATGGCCACTTTGCAGAGACCAAGCCCGATACAGCTGTTCTGCGAGAATCACGCGAACCAGTGGGTGCGGCAAGGTGATGCGGCCGAAGGACCACTGCTCCGTAGCCCTCTCAAGCAAACTCTGGTGCACACCGTCAGGCCCACCAATCACGACGCAAACCCGGCGCCCCTGCATTTGCCAATCTGCAAATCGCCCGGCCATTTTCTCGGTACTGATTTCCATGCCTTGTACGTCCAGTACAATGAGGTCCTCATCGTTATGCAGTTTGGACCCAATGGATTCCGCTTCCTGCCGTCGGTAGCTGTCTGCCGATCCGGTACCACGTTTTGCCAACGGCACTTCCAACCAGTCCACGCTGAATTCTTTGGGCATGCGGCGCGCGTACTCGGCCACTCCCTGCTCAACCCATAACGGCATTTTATTGCCTACCGCCAAGACGCGGAGTCGCACTAAAGCTCCTGCGGTTGCGTGGCCTGCACTGACCACAGGCGCTCCAGGTCATAAAAGTCTCTGATAGCGGGTTGCATGACGTGGACCACCACATCGCCGAAATCAACGAGCACCCACTCACCCACGCGCTCGCCCTCCACCCCCAGCGGTCGAATGCCGCTTTCTTTAGCTTTCATCAGCACATTATCGGCAAGAGATTTAACATGGCGGCTGGATGTTCCGCTGGCGACTACCATCCAGTCCATCACTGAACTCAGGCATCTCACATCCAGCACGACCGGTTCGAGCGCTTTTAAATCGTCTAATGCTTCCTGCGTCGTCTCCAGTAATCGGGTAACGGCGACATCGGTATTAGTCTCAGAAGTCATGATGAGGACGCAAACAGATCATGGGTGGCAATATACTCCATAACGGCCGTGGGAATGAGAAAACGAGGGTCGCGCCCGGCTTCCAGCAAGCCACGAATTTGAGTGGAAGAAATATCCAGTAGTGGCTGATGCAACCTGACTATCCCGCCAGACGGATGGCTCAACGCCCAATCCGGCGCCACAAGATGCGACGCCATCCAGTCGCCGACAATCGCCGGCGCAGGCTCAGCGCCGGGTCGATCCAACAACACCACGTGGGTCAGATCGAGGAGCTGATCCCAGCGCGACCAGCGCGGTAAGGTGGGGAGAATATCGCTGCCCATAATCCATAGCAGGGGACAGCTGCCACCGGCCTCTTGCCTGATAGCAAGCAACGTATCAATGGAAAAAGATGGCCCAGAGCGATCGAGCTCACGTGCGTCAATACCCAGCCCGGGCACATCTTTGATCGCCAAGCGCAGCATCTCTAGCCGATGAGCTGTGCTGACCACACTGCGACCCTTGAGTGGAGACTGCGCCGCAGGTATGAGATCAACACGCTGCAATCCCAATGCGTCGCGGACCGCCATTGCACCGCGCAAATGCCCAATGTGAATCGGGTCAAACGCGCCTCCCAGCAATCCCCGCGCTCGGAGATCTTCAGTCACGCATTTTTACCTCATTGCCGAATATGACCATCACCCCTGACGATATATTTTCGTGAGGTCAGACCCTCCAGGCCAACGGGGCCACGCGCATGGAGCTTGTCGGTAGATATCCCTATTTCCGCACCTAGGCCGTACTCAAAACCATCAGCAAACCGGGTCGACGCGTTGTGCATCACGGAACTGGAATCCACCTCGCGAAGAAATCGCTCTGCTGTCTCACTATTTTCAGTGACAATGCTCTCGGTATGATCTGAGCCATAGCGCGCGATATGAGCCATCGCCTCTTCAACATTTTCCACCACGCGCACTGATAGCACCGGCGCCAAATATTCCGTTGACCAGTCTGACTCCTCGGCGGCAATCCGAATTTTCGGCGCCAGACGACAGGACTCGACACATCCTCGCACCTCAACGCCGCTGTCCTGTAGGGCGTCTACCAATCGCGGCAGCAGACCGCCCTGCTCCCGCGCCACCAACAATGTCTCCATGGTATTGCAAGTCCCATAACGCTGAGTTTTGGCATTGATGGCAATCGCCATGGCTTTTTCAGGATCGGCATCTCGATCAATAAAAACATGGCAAATCCCATCCAGATGCTTCAAAACCGGAACACGGCTCTCCGCTGAGACCCGCTCAATCAAACTTTTGCCACCTCGCGGCACCACCAGATCTATAAACTGGGGCAAGGTCAGCATCGCACCCACCGCCTCTCGGTCGACAACCGGCACCACCTGCGCCGCAGCAACCGGTAGCCCAGCATGGGCAAGTCCGCGCCCGATCAGCTCCCCAAGCTTCGTGTTGGAGTGAATGGCCTCGGAGCCACCGCGCAAAATGACTGCATTCCCCGCTTTCAAGCACAGCGCAGCGGCCTCTACCGTCACGTTGGGGCGGGACTCGAAAATGATCGCAATAACCCCAAGGGGCACCCGCATGGTTCCGACCTCGATACCCGAGGGCATTTTGCGAAGGTTCTCCACGGCACCGATGGGATCAGGTAACGTCGCCACTTGCAGCAGCCCCTCCTCGAGAGAATCGAGGCGCGCCGGATTCAGCGCCAATCGATCGATCAGTGCGTCGTCCAAATGATGCTGCTCGGCGGCATCCAGGTCCGCCTGATTTGCCGCCAGGATGCTGTCGCGGCTGCCAGCAATCTCATTGCGGATAGATAGCAAGGCCTCATTGCGCTGTGAGACCGACGCACTCGCGACGCTACGTGACGCTTCGCATGCTGACTGCGCCATCTGGGCAATGAGTTCATTGACCTGCATCACTGGGGGGTCTCGACCAATGCCAATATTCAGCCGTCGGCGTCTTCTGGGGCTGCGCTGACCAACGCTTTCAGCTCTCCCGAGGCCTCCATGTCACAGACAATGTCACAGCCGCCGATCAACTCACCCTCCACCCACAGCTGAGGAAACGTCGGCCAGTTGGCATAGGCAGGGAGGTTTGCGCGAATCTCTGGATTGCTCAGCACATCTACATAGGCGAAACGCTCACCGCAGGCCATAAGCGCCTGCACTGTCCGCGCAGAAAACCCACATTGCGGCTGGTTGGGTGAACCTTTCATGTAGAGAATGATGCGATTACCTTCTACCTGTTCGCGAATCGTGTCCATGATATCCATAGGGTGCTCCGTAATAATATGGCTACGTGTAGCTGGCTTGGGTGAATTTCGGTAGCCGCCATTGTAATACGTCGAGAGGGCCGGGCGGAGCCCGTTTGTTAATGACATTTGACTCGGGACGGTGCTTCGCTAATCTTGGCACCCTCACACCGAGGGATCGCCCTTTTCAATGCCTGATTTACACAGTGCCGTCATGCCGACCTATGGGCGAATGCCCGTGTCTTTCTCCCATGGGGAGGGCGCCCTCTTATACGACTCGGAGGGACACGCCTATTTGGACGGCGTCTCGGGCATCGCGGTAACCAATTTGGGCCACAATCACCCTGGCGTCACTGCCGCTGTTACCGAGCAGGTAGCGCGGCTGGTACACACGTCCAACCTGTTTCAGATTCACCTGCAGGAAAGCGTGGCCGAGATGCTCAGCGCAATTACTGGCATGGAAAACATGTTTTTTTGTAATTCAGGCGCGGAGGCCAACGAGGCGGCTATCAAGCTGGCAAGGCGTTACGGCGTTCAACAAGGCATAGCCGCACCCAAGATCATTGTGCTCGAAGGCGCATTCCACGGCAGAACAATAGGTGCGCTGTCGGCTACAGGGAACGAAAAGATCCGTGAGGGCTTTGGCCCGCTGTTGGAGGGTTTTATTAGAGTCCCTGCCAACGATCTGGCGGCAATTGAGCAGCTTGGCGATGCTTTGGTCGACGTGGCCGCGGTCATGGTTGAGCCCATTCAGGGAGAGGGCGGCATCAGGCCACTGGCGCCCGACTACCTCACGGGGCTGCGCAATTTGTGCAGCGCAAAGGACTGGTTGCTGATCTTCGACGAAGTGCAAACGGGCAACGGTCGTTGCGGCAGCACCTACGTGTTTGAGCAGCTTGATGTCCTGCCAGATGTTCTGTTGACCGCCAAGGGGCTGGGGAACGGACTGCCCATCGGCGTATGCATGGCGAGAGGCGCGGCTGCTCAACAACTGGGTCCGGGTGACCACGGTTCAACTTATGGCGGCAATCCGCTGTGCTGCGCCGCAGCGAAAGCGGTGCTAACCGCCCTGAGAGACGATAACCTGCTTCCACAGGCAGAGATGGTGCGGCAGCACTTAATCGAGGGCCTCAAACAGCGCATCGCTGATCCCAGTCTGATCGCCGACATTCGTGGACGCGGACTCATGATCGGCATTCAGCCCACCACGTCAACTGACACCATCGTGAGGCGCGGCTTGGAAAGGCGCTTGCTCCTAAATATTGCTGGCGGCGATACGATTCGAGTACTACCTCCACTCATCATGAGCCATGAGCAGGCTGGAGAGTTGGGCACTGGAATCGCAGACGTCCTTAACGAAATTGCCGAAAGAGAACGACCTTAATGGCCCACGTACGTCACTTCCTCACGCTGATGGATCTCTCTCCTCAGGAGATACGTCACCTGATTGACCGCGCAACGCAGTTGAAAGCGCTGCGGCAATCGGGCAACGAGCCCCAGAGCCTCAAGGGTAAATCGTTGGCGATGATTTTCACCAAGGCCTCAACCCGAACCCGCGTCTCCTTCGAGGCTGGCATCACACAGTTGGGCGGCTCGGCACTCTTCCTCTCCGGACAAGACACGCAATTGGGCCGCGGCGAACCGATTGAAGACACCGCGCGGGTGATTTCGTCGATGGTAGACGCCGTGATGATTCGAACTTACGCCCACGGCGACGTGGAACGCTTCGCTGCCCAGTCTCGAGTCCCGGTGATCAACGGCCTCACCGACGATTTTCATCCGTGTCAAATTCTCGCTGACCTACAGACCTATTTTGAACTGCGGGGGGACATTGAGGGCCGCAGAGTGTGCTGGCTGGGAGACGGTAATAATGTCTGCCACTCCTGGATGAATGCCGCCCGGTTGCTGAATTTCGAATTGGTGGTCGCTTGCCCCGAGGGTTACGAGCCTGACAGCGCGCTGCTCAAAGCCTGCGAGCAATTTGTGAGCATCGAGCGGAGCCCACAGCAAGCCGTCGCCGGGGCTGATCTACTCGTTACTGATGTTTGGGCATCTATGGGGCAGGAATCGGAGCAGGCTGCGCGCGCGGCATTGCTGGCACCGTATCAACTCAACCGACAGCTGTTGGATCAAGCGGCACCCGAGGCTTTGTATATGCATTGTCTGCCTGCACATCGCGATGAGGAAATCACGACAGATCTGATGGACTCCCCCGACACGGTGATTTGGCAGGAGGCCGAAAACCGGCTCCATGCACAAAAAGCGCTAATGGAATTTTTACTGACCCAGTGACTCCGCTGAAATAATCTCAGAGCACCGCCGGCAAGGGACGTGGCCACATTTTTTATTGAATCGATTGTCAGATAGCCTTTTAGTGACGATTTCGATCGTTCACAAGCATCTCCTCGTTTTTATCTGAAGCTTCAATAAGTTAGGTCACACCAGCTAGACATGCCTAAAAGTTACGCACAAATTACTCACAAAAAAAACCCAGCATCCTCTGCTTGCATTGTGGGTCAGACCCGCCTATCTTGGGGTTTCCGAGCGAGTGAACCCCTACATATAGGTGTTGAGCCAGAAAAATCCAAACAGCTCAACTCTCAGGTATTGCCCGGATTACAGCGCGACATAACTCGACAGCAAGGCTTTTCAGAGGCAGCCCAACTTATGCAAACAGGCAGTGAGTCATTAGAACAACAAGGCGGCGCATCCACTCCGGCAGCGACCCTAGAGAACCCCAACCCCACGCGCCTGACCGCGACGGCACCCGGACAACTGCGTGTCATTAAACGCAACGGCACAGTTGTGCCCTTTGAAGACAGCAAAATCACAGTCGCTATTACCAAGGCGTTTCTGGCGGTAGAAGGTGGCACCGCAGCGGCGAGCAGCCGCATTCATCAAACGGTTGCAAACCTAACCGCACAAGTTGTTGCCACCTTTAAACGCCGCATGCCCTCAGGCGGGACGCTGCATATCGAGGACATTCAGGATCAGGTTGAGCTGGAGCTGATGCGCGGCGGGGAACACAAAATTGCCCGGGACTATGTCATCTACCGAGAAGCAAGACGCCAAGAGCGGGATGCCCGAGTGGCCCTGTCGCCAGAATCACAGGCGGCCGCCAAAGGCATTCATATTGTTCAGCCAGATGGCAGCAGGCAACCGCTCGACATCGAGCGTATCGGCACTATCGTGGCAGAGGCCTGTGCAGGCCTGCAGGATGTGAGTGAAGCAGCAATCATCGATGAGGCGTTACGCAACCTCTACGACGGCGTGTCGACCAAAGAGTGCAGCACCTCTTTAGTGATCACTGCGCGCACGATGATCGAACAAGAGCCAAACTACAGCTATGCTGCAGCGAGATTGTTGCTGGACGAACTCCGCGCCGAAGGGCTGAGTTTTCTCGGTGTTGCAGCGAGTGCGACCCAGGCGGAGATGGAGGCCTACTATCCGCAAGCGCTGAAAGCGTTCATTACCCGCGGCATCGAACTCGAGTTGCTGGCACCTAATCTGGCAGAGTTTGATCTGGATTTATTGGGAGACGCGTTGCAGGCAGAGCGAGACTTGCAATTCACCTATCTTGGTTTGCAAACGTTATACGACCGCTACTTTATTCACAGCGATGAGGTGCGGTTCGAACTACCGCAGATCTTCTTTATGCGAGTCGCCATGGGATTGGCTACCCGGGAAGACGACCCCAATACCCGCGCCATCGAATTCTATCGGCTCCTGTCGTCTTTTGATTATATGAGCTCGACGCCAACGCTGTTTAATTCGGGCACCCTGCGACCGCAGCTCAGCTCCTGTTACCTGACCACCGTGCCGGATGACCTTTTCGGTATTTATGGCGCTATTCAAGACAATGCCATGCTCTCCAAATTTGCCGGTGGTTTGGGTAATGACTGGACGCCGGTGAGGGCGCTGGGCGCTTACATAAAAGGGACCAACGGCAAAAGTCAGGGCATTGTTCCCTTTTTGAAAGTTGTGAATGACACGGCCGTGGCCGTCAATCAGGGGGGCAAGCGCAAAGGCGCCGTGTGTGCCTATTTGGAAACCTGGCACATGGATATTGAAGAATTTCTCGATCTGCGCAAGAACACCGGTGATGATCGGCGCCGCACCCATGATATGAACACCGCAAATTGGATACCCGATCTATTCATGAAGCGAGTTTTCGAAGATGGTGATTGGACGCTGTTCTCTCCCAACGACGTTCCCGATCTCCACGATCTTTACGGCACGGCATTTGAGGAGCGCTATGAGCAATACGAGCAGATGGCTCAAGACGGCGAACTTAAACTGTACAAAACGCTGAAAGCACAAAACCTATGGCGCAAGATGCTGGGAATGATCTTTGAGACAGGGCACCCCTGGATGACCTTCAAGGACCCCTGCAACCTGCGCTCCCCACAGCAGCATTGCGGCGTCGTGCACTCGTCAAACCTGTGCACCGAAATCACGCTCAATACCAATTCAGAAGAAATCGCGGTCTGCAATCTCGGCTCGGTCAACCTGCCGCAACATATTGAAAACGGCGAGCTGAATTTGGACAAGCTCCGCAGTACCGTTCGTACTGCGATCCGCATGTTGGACAACGTGATCGACATCAACTACTACTCGGTACCCCAAGCGGAAACCTCCAACTTCCGCCATCGCCCGATAGGCCTCGGTTTGATGGGCTTTCAGGATGCGTTGTATCGCATCGACGCACCCTACGGATCTGATGACGCGGTCGCCTTCGCCGACCGATCCATGGAAGCGATCAGCTACTTTGCGATCGAAGCCTCAAGTGAGCTGGCCGGTGAGCGCGGCACTTACTCCTCCTACGATGGCTCACTCTGGAGCAGGGGCATTTTCCCACTCGACTCACTCGAGATTCTCGTCGAGCAACGCGGTGAAAAGTATATCGATGTGAACCGAGATAAGACGCTGGACTGGGACGCCCTCAAGGAAAAGGTTGCAGCGGCTGGGATGCGCAACTCAAACGTCATGGCAATTGCTCCTACCGCAACCATCGCCAACATAACGGGCGTTTCACAATCAATTGAGCCCACTTATCAAAACCTGTACGTGAAGTCGAACCTGTCGGGTGAGTTCACCGTGGTTAATCCCTATTTGGTCAAGGATCTGAAGAGCCGCGACCTCTGGGACAAGGTCATGGTCAATGACCTGAAATACTTCGACGGTAGCGTGCAAAGCATTGACCGCATTCCGGCAGACCTCAAGGCCAAGTACGCCACGGCATTCGAAGTCGAGCCGCGTTGGTTGGTAGATAGCGCCAGCCGTCGCCAGAAATGGATTGATCAAGCCCAATCGCTCAATCTTTACATCAACAATGCGAGCGGAAAAAAGCTCGACGTAACCTATCGTATGGCTTGGTATAGCGGCCTTAAAACGACCTATTACCTGCGGTCACTGGCCGCAACCGGAACCGAAAAATCAACCGTTAACACGGGCAATTTGAACGCGGTATCCAGCGCCACCGAAACACCACAACCGGCGCCGGTACCACAAGCCTGTTCGCTGGACGACCCAGATTGCGAAGCCTGTCAATAAGGGCGCGCTGTAAAAGGAGACGAAGCACAATGCTTACTTGGGAAGATTACAATCAGGACGACACCGCAGCGTCAGCGCCAGAGCCGGCAGTCGTCGCTGCCGCAGCCGTAGCGCAACGCGTCATCGATGAGCCGACTGAACCCGCGGCGGAAGCAGCCGTAGCCGAACCCTCACTGGAAGCAATGCAGGCCGCGGAAACGGCTATCGCCAATATGGATACGTCTGCTGGCGTCGAGGAATTGGAGATGGGTGCATCACGCGTCTCGGTAGATGAGAAAGCGATGATTAACTGCCGTGCTGATCTCAACCAACTGGTGCCCTTCAAGTATGACTGGGCCTGGCAGAAGTACCTTGATGGCTGCGCTAATCACTGGATGCCGCAGGAAATTAACATGACGGCTGACGTTGCGACCTGGCGCAGCAAAGATGGCCTGAGTGAGGACGAGCGCCGTATTGTCATGCGCTCTCTGGGTTATTTTTCTACTGCTGATTCGCTGGTAGCCAACAATCTCGTGTTGGGTATTTATCGGCTGGTGACCAATCCTGAGTGTCGGCAATACCTGCTCCGGCAAGCCTTCGAGGAAGCCATACACACTCACGCCTACCAGTACTGCATTGAGTCGCTGGGCATGGACGAGGGCGAAGTTTTCAATATGTATCGCGAGGTCCCCTCTGTTGCTAAAAAAGCGGCCTGGTCCATCAGCCATACCCACATTCTGTCTGACCCCAATTTCAACACGGGCACGCTGGAAGCCGATCAACAGTTACTGCGTAATCTGATCGGCTTTTACGCGGTCACCGAGGGTATTTTCTTCTACTGCGGATTTACCCAAATCCTCTCGATGGGGCGACGTAATAAAATGACCGGGGTTGCTGAGCAGTTCCAGTACATCTTGCGTGATGAATCGATGCACCTGAACTTTGGTATCGATGTGATTAACCAGATTAAACTGGAAAATCCGAGGCTCTGGACGCCCGAATTCAAGGAAGAGGTCACGCAAATGATTCTCGAGGGCACAGCAATCGAGATCGAATACGCGCGCGACACGATGCCCCGGGGTGTGCTGGGCATGAACGCTGCCATGATGGAAGAGTATCTGCACTTTATCGCCAACCGTAGACTCACCCAGTTAGGTCTGGCTGAGCAGTTCCCGGGGGCGCAGAACCCCTTCCCCTGGATGTCAGAAATCATGGATCTGCGTAAAGCGAAGAACTTCT
>Ga0181574_10001691_pt1 | contig 20541 bp, 16 predicted proteins | sample 101ome_24_FD_145600 | JGI IMG/M metagenome (GOLD analysis project Ga0181574, IMG submission 145600) | Coastal salt marsh microbial communities from the Groves Creek Marsh, Skidaway Island, Georgia - 101410AT metaG (spades assembly) | ecosystem: Environmental > Aquatic > Marine > Intertidal zone... | reverse complement strand
CCAAGAGGAAGCCATTATTGATATGGACGCCTTTATTGCTGTCACTGGAAACAGCGAAACCAACATTATGTCATGTTTGGTGGCTAAATCAAAAGGGGTGAAAAAGACCATCGCCCTGGTTGAAAATATGGATTATTTTCAATTGTCGCACTCCATTGGTATCGATACCTTGATCAATAAAAAACTTTTGGCGGCCAATCATATTTTTAGGCACATTCGACAAGGCGAGGTTGTGGCCATGACCCGTCTGAATAACATGAATGCAGAACTGCTTGAATTTGTGGTTTCACCAACCTCTAAAGTATGCGATCAGCACATCAGGGACCTCGATTTTCCGCGTTCAGCAATTATCGGGGGTGTAGTGCGTGATGGTAAAGGATTAATCGCCTTAGGCGACTTTAAAATCTTAAGTGGTGATCGCGTGGTGGTCTGTTGTATGCCACAATCCATAAAAAAAGTCGAAAATCTGTTCATTTAATGTCTGGACTTTCTAAAATAAATCTCAAGCTGATCGGACATCTGATCGGTTTGCTGTTTTGCGTGAACGGAGGATTTATGTTTGTTGCCACGCTGATCAGTTATTTCTATCAGGACGGTGTGTTTAATGGAATGCTTCAGGCCAGTCTACTGGCGGTGTCCTTGGGTACATTCATTATGTGGATCACGCGGAACCATCGCAAAGAAATTCAAAAAAAAGAGGGATATATCATTGTTGCCTTTGGTTGGTTTTTTATGGCCTTGATCGGGACCTTGCCTTATTTATTGACCTCGGCAATTCCCAATTTTACTGATGCATTTTTTGAGACCATGAGTGGATTTACCACGACTGGAGCCAGCATATTAAGCGATGTCGAAGCCCTTCCTCAAGGGGTTTTATTGTGGCGGAGCATCACCCATTGGATTGGTGGTATGGGAATTATTGTTTTGGCCATTGCCATTTTGCCCTTATTGGGTATTGGCGGTATGCAGCTTTTTGCTGCCGAAGCACCAGGCCCAAGTGGCGATAAGTTACACCCTCGAATCACAGACACAGCAAAACGCTTATGGTACATTTATGTGGGTTATACCTTGGCTGAAGCCATTTTACTTTGGACAGCAGGAATGAGTCTTTTTGATGCGGTAAACCACTCATTAAGCACTTTGAGCACCGGAGGGTTTTCAACGAAAAATGCGAGTATTGCCCATTGGAATGATCAGCCAGTGATCCAATACATCATTATGTTATTTATGTTCTTGGCTGGGACCAATTTCGTCTTGAGTTATTTTGCCTTTAAACGGCGTTTTTCGAAGATTTTCAGGGATGAGGAGTTCAAGCTATATTTGATTTTTATCGTCGGATTGACGGCCATTGCAACATTTTTTATCTATCAATACGCCAATCCGCAGAGCAGCAGCATTCATCACCCCATGGTTTATGGACCTTTTGAGAGTGCCCTAAGACATGGATTGTTCCAAGTACTGGCGGTAGTCACGACAACGGGTTTTGTGTCGGCTGATTTTACGGCATGGACGCCATTTTTGACAATCTTTTTCTTTGGTTTAATGTTTCTGGGTGGTTCTGCCGGTTCGACCGCAGGCGGCATAAAAATCGTGCGACATTTAATCATGATTAAAAATGGGGTCATGGAGTTTAAACGGACCCTGCACCCGAATGCCATATTGCCGGTACGCTATAACAGCAAAGCGGTTGGACAACCCATTGTGTTTAATGTACTCGGCTTTTTTATCCTCTATATGCTTTCTTTTATTGTCGGCGTTTTGGTCTTCTCTGCTTTGGGTTTGAATTTTGAGACTGCCCTAGGAGGCGCTGCGTCTACTTTGGGTAACGTTGGTCCGGCCATTGGTGACTTGGGACCTGCCATGAATTATCAAGCACTGGGGTCAGGAGCAAAATGGTGGGCGAGTTTTTTGATGCTTATCGGTCGATTGGAACTGTTTACGGTTTTGATCTTATTCACCCCTTTCTTCTGGAGAAATCGTTAGGCAGATCTCTAGGCCGCTTTTATTCTTTTTGATTGTCGTTGACCTCTTTTGAATTATTAGCCTCTTTTGGAGGTTTGTTGACCTCATTCAGGCCGGTTATTTCGATTTCGACCCTTCGGTCGAATTCATCACCTTGACCCAGAGGATATTTGTAGGCCATTCCCATAAATCGCATGCGTTTACGACTGATGCCTTTTTTTAGCAAATACAAATACACCGATCGTGCTCGGGCGTATGATAAATCCTGTTGTCCTGTTCGGGTATTGATTACATCCATTGCTGGTCGCTCAGGATCGCCGCAACAAATGTGTCCCATGATTTTGAATTTTAGCCCTCTATGAAGATTCAGTAAGCTCACCAATTGTTCCAGAACCTCCTTACTTTCATCCATAATGACGTCTTGGTCCGGGTAGAATAAAATACCTTCGAGGGCGATTTTCTCACCGATTTTGGGCATGGCGAATCGGGCCTCTAAATTGGGAATTGAATCTGATGTTTGCGGTTGCTCTATTATTTCACCAATTTCTACAACGTGCATGCTTTTGGGATGAAAGATGATTTCAACCCTGCGGTTTGCCGCGGCATCACTCTCGAGAGGCCCTTTGCCGATACTAGAAATTATGGTAAACGAACGCAATAATTTTTTGACGTTCTCAGCCCGCTTTCTTGAGAGTTCTAAGTTGTATTGCTCATGTCCGATATTGTTGGTGAAACCATTAATGTGGACGTCGTACAGATCTTTATTCGGTAAGGCAAGTAGGCTGTCTATTCTTAGTCTTTGATTTTGAGCTAATTGGTATTGATCGTGCTCAAAATATAAGTTGAACTGCAATTCTTTGTCTTGTCCCAAAACAAAGAGGGACCAAAACAAAGTCAAACCAATGAAACACCGCTTCATGAGGTTAAGATACGATATAAGGTACGATCTGTAAAATCCTAGTAAGGACGCACCGTTAGCAGTCAGTTCTTATCAGGATGTGGCTCGCTATAGACGGTGATATGAGTAGCCAATTCTTGGGCTCTTGTGGCCAAATCGAAGGCATTTTCCTTTGGTTTTGACCTTGACTCGCTTACCAGAATAACCCCCATGCGTCGGTTAGGACGAGTCGTGGGTTTCCCGAAAATGCGAACATCTGCATTGGGGACTGCCGTAATTTTTTCTAAACCGCCATAGCGGGGATGATCTCCATTTTTATCGGCCAGTATCGCCGCCGAGGCGCCTGCGGATTTAAGGACGATTTCGTTAACAGGAAGTCCTAAAATGGCCCGAAGATGAAGTTCAAATTCATTGAGATTTTGGGTGTGAGCCAAGGTGACCATTCCCGTATCATGTGGTCGGGGAGAGAGTTCTGAAAAGTAAACTAAGTCACCAGATATGAAAAATTCGACCCCCCAAATGCCAGCACCACCCAAAGCACTTGTGACCTTTGCTGCCATATCTTGGGCCTTTTCTAGGGCCGCTTGATTCATGGGCATGGGTTGCCAGCTTTCTCGATAATCCCCCCCCTCTTGCCTGTGTCCTATGGGTGGGCAGAATAAAGTCACTCCATTGTTCTGCGTCAAAGTCAAAAGCGTAATCTCGTAATCAAAATCAATGAATCCTTCGATAATGACCTCTTTAAGATCTCCTCTAGACCCTTCTTGTGCATCATTCCAGGCTGACTCGAGTTCACCAAATTCACGTACCGTGGATTGTCCTTTTCCACTTGAAGACATCAGTGGTTTAATCACGCAAGGAAAACCGATTTCTTTGGCTGCCGTTTCCAAGGATTTTAAACTATCGGCATAGGCAAATGGCGCAGTTTTGACCCCAAGATCCTGAGCCGCTAAATCCCTTATTGCTTTGCGATTCATGGTGTAATTTGCCGCCTTAGCTGATGGCACAACCGTGATGCCCTGTGCTTCATAATCGTAAAAGCGTTCTGTTCGAATGGCTTCAATTTCAGGAACAATATAATCGGGTCGATGCGTTTTAACCACCGCATCCAAGGCCTTGCCATCTAACATATTTAGTACTACGGATTCATTGGCTACCAGCATGGCAGGCGCGCTAGGGTAGCTGTCTGCAGCGATAACATATTGCCCAAGTCTTTGCGCAGCGATGACAAATTCCTTACCTAATTCCCCGGATCCTAATAAAAGTATTTTTGCCATAGCAATGAGCTTAATCGAGCGCCTGAGTCAGGGTTTCTTTGATGCTTTTCATGGCCTTTTTAATGTCGTCTTCTGATGCAGCGTAGGAAATTCGAATGCAGTCCGGATCACCAAAGGCCTCACCGGTTACTGTAGCAACCCCAGCATGTTCTAATAAAAAGAGTGCAAAATCTCCAGCGGAGCTAATGTGCTGTCCTTTCAAGCTGCGCCCAATGTAGTAGGAGATATCGGGAAAGACATAGAATGCTCCCTGAGGTACATTTGTTTTAAAACCAGGAATTTCAGCCAAAAGAGATAAGATCAAACTGCGACGCTCTTTGAAGGCTTCCACCATATAATTAATCGCCGCGGGTGGGGTTTCAAGGGCCTTGATGGTGGCAATTTGTGCAATACAATTGGCGCCACTGGTCACTTGGCCTTGCATTTTGTTGCAGGATCGAGCAATATAGCTTGGTCCACCGATGTAGCCAATGCGCCATCCCGTCATTGAAAATGCTTTTGAGACGCCGTTCACTGTAACGGTTCGTGAATACATGTCGTCAAATTGTGCCATAGAAAAATGAGCTTCCCCGAAATTGATGTGCTCATAGATTTCATCGCTCACCACAATAATGTCAGGATGTTGGATTAAAACATCTGCCAATCCGCGAAGTTCCCCTTTACTGTAGACCGATCCACTTGGATTACAGGGCGAACTGTAGATCATCATTTTAGTTTTTGGTGTTATCGCGTTTTGGAGGTCCTCGGGCGTAATCTTAAAATCATTGTCGATGGTGGTTTTGATTTCAACGGGCACACCGCCGGCGACCTTGGCAATATCAGAATAACTCACCCAATAGGGTGCAGGCAAAAGAACTTCATCTCCAGGATTGAGCAAAACTTGAGCCAGATTGGCCAGAGATTGTTTGGCACCGGTGGATACCACAATTTGATCTGCCGTATAATGGAGTTTATTGTCTCGCTCAAATTTTAAGGCGATGGCTTTTTTTAAGTCGGCATAACCATCGACTGGACTGTAAGAATGATAATCATCCTCGACAGCCTTTATCGCGGCCTGTTTGATGAAATCAGGCACAGTGAAATCTGGTTCACCCAGACTGAGTCCAATGATTGAGGCACCTTCTTCTCTTAAACTTCTGGCTTTTGCGGCCATGGCCAGAGTCGCTGAGGTGGCCATTTGATTTACGCGATCAGATAATTTTGAATTCATTTTTTGTTATAAAGCGGGTTTCATCCCCATGTTTTTAAGATGTCTAAAGTGGGCAGCAATGGCTGACCTGGTTGTCCGGTATTCGTGATAGGGTAGGTTGAATTCTAAAGCAGTCTTCTTTACGATGGTCGCAATTTTTGTGTAGTGGATATGACTGATGTTAGGAAAAATATGATGTTCTACTTGATGATTCAGTCCACCGGTAAACCAATTGATGAGTCTGTTTTTTGTGGAGAAATTCACCGTGGTAAACAATTGGTGAATGGCCCAGGTATTCTTCATGGTTCCCGACTCATCGGGTAAAGGCATACTGGTGTCTTCAATAACGTGTGCCAATTGGAACACGATGCTTAATATCAAGCCCGCGGTGTAGTGCATGACGACAAACCCGATCAGAACCTGCCACCAGCTCAAAGGAAAAAAGATCATCGGGATGACGATCCATATGCTCGCGTATAAAATCTTTGTCGCCACCAATACCGCCCATTGACGCCATGGATTGGGAAACCTTCCGTAGGATAATTTCCGCTTAAGGTAGCGTTGTGTCTGAAAAAAGTCGGCGGTTATGGCCCAATTAATGGTCAAAAGGCCATAAAATAGCACACCGTAGAGATGTTGAAATTTGTGAAATCGTTTCCATGGAGCGTGTTTTGAAAATCGCAAAATTCTGCCTGCCTCTAAATCTTCATCATGACCGTGAATGTTGGTATAAGTATGGTGCAAAACATTGTGTTGTACCTGCCAATTATAGACGTTCCCCGCTAAAATGTAGATGCTGCTTCCCAGCAGTTTATTGATCCAAGTTTTATTCGAATAGGCCCCGTGATTGGCATCGTGCATGACATTCATGCCCACACCGGCCATACCGATTCCCATAGTTATGGCTAAGCATAACTGAATCCACCAGGGCATAGACATCTGCCACAACAGGACATAAGGCCCAATGTAGAGCACAAACATGACGATCGATTTAAAATGCAAACGCCAGTTACCGGATTTTGAGAGGTTATTTTCTTTAAAATACAAATTCACCCTGCGATTCAAAGTTTTAAAAAATTGTGCCTTGTCTGGTCTCGGAAATTTAATGTTAGTATGGCTCACGGTTAAATTTTGAAAATTAGTGTTCGTTAATTGTACGACTAAAATAATCATCTGTCGGGGAATACTGAGATTCAGATCGTGAAATTTATTAAGGAACACGTACTTTTGCCGTGAATAACTCAAATGGAACTTATTCTAAAATATTTTCCGGATTTAGATGCCCAACAAATTGAGCAATTTTCCGAATTAGGGAGGCTCTACCGGTTTTGGAATGATCAAATCAATGTCGTCTCTCGAAAAGATATCGATTGCTTGTATGAGCGGCACGTCCTGCATTCACTAGGTATCGCAAAAGTGATGACCTTTGATTCGTCTGCTCGGGTTCTAGATGTAGGAACTGGTGGTGGTTTTCCAGGAATTCCATTGGCCATAATGTTTCCTCAGACCGAGTTTGTTTTGGTTGACAGTATCGGTAAAAAAATCAAGGTGGTGAATGAGGTCGCTCAAGCGTTGTCTTTAGAGAATGTTTCTGCCCATCATCTAAGAGCCGAGCAGATTCAAGGACGGTTTGATTTTGTCGTCACCCGGGCGGTGACAAAAATGCCTGGATTGGTTCAATGGACTCAAAACAAAATTAGCCAGATACAAAAGCACTCCCTAAAAAATGGCATTCTGGCATTAAAGGGCGGTGATCTGACCCAAGAATTGAATCCGTACCCAAAGGCGCAAAAATATTTGCTTTCGGATCATTTTGACGAATCATTCTTTGACACGAAACAAGTCATTCATTTACCGCTACCCTAGCAAGGGGTCTCGGGGGATTCCCTTTAATACAGTAGATTTTGATTTATGAACATAAAAAACCCCGGTATGCACCGGGGTTTTAAAATTTTGAAGTCTAAAGAAACTTTAGAATAATCCTTAGAGCTTAACGATTTTCTCTACTCTGCGTTGACCGTTTTGTTCAAGAGAGACGAAGTAGGTTCCGCTCATGATTCGGCTAAGATCGATAGTTTCGTGATTGCTGATCATGGCTTGAGTCATCAATACTTTACCAAGTACATCGTAAACGATGAGCTGAGTGTTTTCAGCGTTAGACACGTGCAACATGTTGTTGGTTGGGTTTGGATATAAACTCAACTGACTTAAGAAGCGATCGCCTGCATCTAAAATGAACTCAGTTTGGAACGGGACAGCAGCCCCTGCGCCGTAGTTACCACTTGATTGGTAAATGACGTTGTTGTCACTGTCGTAAAGCACTACAGATTCACCGCCATTTTCTCCAGCATCTCTGAGGTTAAATTTGTAGCAATCGCCAGTTAGATTGAAGGTTTCATTGACATTGGTTACACCGCTGTACGGTCCACCTTCTGCAACGACATCGCCAACACCATTGAGAATTTCCCAAGTACACTCTTGTCCTTGAGAGTCTGTATTCAAAATCAAACTTACCGTATTGGTATTTTCAAAGGTCAATTCATTGAAGGATTGGGTCAAGGTGTTGTTTGCATTTTCCTCATCGGCTTCAACACTAATTTCAACCTCATTGGTGGCCTGAACATCAAAAGGAACTCCAGGAAGGGTCACCAATTCAGAATACAACGCTGGTATATTTCCGGTCCAAGTGTAGGTCTGAGGCGCCTCGTTATTCACAGAATAAGTTATGTCTACCGAAGTCAATGGATCGTTTCCATAATTTTTCAACTGAAAAACAGGTTCCAAGAAGCCACATTGATCTGGAATGGCTGGAATGGATTCCACCGCCGCGTCATTTTGTGCCGTAATCCCGGTATATAAAGGTGTAGTTCCACTTCCGCTGATAATTTCTTGAGTGGTTTCTGTCATGAATACAACCAATTCAAGATCGAGTATTTCAATCGGAATGTTATTGTGTGCTGCTGGGATCTGGTAGGTGTAGGTTTTGTCGATGAATGTTCCCGCAGTGGTGGGCGCAATATCATCTCCCCATTGTCCAGTAACCATGTGAATCAATCGGTGCATGTGATTGTATTGATTTCCTGCACCTCCACCTGTTTGTGGTCCCAAGGTATTATTTTGTAGCAAAGCAACATTCAGTCTGTTTGTTGGCTCTGGACTGCTCCCAGTGTAGAACGCCTCAACATGAACCGTGAGTTCATTTGTTTGAATATCAATTTCAGCCTCAACAGCCATATTCATGTAAGACGCTTCATCGAGGGTTTGATTACTCCTGGACGTCCAGGCGCCACGACTCATCGCTGTTCCAGTTCCGCCATTTTGCGCAGAGCCTGGAAAATAATGTCGATTTACGGTACCCGCTGGATAACCCACTAAATTCGATTGGGAAGCAATCGCTGCACCAAATTGTGTTCTGTAATCAGGGTCGTTTCCTGTTGGATTTGCGTATCCACCTGTGTGGATGTTAATCAGGTAGACGTCATTTGGATTGGCGTCTTTAATGGCTTGTGCAATGGCATGTCCTTGAGGACAATAAACACAATAAATCCCAGTAAATTCTTCTAGGATCACATTCTTGTTTTCCGGATTTGTCGACACGATGGTTTGTGCCAAAATTCCGGTGGTCAGCAAGACCGCGGCAAGGGTAAATATTTTTTTCATGTAATTGATTTTAGCCTCTAAAAATAATAAAAAATAATCGACTAATTCACTCATTGTAAACTAATTAAGATTGCATATTGCAAGTTTAATTTTATGAGTTTTAGCTGTATCAAAGGGTCTAAAAATGGATGAGATTAATTAAATTTATTGCCTCAATCATTTAAAAATTATACTGATGTTGAAAAATATTCTGGTCTTGTTGACCGCTCTTATGACCGCTACCGCATCCGCGCAGTTTACCGTGGAAACGCATGATGGAGATCCGATACTGGACGGATCTACCTGGACTTTTGGGATCTACGGATTAGGAATCGCTGAATTACCCTTCTGGGTTAATAATACCTCAACTACTGATGAAATATATATGAAAATTGAATTTGTCAGTGCGGTCAATGGGGATGGTTCTGGAGTTCAGTTGTGCTTTGGTCTGTGTTATGTCGATTTGGTTTTTGGTGCATCTTATCCTCCTGGAACCGAGGTTGTGACGATTCAGCCTGGAGAGAATCAGGGGTTCCCTGGTGATCATATTGCCAATTTTGTTGACGGCGGCGGGAATCCAATTGAATACGTGTTTAGATTCTATCAAGTCGATGCCAATGGAGACCAGATAGGGGATGATTTAACCATGACGTACCGTTATGACCCAAATTTGGCTTTAGTGGATCATGAGCCACAATTGGCCTTGATGCAAAATTTGATTGTTAATCAACTCAAAATTATGGCTCAGGAGCGATTGGAACTTGACTTATATACCTTGCAGGGTAGGCATGTCGGGCGCTATGAGATCAATCAGGGCGATCAATCTATTGATGTTTCTGCCTTGGCGTCTTCCGTGTATATATTGGTGGCAACCAATAATCAAGGACAGCAAAAAACCATGAAAATCATCAAGCGTTAAATTGTAGGAAACCGCTTCAATAAGAAGAATATCAATAATTAATTAGTAATTCAAAGGCCCGTTGATCATTCAACGGGCCTTTTTTATATGCGTTAGTAAAGAAAATTCTACAGAAGAAGGAGCATCAGAAAGTCACGTTTAAATTCATGCTCAATCCATTGTTTTCTGGAACAAAACGACAAACACCACCCACACAAATGAGTCCTCCGCGTTGGCGGCCATAGTTCATCGCAAATCGGACACGTCCTTTTGTGTAACTCCCGCCAAAATTGTAATAATGTACCTGCGTCAAGCCACCGTAGTTGTAGGCATCTGCTCCGTAGACTGACCATTTGGCGTTAAAGTTATATTCCATGACGGCTCCAGCCCAATTTTTACGATCTTGTTCGGTACTCAGATGCTGTCCAACCAAACGCACGGATCTCCCTTGACCTAATTTAAAAGTTCCCTCTGCCACAATGATAGAGGCTTTAATGTCTCCTTGGCTGCCTAAAGGCCCGCCCAGAACAACACCCTTATCGGCAATTACGTTTTGGTAGGTAAGTACGGTATTAAAGTTCTTATTCCATCGGTTTTTAATTTCGGCGTTAAAATCGCGGAAATAACGATCGCCAGAACCGATAAATTCAACGTCGTAAGATTGATCTTCATAAAAAGTAGCCTCTAATCCGCCCCAGTATGAAAAGTTTGCGGCGACTTTGGTTCTGAGTTTACCCAAAGCGGATTCTTTAGGAAACGATAAATATAGATCTGATTGAAAGCCCACTTCACCGGCACGCTGATCCAATGGATCAGTAATCAAGCGCGGTTGAGCGTTATATACGTATATGTTCGTGAGCAGATAATCCTGCTGTTTGGTCAAGGCAGGGGTATAAGAAATCAATTGTTGATTGAACTGATTCCCTTCGGCTAAACGGTCTGCATAAAAATTGAAGTTTTCTAAACGACGAAATGTCGCGCTGGCCCCCAGTCCTTTTTTTGAAAAACCAATATTGGCTTGGATGGCAGTTCCATCGTAAAGGCGATTCGAAACCAATTGACCCTCATTGGCAATCACATCCGGATCTTTTCTTATGGCCTCCACATTGCCGTACAGTCCTTTGTATCGCCAATCAAAACGACCTGAAACGGCCCCTACGTTGCTCGGGATTTGATCATTGGTACCTCGCTGTTGATAACGACTTACATAACTTGCGCCGAATCGAAGATCACCCTGAGTGAAGTTCAATTGTTGCCCTAGATCATAGGTTAAATCATAGCCGTTGATGATGCCCTCTGTCAATTCAAAACCATTGCGCTGTTGACCCCCCAAAGCCGTCAGCGATAGGTAATCATTGACCGCAAATTTAACTCTGGCTCCTTGAATGGCGGAATTAATGCCCAGTTGTCGGTCTTCCCAACTTCTCAAAATTAAACCACTGCCAAACTGCTCGTAAAAATAACCAGCAGTGATGTCCAGAGCTTGAAGTTTCACATTGAGGTAGTAAAAGGCAATCCCGTTTTGATTGTCAAAAGTTGGACTATAGCCCAAAAGTGCAGACGGGAGATAGCTTTCGTACTGAACACCGGCAGTAAAATCGCCAATGTTGTAATTGAGTTGTAAATAATTGTTGGCTCGAAATGCGTCTTCAGGCGCGAGAAACCCCGGATCAGTATCGGTCAAGCGCAACTCGGTGTCGTCCAGCAGCCACTGACTGTTGGATTCATAACCACCGTACAAATAACCCTGATTGTTCTGAGACAATAGTGGGTTTAATCCCATCAGTACAATGGCCAGTAGTAATTTCTTCATGGGTCTATAAAATATTATTCGACGTTGGCCAAAATTTCCTCGTAAAGTTCTAACTCAGCTCCTGGAGCATAACCTGAATGTCGATAGATAATCTGTCCATTTTTGACCAGGACCGTGAGTGGAACTGTGGCGGCACCGAGTGCGCGTTTAACGTCATTATTTGTATCCAGTAAAATGGTGTAATCCCAACCTTTTCCATTGATCATAGGTCGAACACGTCGCACGGTACGGGCGTCGTCGATGGAGACCGCGAGCAGTGACACATCGGTCTCGTCTTGCCAATCTGGGTAAAGATCACTTATGGCATCGAGTTCTTTGATGCAGGGCACACACCAGGTTGCCCAAAGCGATATGACGGTTAGCGGTGATTTACTGGCTTGATGGACCAATGAGGTAGATTCACCGTCAAGTGTGGTCACGGCAATATCCGGCAAGACGTCTTGGGCCATTGCATTTAGACCAATACCAAAAACCATAGCTATTATTAGTTGTTTCATAATTTTGGACGTTGTTATTTTTTGTGTGGACACAATATTAAGGAAATTTTTGTGGGATTCCTTAAAAAATAATCCGTCGGTCCAATCCGTTATCGCGAGAATTCTCATCGACAGCTGATAATTTTTGGCTAATTTAGCCATCGTCGAAAAAAAATAGTCATCTCCATGTATAAAAGAGTTTTTTTATTGCGTTTTGCATTGATTGGTTTTGTTGGTCTCGGGATCAACGCCTGCAGTGAAAAAGAAGATTTTTCCAATTTTCAAAACAATACCGTTGAGCCGATCAATATCGGCCTAGTCTATCGTGAATCTTCTTTGCGCAACCAAGAGATCGCTTTTGCGGTATACGATGATCAATCCAATGAAATCGTGGATAACATTACATTTTATGTAGATGGTTCGCCCATTAATGGCCGGGTGTTTTCTTCGGATGTGGAAGGGACCTTTTCGGTTTATGCCGAGTACGAAGACCAAGGTGTGTTGTCCACCACCGATACGGGAAATTTTACTGTTGTGATCCCCACTAAAAATGTTCTGGTTGAGGATTACACAGGGACTTGGTGTGGTTATTGCCCAGCGGTTTCTGCAGCCGTGGATGCCGTTCAGGGGTTGACCGAGTCAATTTCAATTGTGGCGCTACACAATGGAGACGACTTGTCCCTGGCCATTGAACCTCAAATTCGAGAGGGTTTAGGGATTCCATCTGGTTCCCCCAGGGCGAGAATTGACCGCACCATTGTCTGGGGATTAGGGACCCCGCCAGAATTTCCAACAGAGGATGTTTTGAGCTTGGCAGGAATCGAATCGGCTTTGGCCATCGGTTTGGAATCCTCAGTCAGCGACCGTTCGCTTGGTGTTATGGTTTCCGTAGCTTCAGAACAGGCCATGTCTGATCTCAAACTTGTGGTCTACTTAACAGAAGACGGCTTACTTAGAGATCAAACAAATTATTACGACAACGATGACACAAGTCCCTATTTTGGTCAAGGCAATCCCATGATTGATTTTGAACAGAAACACGTGCTTAGGGCTGCGCTCACCGATGCTATTGGAGATCCCATCCCTGCGACCAATGCCTTGACAGATTATACGGCTCAGCTGAACTATAACATACCTGCTGATTTTGACATTGATCAGTTAGAACTAGTGGTCATGGTGGTCGATCAAAACAACTTGGCAATCAACACCCAGCATGCTTCGATAGGGGAAAAGGTGAGTTATCGTTAGAGAAACGACGCTTTACTCCATGTAAGGGTAGCGGTAATCTTTGGCCACGACCAACTGTTCTTTTACGGTTCTCGGGGAGACCCAGCGATAGAGGTTAAGTTTACTTCCTGCCTTGTCGTTTGTCCCACTGGAACGAGCCCCACCAAAAGGTTGCTGGCCGACGACAGCTCCCGTGGGCTTGTCGTTAATGTAGAAATTGCCAGCACTGTTTTCCAAAGCTTTCACGGCCTTATCCAAAGCGTATCGATCTTGACTGAAGACCGCACCGGTTAGCGCATATTCACTGGTTTGATCGACTAATTGCAGGGTAGATTCCCATTCTTGATCCGGGTATACATAAATGGTTAATACAGGCCCAAAGAGCTCTGTTTCCATGGTTTGATATTTTGGATTTGTGGTCTTAATTACTGTAGGTTCAATGAAATATCCCTTACTCATGTCGTGTCCACCACCAAAAATGATCTCAGCGTCGGCGTCTTTTTTAGCTTGTTCAATATAGCGGACCAACTTGTCAAAAGAACCTTGGTGAATGACGGCTGTCATAAAGTTAGCTAGGTCCTCAGGAGAGCCCTGCTTTATGGATTCTAAGTCTTGAGTCAATTTATTGGAGACAGAGGGCCAAAGGCTTTCAGGGATATAGCAGCGACTGGCAGCACTGCATTTTTGTCCCTGAAATTCAAACGCACCGCGCACCATAGCCGTGACCAGGGCCTCCAATTGGGCCGAAGGGTGGGCAATGATGAAATCTTTACCGCCAGTTTCTCCGACGATTCGCGGATAAGTTTTGTACTTGTGGATGTTGTTCCCAATTTTTTGCCACAGATTTTTAAAGACTTCTGTCGAGCCTGTAAAGTGTAAGCCACTGAAATCTGCATGCCCCAAAAGTTTTTCGGTAATCATGACTGGGTCGCCCATGATCATATTAATGACTCCTGGTGGAACGCCAGCTTCTTTAAAGACCTCGAGAACCACTTGGGCCGAATAGACTTGACTGTCGCTGGGTTTCCAAATAACAACATTTCCCATAAGTGCCGCGCTTGCAGGCAAGTTTCCGGCAATCGCCGTAAAATTAAATGGAGTAATGGCATAAACAAAACCTTCAAGAGGTCTGTACTCCAGACGATTCCAAGTTTGCGAAGTCGACTGGGGTTGTTCGGCATACATTTCGGTCATATAGGCCACATTGAACCTCAGGAAATCGATAAACTCACAAGCCGCATCAATTTCGGCTTGATGGACTGTTTTGGACTGGGCCAACATGGTGGCTGCATTGATCCGGGCTCGGTACGGCCCTGCTACGAGTTCAGCGGCGCGCAAAAATATAGCTGCTCTTTGTTCCCAAGGGGTTTGTGCCCATTGTTCTCTAGCTGCCAAAGCAGTATTGACTGCACGGTCGACTTCTTGCTCGCCAGCTTTGTGAAATACCCCTAAAGAATGCTGATGATCATGAGGTGGATTCATTGACTGGGTTTGGCCGGTGCTCACTTCCTGCCCATCGATATACAGAGGAACCTCAATGGATTCCTGATACATTTGAGTGTAAGCAGCCAAAACAGCAGCGCGTTCGGGACTGCCTGGGGCATATGACTTTACAGGTTCGTTGTGTGGTTTTGGAACAGAGAAAACACCTTTATCCATGATCGTTTATCGTATTTAAAATGATGTAATTTAATCTACTATTTAGACGGTGTAAAGTTACAACATTTATGCCCTAAGGACAAGCCTTGCCCATGCGACATTTGGGGTCATAAAATGATCTCGGCTCAGTTATTGGTAATGCTGGTCGAATTGCCGCGCCCCCAACCTATGAGTCGATCAAATCGTTCTCCAGGTCCTTTGTAGTAGACCAAGACCGCATATTCATTTTCAGTCTCCCAATGGTCGCCATTGATTTTACCCAGATTGATGGGCTGATCACCCGTTTGGCTGGCAAAGGTGTAATTGTAAAACCCCTGTTTCAAAAAAAGGATGGTTTCCATCAGGCCGCTATCGGGATTGTAATACAGTTCATTGTTTTGATTCACGGCGTAATTGTTGAAATTACCGTATACGAAAAGACGTTCGTCTTTTTCGGGGGTGTACCGCAATGAAAAATGGGTCAAAATGTACTCAGATTCAATTCTCGAATCTCTCGCTCCCAGGGCTCTAATGACGAAATTCCCGTTGACATCGGGATTGAAGGTATAGGGTCGCCCAGCTCTGGGGTTTTGCGTATATAAGTAGTGTTCGAATACTTCATTGAGTTCGATTCTTCTAATCCCGACATTGGCCACTCTTGGTTCTTTGCTGTCAAAGTTTAAAAATTCATTACCCCCCCAGAAAGAGGCTTGTTGATCGTATCGATAGATTAAATCGCGCCCCATGGTGTATTGTGGTTTTAGATCATCGATAACCTGATTCAAGTTATTGTTTTGCACAATCAAGGTCTTGACGGCTTCGTTGGGATTGATGAGCAATAAATCATTTGGATATACCGTGAACTGCACGGCTTGTTTTTCATTGATGAATTTTAGATCGCGCGATCGTTTAACCGCCACCCCAACACCGACCAATTCTTCGACCAACATGAACTTACGTGTAAACACCAGTGCACCGTCATCATCGTAGAGATGAATCATGTAGTTACCACTTTTTTTGAACCCCCGAGTTTCTCGATTCGGAAAGGGTACTTCATAATGGGAATAAAGCTGAAGACTGTTGTAAGAATTGATGTATTGCTCGATGCGTACATCGTCGAAGCCATCGAGATATTCGCCTTTTGATAAATCACTCTCAGTCCAATCGAAGTTGTGATGGGTAATTTTATAATAAAAGTCGGCTTCAGTTCCCCTTAAGTCATCAAAACTTAAACTCATGCGATCGCCCAGTTTTACAATGGGTAATTGCGCTTGTTGACTGCTCCCTTTAAATTGAATGGACTTGATGTAAAGCGGCTCAGTTTTTTCAGTGACCTGTGCCTTAATGTGTACGATAGAAAGACAACAAATCAGGCTTAAAAAGAATCGAAACATGGCGTGAAAATTTCTCTAAGATAACCAAAAAAGGGCAGTTCAAATGTACCCAAAAACGCGGCGATTTTATACTGGAGAAATTTATCTCAGAATATTATGGAAAGCAGCTTTTAATTTCTAAATTTGCAGTCCAAAAATCACCCATTTTTAAAGAATTTGGGACCGAAAAAGAACGCTAACATTACATCTATGTCCAGAGACATTAAGATTAAAAAGGGTCTTAATATCCATTTGAAAGGTGAAGCGGAAAAAACACTGTCCAAAGCGCCTCGCGCTGAGCAGTTCGCCATAAGACCTGCAAACTTTCACCTCGTCACGCCAAAATTAGTCCTTAAGGAAGGCGCCAAAATTAAAGCCGGAGAGGTACTTTTCTACAACAAGCATGAGGAAAACGTCAAATTTGTGAGCCCTGTAAGTGGGACTCTACAGACGATTCAGCGCGGTGCAAAACGAGTCATTACAGAACTAGTGATCAAGGCAGACGAAAAGGATGAATACTTAAATCATAAACCACTTGATGTGGTTAAAGCTGATGCAGCCGCCATTAAAGCGCACTTGCTCGAAAGCGGGTGCTGGCCATTCATCATGCAACGACCTTATCATATTATTGCTAAGCCGAATACGACCCCAAAGGGCATATTTATCTCTGGTTACACCACGGCGCCTTTAGCCGCCGATTTAGATTTTACCCTGACCGGAAAAGAAGAAGACCTTCAATTGGCCGTCACAGCCTTGAGTAAATTAACCTCAGGTTCGGTCCATATTGGTGTGGGAAGAGACAGCAATTCGCCACTACGCCAATTAACCGACTGTGTGATTCACAATGTCTCGGGTCCTCATCCAGCTGGAAATGTTGGGGTACAAATGGCTCAGATTGATCCTGTAAACAAGGGTGAAGTGGTTTGGACCATAGCTGCTCAAGATTTGGTCATCATTGGTGAATTGTTGCGTACGGGTAAATTCAACGCCGAGCGCGTGGTGGCGCTCTCCGGATCTTGTCTGGGTGCCCCTCAATATTACACCGCTAAAATTGGCTCTGATGTTCAGACGATCATCAATGAGGCACAACTTAGTGACCCACATTCTCGGGTGATCTCAGGAGATGTGCTCACCGGTGATACGGTTGGCCATGAAGGATACCTAGGATACTACGATAATACAATTTGTGTCATCCCTGAGGGAGATGACTATGAATTTTTTGGATGGAACAAACCCATCTTTGATAAAGTGTCAACCTCTCGGGCTTTGACCTTTTCTTGGCTGCAGCCCAAAAAGAAGTACGATTTGACCACCAATACTAACGGTGAGCACCGCGCTTTTGTGGTGACGGGTAATTACGAAGAGGTTTTTCCTATGGACATCTATCCATTGCAAACCTTGAAGGCTTGTATGGTAAACGATCTTGATCAAATGGAGGCGCTTGGAATGTATGAGGTAGCTCCTGAAGATTTTGCGCTCACTGAATTTGTTTGTGTCTCTAAACAACCACACCAAAATATTATACGACAAGGACTTGATTTAATGTACAAAGAAATCGGATAATTATGGCTCTTAAAGAAACCCTACACGACTTAAAAGAGAAGTACAAAGGCCAGAAAATGGCCCCTGCATTTAATGCCATTCATACCTTTTTATATGCGCCAAACGAGACCACCCATGGTGGCACGCACATCAAAGGGGCAGACGATTTAAAACGAACCATGAATACCGTGATCATGGCCTTAGTGCCTTGTCTGATTTTTGGGATGTTCAATGCAGGCTACCAACATTATTTGGCCATTGGCCAGGGCGCTGCAGCCAGTGGTGATTTTTTCAGTACTGCTTTCTGGAATTTGGATAACCTAATCTTCGGTGCTTGGAAGGTCATTCCGCTCGTGGCAGTTTCATACATCGTCGGATTAACCGTGGAGTTCATCTTTGCCGTGATCAAGGGTCATGAAGTTGAGGAGGGCTATTTGGTCACTGGAATGCTGGTTCCGCTCATTGTTCCGGTCGACATTCCTCTTTGGATGTTATCCGTGGCTGTGGTCTTTGGTGTGGTCATTGGTAAGGAAGTGTTTGGAGGTACGGGAATGAATATTCTGAATCCAGCACTGACCATCCGTGCTTTCTTATTTTTCGCCTATCCAACTTGGATGAGTGGTGATAAGGTATGGGTTGCCGGCGCTCAAGAACGGGCCTCTCAAATTGCGGCTGGTTTGGAATTGGATTCGATTTCTGGTGAGACCATCCTGGGATCGTTGGCTCAGAACAAAGCTGCGGGTTACGATTTATGGGACATGTTTTTAGGTTTTATTCCGGGCTCTGTCGGTGAAACTTCCACAGCCCTGATTCTCGCGGGTGGATTATTTTTAGTCTTTACAAAAATTGGAAGCTGGCGCATCATGGTGTCTGCCGTGATTGGTGCTTTGGTTATGGGGCTGATGTTCAATGGAGTGGTCGACGCCGGTTGGATCGATGGCTCAAGCAAGTTCTACAGTCTGATGATTACCCCATTTTGGGTCCACTTGATCATTGGTGGATTGGCTTTTGGAATTGTCTATATGGCCACAGATCCTGTTACCGCATCCCAAACCAATAAAGGCAAATGGATTTACGGTTTTTTGATCGGTTTTATCTCGGTTCTGATCCGCGTATTTAATCCAGCCTATCCAGAGGGGGTCTTTTTGGCCATCCTGCTGATGAATGTTTTTGCGCCAACCATTGATCACTATGTGATTCAAGGCAATGTGAAAAGAAGAATGAATCGTTTAAAAGTTAAAAACGCGTAAGATGGCGATCAACACAGAAAAAAACAGTTATACCGTAGTATTCGCCGTGGTCATGGTGGTAATCGTCGGATCCATTCTCGCTGGCTTATTCATGTTGTTCCGTCCTCAAATTGAGGCCAACGAGCGCTTTGAAAAACAGCAGAATATTTTGTACGCCATGGGTGTCAATCAAAATCAAGGGGCCAATGATGTGGTTTTTATCCCTACTGAATCCGTAGAGGCTGAATTTCAGAAGTACATTACGCGTCAGGTGGTGATTCAGGGAGATCAAGTTACAGAAAACGACCAAGCCTTTCTCATTGATGTTAAAAAGGAAGCCACTAAGGCTGCTGATCCAGCTTACGACCGACGTCTGCCTTTATTTGAAGGATCCATTGAAGGAAAGGACATCTTTGTGGTTCCTGTTCGCGGTAAAGGCCTTTGGGATGCCATTTGGGGCTTCGTAGCCATGGACAAAGACATGGTGATTCACGGAGTTTATTTTGATCACAAAGGAGAAACCCCGGGACTTGGTGCTGAAATCAAACAACGATACTTCATGGATGATTTTAAGGGGGAGGGATTCTTAGTTGACGGAAACTTTGCTGGTATTGCCGTAGCTAAGGGCAATAACGACCCAAAAAACTTAATCAAAGATGACCAGGAAGTTGATGCCCTAGCCGGGGCAACCATTACCGGAGATGGGCTTTCGGCCATGCTAAAGAAGGACATTCGTCTTTATGTCCCTTACTTTAAATCATTAAATTAAATCTTATGGGACTGCTCTCTAAAAAAGATTCAAAACTTATTTTCGACCCCTTAGCGGACAACAACCCGATCACCATTCAGGTTTTGGGTATTTGTTCAGCGCTGGCCATTACGGCTCAGCTCAAACCCTCCATCGTGATGGCACTTTCAGTAATTTTTGTATTGGGTATGGGGAATGTGGTCATCTCATTGATGCGTAACATCATCCCTTCGAAAATTAGAATTATCGTCCAGTTGATTGTCGTGGCGACCCTTGTGATCATTGTCGATTTGGTGCTCAAGGCCTTCGCTTACGAATTGAGTAAGGAACTTTCAGTGTTTATCGGGTTGATCATTACCAATTGTATCATCATGGGTCGATTTGAGGCTTTTGCCTTAGGCAATGGTCCTTGGCGTTCTTTCCTTGATGGGGTGGGCAATGCTTTGGGCTATGGAGTTATTTTGATCATTGTCGGTTTCTTTCGAGAATTATTGGGTTCAGGAACTTTATTTGGATTCAAAGTTCTAGGGGATTCGGTTGAAAAGACAGGGCTATACGCTTTTGGTTACGAAAACAATGGATTTATGGTGTTGCCCCCGATGGCCCTGATTGTGGTCGGTATAATTATTTGG